>Ga0208272_100009_pt1 | contig 314606 bp, 280 predicted proteins | sample LakWasM129_HOW14_2_FD_183939 | JGI IMG/M metagenome (GOLD analysis project Ga0208272, IMG submission 183939) | Freshwater sediment methanotrophic microbial communities from Lake Washington under simulated oxygen tension - Sediment Metagenome... | ecosystem: Environmental > Aquatic > Freshwater... | reverse complement strand
GCACCAAATACTCCAGCTTTTGAAGGCTATGATGATGTTGGTCCAATCCAAAGTGTGATTGCCAATAATTCCACTATTGACGATAACAAGCCTGAAATCCGTGGTTCGAATGGCAATCCTGGTGACACAGTCACCATTTACGACAATGGCACCAAGCTTGGTACAGCGCTTGTTCAGCCGGATGGTAAATGGACATTCACACCAACAACACCATTAGTTGATGGCTTACACAGCATTACCGTGACAGCGACCGATCCAGCTGGGAATACCAGCGATCCATCAACACCATTGAATTTCACTGTCGATACAGTGGCACCAAATACTCCGGCTTTTGAAGGCTATGATGATGTCGGCACAATCCAAGGTGTGATCGTTAATAACTCTTCGATTGATGATAACAAGCCTGAGATTCGTGGTTCCAATGGCAACCCAGGCGACACGATCACCATTTACGATAATGGTACCAAGCTCGGTACAGCGCTTGTTCAGCCTGACGGTACATGGACATTCACGCCAACAACACCATTGGTTGACGGCTCACACAGTATCACTGTGACAGCGACCGATCCAGCTGGCAATACCAGCGATCCATCTACGCCACTGAACTTTACGATAGATACTGTTCCACCAGCTCTATTTATTAGCCTGGATGCCAACGTGGCAGGTGATGGCATTGTGAACGTCGCTGAATCTACAGCGGCTGCAATCCCAGTGACTGGTACCGTGAGTGGTCAGTTTAAAACTGGCGATATCGTCACAATCACTGTTAACGGTAAAGACTTTACTGGCGCTGTGACTGCTACAGGTACATTCTCAATTAATGTGCCAGGTGCCGATTTGGCCGCTGATGCGGACAAAACGATTGATGCGCGCGTCACTACATCAGATATTGCCGGTAACACAACAACGGCGACCGATACCCAGACGTACACAGTTAATCTGTTGCCACCAGCATTGGCGATTAGTCTGGATGCGAACGTTGCAGGTGACGGCATTGTGAACGCAGCTGAGTCTACAGCGGCAGCGATTCCAGTGACTGGTACAGTCAGTGGTGATTTTAAAGTGGGTGATGTAGTCACTGTGACAGTCAACAACAAAGACTTCACTGGTACAGTGCAAGCTGGCGGTAAATTCTCAATTAATGTTCCTGGTGCAGATTTGGCTGCAGACTCTGACAGTACAGTATTTGCCAGCGTGACAACGACTAATGCTGCTGGTAACGCTGCGACAGCGACTGATACACAGACCTACACTGTGAACGTATTGCCACCAGCGCTGGCGATCAGCCTGGATGCAAACGTTGCTGGTGATGGCATTGTGAACGTGGCTGAGTCTACTGCCACTGCGATTCCAGTGACTGGTACCGTAAGTGGCCAGTTCAAAACTGGCGACATTGTGACGGTTACGATTAATGGTAAAGACTTTACTGGCGCAGTTGCGACAGATGGTACTTTCTCAATCAATGTGCCTGGTGCCGATTTGGCTGCTGATGCAGACAGCACGGTATTTGCCAGCGTCACAACCACCAATACGGCAGGTAACAGTGCGACCGCCACGGATACACAGACTTACACAGTAAACCTGTTGCCACCAGCTTTGGCGATTAGCCTGGATGCAAACGTTGCTGGTGACGGCATTGTGAATGCAGCGGAGTCTACAACAGCAGCGATTCCAGTGACTGGTACAGTGAGTGGTCAATTCAAAGTCGGTGATGTCGTGACTGTGACGATCAACAACAAGGACTTCACTGGCACAGTGCAAGCTGGTGGTAAGTTCTCAATTGATGTCCCTGGTGCAGACTTGGCTGCTGACTCAGATAGTACGATCTTTGCGAGCGTGACAACGACAAACGCAGCAGGTAATAGTGCGACCGCAACGGATACACAGACCTATACTGTGAACGTATTGCCGCCAGCAGTTGCAATCAGTCTGGATGCGAACGTTGCAGGTGACGGCATTGTGAACGCAGCTGAATCTACAGCGGCAGCGATTCCAGTGACTGGTACCGTGAGTGGCCAGTTCAAAACTGGCGATATCGTAACAATCACTATAAACGGTAAAGACTTTACCGGTGCTGTTGCGACAGATGGTACTTTCTCAATCAATGTGCCTGGTGCCGACTTGGCGGCTGACTCAGATAGCACCGTATTTGCCAGCGTGACAACGACAAACGCAGCAGGTAACAGTGCGACTGCAACGGATACACAGACCTATACTGTAAACGTATTGCCGCCAGCAGTTGCAATCAGCCTGGATGCAAACGTTGCTGGCGATGGCATTGTGAACGTTGCTGAATCTACAGCAGCTGCAATCCCAGTAACTGGTACAGTGAGCGGCCAATTTAAAACTGGCGACATTGTAACGGTGACGATTAACGGTAAAGACTTTACTGGTGCGGTTGCTGCAAATGGTACCTTCTCAATCAATGTGCCTGGTGCCGACTTGGCTGCTGACTCAGACAGCACCGTATTTGCCAGCGTGACAACGACAAACGCAGCAGGCAACAGCGCGACAGCGACCGATACACAAACATATACCGTGAACGTATTGCCACCAGCAGTTGCAATCAGTCTGGATGCGAACGTTGCAGGTGACGGCATTGTGAATGTAGCTGAATCTACAGCGGCTGCAATCCCAGTGACTGGTACTGTGAGTGGCCAGTTCAAAACTGGCGACATTGTGACGGTTACGATTAACGGTAAAGACTTTACTGGTGCAGTTGCGACGGACGGTACTTTCTCAATCAATGTGCCTGGTGCAGATTTGGCAGCAGATCCTGATGCAACGGTATTCGCCAGCGTCACAACCACCAATGCGGCAGGTAACAGTGCGACAGCAACGGATACTCAGACCTACACAGTAAACCTGTTACCACCAGCATTGGCGATCAGCCTGGATGCGAACGTAGCTGGTGATGGCATTGTGAACGTGGCTGAGTCTACTGCCACTGCGATTCCAGTGACTGGTACCGTAAGTGGCCAGTTTAAAGTCGGTGATGTCGTGACTGTGACGATCAACAACAAGGACTTCACCGGCACATTGCAAGCTGGCGGTAAGTTCTCAATTAATGTGCCTGGCGCAGACTTGGCTGCGGATTCCGACAGCACAATATTTGCGAGTGTAACAACAACGAATGCTGCTGGTAACAGTGCGACAGCAACTGATACACAAGACTATAAACTGGCAGTGAATCCAAACTTGTTTGCAACAATTGCCTTGGATGCAAACTTTGCTGGCGACGGTATTATTAATATCGAAGAAGCTAAAGCGACCTCAACTATTGCGGTGACTGGTACCGTTGGTGGGGATGCTAAAGCAGGTGATCCGGTAGTCGTCACCATCAATGGTAAAGATTACAACACAACTGCTATTACCCGTCCTGATGGTAAATTGGGTTTCAGTGTGAATGTCGCTGGTAATGAACTGGCTGCTGACCCAGACAAGACTATCGATGCGAAAGTGACAGTAAGTGACAATGCTGGCAATAGTCTGAGTCAATCGACACAACTGACGTATACCGTGGATCTGACACCGCCAGTTGCAACGATCGCGCTTGACGCCAACTTCGGTGGTGATGGCATCATCAACATTGAAGAAGCGAAAGCGACTTCCATTACGCCAGTAACGGGTACAGTTGGCGGCGACGCCAAACTGGGTGATCCAGTGGTTGTGACCATCAACGGTAAAGACTACAACACAACAGTGATTACCCGTCCTGACGGCAAACTGGGCTTCAGTGTCAATGTGGCTGGTAATGAACTGGCTGCTGATGCTGACAAGACGATTGATGCGAAAGTGACTGTGACTGACAATGCTGGTAACACAGCGAGCCAGTCTACTCAGTTGACCTACAGCCTGGATCTGACGCCACCTAAAGCCGAGATCGCGCTTGACGCCAACTTCGGTGGTGATGGCATCATCAACATTGAAGAAGCGAAAGCGACTTCCATTACGCCAGTAACGGGTACAGTTGGCGGCGACGCCAAACTGGGTGATCCAGTGGTTGTGACCATCAACGGTAAAGACTACAACACAACAGTGATTACCCGTCCTGACGGCAAACTGGGCTTCAGTGTCAATGTGGCTGGTAACGAACTGGCTGCTGATGCTGACAAGACTATCGATGCCAAGGTCACTGTGACTGACAATGCTGGTAACACAGCGAGCCAGTCTACTCAGTTGACTTACAGCCTGGATCTGACACCGCCAGTAGCGACAATCGCTTTGGATGCTAACTTTGGTGGCGATGGCATTATCAATATTGCCGAGTCTCAACCAGGTGTAAATCAGCCTGTCACTGGTACTGTCGGTGGTGAGGCCAAACTGGGTGACCCAGTGGTTGTGACCATCAACGGTAAAGATTACAACACAACAGTGATTACCCGTCCTGACGGCAAATTAGGCTTTACTGTGAGTGTGCCTGGTTCAGAATTGGTTGCCGACGCAGACAAAACTATTGATGCTAAAGTGACTACAACAGATACCGCTGGCAATATTGGTGTAGCCACCACGCAGCTGACTTATGTAGTGGATGTCATTGCGCCGAACAAACCAACCATCGATAACATCTATGATGACTTTGGTGCAGTGAAAGGCAATGTCGGAAATGGCGGTGTGGCTGATGATGCAACGCCAACCTTAACCGGTAAGGCGGAAGCGGGTAGTACAGTGACTATCTACGATGGTTCCACCAAAGTAGGTACTGCTGTTGCTGATAAAGATGGTAAGTGGACATTTACGCCGACGACTGACATTACCAAAGGTTTGCACAACTACACTGTGACTGCCACTGACAATGCAGGCAACATCAGTGTGCCTAGCGACAACTATGCATACACACTCAATCAGTCGCCAGTCTTTGTGACCCTGGATGCGTCTGCTTCAGTGTCTGAAGATGGTCTGCCAAACGGTTTGCTGGACTCTGGTCCTTCTAATGTTATCGCTAGCGGTTCCATGGGTATTTCTGATCCAAATGGCGACTTGAAGAGCGTGACCCTGACAGAGCCAACAACGACCTACACCTCTGGTGGTACGACTATCACCTGGTCAGGCAATAACACAGGTACTTTGATTGGTTCTGCCAATGGTAAAGAAGTGATTCGTGTCACGATCGACAGCAAAGGTGACTATGCGGTGCAGTTGTCAGGCCCGATTGATCATCCAGTGGCTGGTCAGGAAGATACTTTGGCAATCAAGTTCGGTGTGAACGCCAACGATGCTGACACGACGACTAAAGGCTCTATCACCGTCAACGTTTCAGATGATGCGCCAACAGCGACTAACCAAACCGTGACGGCTACCAACTCTGCCAATACCAACCTCATGATTACGCTAGATATTTCTGGCAGTATGACGACCACTGATGGTGTGAATAATCAGACCCGTTTGGCCAGTGCTATTCAGTCAATTAAGAACTTGCTGGATAAATATGACGATATGGGTGACGTGAAAGTCTCACTGGTGGTATTTGCAGGTTTGGATCAAACCAAACAATTGGGTAATGGCTGGTTGACCGTTGCACAAGCCAAGGCTTACCTGAATAATCTGTCAGCGGATGGTAATACCAACTATGACTCTGCGTTGAACACGGCCATGAATGCGTTTGGTACATCCGGTAAGCTGGATAATGCACAAAACGTGTCCTACTTCTTCACTGATGGCCAACCTAACCGTGGTGTCGGTGGTGATAGTAGCTTGACTGGTCAAGAGAATAGCAATAATGGAGACAGAGGTATCCAGCAAGCAGAAGAGGCGACATGGATTAACTTCCTGAATAACAACCATATCAAGTCTTACTCGATTGGTATCGGTTCCGGCGTCACTTCAAACACTGAGTTGAATCCGATTGCTTATGATGGCCAAACGGGTACGAATACAGATGGCGTACGTGTGACATCGTTTAACCAGTTAGACTCTGTCCTGAATGAGACTGTGAGCAGCCCAATTACCGGTAGCTTGACCTCAGGTGGTGGCTTTGGTGCAGATGGTGGTTATGTGAAATCGATTGCGGTTGACGGTTCTACTTATACCTTCAACTCATCAACCGGTGCCATTACCGTGACTGGTACCAATAACAGTACGTATGATGCTACCAGCCATAAACTGGTGATCACGACTGCACAAGGCACTTTGCTCGTTGATATGGATGATGGTTCATTCTCATTCACACCGAAAAACACCAGCGTTGCTGGCACCAGCTCGTTTAATTACACATTAAGCGACAATGATGGCGATACCAGTTCTGCAACGCTGACTGTGAATGTGGCTAAGCAGATAACCTCTATCCCACAAGTGGCGCCAGAAGTCAGCAATGGTATGGGGGCCGCTGGCTTGTTGACCTTGCCAGGTTTGTTGAATGTAGACTTGCTCAACTTCTCAAGCCGTCAGGCATTCACTGCAAGTGATGTGAATAACAACATCAGCTCTGTGACGATTGCCTATAACACCTTTATTGGTGTGACATTAGGCACGGCCTATCTGACTTATTCACAAGCCGTTGCGAATGAGTTGGGCCTGAATGTGAGCTACACGCAAAGCAGTGGTTTCCTCGGCTTGATCGGTGCTAATGGCAAAATGGTGATCACTGCTGCTGATGGTGGCACAGTGGATAACCTTGCGCTCAATGAGTTCTTGTCAACGGTTAAAACCAATGAGCAGGCCGTTGATTTGAGCCTGTTCCAGAACTTCAAAATCACTGCAGTGGACAGCACTGGCTTGCAGGACAGCGAATCAGCCTCTAACCTGATCAATATTGATTTGTTGAACAGCAACAAGGGTACGCCAATTATTGGTGGTGATAGCGCTGACAATACCGTGAATGGTACGTCTGGCAATGACATTATCTACGGCTATGCCGGTAACGATACCTTGAATGGTGGCGCTGGTAATGACATCCTGCGCGGTGGTGCTGGTAACGATAAGCTGAATGGCGGCGATGGCAACGACATCCTGATCGGTGGTAAAGGTAACGATACCCTGACTGGTGGCGCTGGCGTAGACGTATTCAAGTGGGATCGTGCTGATGATGGCGCGGCAGGTACGCCAGCACGTGACACTATCACCGATTTCAACAAGAGCTCTGTCAGCCAAGGTGGCGATATCCTGGATGTGCGTGACTTGCTGCAAGGCGAGAATGCGGGCAACCTGGTCAACTACCTGCACTTTGAGAAATCCGGCAGCGATACTATTATCCATATCAGCTCTAATGGTGGTTTCGCAACGGATGCACACAATGTGTCTGGCAGCTTCAGCAGCGGTAATACGACCCAGCAGATTGTGCTGAGTGGTGTGGACCTGACCACAGGTCAGACCTCTGATGCAGCGATTATCTCTAACTTGTTGTCACAGCAAAAACTGATTACTGATTAATTATCAGTGTCTGTCAAAAAAGCGACCTTCGGGTCGCTTTTTTATTTTCTATTGATCATGAGACGGTCCCCATTCTCTATGGGCCAATTTACTTGCATATTGCAATAAGAGGCATAAAAACATTTGTTAACATATTTATGTTTCTTTTATTAATATTGGTAAAATAAGTTAACTAATGTTTTATTTGGTTTTCTTGTATGCATCTAGCAGGTTTTGTTTTAAGCGTTCAAAAGTGGATTTATCGCGTACGTATCCTCCAGATTATTCTCGGTTTTTTGCTACTACTTGCCAGCGGTTCTGTCGATGCCATGTACTCCTTTCCGGCTGCGCCAAGTGCGCCACTACCGCCAGGATGTAGCGGCAGTGCGGGCGTGTATACGTGTACTGGCTTTATTAATATTCAAGATCAGGTGCAGTTTCTTGATATTGGTAATGTCGCGATTACCGTTAATGGTACTTTGAATATCGGCGCTTATCGAATCGGCAGCGCAGCGCAATCGGCCAATGTCACGTTTTATAGCAATGGTCCGGTCACACTAAACACGACTATCCTACATGCAACGATTAATGCGGGCATCAATGTGGTAACGGTGTATGGCGCCTCATATATTCGTGGCAATCTGCTCATCTCAAATGGCTCAATTAATGCCGCTGGCACAATACAGGGGGATGTGATCAGTAGTGGTTTTGGCGCTATCTTTATGGCACAAGATGCCGTGGTGAATGGCAATGTGGCTGGCAGAACCGGGCCGGTCACGCTCTCGCGTGCGGTTGCCGTCAATGGCATGCTGAGCACGACGACAGGCAGCATCAATCTCACGGGCTTTAACACGATCACAAACGGGGTGAATTGTGCTGGTTGTTATATGTTTGTGAGTGGCCAAAGTCACGCAGTGTCAGGCAATGTCAGCGTTGGTAGCCTGGATGGTGGCTCATCACAAAATAGTACTTATTACGGCGCTATTAATGTACAGGCTGGATACCTTACCCTGGGTAATGGGACGACCGTACAGGGAGATGTCAGTGTCACTGCCGCCGGTTTAATACACGCGAGTATGACCATTTACCAGACGGTCGTTCAAGGCAGCGTCAATGTACGCTCTGACATTGACTCCGTCGTGTCTTTATATAGCGGCTCTACCATTAATGGCAGCGTGCAGGTGACAAATACGAATGCGCTGACAGCCTCAATCAACAACAATGTTTATATCGACAGCCAATCAGTCATTAACAATTCTGTCACCGTGACTGGCGGCATTGATAACTATGGCAGGATTACTGGTTGCGCAAAAAGCAGCGCCAATAATATTTGGGCAATCAAGCTTGAGCTCAATTCAAACACGGGCGGGGTTTGCTGTGCCAATAGTGGCACATGCTCTCAAAGTTCTTGTGTATTTAATCCGTTCAACTATGTTGTACGCAAATGTACAACGCAAGCCGCTAAATTTAACTGTATTGATCCGTCCGTGGCGAATCCGAATGCAGCCAATGGCCACTTATTCACCCAGGTAGCAAATAGCGGGTTTAGTGTCGCTGTGGTCGCACTGGCGGCAGATAGTAGTGTGAGTACCAATTTTGTTGACGTAGGAGAGGCCAATAAAACGGTTGAGGTGAAATGGATAGATTGTGGTGATCCTGCAGTATTGATTAATCAAACCTGTGGCGGTATCAAAACAACGCTCTTGACGCAGAATGTGACTTTCAGCAGTAGTGACCTAGGGCGTAAGGGTATTTTAACAACAATCACCAATGCTTATAAAAATCTGCGGTGCCAGGTGACAGATACCAATGCTAGCCAGCAGGTTTCGCTGTCGACGGATAACTTTGCCGTGCGGCCTGCTAGTTTTAACAGTATAAGCTCAGGCAATGCCAATGCAGATGTTGTCAATGGCGCCAGCACGAGCAACAGCCCGGTCATTAAAGCGGGCAGTGGCAGGTTTGAGATGACCGTTGCTACTGGCTTGTCCAACTATAATGGCATTCCTCAAATTGAAAATAACCTGATCACCGCACACTCAGGCGCAGTGCGCACCGGTGCATTGTCGGGAGTATTTGGGCAAGCGAGTAATGGTGCTAGTACAGGCACTGATTTTAGCTATGACGAAGTTGGCTATTTTAGATTTAACGCGCGGGGTGTTTATGATGACACCTTTACCCAGGTGGATGCCAGTGTTGGTGACTGTGTGGCAGGGTTTACTGCCAGCAATAACAAACAGGCCTGTGCCTTTGGCTATGCGCCGAGTACAAATGTATTTATCGGGCGCTTTGTGCCAGACCATTTTCAGGTGATTCCAGGCGCCGTGAGCAGAAATGCTTGCGGAAATTTCTCTTATTTTGATCAAGATAGCAATACTAATCCGGGGGTGACGACGCCTTTCACCCTCATCGCTCAAAATGTAGCCAATGGCACCACGTGGAATTTTACGGCTGCTTTTGCTGCCATTTTTGATCCTTTAAACATCAATAATTATCATTTTACGCTGTCACCATCCGTGGGGGTGACGCTTAATCCTAGTGCAGCAGCCCCAGCTTTAACCGGCATCTGGAGTAATGGTGTTGCAACGGTGATGGCCAAGCATAAAATTTCTCGCCCGGCCGCGCCTGCCAGCCCACAAAGCATGAGCATTTCCGCCCAGCCTCAATATGTCGACGCTGGCGTCACGATCTCTTCGCCACAAACAGTGCTTGCGTCCAGTATGGACTATCGCTACGGTAAACTGATGCTGCACAACGCGCATGGTTCTGAGCTATTGCCTTTACCTTTGCAATTAGAGGCGCAATACTGGAACGGTCTCGCCTATGTGAGAAACCAGTTGGATAGCTGTACGATCATCCCGCCCTTAACTGTGGCGCTTAAATACAAAAGGAATATAAATGCCTGTGAAACGATATTGTCCGTCGGTGCCATGATGAGTCGTGGCTTGTTGAGCTTGAAGTTAAGTGCGCCAGGGATTGCGCAAGACGGAGTGCCTAATACCGGCAGTGTGGATGTGGAGGTCAATCTCGGTACTGCGGAAAATACCGACAAGACTTGTATCACGGCAGTAGAAGTGCCTGCGATTAATGGTATGTTGCCCTGGTTCGGGACAGTGGATCCTAAGGCACGCGCGACCTTTGGTATTTATAAAACGCCTATCGTTTATATGCGCGAAAGTTTTTTTTAATTGCGCAGGTGAGGGCTGTGTACGCAGCAATTTAGCTGCGTACACCATCAGTATTTATGAAACCATCAGCATATCTACAAACTGGTTGACTGAAGTGGCTTCCAGTTTGGCCTGGTCCTGACACAAAGCCAGAATTTCGGCTTGTCTGGCTGGATCAAAACGGCGCGCCAGGTTGATTTGGAATTTCTTCACCAGCTCCGGGATGCCCTCGCCACGGCGGCGGCGATGGCCAATTGGGTACTCCACAGCGATATTGCTGGATTGTGAGCCATCTTTAAAGAAAATCTGGATGGCATTGGCAATCGAGCGTTTTTCCGGGTCGAGGTAGTCACGTGTGTATTCTGACTTCTCTACACAAGTCATTTTGTCACGCAGGGCATCAATGCGTGGGTCGGCTGCTGCCGCATCTTCGTAGTCTAGTGCCGTCAAACTGCCTTTGAGCAAGCCCACGGCGGCCATATACTGAATACAGTGGTCGCGGTCGGCCGGGTTATTCATGGGGCCGGTTTTATCAATAATGCGAATCGCCGACTCATGGGTGGTGATGACGATTTTCTCAATATTAGCGATATCTTCCAGCGTTTGCAGACGATTGCCGACTTCTTTGTTTAACTGGAATGCAGATTCCACCGCGGTTTGTGCATGGAACTCGGCCGGGAAGGAGATTTTGAACAATACCTGCTCCATCACATAACTGCCGTAAGGGCGCTGGAACTTGAAGGCATTGCCTTTAAACAGGACATCATAGAAGCCCCAGGTCTTGGCCGTGAGTGCGCTTGGGTAACCCATTTCGCCTTGCAGCGTCATCCAGGCCAGGCGCACCGCACGTGAGGTGGCATCGCCAGCCGCCCAGGACTTACGTGAGCCTGTATTCGGGCTATGACGGTAGGTACGCAAACTTTGGCCATCAACAAAGGCGTTAGACACGGCATTGATAATGTCTTGCTTGTTACCACCCAATAGTTTGGTCACCACGGCGGTTGATGCGATTTTAACTAGAATCACGTGGTCCAGGCCCACACGGTTAAAACTGTTTTCCAGTGCCAGCACGCCTTGAATTTCATGCGCCTTGATCATGGCGGTTAGCACATCTTTCATCGTCAGCGCTGGTTTACCTTCGGCGACGTTTTTACGCGACATATAGTCGGCAGATGCCAGAATGCCGCCCAGGTTGTCAGAAGGGTGACCCCATTCTGCCGCCAGCCAGGTATCGTTAAAATCCAGCCAGCGGATCATGGCGCCGATGTTGAAGGCCGCCAGGATCGGGTCCAGCTGATAAGAGGTGCCTGGCACTTTGGCGCCGTTCGGCACCACAGTCCCGGCAATCACCGGCCCCAGTAGTTTGGTGCAAGCCGGATAATCCAGGGCTTCGAAGCCACAGCCCAAGGTATCCATGAGGCAGTTACGGGCGGTGTCAAAGGCCTCAGCCGAGCTGATTTCAAAATCTGCCACGTAATTGGCAATATCAACAATCACCTGATCTGGATCAGGGCGAACGTTGGAAATATGGGCGGACATAATGTGTTTCTTTCAAATAAAAGATTAAGCCACAGAGGACACAGAGAGCACAGAGCTGGTCGAGAAAAGGATTTTCTCTGTGCTCTCTGTGTCCTCTGTGGCAAAAATTAACGTTTTTCCAAAGGTACAAACGGTCTGTTATCCGGGCCGTTGTACTCTGCATTCGGGCGAATAATCTTGTTGTCTATACGTTGCTCAATGGCATGAGCCACCCAGCCGGTAGTACGTGAAATCACAAAGATAGGCGTGAACATGCCGGTTGGGATGCCCATCATGTGATAGCTGGAGGCGCTGTACCAATCAAGATTGGGGAACATTTTTTTCTCACGCCACATGGTTTCTTCAATGCGGGCAGAAATATCAAACAATGACATATTGCCTGCATCTTGGCAGAGTGATTTGCTGACAGCTTTAATCGACTCATTGCGGGGGTCGGCGATGGTATAGACCGGATGGCCAAAGCCAATAATGATTTCCTTGCGTGCCATACGCGCCATGATGTCAGACTCTGCCTCATCCGCTGTTTTGTAGCGCTCGATAATCTCCATCGCCGCTTCGTTGGCGCCCCCATGCTTGGGGCCGCGCAGGGCACCAATGGCCCCCGTGATGCAGGAGTACAAGTCAGACAGGGTGCCGGCAATCACGCGTGAGGTGAAAGTCGATGCGTTAAACTCATGCTCGGCATACAGCACCAGTGAAGTGTTCATGGCCTTGATATGCAACTCAGACGGTTTTTTGCCATGCAGAATATGCAGGAAATGTGCGGCGATGGAATCGTCATCGGTTTCTACCTCAATCCGCACACCACGGTGGCTAAACTGGTACCAGTAAATGAGGATGGAGCCAAAACAGGCAATTAATCGATCACCTAATGCCTGTGCGCCAGCCGTATTGCGGTCAATGGCTTCTGGCTCCAATGTGCCCAACATTGAACAACCTGTGCGCATCACATCCATAGGGTGCGCATTGGCAGGAATCTGTTCCAGTACGGCTTTAAGTGCACTGGGCAGGCCGCGTAGCTTTTTGAGCTTTTGGTGATAAGCGGTGAGCTGTGGTTGGGTGGGCAGCTCGCCGTGTATCAGCAAATAAGCGACTTCTTCGAACGTCGCATGTGTTGCCAGTTCGATGATATCGTAACCACGGTAATGCAAGTCATTACCGCTATGGCCCACGGTGCAAATGGCCGTGGTGCCCGCAGCCACACCTGCCAGCGCCACGCCTTTTTTGCGTTTTGGGGCTTCGGTGGCTGTAATAGTTGGATCAGTGGTGGTGTTCATAACTAACCTCCTTGTTTCTGGTCGCGTGTGTTGATTATTTATACAGCGCGTCTAGTTTCTGTTCAAAAGCGTGATAACCCAGGTGCTCATACAAGTCGGCACGCGTTTGCATCAGGTCCAATACATTTTTTTGTGTGCCATCCTGGCGCACGCCTTGATACACTTTAAGCGCGGCCTGGTTCATGGCGCGAAAAGCTGATAAGGGGTATAGCACCATGCCTACACCAGCCGTTGCCAGTTCGCTTACGCTAAACAACGGTGTAGAGCCAAATTCGGTGATGTTTGCCAGTACCGGCACTTTAACTGCATCAACAAACTGCTGGTACATGCCTAATTCGGTCATCGCTTCCGGGAAAATCATGTCGGCGCCAGCTTCAACACAGGCACAGGCGCGGTCTATGGCGGATTGCAAACCTTCTACCGCCAGCGCATCGGTGCGCGCCATAACGACAAAGTCATCATCAGGTTTGGCATCCACTGCAGCTTTGACGCGGTCTACCATTTCGTCCAGGCTGACAATCGCCTTGTTGGGGCGGTGGCCACAACGTTTGGCACTGACCTGGTCTTCAATATGCACGGCCGCTGCACCCGCTTTGGCGACACTTTTAATCGTGCGCGCAATGTTGAAGGCGCCGCCAAAACCGGTATCAATATCGACCAGCAATGGCGTATCGACGGCATCGGTAATCCGGCGCACATCGACCAATACATCCTCGAGGCCAGAAATGCCTAAATCTGGCAGACCTAAGGAGCCTGCAGCAACGCCGCCGCCAGACAAATAGATAGCTTTAAACCCGGATTGTGTGGCCAGCATGGCGTGATAGGCATTGATGGCGCCGATAATCTGTAATGGTTTCTCTGCGGCCAGTGCGGCGCGGAAACGACCGCCTGGCGTATTGGATTGCGTCATGTTGGTTTCCTGTTGATCAGCGATTAAAAGAAAGCGTGTTCAGCATCTTCCGGCATGGCAACACCGGTTTGCTTGGCTTTTTGCAGCACTTCCCAGAAATAACGATAGGTGGCACGGTCATGCAACTCGCCCGCATACTGAATTGGCCCCCAATCGGCCGTTTGTGCTGCCAGCAGGATATTGGCGGCGTCTGTCACTTCGTCAAAATTAGGTTTCATGGCATCGACAATGGCCTGAATCTGCGTCGGATAGATGCTCCACATACGCATAAAACCGAATTCGTTACGCGCGCGATACGCATCGCTGTAAGTGACTTCTACATTTTTCAGGTCTAGCGTCACGTTGTGCGCAGGCACCACGCCATTGGCCAGCGCGGCAGAGACGACTTCAGTCTTGGCGCGTGCCAGCAACCGGTGGTCAAACTGGCCGGGGCTGCGCATGGCTGCGGCGGGGATAGCGCCGTGGTGGGCGCTGACAAAGTCCATCAGGCCGAAATCCAGCACCTGTAACCACGGCAGTTGTGCAATCTCATGCACTTGTCTGAGTGCGCCATGCGTTTCAATCAGGATATGTACCGGAATCTCACGGCCAATGCCGTGTTGCTTCGCGACTTGCTGAATATAGGTGATCATTTCACGGGCTTGGGCGATATCGGTACATTTAGGAATCGTGATATAGCTCAGCACTTCACCCGCGCCGCCGACCAGAATATCGATATCCTTTTTCCAGTGCGGGTGCGTGTAGTCATGAATACGTGCCCCGGCCATTTTGTATTTGTTGGCTTCGGAATTCAGTACGCGGACGATCATTTCTGCATGTGCTTGTTCCTGGCCGCTGGCAGCGCCATCTTCGCAATCGCACGTAATATCAAATACCGGGCCTGCAGCATTAGGCGTGGCCGGGTCTTGTAACGACAAGGCTTTCAGGATCAACTTTTCGCTACCGGCAAAATGTTCACAAGCCGGAATCACCGGAAACGGCTTTTCACCGCCAAAAAGTGCCTGATTTGGATGAACAGCCATGTTTAGTTTCCTTTGCGTGGAATAAGAACGGTATAGTCGAGATCAAGCACCACGTGCGGGTGATAGCCCTGCGTGGTTTTGATGTTTTCCAGGGTGGCTGGCGGCATATTTTTGACGCCGACCATGCGTAAGCGTAATGCGCCTAACTCAGGATGGGGCAGGGCCCATTTATCCAATACCTTGGTCAGGCAATAAATGGTGTCACCCGAATAACTTGGATTGGCATGGGTGCCACCGTTAATCGCCAGGATCGCAATGGCGTTTTCCAGTCCTTCATAACTGAGGGCACGACAGGCCGAAATCACCACGCCGCCGTATACCAGGCACTGGCCCTGCGGTGTGCTTTTCATCAGGTGCGCATCAAAGTGCAGGCGCGCATTGTTCTGATATAAGTGCGTGGCCATGGTATGGTCACTTTCATTGATGGTCAGGCCAGAAGGGTGGCGCATGCATTCACCCACTTCGTAATCGTCCCACCAGTATTGACCAGCTGTGGCTGTGCCCAGGCTGTTATTTAGCTTGAAGTGGGCTGGCACGGCTAATGATTCGGGGCTGACAAATTCCGGCAGCTCAGGAATGACAGTGTCCGGCGCTGGCGCCTCCTGGTTTTTCTTGTGCACCATCACCCAGCGCACCCAGCTGAGTACTGGTTGCTGATGCTGGTTGACCGTGGTTGAGCGCACCCAGACCACACCATTTTTGCCGTTGGAATTCTGTTTGAGACCGATGACTTCACTGGCGGTCGTCAGCGTGTCGCCCACGTATACGGGCTGGATAAACCGTACATCTGCGTAGCCGAGATTGGCGACGGCATTGACTGAGATATCTGGGACGGTCTTGCCAAAAGCAATATGAAACGCCAGCAGGTCATCAATCGGCATCTGCGGGTAACCCAGCGACTGTGCCAGCGGCGTGCTGCAATGTAAGGGATTGCGTGCGCCCGTTAGCGCAATATACAGCGCCGTGTCACCTGTGGTGATGGTGCGCGGCGTGGCGTGCTGGATGGTCTCACCCAGTACAAAATGTTCGAAAAAACGTCCGGTGTTGATTTTTGTGCTCATTTTCAACTCCTTTATATAAACTCTTCTTCCAGCTCGGCAATGGCCTCTGCCAGTTGAATCAAGCGTTGTGCGGCTTTGATATGGTGGTGTTCGACCAGTTTGTCATTCACCACCACCGTGCCGCGCCCACCCTCGTTGGCTTCTTTGAGGGCTTTGATAATCAGCCGCGCATGTTCGACCTCTGCGCGTTGTGGCGTATACGCGTCATTGCAATAAGCAATTTGCGCCGGATGCACCAGCGATTTGCCATCCATGCCGATGTCTCGGCCTATGCGACAGGCATATTCAAACGAATGCATGTTCTTGAAATCTGACGTAATGCCATCAATCACGCCTTTGCCGTAAGCGCGTGCGGCCAGCACCACCAGGGATAATGAGGTCAGGATGGCTGAACGTTCGTGCGTCACACGTGCGTGCAGTTGTGAAATCAGGTCTGAGGTTGCCATCACCATACAGATGATGCGGTCTGAAGCTGCGGCAATTTCCTTGGCATTCAATACGGCCAGTGGACTTTCTATCATGACCATCATGGGTACATTTTTGCCGCCAGCCTCATCTAATAACTGCTGCGCCTGCAATACATCTTCGCGTGACTCTATATTAGGAAACAAAATGGCATCTGCACCAATATTAGCCACCGCTTGAATGTCGTCATGGCCCCAGATGGAGTGCAAGTCATTGACGCGCACCACGACTTCTCTTTTGCCGTAGCCACCTTGCTGCACCGCATTCACTACGTTGTGGCGGGATTGAATTTTGGCATCTACCAGAATAGGGTCGCCCAGGTCCAGAATGACAGAGTCTGCCGCGAGCGAGCGAGCACGTTCCAGGTAATGTTGATTACAGCCAGGAACATATAGCATCGAGCGTCTGGGTCTGAGTGCATATGACATGGGTTTTCCTTTGTTACGGCAAGAAATTAGATTCATTATTCATGAATAAAAAAACTGTGTCAACAAATATCTTATGTCTTATATAAGATATAAAATAGTGGACAATAAAAAAGCGCTGTGATATAAATTAAAAACCTTGTTTCAGGTGCAATTGATGGTGCCAATCATGAATGGAGTCGAATCTATGGATAAGCAGTTAGGGTCGCCGAGTTACCGGCCGCTGTATGACCAAATTAAAGTGCTGATCACGCAAAGCCTGATCGGCGGAGAGTGGCGCCCCGGAGATATGATTCCCAGCGAAATTGACCTGGCGCAGCGGTTTAAAGTCAGTCAGGGCACTGTGCGCAAGGCGATTGATAGTCTGGCGACAGAAAATATCCTGATTCGGCGCCAGGGCAAAGGTACTTTTGTTGCTACGCACAACCAGGATGACGTCAAGCTGCGTTTCTTGCGTCTGACCGCAGAAAATGGCCAGAAAGAAATGCTGCAGAATGAGTTTATCTCCTGCATTAAAGGTAAAGCCAGTGTGCATATCGGTAAGGTGCTGGAAATGAAGGCTGGCGCAACCACCATAGATGTGAAGCGTTTGCTGACGTTCTCGGGTCGCCCTCTGATTTATGACCACATTATTGTGCCTGCCGCACCATTTAAAGGCTTGAACCGCGCCAAGGTAGAAGAGAGCAATGGCTCCATGTACAGCATGTATGAATCACAGTTCGGGGTGCGCATGATCCGGGCGGAGGAGCGTATTAAAGCCGTGGCGGCGGATGCGGAAGTGGCCAAGGCTTTGGGCTTGAAAGAAGGTTATCCGCTGCTGAGTATAGAGCGCGTGTCATTTACTTATGGCGATAAGCCGATGGAATGGCGTTTGGGTTTGTGCCTGACTGACGATCACCACTACATGAGCGAATTAGAATGATTGAAAAATCTTCATCAGCGGCGTTGGACTGCGCTTGCCGTGCCATATGCACTGTCTGCGCTTGTCCGCCTTGCTGTTGAAGTTTTTGAATCATTCAAGAGAATAGAAAACCCAAGGAGAAGTCATGGACGATTTAAAGCAACGCGCGCTGGATTACCACCAGTTTCCCAAACCAGGGAAACTGAGCGTGGAGTCGTCCAAGCCTTGTGCCACGCAACAGGATTTATCGTTGGCTTATACGCCGGGTGTGGCTGCGCCAGTGCGTGAAATTGAGTCAGATCCGGCCAATGCCTATAAGTACACCAATAAAGGTAATCTGGTGGCAGTGATTACCGATGGTACTGCGGTGCTGGGTTTAGGCAATGTGGGGGCGCTGGCAGGCAAGCCAGTCATGGAAGGCAAGGGCGTGTTGTTCAAGCGCTTTGCGGATATTGACGTATTTGATATTGAAGTCAATGCCGCGACGCCGGACGAGTTTATCCAGACTGTGGTGAATATTGCGCCAACGTTTGGCGGCATTAACCTCGAAGATATTGCTGCGCCGCACTGTTTTTATATTGAAAATGAATTAAAGAAACGCCTGGATATCCCGGTATTTCATGATGATCAGCATGGCACGGCCGTGATTGTGGCGGCCGCTTTGTTGAATGCGCTTGATCTCCAAGGCAAAACGTTGCCCCGCGCCAAAATTGTGTTTTTAGGCGCGGGTGCAGCGGGTTGTTCCTGTGCCAAGCTGCTCAAGTTAATGGGTGCCACCAACATCACCATGGTCGATCGCAAGGGGGTGCTCGATCACAGCCGCGACGATTTACATGATAACAACCGCGCGTTGGCAATTGAGGTTGGCAATATCAAAACGCTGGCAGATGCCATGCAAGGGGCGGATGTATTTATTGGCGTCTCGGCTAAAAATGGTTTGCCACCAGAACTGGTGCCACTGATGGCCGCGAGCCCGGTCATTTTTGCCCTGGCCAATCCTGATCCTGAAATCCTGCCCAGCCAGGTGTTTGCCTTGCGTGATGACGTCATTATGGCGACTGGCCGCAGTGATTTCCCTAACCAGGTCAATAATGCCTTGTGTTTTCCTTACTTGTTCCGTGGTGCACTGGACGCACAGGCAAAACAGATTACCGAGCAGATGAAAGTGGCTGCTGCCAAAGCGCTGAGCCAATTGGCGCGCGAGCCCGTGCCTGCGCAGGTGCTAGAGGCGTACCAGTTACAGTCATTATCGTTTGGTAAAGACTACATTATCCCTAAACCATTTGATCCACGCTTGATGGAATACGTGGCCGGTGCCGTTGCGCGTGCGGCCAATGCAGGTGAGTAAGAGTTATTCAGCATGATTGTAAAGAAGCAAAAAAAACAGCGCCCGAAGAATCTGGATTTATTCACCATCCGCCTGCCGGTGAATGCGGTGGTGTCGATTCTGCACCGCGCCAGCGGCGTGGTGTTGTTTCTGATCCAGCCGCTGTTGTTATGGACCTTGTATTTATCCTTGTCCAGTGCGCAAGGCTATGCCGCCGTGGCTAAGCAATTCCAGCAATGGCCGGTGAAGTTACTGATCACCGTCTTGGCCTGTGCTTTCTTCCATCATTTTTATGCGGGCATTCGTCACCTGGCCATGGATGTGCACTGGATGACCACACTGCAAAAAGCACGCTTCTCCAGTCGAGTGGTGTTGTGGCTGGTAGCAGTCACCATGGTGTTTGTGATCTGGGCGATTTGGGTGAGAGGCTAGCATGTTGTTTGAGTTATTGACGGCCAAATACCCAGGCATGCGACGCTGGCTGACGCAGCGCTTATGTGCACTGTCGATGGCGGTTGTTTTGCTGCTGCTATGGTTGCGAGTGATATGGTTGTCGCCACAGGATTACAGCGAGTGGCAGGCCTTATTTGCACCGCTGTGGTGGCGTCTGCTCTCGGTGTGGTTTTTTGTCTGCATGCTGTTACATGCCTGGTTAGGCGTACGTGATGTGTTGCGCGATTACGTGCCGCATTTGGGCATCCGGGCCGTGCTGCAATGGCTGGTGAATTTCGCAGTATGGGGCAATGCCATAGCGGTGATGTGGATTTTATTGGGAATGAATTTTTAAGGTGAGTGGCATGGCTGGTGTAACTAATATGACAGGTGCAAGCAATATCCAGCATCATCAGGTGGATGCCGTCATTATTGGCGGTGGCGGTGCTGGCTTGCGTGCCGCGCTGCAACTGGCTGAGTCGGGTGCAGATGTTGCTGTCCTGTCCAAAGTATTTCCGACGCGCTCACATACGGTGGCGGCGCAAGGCGGTATTGCGGCAGCCCTGGGCAATGTGTCTGATGACAATTGGCTGTGGCATATGTACGACACCATCAAGGGCTCGGACTACCTGGGCGACCAGGATGCGATTGAGTTTATGTGCCGCAATGCAGCCAAAGCCATTATTGAGCTGGAGCACTTTGGCATGCCGTTTGACCGTCTGGAAAACGGTCGTATCTTTCAGCGCCCATTTGGTGGCATGACCCGCAACTTTGGCGAAAAACCGATTTCACGCACCTGTGCTGTGGCTGACCGTACTGGCCATGCCATGTTGCACACGCTGTATCAGCGCAACGTGCAAGCCAATACCCAATTTCTGATCGAATGGTTTGCATTGGACCTGATTCGCGATAGCGACGGCGATGTGCTGGGCGTGATCGCGCTGGAAATTGAAACCGGTGATATTCATGTCATCCATGCCAAAGCCACCATGCTGGCGACGGGCGGTGGTGGACGTATTTTCCAGGCCAGTACTAATGCTTATATCAATACCGGCGATGGCCTGGGCATGGCCGCACGCGCCGGTTTGCCATTGCAAGACATGGAGTTCTGGCAATTTCACCCGACCGGTGTATTGAATGCCGGTGTACTGATTACTGAAGGCGTGCGTGGTGAGGGCGGTTACCTCGTAAATAGTGAAGGCGAACGCTTTATGGAGCGTTATGCGCCCAGCGCCAAAGATCTGGCCAGCCGCGACGTAGTGTCGCGTGCCATGGCGACTGAGATTAAAGAAGGCCGTGGCATAGGCAAACACAAGGACGCGGTGTACCTGAAGCTGGATCATTTGGGTGAAGACATTATCAGCAAGCGTTTGCCTGGCATCCGCGAAATCGCTAAAACCTTTGCCGGGGTTGATCCTACCAATCATCCTATTCCGGTGGTGCCGACTGCGCATTACATGATGGGCGGTATTCCAACCAACCTCGATGGCCAGGTGGTCGTGCACGATGGCCAGTCAGAGCGCGTGGTGAATGGTTTGTATGCGGTGGGGGAGTGTGCCTGTGTGTCTGTGCACGGGGCCAACCGTTTGGGCTCGAACTCTTTGCTCGACCTGGTGGTATTCGGTAAAGCCGCGGGTGACAAAATGGCAATCGATATTGCAAGCAGCAAAGCGCATAAACCATTACCAGCGCATGTTGCTGATGCCACGCTGGCACGTGTAAACCGGCTGGAAAGTGATGGTCACGGTGAGAGAGTGGCCGAGGCTGGTCTGGCCATGCGCCAAACCATGCAAAAGCACTGCGGTGTGTTCCGCTTCCCCGAGTTACTGGAAGAGGGCGTCAGTGCGATTCAGCAAGTTGCCCAACAAGCACAGCACTTAAGAATTACCGACAAAAGCAAAGTCTTTAATACCGCGCGCGTCGAAGCGTTGGAATTGGATAACCTGATGCAAGTGGCACTGGCCACCATGCAAGCCGCGCATGCCCGCCAAGAGAGCCGTGGTGCCCATGCACGCGAAGACTATCCTGACCGTGACGATGCCAACTGGCTCAGCCATTCGCTGTATTTTGCTAACGAGCAAAAACTGGCTTACAAGCCAGTGCGCCTGCAACCATTGACCGTAGAAACATTTGAGTTAAAGAAAAGGGTGTATTGATATGCGTTTTTCCATCTACCGCTTTAATCCTGATGTCGATAAAAAACCCTATATGCAGGACTACGACGTCACGCTGGAAGACAGCGACCAGATGTTGCTGGATGCCTTGATGCGGATTAAAGAACTGGATGAATCACTGAGCATGCGCAAATCCTGTCGTGAAGGCGTGTGCGGCAGTGATGCCATGAACATTAATGGCAAAAATGGCCTGGCCTGTATCACCAAACTCAGTGAGTTACAGGAGCCTGTGGTATTGCGCCCCATGCCTGGTTTGCCGGTGATTCGCGACCTGGTAGTCGATATGACGCAGTTCTTTGATAACTACCACTCGGTGATGCCCTATTTGCAAAACCATGATACGCCGCCAGACACCGAACGCCTGCAAAGTCCTGAAGACCGTGCCAAGCTGGATGGTTTGTATGAGTGTATTTTGTGCGGCGCCTGTACCACCTCCTGCCCGAGCTTTTGGTGGAATCCGGACAAGTTTGTTGGCCCGGCTGGCCTGATGCAGGCCTATCGCTTTATTGCCGATAGCCGCGACCAGGAACAGGATGCACGCCTGGAAAACCTGGAAGATCCATATCGTTTGTATCGCTGCCACAACATTATGAACTGTACTGATGTGTGCCCGAAAAAACTCAATCCGAATGCGGCGATTGCGGCGATTAAAGATCTCAAGATTGAAAAGGCCAAGGCGCATAGTGAAGCCAAGCCGGGTAAGAAGATCTTTGGTATCAAGGTGTTATAGGAGCGACGTATGTTGAATGCTGAGATTTTACGGGAAGCAGAGCAGCGGCGCCTGGCCTGGCGTTGCCGCCGTGGCATGTTAGAGCTGGATATTGTGTTGCAACGTTTTGTCAGCGAACACTTTAGCGGACTGACTCTGGCGGAAATGGAGCAATTGGATGCTTTGCTCGAGCTGCCAGACAACGTGTTCTGGGATTTGATCCAGGGTGTGAATCCGCAACCCGCGACAACACAGTCCGCTGCCATCCTTGAAAAATTAAGAGCAAGCCGGCCCACGGCAGAACAGGAAACCGCATGAGTCAGCACATGGGAGAAGAGCCAATTGCACTGGATGCCAGCGCATTGGGAGATTACTGGCCAGGGATACAGTTGTATTATCCACCGGTGAAATATGCGCCCAGCCTGGGCATTTATGAAGACATGGAGCAGGCGGCCAACCGTATGGTCAAACATGCGCATTTCACCAATGCGCATACGCTGATTTTTGACCTGGAAGATGGCTGTCGTCAGAAAGAAATGAGCCGTACCTTGCTGCGCCAGGAGTTGCCCAAGCTGCGTAAGGTGAATGAACGCGTGACCATTGCCATCCGTGCCAACTCTTTCCGTACCGACGAGTATGAAGAGGATATGAAGCTGGTGCGCGATATGGGCGAGTATATCGACGTTGTCATGCTGGCTAAGGCCGGTGAGTCCTACGGTGCGGCTGAGGTGCGCGACCTGTCCAGCTTTTTGCTCAGTATCAATCCGCATATCACCATACAGCCGATTATCGAGCACCCGAAGTCGCTCAAAATCGCACCGGAGTTGATGCAATACGACACGGTTAAACACGTGGTGTTTGGTATTCATGACTTCTCCAAAGCGCTGGGCATACATATCACGCCCGAGCACTGGATTGAAGAGTTGTTTTACTTTATCAACCAGTTGATTTTTGAAGCCAGGATCGCCGGTAAAGGCGTGATTGGCGGCGTGGAAACCCTGATAGGCAGCAACATCATGCCGGACAAATTCGTCGAACCACATGATGTACGCCGCTGGCTGGACTTGCATGGCGATAACGAGTCGCGCGTGGTGTACAAGCACGCCTGCCAGGAGGCTGCCATGGGGCTGACCGGCAAGCAGGTGATTCATCCCGGCCATATTCATTTGTGCAAAACCGCATACACACCGTCACCGACTGAAATCAACCAGAAAGTGGCCATTTTGAAAGCGGCGATTGAAGCGGATGCCTTGCTCGGTGGGGCGATCAAGTTTGAAGGCGAAATGCTGGATCCGCCCATGTTTGGTAAGGCTTTGCAGACGCTGTTACGCGCGCATGCCTTACGCACCTTGAAAGTGAGCGACATGGAGTTTGCATTGCATGTATTGCAGTTGATGCCGGCGCAAGTAGTGCGACAAAACTGGCCCTACGGCATCTTGTTATAGATCAATGGCTGCGCGGGCGAATCACTGCGTTGCGCGGTACTCGAAATCCTCATGTACTTTAAGTACATTCCGGTTTCTGTGTTCCGTGCGCCTTGTGCTTCATCCCGCTCGCGCATTGATACGCGTATTGAAAGATTTAAAAAAAGCATTTTCAAAAGAAATGCAAAATCAGCATCGCATAAACCATGCATGCACAGAGCGAATGGAAAGGTTTGAACATGACACAGTTATCCCCTTATCCGCAATGGCAATGGGAAATCCCTGAATTTTTCAATATCGGGGTGGCGTGTAGTGATCGCCATTTAGGCACGGCCAAAGCCGATGAAATCGCCATGATTGTGGAAGATGACACCTTTGGCACCAGTACTATCACCTTTTCCGAGCTGGCAGCCAGGACGGATCGCTTTGCCCAGGTGTTGCGTGAGCTGGGTGTGCTGCCGGGTGACCGTGTCCTGATTCGTTTACCTAACAGCCTGGATTATCCGACTGCTTTTTTAGGCACGATGAAAATCGGTGCGATTTCGGTGCCGACTTCAACATTGTTGACTGCGGAAGAGGTGGCTTACCTGGCCAAGGATTCAGGTGCCGTGGTGCTTGTTACCGATGCCGCTGCCTGGGCGGGGATGTCTGCCAAGATGCAGCAGAATATCTCGCAAACACCTAATCTGAGACACATTGTACTGACGCAACTGCAAGGCGAGGTTGAAGACTCGACTGTGTTTAACGTATTGTCACTGGAGGCTGCATTAGCTACTGTGCAGCAACTTGCACCTGCGTATGCCACACGTGGTGAAGATGCCGCCTACCTGGTCTATACCTCCGGTACGACCGGCTATCCCAAAGGTGTATTACATGCGCACCGCGCTTTGCTGGGTCGCCAAACGGCTGCGCAATACTGGTTTAACTATAGCGACACTGCCCAGGACCGTATCATGCATTCCGGCAAGTTTAACTGGACCTATGTGCTGGGTACCGGCCTGATGGATCCCTTATACCTGGGTAAAACGGTGATTGTGCATGAAGGTAAAAACGATGCGCAAAAATGGCTGGAGCTGATTGCGAAACATGGGGCGACCATTTTTATCGGTGTGCCAACAATTTACCGTCAGCTGCTGCAAAAAACTAAGGCTACCCAAGCAGATATTCCCAGCGTGCGCCATTTTATGAGCGCAGGTGAGCATTTGTCAGACGAAGTGCTGACGCAATGGCGTGAACGGTTTGGCTTGGATATTTATGAAGCCGTGGGCATGAGTGAGTTTTCTTACTATCTGTCGCAAAGCGTTTTCCGGCCCATTCGTGCCGGTTCGGCGGGCTTTCCACAGCCTGGTCACGCCATTGAGTTATTGAACCCTGAAACACTTGAGCCCGTGGCAGAGGGCGAGGAGGGGATGATTTGCGTCCCTGATACCGACCCTGGCTTGTTTCTGAATTACTGGAACCTGCCGGAAGAAACCGCCAAATATAAACACGATGGCTATTTTTTTACCGGCGATTATGCCAAATACGATGCAGATGGCTATATCTGGTTCCTGGGCCGCAAGGATGACATTATCAAGAGTTTTGGCTATCGCGTGTCGCCGTACGAGATTGAGCGTGTGTATAAGGGCCACCCAGCCGTGGCAGATTGTGCGGCTGTGGGTGAAGAGCTTGAAAAAGATAAATTGCTGGTGGTGATTTATGTCATCCCCAAACCGGATGCCGAGATTGCGCCGGAAGAACTGATGGCGTTTGGCAAACAGCATTTGGCCGCTTACAAGGCGCCTAAAACTGTGTATCTGGCCAAAGAGTTTCCACGCACCAAAAATGGTAAAATCTTGCGTAAAGATGTAAGCCCCGCCATTGCCTATTTAAAAAGCAATGCCCGCTGAAAGATGCCTAGTTAAAGAAAATACAATGGCCCTGATTAAAACCCAAGACTTTATCGAGAGTGTTGCTGATGCCCTGCAATATATCTCCTATTACCACCCGGAAGACTATATCCAGGCGTTGGCCGCTGCCTATGAAAAAGAAGCTTCTCCTGCCGCCAAGGATGCCATTGCCCAAATTCTGACCAATTCGCGTATGTGTGCCGAGGGCAAGCGTCCCTTGTGTCAGGACACCGGTATTGTGGTGGCGTTTATCAAAGTGGGGATGCAGGCACGCTTTGAAGGTGATATGACGGTTGAAGAGATGGTTAACGAAGGCGTGCGTCGAGCCTATTTGCATCCTGACAATAGGCTGCGTGCGTCTATTGTGAATGACCCGGCCGGGGCGCGTAAGAATACCAAAGACAATACTCCCGCCATTACACACATTGAAATGGTGGCGGGTGACAAGGTTGAGGTGCAAGTGGCGGCCAAAGGTGGCGGCTCTGAGAATAAATCAAAACTGGCGATGCTCAATCCTAACGAAAGCATTGTCGATTGGGTGCTGGAAGTGGTGCCAGAAATGGGCGCAGGCTGGTGCCCGCCCGGTATGCTGGGCATCGGTATTGGTGGCAGTGCTGAAAAAGCCATGCTGCTTGCCAAAGAGTCACTGATGGCGTCGATTGACATTCAGGCCTTGCAGGCACGCGGTGCACAAAACCGCATTGAAGAGCTGCGGCTGGAGTTATATGAAAAGGTCAATCAATTAGGCATTGGGGCGCAAGGCCTGGGCGGCCTGACCACCGTGCTCGATGTGAAAATCCTGGATTATCCGACGCATGCAGCCAGTCTGCCGGTGGCGATTATTCCTAACTGTGCGGCAACACGCCACGTGCACTTTACGCTGGATGGTTCCGGTGTGGCTGAACTGACGCCACCGAATCCTGATGTATATCCAGACGTACATTGGGCACCGAGCCCACACGCCAAACGCGTGAACCTGGAAACCGTCACGCGTGCAGAAACACAAACCTGGAAAACCGGTGATACCTTGCTGTTGACTGGCAAAATACTGACCGGGCGTGATGCTGCGCACAAACGCATACAAACCATGCTGGCCAAGGGTGAGCCGCTGCCGGTTGATTTTACCAACAAGTTTATTTATTACGTTGGCCCAGTGGACGCCGTGCGTGACGAAGCCGTTGGCCCTGCGGGGCCCACCACGGCGACGCGTATGGATAGTTACACCGATATGATGCTGAACACTGGTTTGCTGGGCTCTATCGGTAAAGCCGAGCGGGGTGAAGAAGCACTGGTCGAGATCGCCAAGCACAAATCGGTCTACCTGATGGCGGTGGGTGGCGCGGCTTATCTGGTGAGCAAGGCGATTAACAAGTCACGTGTATTGGCTTTTGAGGAATTAGGTATGGAAGCCATCTATGAGTTTGAAGTGGTGGATATGCCAGTGACGGTGGCGGTGAGTGCAGATGGGGAATCTGTGCACCAGACCGGGCCGGCACAATGGAAAAAAACCATTGCTTTACACGCGGTGTAAATAGCGGGCCTGCAATGTGAGCGACATCACTGAGGCCGGGCACGAATTGGGGAAATATACGTCATACTACTAAGCGTCATTATGGAGTGAGTATGATAAAAATAAACACTGGGGTAATTTGGTTCACAGCCGGGTTGGCAGTAGGTATTAGTTTGCCTGCGCATGCCGAATCCGCACTGGAGTATTTTACCGATAGCACTGGCCGTTATAGCGGGCCAACGCTGGAAGACCAGGTGGCATTGATGGATAGCGATCACAACGGTTTTGCCGATGTGTTTGAAGTGCGTGCCTACCTGGAAAAACAGCACGGCAAGGGCTATCAGAAAGAATTACTGGATAAATGGGAATCGTCTGCTTATGGAAAAAGTTGCAGTACGCCATTTGCCAAAGAGTTATATGGGGACAGTAATCGCTGACAAGATAACGGTGACATGGAACAGTGTTGTTTTGTTGCTGTCGGCGGCTGTCATTTTGATCAATTACCGGAATGTTACAAGCAGTTAACATTCTGGTGAATGGACTGGATTATAATCAAGCGAGAAGAATCCTCGCGGCCTGTGGTTAACACCAGCCCATTCCCCGACTTTAGTTTTTTTGATAGAGCCTACATCATGTTACAAGCATACGAAACCCACGTAAAAGAGCGCGCCGCGCAAAACCTGCCTCCATTGCCCCTGAATGCGGAACAAGTCGCCGCATTGGTTGAACTGTTGAAAGCACCGCCTGCGGGCCAGGAGGCTTTACTTGTCGATTTGCTACAAAACCGTATTCCGGCGGGGGTTGACCAGGCTGCTTATGTGAAAGCCGCTTTTCTGGCTGATATTGCCAACAGCAAGGCCAGTTCACCTTTGGTCAGCGCTGAAAGAGCGGTTGAATTGCTAGGCACCATGCTTGGTGGTTACAACGTACAGGCATTGGTTGCTTTGCTGGATACGCCGATGGCAGCTCATGCCGTGACAGCGCTGTCGACGACGATTTTGATGTTTGATGCGTTTCATGATGTCGACGCCAAGATGAAGGCGGGTAATGCGCATGCCAAAAAGCTGATTGAATCCTGGGCAGCTGCCGAATGGTTCACCAGTAAACCTGCTCTGGCAGAAGCCATCAAAGTGGTGGTGTTCAAGCTGGATGGCGAAACCAACACCGATGATCTGAGCCCTGCACAAGACGCCTGGAGCCGCCCGGATATCCCGTTGCATGCGAAAGCCATGTTGATTAACCGCATGGCCGATGGTTTGACGACGATTGAAAGCCTGAAGCAAAAAGGCTTGCCATTAGCCTATGTCGGTGATGTGGTTGGTACCGGTTCCTCACGTAAATCGGCGATCAACTCTGTGCAGTGGTGGATGGGCGACGATATTCCATTTATCCCTAACAAACGTACCGGCGGTGTGGTGATTGGCAACAAAATTGCGCCCATTTTCTTTAATACCGCTGAAGACTCCGGGTCTTTGCCGATTCAGTGCGATGTTTCCAAGCTGAACACGGGGGATGTCATAGTCATCAAGCCTTTTGAAGGCAAGGTCTTGTCAGAAGCCGGGGAAGTGCTGGCTACATTTGAAATGAATCCAGTGACCCTGGCCGATGAAGTGCGTGCCGGTGGTCGTATCCCACTGATTATTGGCCGTGGCCTGACTGCCAATGCGCGTAAGGCATTGGGTTTGGGCGACACGGATACCTTTATCAAGTCTATCCCGGCGAAAGATACTGGCAAAGGCTATACGCTGGCGCAAAAAATGGTGGGTCGTGCCTGTGGTTTGCCTGAAGGCTTTGGCGTACGCCCGGGGACTTACTGCGAGCCCAAGGCAACGACAGTCGGCTCACAAGACACCACTGGCGGCATGACGCGTGATGAGTTGAAAGAGCTGGCTTGTCTGGGCTTCAGTGCCGACCTGGTGATGCAGAGTTTCTGCCATACGGCTGCGTACCCAAAACCAGTGGATATTAAATTGCAACATGAGTTGCCTGAGTTTATGTCTAGCCGTGGTGGTGTGAGCCTGCGTGCTGGTGACGGCGTGATCCATTCCTGGCTAAACCGCCTGGTGTTGCCGGATACGGTGGGTACAGGTGGTGACTCGCATACCCGCTTCCCGATTGGTATCAGTTTCCCGGCAGGCTCCGGATTGGTTGCATTTGCTGCGGCGACGGGCGCCATGCCGCTGGATATGCCAGAATCAGTCCTGGTACGTTTTAAAGGCGAAATGCAGCCTGGTATCACCTTACGTGACCTGGTCAACGCTATTCCTTATGCGGCGATCCAGGAGGGTACGCTGACGGTGGGCAAACAGGGCAAGAAAAACGTGTTTAACGGCCGTGTGCTAGAAATTGAAGGCTTGCCAGACCTGAAAGTCGAACAGGCGTTTGAACTGGCGGATGCCTCAGCCGAGCGTTCTGCCAATGGATGTACCGTGCTGTTGAACAAAGAGCCAGTGATTGAGTTCCTCAATTCCAATATCGTGCTGATGCAGAATATGATCGAGAATGGTTATGCCGATGCACGCACATTGGAACGTCGTATCGCCAGCATGAAAGCCTGGCTGGAAAAACCGGAACTGTTGCAGCCGGATGCGGATGCCGAGTATGCGCATGTGATTGAAATTGACCTCGCAGATATTAAAGAGCCATTGGTGGCGTGCCCGAATGACCCGGATGATATCAAGCCATTAACCGCAGTGGTCGGTGACAAGATTGACGAAGTGTTTATCGGTAGCTGCATGACTAATATCGGCCATTACCGCGCGGCAGGTAAAGTGCTGGAAGGCGCGGGTGGTATCCCAACCCGGTTGTGGATTGCACCACCTACTCGTATGGACGAGGCGCAACTACGTGCCGAAGGCGTGTATTCAACCTTTGGCGTGGCAGGCGCACGGACTGAAGTGCCAGGCTGCTCGCTGTGTATGGGTAACCAGGCGCGTGTGGCTGACAAGGCGACAGTATTCTCAACCTCTACGCGTAACTTTGATAACCGTATGGGTAAAGATGCACGTGTGTATCTTGGCTCTGCCGAACTGGCCGCCGTGTGCGCCAAGCTGGGTCGCATGCCTACGGTGCAAGAATACCTGGACACCCTGGGTAGCAAACTGACCAATACGGCGGAGATTTACAAATACCTCAACTTTAACCAGATGACCCAATATGCAGGCTCTTTGGAGAATGTGAAGAAAGTCATTCCGATTAAAGAAACCGCCTAACAGTTGATGGTTTAGGACACAAGTAAAGGGAGCATTCGCTCCCTTTGTTGTTTTTAAGGCAGGACATATCCTTGCAACTGTAAAACCTGAGAGCCTCCCTCACCGCGACCTTCTGTTTTGATTATGATGTACTGGCTGACGTCAACGACTCGATGTACATGCACGTCAATACCACTGATTCAATTCAACAGATTTTTAATGTCCAAGGAGAAACTCATGAAACCGTTCGAACAAGGGTTGGTTAATTATCAACAACGTTTACTGTCACATGATTACGGTCAGGTATTTTGCCGTTTTGATGCAGAGCAACAGGCGTTATGGAGCTATATACATCAACCTCAGCGCATTCCGTGCATCAATCATGAGTTACTCATGAACTTGCATCAGCACCATGCGGATATCCAGCGCAGTGGTGGCTATGTCCAGACGGACAGCGAGACAGTGCTGCCGATCCGTTACTCTGTGTTTGCGTCAGCCACACCCGGCTATTTCAATATGGGCGGTGATTTGCAGAAAATGGCGGCCGCTATCCGGTTGCAAGATCGGGCACAATTACAAGCCTATGCCAAGCTGAGTATTGATGTGGTTGCACAGCGCGCATTCCGTTTCCAGCTGGATCATGTGACTAAAATCTCGCTGCTGCAAGGTGAAGTGCTAGGCGCTGGTATTGAGGCGGCCATGACCAGTGATGTGCTTATCGCTGAAAAACAATCCGTGTTCTGCTTTCCTGAGCTATTTTTCAACATGATTCCTGGCATGGGTGCTTATAGCTTTATTGCACGCAAGGCAGGCATGGCGGTGGCCGATAAAATGATTTTGGGTTGCGAGCGTTACACGGCTGAAGAATGCCTGCAAATGGGCTTGATTGACATCGTAGTCGAAGAGGGCGAGGGTGAGCAGGCCGTGCAAGACTTTATTCACAAAAACAATAAGCGCGCAGAAGGCTTTTTGTCTGCGCAAAAGGCCAAGGCCAGAATCAATCCTTTAACCTATGACGAGCTTAAGGATATTGTCGATGTATGGGTAGAAAATGCCTTACGCCTGACAGAGCGTGATCTCAAAGTGATGGATAGGTTTTATCGCGCGCAGTCACGTTTGTTCCCAAATGAAGCGCTTGCTAGTGAGGTTGCACCGCAACAGCCGCTGGTGTTACCAACAGATCATCATATCGCAGTGAATCAGTAGTGTGCAGCAGAGCAGGTGCCCGGCTATTTATGCGAGCGTTTGGATGAGAGCTTACTGCGATGTTGTTGCAGTTGCGTACGCGTCTCTTCATAACAATCCGCAACGGCCTGATAAAGGCCGGAAATAGTCTGGGCATCTTCCATGCTCAATCCCAATAAACGGCGGCTGAGTTTACTGAGTGGGATCAAGCCCATGTTGGCAGATTCACCAGCCAGCTCATGCGCCAGTTTATGTACCTGCTCGAAATTTAAATCCAGGCTTGCCGTCCCGAGCGCGCGTAGCAAGACATCGGTCGAGTCAATAAACTCTGTGATGAGTTTGTGTAAGAATGCTTCACCGCCACCCAGTTTTAACAAGTGCGCCATACGGTCATCATCCAGCAATGGTTCAACCGTTGGAATGATGTTGGCAATTTTAGGGATGGGTACAGACGCGGGTTTCCCGGTTCTCATCGGTGAGTGTGGTGACCGTGCGTCTACAAATGTGGGTTCCACCGGAGCGGCCATTAATGGCACTTCAGGCGACGTGGCTTTAGGTTTTTTGCGTCTGACGGGCGCCACTTGCGCAACCTGTTCAGTTTCAATGGTGCTTGCAATGGCTTCAATCAGGCTTTGAATTTGTCTTGAGACCACTGGCTTGGTCAATACCTGATATACCCCAGCGCGCAAACAGCGGTCTTGTGTGGTTTTAGTCGCATCTGCCGTCAGGATCACGGTTCTGATCGGTTTGCTGCCAGGCAGGGCGTTGTGGATATTAAACACCTCAAGGCCATTCATTTCTGGCATGTTGTAGTCCAGAATCATCAAGTCAAACTGGTGATGTTCCAGCGCATCCAGTGCGGCATCACCATTGTCTACCGCTTTCACCACACAGTGCATTCTTTGCAGTGTTTCATTCAGAATCAAGCGGTTGACCACATTATCATCAGCAATCAATACACGAATTTTCTTGCGGAATTTGGTGTGGCTGCTCAACGGGACCACATTTGACTGGCCATCCAGATTGATTTCGTTCACAGCTTGTGGTGCGGGTGCCACTGCATGTGTCAGCGGCAGGCTCACTACAAAGGTGGTGCCGACATTTTCCTGGCTGGCGACACTGATTTTACCGCCCATGACTTCGACCAGTTGCTTGGCAATAGAGGTGCCCAGGCCGGTGCCACCATAGCGTCGGGTGATACTGCTGTCCGCCTGGGTGAAACTATCAAAAATCAGCGGCAAAGCATCACTTTTAATGCCTATGCCGGTATCTCGAATACGGAAGCTGAGCTTACTCATGTCGGCATGGCCTTGTACGACGCTGACCACTACGTCGACGCCGCCATGCTGGGTGAATTTAATGGCATTGGCGATCAGGTTGGTTAATACCTGCTCGATGTGGTGCATGCTGCCGACATAGTGACGTTCGACAAGAGGATCCAGGTGGAATCTCAGCCATAATTGCTTGCGTTCGACTTCAATCTGGAACATCAGGTGCAAGCGCTGGATCAGGTCAGGCAGGAAGAAGGTGATCTCCTCCAGTTCGACTTTGCCTTTTTCGATTTTGCTAATGTCCAGCACGTCATTGATCAGCTTTTTAAGGCTAGAGGCTGACGTGCCCACCATTTTAAGCAGTTCGGATTGTTTGCTATCCAGCTTGGTTTGCGCGATTAACTCACTGGCACCAATAATGCCGTTAAGTGGGGTACGCATTTCATGGCTGATATTAGACAGGAAATTGGTTTTCGCCTCACTGGCTTGACCAGCCTCTTTGGTTGCTTTTTCCAGGCTGACCAGCAAACGCAATGCATGCGGTGGAATCAATAACAGGGTCAGTAAAAAGCCGTAGGCTAAATGCTGGTGCTGGTTCCAGTAGGGGTTTAAATACAGGGTAAGACTAAAGCCGATCAGGCTGAAGACGTAACAGCCTTTAAAAAACTTGGTGCCGTAGCGCAGGCCATAGCCGATGATGAGCCAGAGGTAAATACCGATAAATACGCCTGCCATGGCACCTGAAATCATTTGTTCAAGTGAGGTCGCCGTAATGTCCATCACCATCGCTGTCCACTGGCGCTTTTCATTTTTTTGTGGATTCTGCAGGATGTTATACAACATCAAAAAGCCCAGGCACAAATAAATCAGGCAAAGTAATACGGGCTCGAAGCTGCTGTGATTGACGAGGAGGTAGAGCGTGATAAAGCTGACGAAAGCAACACGGATAAGAGCCTGCTCAGTTTCATAACTGATAGACTTTATTTCTGTCACTTTCTGCTTTAACTGTCTAACGAAATCTCGCATGCTTAATCATGTTTCAGGGTTATACGCTTACTCGATACTTGCGCAGGGAAAATCTAATCTTTAATTGAAAATCTAACCTATATTGATAGTTAACGGACTTTTCTTAAGATAACTTAAATTTTAGCAGGCTCGATTTGATTATCAAAGAAAGTTTACTTTTCACAACGCAAAATAATAGTGTGGTTGATGGCATCTGTGATAAAAATGCCGATATTCTGGCCTTTTATATGATTTATCTGCATGACGACCCCTATTGATACTGAGCAACCCTCGAGATTGTCGCGCTGGCTGGCGCGTAGCCGCATGATATTGCCGATTTCCTTTTTTGTCGGTGGTTTTGTCTGGGATGCCATTACCATCGGTAAAAAAGTGGCGCTGTCTGATATGGCGATTTTTGCCGGCTATTTGTTACTGGCAGCGTTGCTCATGTACCAGTTGGCCGAACCTTCTTCGTCGGTCAGACGACTGGGAGAGCGCTTGTTACGTTGGCAATGGTTGCAAAACAGGGTTTCTAGCTGGCCAGTGCAAGATTGGCCCTACTGGATATTGCAGTTTTTGTTTGGCAGCCTGCTTAGTGCCTTGTTCATTCTCTATTTTAAAAGTTCCAGCTATGGCCTGGCATGGGTCGTCACGTTGGTATTGGGCGTATTGCTAGTGGCCAATGAGTTTATGGAGGGCGAATACAGGCGCTTAAGTTTGTGCTGGAGCATGTTTGGCCTGTGTACCATTTTGTGGTGCAACTTTGCTTTTCCGTTTTTGTTTGGCAGTGTGCATGCGGCCTGGTTCTATTTGAGCACGGTGTTGGGTGCTACGGTCACCTATGTCTTATACCAGCGTGCGCCACATCATGCAGGCCGTATCTGGCCGGTGTGGGTGATTGCAGGATTGTTGATGCTCGCCTACCGTGCAGACATGATTCCGCCGGTGCCGCTGGTCAAGCAGGCGGTTGTGGTGGCGTATGACCTGGAAAAGTCACCGGAAGGTTACTGGATGACCGTCGGGAAGTCGCCCTGGTGGCAGTTCTGGCGCGTGGACAGCGACCATTTTTACCTGCAACCCGGGCAAAAATTGGTGTGTTTTTCGGCGGTGTTTGCGCCACAAGGCCTACAGACCAAACTGTTGCATGACTGGCAGAAGAAAGTGAAAGGAGAGTGGGTCAGTGTCTCCATGCCTGGCTTCTCGCTCACTGGCGGCCGCGATAGCGGCTACCGCGGCTATACCTACAAAACAAACCTGACCGCAGGCGAGTGGCGGGTGCGTATCCAGACCGCTACCCGGCAAACGATTGCTGTGAGCGCATTTAATGTTTCTGTGAGCACGACTTTAGATCCGCAACATCGCACACGTATCCGCTACTAATGCCTGGTTAACGTTGCTGGCCTTCGCATGATCCATGTGCGGTGGCATCTTGCGCTAGCGTCTCTGCAAGCCAGTCCAGCTGGGGCTCTACAGACTGACGCAAGGTCCATGGTGGGTTAATCACCCACATGCCGCTACCATGCATGCCAAAACCATCGATAGATGGTTGTTGCACATCCAGCGTCACGTGCAAATAATCTGTATTCAGGCTGCGTAGCTTGTCTATCATTTGCTGTGGCTCAGGCCGTTGCAAGCGCGGATACCAGATCAGGTAAGTGCCGGTAGCAAAGCGCTTTAAACTGTCTTTAATGCAATCGACCACCCGCAGGTAATCGTCTTTTACCTCATAAGGTGGATCTATCAGCACAATCCCGCGCTTGGTTGGGGGTGGCAAACAGGCTTTAATACCTTCAAAGCCATCTTTTTGCTGAATGGAGACTTGTCTTTTTTGTGCCGAAAATTGTTGCTCCAGCAAGGCGGCATCTGCCGGGTGCAGCTCAAACAAGCGCAACTTATCCACCGGGTTTAAAAAGTGGCTGGCGATGCAGGGTGAGCCAGGATAAAGCGTGGCATTACCTTGACCAGCCGCTGTAACTGCTTGCAGGTAACCATCAAAGATGTCAGGTGGCTGACCTTGCTGCAAACGTTGAATACCGTCTACATACTCAGCTGTTTTGTTGGCCACCGAACTATCAAGGCGGTACAGACCAGCACCGGCGTGGGTGTCTATCACCCAGTAAGCTTTATCTTTCTGGTTAAAATAATCCAGCACCAGGCTGTAAATCCAGTGTTTTAAAACGTCGGCGTGATTGCCAGCGTGAAAGGCGTGACGGTAACTTAGCATGCATATATTCTCAATAAGCCGTCATTATAAGCTACAAAATTTGCGCGCTCTTGTGAAAACCAGGCAATTTGCATTAGCATGCAAATATGAAACCTAGTCATACACACTCTGAACACACGCATGCGCACAACCACTCACATGGGGGCTCCCATGAGGGTTGCGCGCACGATCACGCAACTGACCACACAACGCATGACCAGCACCAGCATGGCGACCGTGGGCATGATGACCATGCACATGGCAATCCTTTCTGGATCCCTTTTCTGGCGATTGCACTCTTCACCGTCGTAGAATTCGCGGGAGGCATCTGGACGCAGTCATTGGCTTTGCTCAGTGACGCCTGGCATATGTTGTTTGACGTGCTGGCACTCGGCCTGGCCATGTGGGCCGCGCACAGGGCACGCACCGGTCACCCGGCGTCGCAGCAAACCGAGCTTCGCGTCTCCATGGTCAATGCTGTCTCCATGTTGCTGGTAACGGCAGGGATTGTCATAGAGGCCATTGAGCGTCTCAAACATCCGGTTACCGTAGCTGGTGGCTATGTCAGTGTGATTGCTCTGGTTGGCCTGCTGGTGAACCTGTTTGTTGCCAAGCATATGCATCACCAGCACGAACATCACGGCGGCGATGCCAGCTTGAACCACCGTGCCGCATTTTTGCATGTATTGGGTGATTTGCTCGGGTCGGTGACTGCCGTCGCCGCCGGTGTTGTCATCTACTTTACTGGCTGGATGACCATAGACCCGATTCTGTCTATTCTGATTTCGTTGTTGTTATTGGTGGTGACCCTTAATCTCATCCGCGATATCTATCGCGGTAAGACAGGCCATCATCACTAGTTTTCTTTAATTGTCCGATACATTAAAAGGAGCGCCCATATGCCTTACGTCAACGTCAAACTTGCCGGCTCTGTGACCAAAGAGCAGAAGAAACTGATTGCAAAAGAAATCACTGAAACTCTGCAAAAACACGCCCAGAAACCGGCGAATTACACCTACATTGTGTTTGAAGAAGTGGAGTATGAGGATTGGGCGATTGGTGGGGAGTTGTTAGGTTAGCTTGTTACTTTTAGTTTGGTGTGTTTTCTTACTGAGTTGAGCAAATATTTTTGCTGCTGATTATTAAATTTATCAATTTAAACAAATAGTTATTGGAAGTGATCATTAATGCTAACTATAGCTCTTCTTCAGGATATACACCGATTTCGGTGTCTACATTACGTTAGGCTCTTGGCACTCGCGAGGCATCATGGCAAGAATTGAAGGGCTTATGGCAGAGATCGAAGGTTTTTTTGGTGAGAGGATGTCCTCGATATCTGCGGTATATTTCTTTAAAAGACATTTCTATCTACTTGGCAGTTTGATGGGCCTCGTTGTAGGCGTGCTTTTGCGCGAATTTGCGGTGTTCCTCATAGTTGGATTGATTGCCTCGGCTGCAGTGTATTTCTATGCTGAGAATTATTTACTCAAGATTGATAACGAGTTCTTCACCTCACCAGGACATTCGAAACGCGAAATCTTCGACAAGTACTACGCTACAGAAGTCAGCCGTAGGCTATCGCTAAGAATGACTGAACCTGAGGAGCTTGTGAAAAATGAACAACTCTCGACGAAGCAAACAAAGGCGTTATTTCAACAACGACTTGCCGTTGAACTTGATCGTGAGTTTCGGCGATCTGATTGGAAGATGTTCATTGCGGAGTCGCTCCACTATCAAAAAAAATAGGCCTATTGGCTTAACACTTCAATCAACTGGACGTGCTACAGCACGCCAATTATCGCATCTTTAGGGTTCCCATGAATAACTTCCTAGTTTGCTTTTACGCTGAAGAAACCGAACCCACGCAACGTGTACTTGTTAAGCAAAACGGGAATGATGGAGCTTGGGAAAAGGCGAGAGCTTATTTCGTTGATCAAGGCATCCCAAGTAATGAATTGGCTTCCTTTACCGTAGAAAATTACGGGCAAGCCAAGATAGATGGCATCAACGTTATCTGAGAAATTTCAAATAAAAATGGAAAGCATCATATGAGCAAATGGTTATTTGTCTTGATCACTGCAGCAGCCACTATGGTTGGCTGTGCAGCAACAGTAAAACCAATGACTACTCCAGATGGAAAGCAAGGGTTTCTTGTCGAGTGTGACGGTTCGGCTGATAGTTGGGCTTCATGTTACGAGGCTGCTACTAAGGCTTGCCACGGGAAATACAACGTTATTGATCGAAATGAAAGCAGCACCCCAACCGCTTATGGCCCCTTGGTCAGGAGAAACTTGATTGCGGAATGCAGGAAATAAAGAGGCTGAATGAACAAGCCTCACCATAACCATACTGCGTTAAGGGGCAGAGCAAGATGTCACTTGCTTAAGCTTTTTCTGATGTCTTGAGTTTTTATTGTTTGTTGATTTTTGTTTTGTACTGCACGCCGGGATGTCCTTTTAAGTCGACGTCTTGCGTCCATAAGGTTGCATGATGTTCTTTACTGATTTGCAAAATCAGGCTGTCAGCGAGTGCGAGTTGATGTTTTGCCGAGTATAAAGCGGCATTCAGCGCAGTTTGTGCGTCAAAGGTCACAGCGGCGCCTTGTGCCATAAAGTCAGCTGCGGATTGGGCGGCTTTTTCACCACGCTGCAGCGTGACACGTTTACACACTTCAAACACAATCAGGGCTGGAACCAGCAGGTTTTCTGTATCTTCAAGCACTGGTGCGAAAAAATCGGCATTGCTGCCATTGGCAAAATACTCTAGCCAGCCACATGAATCTACCACATTCATACCCGGTCTTCTTCACGACTCACTTGTGTCTCTATGCCTGCCAAAAAGCCGCGTGCTGCGCTCATCGGCTGTTCGGGAATCAACTCAATATGCTCGCCCTGGATGCGTGCTCTGAGTTTTTGGCCTGCTTGTATATTAAGTGATTGCCGCAACTCTTTGGGAATCACTACCTGAAACTTAGGTGAAACAGTCACTATGTCCATAACTATCCTTTTTGGTATGGTGTTTGGTTTTAAGTATTTCGATTTTTTAAATGTAATACTTTATTTTAATTGTAATACCTATTGAAGTGAGTTGTACAGTAGTGTTGTAAGCTTGCTTTAAACTCGAATGAGTATCTGATGCTAAAATGCTGCGATGTTTGATCCCAAACCCATCCTCAAAAACCTGCCTAACTTACCTGGTGTTTATCGCATGCTCAATGCGGAAAATACCGTGATTTATGTTGGCAAGGCCAAAGACCTGAAAAAACGGGTTTCCAGCTACTTTAATAAAAACCTGGCTAGTCCGCGTACCAAGATGATGGTGTCGCAGATTGCCAATATTGAGACGACAGTGACGCGCTCGGAAGCCGAAGCGCTATTGCTGGAAAATAACCTGATTAAAGGTCTCATGCCGCGTTACAACGTGTTGTTCCGCGACGACAAATCTTACCCTTATATTGCGTTGACTGGCGATGCTTATCCTCGATTGGCGTTTCACCGCGGCACACAGCGCAAGGGGGCGCAGTATTTTGGGCCTTTCCCCAGCTCGCCAGCCGTGCGCGAGAGCATACAGCTGCTACAAAAAGTATTTAAATTGCGTACCTGCGAAAACACCGTGTTTGCCAACCGTTCGCGGCCTTGTTTGCAATACCAGATTGCCCGTTGTACGGCGCCTTGCGTGAAGTTGATTTCCCAAGAGGATTACGCCGGAGATGTACGCCATGCCGCAATGTTTTTGTTGGGTAAGACCAGTGAGGTCATTGATTCACTGGCAGATGGCATGAATGTGGCCGCTGAGGCGATGGAGTATGAGCAGGCGGCCATTTTGCGCGATCGTATCCAGGCGCTGCGCCAGGTGCAGGCCAAACAGTTTGTCAGTGATTTTAGCGTCAGTGATGCCGATGTGATTGCCTGCGCAGAAGTGCAGGGCCAGCATTGCATTAACCTGGTCATGATTCGTGGTGGCCGCCATTTGGGTGACAAGAGCTTTTTCCCGAAGAACAGCCAGGATGCCGAATTGGCTGAAACCGTAGAAGCGTTTATCACCCAGTATTACCTGTCGCAAAATACGCCGCCATTGCTGGTGTGTGGCGCCGAGATTGATAAAACCGAATTTGAAGACATGCTGAGCGAGCAGTCCGGACGCAAGATCCGTGTGCTGACTAATGCCATCGGCGATAAAAAAGTATGGCTTAAGATGGCACAAACCAATGCTGAGTTGGCTTTGCAGCAACGCCAGGCGACCTCAGCCAGCCAGCAGGCACGCTTGTTGTCACTACGCGAAGCGCTCAACCTGGCAGAAAACACCGAGCGCATTGAGTGTTTTGATATCAGCCATACCATGGGTGAAGCCACGGTGGGCAGCTGCGTGGTGTTTGACCGTGGCGACATGCAAAATAGCGAATATCGCCGTTATAACGTCACCGGCATCACGCCAGGCGACGATTATGCTGCCATGCGCGATGTGTTGACACGCCGCTATAAAAAAGTGGCGGCAGGCGAGGGCAAGCGGCCAGACCTGATTTTTATTGATGGTGGCAAAGGCCAGCTCGGTGTCGCCATTGAGGTGATGCAGGAGGTCGGTCTGGACGATATTCTGCTGGTCGGCATTGCCAAGGGTGAAGAGCGAAAACCTGGTCTTGAGACCATGATTTTTTCTGACACCGGCGAAATGCTGAATTTGCCTAGCGATAACCAGGGCTTGCATTTATTACAGCAAATCCGCGATGAAGCACACCGCTTTGCCATTACCGGCCACCGCGCCAAGCGCGCCAAGGCCAGAATTACCTCAAGCCTCGAGGAGATTGAAGGCGTAGGCGCCAAACGCCGCAAAGCCTTGCTGACGCGATTTGGTGGCCTGGATGGGATAAAAAGTGCTAGCATAGACGAGATTGCCCAAGTCGAAGGCATTAGCCTGGTATTGGCGCAAACCATTTACGAACGCTTGCATTAATGGCGTGTAAAAAGACCTTTGTATGCATCCATAGACGAATAAAAATGTGGAATATTCCAAATATACTTACCTTATTGCGCATCGGCATGATTCCGGTGTTTGTCGGTATCTTTTACCTGCCTGCCAACGCTGTCACCGCTGACGGCCTGCCAGCACACTGGGTCAATTTAACGGCAGCCAGTGTGTTTATCCTCGCCGCATTCACCGATTGGCTGGATGGTTACTGGGCGCGCAAATATCACCAGATGTCTAAATTTGGCGCGTTTTTAGACCCGGTGGCTGACAAACTCATGGTGGCTGCGGCGTTGATCGTGCTGGTCGAATTAAATCGCGCCGGGGCTGTGGTGGCGCTGATTATCATCGGACGCGAAATTGCGATCAGCGCCTTGCGTGAATGGATGGCCAGCATAGGCAAAAGTGCTAACGTGGCTGTGGCCATGGTGGGTAAGGTCAAAACTGCCGCACAAATGGCCGCCATTACCTTATTGCTGTGGTACGACCCGCTGTTTGGAGTAGACATTCAATGGTTGGGTGAGTGGCTGATTGTATTGGCTGCGTTACTGACCCTGATTTCCATGGGTTACTACCTGCGCGCAGCGTGGCCGGCAATACGCGAAACCATCTAAAAAAGCAATCATAAAAAAGAAACATTATTTTCAAAATCGTCCTTGACACCGGTCTCAAAATCATTAAAATGCCAGCTTCTTTACGACACATGGCGTAAGGAAATACGCGGGAATAGCTCAGTTGGTAGAGCGCAACCTTGCCAAGGTTGAGGTCGCGAGTTCGAGACTCGTTTCCCGCTCCAAATTTCGGGGAAAGCGCCGCTTTCCCTTTTTAACATAAGAAGTTTTTATGTTGTTGGTTCTGGCGCGATAGCAAAGCGGTTATGCCGCGGCCTGCAAAGCCGTTTAGGCCGGTTCGACTCCGGCTCGCGCCTCCAGTCTCATGTAGCAAATATGCGGGAATAGCTCAGTTGGTAGAGCGCAACCTTGCCAAGGTTGAGGTCGCGAGTTCGAGACTCGTTTCCCGCTCCAAATTTCTCTCAAGCACTCATTCTGGATGCTACGCAAAGTAGAACAGAGTGTTAAAATACAAAGCTTGTTGACCTGCCGCCCGGATGGTGAAACTGGTAGACACAAGGGACTTAAAATCCCTCGGCTTAACGGCTGTGCCGGTTCGATTCCGGCTCCGGGCACCAAAATAAGAAACCAGCTGAAAAGCTGGTTTTTTCATTTCACACTTTCAATCTACTCCTACTTGCAGTTCAACGCCTATCATCAGAGATTTCTGACAGGATGGTGCGGTGTCGTCTGATGTATAGAGCAGTTCCATTCCTATACCCTTATCATCATTGAACAATGCTCACAAAGCAGGGCAACGAGATGACAATCAAACAACTCTGGATATTAAGCAAAGCCGCCTTTACCGCATGGCGCGATGACCGTGCGCAAAGCATGGGCGCTGCTTTAGCGTACTACACGATGTTTTCCATTGCGCCGGTATTGCTGATTGTGATTTCTCTTGCCGGCATTATTTTTGGACAAGAAGCGGCACGTGGTGAAATTTATGCGCAATTGACCCATCTGGTAGGTGAGCAGGGCGCACTGGTGGTGCAAAACCTGCTAGAAAGCACCAATCAGCCAACCGAGGGGATGGCGGCGACCACGATTGGTATTGTGTTGTTATTGGTAGGGGCAACCACTGTCTTTGGCGAATTGCAGACTGCGCTGGATAGTATCTGGAGGGCGCCGGTGAGGATAAGCAGCGGTGTGTGGAGTTTGATGCGTGCCAGGTTATTATCATTTGGCATGATCTTGGGGATTGGCTTTTTGCTGATGGTCTCGCTTGTTTTTAGCGCAGGCTTATCTGCGATCAATAAATGGTGGTCGCCTGTCTTTGCGGGATGGCTGGTGGTTGCTGGTGTGGTGAATGTTGTGTTTGGTTTTTTATTGACGACAGGCATGTTTGCGTTAATCTACAAAATCATGCCGCGTGTCAATATTCGCTGGAGCGAGGTTTGGATTGGCGCTGCGATGACAGCCGCATTATTTACGGTGGGTAAATGGCTGATCGGTATTTATATTGGCAGAAGTGCCTTTGCCAGTGGCTATGGGCCTGCAGGCTCTTTGCTGGCGCTGTTAATCTGGATTTATTACTCCGCGCAGATATTTCTGATGGGCGCTGAGTTTACCTGGGCATATTCCCATCTGTTTGGCTCACGCAAGCAGCAAGAGACGCCACGGGATTTGGCGAAGGCATTCTCAAATAATCAAACGGCACATGAACTTGGCGCAAGATGAGCGTTTACCAAACCCAGAAACCACGATTCCACGCCTGAGCTTCATCACTGCCTTCTGCATACGGGTTTTCAGTGTGCTTCAAGCCAGCGGTTGATGCATGCAAACCTTCGTCGTAGCATTTCTGCATCAGGGCATGATCCGTTTTTACGTCTGATTTTCTACCACTAAAAAAGTATAAATATCCACTCAGTAATCCCATGGTATCCACCCAATCAATCATCATTTTTTTAATAATTGATTGATTATTATCTATATTGTTTTAGTTTGCCAATAGTCCGATCAAGCTATTAATACAATCCTGCAAAGACTTTTCATATCCTTGCATTTGCCAATTGCTTTGGCAAAAAATCATGTCTTCTGCGTTATTTCACTGATATTAAACACTATATAAAATTGTATAATGTCCCTGTCATGTTCGGCGCGCAGTATTTATCAATGCAGTTTGATGTCTATCAATGCTTGCAAATCAATACTGCCTAAGCTGTGTTGAGATACTTTTTCGCCGGACAAGCATTCCCATTGAAGTCAGGACGTTGTGTGATTTACGTAGAGTTAAAAACGGTTATTCTTAAAAAACAATTAGAGTGGGGCAGGACCATTACGATTACCGAAATTGCCGATGCCAGCGGTATCAGTCGCATGACCTTGCATCGCATGTTAAAAGATCAATCCTATAATGCCAGCACCGATCACTTGAATAAGCTGTGTGCTTATTTGCAGTGTGATTTATATAGCCTGGTGCGCTGGGTCCCCGATATTGTCGTGCCGCAAGAGCACGTTGCCTAGAAAAAAACCTCCGATATTCCCGGAGGTTTTTTATTGGGGCAAGGTTTACGGCGCATTTCCCTGATTCTTGAATAAATATTTTGGCGTGACCATTGTGGCTAAAAGCATTGATTGGGCGGCAATCCTAATGCCTATGCGGGCTGGCTGGCAATGCGCGTGAGGTGCGTATTAAGCGAACAGCGAAGATAGCTGGTTTTTGTTGCTTTTTTTAAGCAATGCAAATGCCTGAGAGTTTTGAATAATAAGAGAAAATTTTTGGAATTCTCTTGTTATGAAACTCTCGTCAGGCCATATGCAGTCCAACGCGGTGAGCGCACAGGATTGCAGCGATTGGATGCAAGCACTGACCCAGGCCTGGAAGCAGGGTGCCTGGCCACAGTGTTTGACCCTGGCGCAGAAGATCACGCGTGAGTTTCCTGAAGAGGGCTTGGCCTGGAAGTTATTAGGCAGCCTTTATCAACAACAAGATACGCTGGCGCTGGCTGCCGATGCTTTCTTGCAAGCGAGCAAGCGCTTAAAGAAAGATGCTGAGGTGTTGTATAACTTGGCCAACGTTTATGCGCAATTGCAAGACACCACGCAGGCGATCAAATATTACCGCCAAACGCTCAAACTAAACCCGGTTTTTAGCCAGGCTTATGCCAACTGGGCCAGTGTACTTAAGCAAGCAGGGCAAGTAAAAGAGGCGGAAAAACTACTGCGCCGGGGATTGAATATTCACCAGCAGGATGGCCGCGTCAATTTTGAACTGGCAACCTTGTTACATGGGGCAGATAAACCGCTGGAGGCGATTCAATACTATCGCGAAGCCGTGTCTATTGAGCCTGATCATGCCGTGATTTTTTTCAATATGGCGTTGGCACTGGATCAACTGGGCAATACGACTGAAGCGATTGCTGCCTATCAGCAAACGATTGCGATTCAAAAAGACTATGTTGAGGCCTACAGCTACCTGGGTGCCTTATACCTGAAGCATGGTGACGTGGAAGAAGCTGAGCAGTGGTTGCTGGCGGGCATGGCATTGAATCCAACCGAGTTATCACTGCTTAAAAATCTGGCCAAACTTTACCGCGTGACGCACCGCACCAGAGAATACCAAGCCTATATTGATCAAATCATGCAGGCGCAAGAGGTGAGTGCGGAGACGCTGAATAACCTGGCCACCGAGATGCTGAATCAGCAGTTATACGGTGAGGCTGAGAATTATTGCCTGAAGGCACTGGCGCTGGATCCGGAAAATCCTTATGTGCTGGGCAATCTTGGTTTGATTGAGAATGCCAGAAATGCTTATGACAAAGCGTGCTTCTATTGTGAACAGGCATTAGCGCAGTTGCCTGAGTCAGAAAGTATCTTGAGCAATTACAGTATCAGTTTGCGCATGCTGGGCCGCTATACCGAAGCAATTGCCTGCCTGGAAAAAGCACTGCGCATCAAGCCTGAGTTTATGCCTGGGTATATCAACCTGGCCAATGTCTATTTGGACATGGGGCAGATTGAAATGTCGATTGCAACTTTGAAACAAGCCTTGCAGATCGAGCCCACGCATATGATGGCGCTTAGAAACCTGCTGTTTGCTAATAGCTACAGTAATAGCTTGCCGCCTGCCGAAAGCCTGGATTACGCGCATAGACTGGGCGCCGCCATGATGCACGAAGTGACGCCTTACGACAGCTGGAATGTCCATGCGCAAGAGCAACGTATCCGCATCGGCCTGGTATCGGCTGATTTGCGTAAACACCCGGTCGGCTATTTCCTGCACCAGTGGTTGCAGGCATTTGATGCCAGCCGCCTGGAGGTTTATGGCTACTCGACCGATGGTCGCGAAGATGCGTTTTCGCACGAGCTGAAAGACTTATGCAACCAATGGCGCTCACTGGCCGGGTTGACGGATGCGCAAGCCGCCAAACAGATTCGTGAAGATGGTATTCATATCCTGCTGGATTTATCCGGCCTGTCTGGCGGTACACGCTTGCCGATTTTTGCCCATAAACCTGCCCCGGTACAAGCCACCTGGCTCGGCTATTGGGGCACTACCGGTTTGCCGGTGATGGATTATGTCATCGCTGATCCGGTAAGTATTGATGCGCAGGTGGCGACCCAGTTCACCGAGCAGGTCGTGCATCTGCCACATACGCGTATGTGCTTCACGGCGCCGCCTTGTGATGTCGCTGTCAATGATTTGCCAGCATTCACCACCGGTGCAGTGACCTTCGGCTGCTTTCAAAACTACAGCAAGGTAAGTAACGACGTATTATCTTGCTGGGGCGAGGTGTTGCAGGCCTTACCGACGGCCACATTGTTCTGGCAGAGCAAAGCATTCAATGATGCCCTGGTGCGTGAAGAGGCATTGGCCAGATTACAGCAATATGGCATCTCTGCTGCGCGTTGTAGCTTGCATGGCATGGTGCCCAGAGATGAATACCTGCGTAACCATCACCAGATTGATGTGATCCTGGATACCTTCCCGTTTACTGGCGGCACCACGACGTGTGAAGCCTTATGGATGGGCGTACCGACGCTGACCTTGCTGGGCGACACATTGATTGCCCGCCAGGGTGCCAGCTTTATGCATTGCGTGGGGTTGGCTGACTGGGTGGCCACCAGCCGTGAAGAGTATGTGAGCAAAGCCATTGCATTGACCAGTGATCTTGGCGCCTTGGCAACATTGCGCGCCCAACTGCGCCAGCAAGTGTTGGCTTCGCCATTAATGCATGCTGAGCAGTTCGCCCAGGATTTTGAACAGTTGCTGTTTAGCTTATGGCAACAAACCCTGGCCACATTGGCGCCACAGCAATTGTTGGCTGAGTCACCGGTACAAGATGCTTTTTCCGGCGAGCAGCCGGTTTGGGTGGTCAGCGCCACTCGCATGACTGAAGAAGTTTTCTGGCGTGACTCTGCACTTGGCAGATCACTCAAACGCCATATGCAGCAGGATAAACGCCTGGTGCCCGTAGTCGCTTATGAAAATACGCGTGGCCTGTCTGAAGTGTTTAATGAGGCAATTGCCGCTGCGCCAGACCAGGCATTGCTGGTATTGATCCACGATGATGTCTGGCTGGACGAAAACACCTTTGTCCATAGCATACAGCAGGGCTTAAATCATTATGATGTGATTGGTATAGCGGGCAACGCAAGGATTCAAGCTGGCCAGCCTGGCTGGTGCTTTATCGATTTGCAATTCACTTGGGACGATGCCAGATACTTGCGCGGCGCGGTCAGCCATGGCCAACACGCTTTTGGACCCGCCTCCAGTTATGGTGATGTATCTGGCGAATGCCAGTTGATGGATGGCGTATTCCTGGCGGCGCATAAACAGACCTTGCTGCAAAGCGGTGTGCGTTTTGACCAGCAGTTTGACTTTCATTTTTACGACCTGGATTTTTGCCGTACAGCCACCCGTGCAGGCCTCAAGCTGGGTGTATGGCCAGTGCGCATGACGCACCAGAGTGGTGGTGCGTTTGGTAGCGCACGCTGGCGTGATAAATACCTGAGCTATCGCCAGAAATGGGAGCTGGCCAGCGTACCACAGCAGCCAGCGTCCACGGCCTTGCAGGACGCAATGGCCGAGGTATTTGACCAGGCTTCACAAGCGCAACAGCAAGGCGATTTAAATACGGCGAAACAGCTATACCAGGAGATTCTGGCCGTAGATGCACAGCATGCACTCGCTACGCATAATCTGGGTTTGATTTACTGGCATAGCCAGCAGCCCGCAGAGGCATTGCACTTGCTGGCACAGGCTTATGCGCTGGCGCCAACGCAGTGGCAGTTGTTAAGCAGCTACCTGACGGCACTCAAACACAGTGGTGCGACAGCCGAATTGGAGCAGGTATTGGCGCAAGCCGTTAACAGCGGCCAGCATACAAAGGCTTTGCAAGCATTGATGCAAGACTGGCAGTTGCCATCGCTTGCGCCAGCGCAGCCATCAGATCAGGCACAACAGGCCTTGCTGGCCTTGTTTGAGCAACAGCAATATGCGCAGATGGAACGTGAGCTAGACACGCTATTACAGCAACATCCTGCCTGGTTAAGTGGCTGGAAAATGTTGTCCGACGTGTTAATGATCCAGAAGAAAGATGCCCGTGTGGCGGCCGGTAAGGCGCTAGCGTTGAATAAGCAAAGCGCTGAAGAGCATTGCTACTATGGGTTGGTGCTCAAGGCACAAAATGAGCTCACGGCAGCCGCAGATGCTTTTGCCCAGGCCATACACCTGAAACCGGACTATGCTGCGGCGTATAACAATCTGGGTATTGTGCTCAAAGACCTGGGCGAAGTGGATGAAGCGATCAAGCAGTTTAAACAGGCGCTGATATTACAGCCGCAATATGCCGATTGCTTCAGCAATCTGCTGTTTTGCATGACGCATGCAGAACAGGTGGATAACGATGCCTTGTTACAAGCGCATACCGCGTATGCCGCCCTGTACGAAGCACCGTTAAAACCGCATTGGCAGCCTCATGGCAATACGCGTGACGCACAACGTCCGTTGCGCGTAGGTTTTGTTTCTGGCGATTTGCGAGCACACTCAGTCGCGCATTTCCTGCTGCCTTTGTTACCTGCGCTGGCCCAAGATAGCTCATTGGCTTTATTTGCTTATGCCAATTATGCGCTGGAAGATGATGTCTCGGCGGAGATGCGCCAGTATTTCAAACAATGGCGTGTCGTTTCCAATATTTCTGACGAAGCGCTGGCAGAGACTATCAGGCAAGACCAGATTGATATCCTGATTGATTTGTCCGGCCACACCTCCGGTAACCGTTTGCTGACATTTGCCAGGAAACCGGCACCCGTTCAGGCGAGCTGGCTGGGTTACCTGAATACCACCGGGCTGACATCCATAGACTATTACCTGGCTGATAATGCCTTGTTACCTGCCGGGCAGTTTGACCAGCAGTTTACCGAGCAGCTCGTGCAGTTGCCGGTGAATGCGCCATTTGTACCGCATCCGCAAGCACCAGCCGTCAATGCCTTGCCTGCGCTCAGCAATGGCTATGTGACTTTTGGCTGCTTTAACCGTCCCAATAAAATTACCCAGGCTACCGTGCAGCAATGGGCTGCTGTGATGCAGGCTACGCCTGCCAGTCGCATGGTATTAGGCGGTATGGCAGAAGCAGGCGCCTGCGAACATCTGCAGCAATGGTTTGCCGACGCAGGCATTACTGCAGATCGTTTATCGTTTTATGCCCGTACCGATATGCTGAGTTATTTGCAGCAATATCATTTGGTGGATATTTGCCTGGATACCTTCCCATCTAATGGCGTGACCACCACCGCCCATGCTTTGTGGATGGGTGTGCCTACGCTATGCGTGGCTGGAGATCGCCTGGCCAGCCGCGGTGCCATGGCCTTGATGCAGCATCTTGATCTGGCCGACTGGGTCGCGGCCAACCCACAGCAATATCTCCAACAGGCCGCGCATGTGTTGTCTGACCTGTCGGCACTGGCTGATTTACGCGCCAATATGCGCACCCGTTTTACGCAGTCTCCGCTGGCACAAGCGGCACCATTGGCGCAGGCTTTGTCACAGGCAATGCGCCAGATGTGGCAACGCTGGTGCCAGGAGCAGGCCGCAAGCAGTTTTGCTATTCCTTCTTTAACGCTGAAAGAATCTTCTGTTGCGCCGGACGCGACTGAACCCTCTGATAAAGGTATCTCTATGAATACAACACTTAACCCACAAGCTGCACAGGCTAACGCGCTGCACGATTCGATTGCTGAAGTGTTTCAGCTAGCGCTGCAAATGCAGGAAAAAGGCGACCTGGCACAAGCGATGAGCTTTTATCAGGAAATCTTGCGTATTGATGACAAGCATGCAGCCACATATTTCCAGTTAGGACTATTGGCGCAGCAAGCGGGCAAGGCCGAAGAGGTATTGCCGTTATTGGAGCAAGCCGTGATCCTGGCACCGCAGCAGCCTGCGTACTGGCAAGCCTATATTGGTGAACTGTCGCTGACCGCGCCCAAAAATGAAGTGCTGGACGTGATCACTTTTGCCCGCCAGAATGGCCTGGCCGCAGCGGATGCCGATGCACTGCAACGCCAATACAGCCAGCCAGCGGTTGCCGCTGATGTTGTGCGCAAAGGGCCTTATATCTACCGTGCAGAAGATAACTTCTACCAACGTGCGCAGACCGAGGCTTTTGGCTACCAGGATGTGGGCAATGCCGAACAACGTTTATATGACATGATCCGCCAGTCACGCGACAAGAGCGTATTCTCCAGCGAGCTGGCGGCCAAAGCCACCGACTGGCCGAGCTACTACCACCTGACTTCGCAGCGCGCCAATTTGCTGCGCCCGTTTGCGGACAAAATTGCTAATGGTAAGGTACTGGAGCTGGGCGCCGGTTGTGGCGCGATTACGCGTTTCCTCGGTGAGCTGGGCGGCGAAGTGGTGGCACTAGAAGGCAGCCCCAACCGTGCGCGTGTCATCGGCCAACGTTGTGCCGATCTGAATAATGTGACGATTTACTCTGACCTGATCCAATCGTTTGAAACCGACGAGAAGTTTGATGTCGTGACCTTGATCGGCGTGCTTGAATATGCGCAGGTTTATGTGAAAGAAGCCGATCCTTTGCGTTTCTTGCTGCAAACCGCCAAGTCTTTCCTCAAAGAAGACGGCATGCTGATTGTGGCGATTGAAAACCAGCTTGGCCTCAAGTATTTCTGCGGCGCGCCAGAAGATCATATGGGTCAGGCGATGTATGGCATTAATGATTCTTACAGCAGCACCAGCCCGATCACATTTGGCCGCGTAGAACTGGATGCCTTGATCCGTAGCGCCGGTTTTGAAACCACAGAGCTTTATGTGCCACTGCCAGATTACAAAACACCCGTTAGCGTGATTTACCCGGAAGGCTTTAACCAGGCCCATCGTGCGGCAGGCTGGGATGTTGGCGCTTTGGCGGCAGGCTCGGTGGTGCATGACAGGCAATCGCCGCGTCACCCAACATTCTCACTGGAAAACGCCTGGCAGGTGATTGCGCGTAATAACCTGGTGGAAGATGTCGCAAACTCATTTATGTTTGTTGCGTATCCGCAGCGCCAGGCTGGCAAATTGCATCCGGACGTATTGGCAGCGCATTATGGTTGCCAGCGCCAGGCCGTGTTTAGCAAGGAAACCCAGTTTGTACATGATGCACAAGGCTTGGCAACGCGTACACGTAATACCGGCGAAACGGCACAATTGTTGCAGGCAGATTGGGAGCATGCGCCTTACCATGGCGGCCAGTTGTGGATGGATAAACTAACGCAGTTGATGAATCGTCCTGGCTGGCGCGTGGAAGACCTGGCGGCATGGGCTGCGCCCTGGTTGCAAGGCCTGGAAACCGCAGCGCTGACCGGTGGAAAAACTTTACCGGAGTTTGCAGGCTATTCCGCCTTGTTGCCTTCTCAGTATTTTGATGCGACACCAACCAACTTTGTGATGGACAAAACCGGGCAGGGCCATTTCTTTGACCTAGAGTGGGATTTTGCCATTCCATTGCCAGTGGCTTTCGTGGCCTTGCGTGGCCTGTTTCTCACACTGCATCGTGTGCGTAGTTGCGGCAAACCACACGCCAGCACGCCAACTAATATTGGCAGCCTGACGCTGGCGGTGCTGGAACTGAGTGGCTATCACTACCGCGATGACCAGTTACAAGCGTTTATCAGCGTGTTTAACCGCCTGCAAAATATGACACAAGGCGTGCCTGAGCATGTAGTGAATGGCTTGACCGCCGAGTTTACCCGGGCAGAGTTGCCGGTACGTCAGCTGTTTACGTAACACGGGGCGTATCAATACCAAAGCATGCACAGCGATGTGCATGCTTTTTTGTTGTCCGTAGAAAGGGCAGGCAATAAAAATCCGGCGACTATACAGTGGCCGGATTTTTAAGTGAATGTGCTGAATTGTTTAAAACACTGAATTATTTAAAACATGGTTTCCATGCAACGGCGGATATGCGGGATAGAGCCGACCGGATTTGGCGTATATTTGCTGAGTTTGGCCAGCGTTAACAAGGCCTTGTCAGCCTTTTGTTGCAGGCAATAGACTTCAGTCAGGTTGCTGAGTGGAATAGCTGGATTCTCTTGCGCCAGTAACACGGCTTTTTCCAGCAGCAGCTCTGCATCTTCAAACTGGCCTTGGCTGACTAACAAGGTGCCCAGGTCATTGTAGGGCTCCCAGCAGCAACTTTCTTTTTTTATCAGCTCCAGCATGACTTGTGTCGATAATTTCATATCGCCTTCGGCGGCCAGCTTTTCGGCGTAGTGATAGGTATTGCGGTCAATTTCTACCTGAGATTTGATGGCTGGCGTAGGTAATTCTGTCGCGCCTGACAGTGCCGCGAGAATATTATCTGCAATCAAGGTTGCGCTTTGGCCTAGATGAGCAAATTGATGCTGTTTGTTCTCGGTGATCTGTTGTTGATAGACAGCTGCGTTTTGCAGTACGTCTTCAACCGTGCGGCGTAAATCAGCTTTGACGGTTTTAATCACATAGTCATAAGGCACACTGGCCGGGCGCGGTGGATTGGTATCTGGAATCAACCAGTCGGTGACGGCAATGCCAGGCACATCCAGCAGCAAGGCTTCTGTCAGCACGCTGGATTCATCTGACACCATGACGTCGGCCAAACCCAGGCAATACATGATGCTGACTTCGCGATCGACCACATACACGTTGTCGGCGCAGTCGCGATGCAGGGCATCCATTTCGTCAATATTATTCAGCACCCAGCGGTATTTGTCTGACCAGGGCGCCTGTTTCAGCAGCAGGTTGACCGGCAAATCTTTCAGTGCTTGGACAAACTCATCCTGTTTGCCGTGGTTTTCCCAGGAAGGTGCATAGAGGATGGAATGCTCGTATTTCAGCCCTAGTTGCTCGCGCAGTTTTTGCGCTTCCTGTTTAAAGGTTTCCTGGTTGCGGTAGACCAGGTCGGCTTTGGGCCAACCCAGGTCAAACATGCCCAGTTTTGGCTGTGCCTGTTTGAAATTGGCTTGCGTTTGCCAGCGCTCAACCCAGGCTGGGCCGGGCACCACGCCGATATCAAAGGCTGACCATGGTTCGTGATGCCAGAAATGTGGCCAGATATCATGGCGCTGCGCCAGGTCGTGCAGCAAGATGACGGAAAATCCGGCATTCGGTTTGCAGGCATGTTCGCAATACACACCGACCTCGGCATATTGCTTGGAGTTGGTGCTCCATTGAATGACATAGCCTCTGCTGGCAATTTCATCGGCAACCGGTGCCAATGCCTGGCGCTCGCAGTTGTCGGTATAAAAGAAAGTGAACACGGGCTGGTGTGAGTTGGTTGTCGTCATGATGGTCTATCCATGCAAGCGTTTGGTGAAAATAACACTGAAACGATATTGGCTTTGTGCGTAATTGGGCACGCAGCTTTCAAATACCTGATGCGGTTTTTCCGGCAATTGCTGGCTGAACCACTCAGGGGTGTAATAAGTGTGGTGCAAGCCACGGTATTTTTCTTCATATTCGGCAATGGTCAGCGCATCGCGGCGTGCGTGCTCGCAGGCTTCGCGGGTGGCTGCATGCGGAATATCAAGGATCGCGATGCCAACCTTGGCTTTTTGCCACATGGCCTGGAGCACTTCGGCGGCCATGGCTTCATCAAAATAATGAAATACGCTGTTGGCAATCACAAAATCATATTGCGGATCAGTGGCCATGGTTTGTGCAGCTTGCGCCTGAAAGTCGCCATCAGGCATGGCTTGTTGTGCGGCTTCAATGAGCCCGGCGGCGTAATCCAGGCCACCCACAGTCAGGGTATGTTGCTGGCGCAAGGCATATAAAAACGCGCCGGCGCCACAACCGACTTCAAATACAGAATCCCCAGACTTTAGGCCCAGTTTGTCACTGATGCGGCGGGTATATTCCTGCCAGTCTGCTGGGTCGATTTTGCCTGCACCGCTGTCAAAACCATCCAGGGCAATCAAGGTATCTAGTGTGATGGCATGCTGCGGTTGCAGCGTGCGCTTTTCCCAAATCTGTTGCCAAAGATTACTCATGTGTTCGCTTCCATTTTCTGACTGACGGCTTTTAGTACACGGGCACGCAATTGAGTGCTGCTGATGCCTTCGGTGCGCGGCAGGATATGTAATTTGTCTGCGGAAATCGGGTTGCTGTTATCGTGGCCATGTACCAGCAGGTCGATATGGTGTTGCTGTAAAAAGGCTTCATCAAGCAGCCAGGGGCTGGGCACTACTTCGTCCACGTCACGCATGGCCAGCAGCACTTCAGCGCGTGCGGCATAATCCAGTTCAGGCTCATAGCCTTTTTTGGCACGAATTTCTTCATCAGTGGTTAAAGCCACCACCACATGGCCCAATTGCCTGGCGGCTTTTAACAGGCGCACGTGGCCGTGATGAATCAGCGTGGCGGACATATCAACCATAATGCGCTTTGGTGGCTGCGTCATGGCTGTAGCTCCAGTAAATCAAGAATGGCGCCGCGTGCCGTGCTGCCCAGGTGTGCTTCGCCCAAGTGGCAAACGACACTGCCGCGGCTGATGCCGCGTGGTTGATACAGTACAGCGCGTGCATGCGGGCTACTGACCTTGGCGTCAACCCAGGTACATAGTACTGGCTGGTAGTTCACCGGATGAGTCGCGTAAGCAGCAATCTTTTTCAGCATCTGTGCCTTGTTGATAAACACCGCTTCACGCAAGTCATCATGCTTGGGCAATACCTCATATAACGAAGCGATGGCATGGTAAGGGCCAGTCATGCGGCGTTCCAGATGCGTAGCCAGATTCAGGTAAAATGAATCGACCGCGTGTCTGGGCGATTGGTGGAAAGCAATAAAAGAGGCGCCGGTCAGGCCAAACAAGCCTTTGCAGGAGCTATAGGCAATCACATCGGCCAGGCCGTGGTCATTTTCCAGTCCGATAGAAGCGGTGGCATCCAGCATCAGTTGCGCACCGACACGGTCAGCCAGCGCACGCAAGTCTGCAATCGGTAGCAATAAACCGGCACTGGTTTCGGTATAGCAGGCGACGACCCAGTCATAGTGGCCAGTCACGTTTGCCAATTGTTGCCAGTCGCAGACGGTGACTAATGACACCTCACCAGCATTACGTTGAGCCATTTGTGCGAAGCTGACCAGGCGTTGTGCGTAATAACCGCTGTCTATCACCAACACCTTGCCGTAAAGAAAGTTCAGGCTGGCAATTTCCAGTGCCAGGCTGGCAGAGCCTTGTAGCCGTGCAATATGGGCATGGCCAGTCATGGTCTTGAGGGCGCTCAAGACGACATCTTCGACTTGGCTGTAATCCTGGTCGCCGCGTCCAAAGCATGGCCGCAGGCCCAGCAGGTTTTCTTCGAGCAGGCTGGCTGGGCCAGCGGTAAACAATACCTTGTGTTGGTTTTGCGTGGCGACATGGGCGTGTATGGTGGTGTCAGGCATATTCCACCTCGGTTAAAAACTGCATAAAATCCTGTTTGTTTTGTGCCGGGGTACGCGTCGGCCGACCCAGGTCAGCCCGTGCGCCTTTGCGGCACAGTACTTCAATAAAGCTGCTTTTGCCGCTGGCTAAGGCTTGTTGCAACACTGTGTTTAATGATTCTGCGCCAGACACACTGTAGACCTGTGCATAGCCGGCAGCACTGGCAATGTCTGAGAGTGTGAGTTGCGCGGCCACGGTTGGCTGGCCACCCACAGAGTCGTGCGCGCCATTATTCAATACAATATGCAGCAGATTGGATTGCTGGGCGCTGATGGTCAGGCTGCCCATATGCATCAGCATGGCACCATCACCGTCAATACAGATCACTTGCCGGTCTGGCTGTGCCAGTGCAATGCCGCAGGCAATTTGTGAGGCGTGGCCCATGCCACCCACGGTCAGAAAATCGCGGCCATGTCCGGCCTGTTGCGCTTTGCGCAGCTCAAACAGTTCACGTGAGGCCATGCCGGTGGTGGCCACCACGGCAGCCTCTTGTGGCAACGCTGACACAATCTGCCCAATCATGTGCTCACGGCTTTCCAGCACGGGCAATTTACCTGCCAGGGCAGAGGCGGGGGCTGCTGTTGTTTTCACTGGTTTATACGGCGCAAAGCTTTGTTTGCGTACCACCAGTGCGACGGGGCCCTGACGTGTCATCGCCTGCTGCAACAATGTTCGCATTTGCGCATGGGCGCTGTCTATATCATCAGCCATCACCTGGTAAGGCAAGCCGAGCACGTCGAGTTGTGACAGGGTGATTTGGCCTTGTTTGACATGCTGCGGTTCATCATGGATCTGTTCGCCATGCGCATTCAGCTCTCCGCGCCAGCCAATGACCAATAACATAGGAATGCCATACACCTGTGGATCCGCCAGTGACGCAATCGGATTCACCACATTGCCTAGGCCAGAGTTTTGCATATAGACTAGCGCCGGTTGATGGCTTGCCAGGTAGTGGCCAATGGCCAAACCAATCGCACCACCTTCATTGGCGGCAATCACATGCTGGCCGGTAGCCAGGGTGTCTGAAAAGCAGGCACACAATTCTTTGAGTAGTGAGTCGGGCACGCCAGCAAAAAACTGTACTTGTTCGCTTTGCAAGGCGTTTAAAAAATCCTCGGCATGTATCATCAGAATACTCCGCTTATCTGGTTACGGTTATTTAGTGCCTGGAATCAGTTCCAGCACATCGTTAATCGACATCAGGCTGGCTTCGATTTCTGCGGTCCTGCCATTTTTGAGGATTTCCATGGCGGCATTCTGCATGGCCGGATAGGCGGCACGCATCATATGGTTGGCATAAATCACCAGGTTAAAGCCGTGTGCGGCCAGTTCTTCCTCAGTCACTTTGTTGTAACTCGTGGGGACGCACACTAAGGGAATGGTTGGGAATTCGGATTTGAAAATTTTGGCAAACTCAAACACTTCGTCCGGTGCTTTCTGGCGGCTGTGGATCATGATGCCATCGACGCCCGCGCCTACGTAAGCTTGTGCGCGTTTAACTGCATCAGCAATGCCTTTTTCTAGGATCAGGCTTTCAATACGCGCAATCACCATAAAGTCATCACTCACACGTGCGGCGCGGCCTGCCATGATTTTTTCGCAGAAAGGCTCAATCTCGTCCTGCAATTGCGGCACTTCATTGCCAAATAAGGAATTCTTTTTTAAACCAATTTTGTCTTCAATAATGGTGGCGGAAATACCCAGGCGTTCCATGCTGCGCACATTGAGTTCAAAGTGCTCCAGTTTGCCGCCGGTGTCGGCATCCATAATTAAAGGTTTGGTGGTGACATCAAAGATGTCATTAATATTAGACAGGCGGCTGTTGATCTCAACCGCTTCAATATCGGGTTTGCCGCGGGCGGTAGAGTCGGTCAGTGAGCTAGACCAGAAACCGTCGAACTGGCAGGTTTTGCCATTACGTTGCGCCGTCACATGTTCGGCAATGAGGGCGGAGATCGGATTATGCGCCTCAATAAAACGTGAAATCGGTTTCACCGTCAGCAATCTCTTCAAGGTACGGCGGCGGATATCCGGCGTGGTACCCAGGGCCTGGATCTGGCCGAGCATTTCATTCGAAGACACGCCACGTGTATAAGGAATCTCGATCAGGTGGCCGCCATACTCGGCCAATGCGGCACGTGCACGGTCACGGTAGGGCACCAGCGGGCCTTCCAGCCAGTCGTCGCCATGCACCATGATGTCTGGTTTGTATTTGAGCAGGTTGGGCGCATAGTCCCATTCTTCTTGCGGCACCACATTGACCACGCCGCGAATATTCTCGACGATCTGTTTGCGTTGCTCATACGTCAGATAGGGCAGGCGTTTATGGTCTGCAACCGCTGCGTCTGATAACAGGCCGATGGTGACGTCGCCGTACTTTCTGGCCTGCTCAATAATATTGATATGGCCATGGTGCAGAATGTCTACGGTCATACCTACATAAACGGATGCCATGCAAAACTCCTTCGTAGTCTTTTGGATACCTTATATAAGGTATGCGAATTGGATAGCCTGATTATCGTTGGCAATGCCTAAGAATGATTTGCAGATAAACGCGGAAAACCGGCCTTATATCTTGTGTGATACAGCGGTCATGGAAGGGGTGGAAAACAGCTGTGCTTTAAAAGCAGAATTAAGACAGATTCTCTATTTAGCTCGGTTAATGGTCACGACGCATCTTTTTATAAAATAGATTGGTATAAACAATTTTGTGCAGTTCTTGATAGAAGGCTAAAGATTTTGGTGGAGGGGTCGTAAATAGTTTCAAGTGCATGATTGATCGAAAAAAGAAATTTGCAAGAAGTATTAAAGAAATTTCGCAAGCGGTCGATAACACAACTAACAACGCTAGATAGCAAACATTAAGTGGTAAATAGCGATCAACGTTGAAAGTAACATGACGATTTGACACTTAACTGGGTATACGACTCTAAAGGAGATTTAACATGGCTTCAGTAATTAACACCAACTTGGCATCCTTGAATGCACAACGTAACTTAAACGCTTCACAAAGCAGCCTGAATACTTCTATTCAACGCTTGTCTTCTGGTCTGCGTATTAACAGCGCTAAAGATGATGCGGCTGGTATGGCGATTGCAACACGTATGGACTCACAAGTTCGCGGTATGGATGTTGCAACACGTAACGCTAACGATGCGATCTCTTTCTTGCAAACTGCAGAAGGTGGTTTGAGCAGCGCAACTGACTCATTACAACGTATGCGTGAACTGGCTGTACAGGCAGCCAACGGTTCTTACAGCTCTGGTGACCGTGCAAACCTGGATACAGAATTTTCTCAACTGAAGTCAGAATTGACTCGTTTGAGTACAGCGACCAAGTTTAACGGCCAGGCAGCATTCGGTGCAGGTTACAACTTCCAGATTGGTGCAGACAGTGGCGATACCATTAGCGTGTCTTCTGTTTCAGCGGCTTCTCTGTCTGGTTCCCTGTCTTCAGCAGATGCTGCATCAGATGCGATTACTGCGATTGACGCACAATTGACTGCTGTAAACACTAGCCGTGCGACATTGGGTGCTTACCAAAACCGTTTTGCTTCAGTAGTAAGCAACCTGGGCGTAGCGTCTGAGAACATGTCTGCTGCCAAGTCACGTATCACTGATGCTGACTTCGCTTCAGAAACAGCCAAGATGACACGTGCACAGATTCTGCAACAAGCTGGTACTGCGATGCTGGCTCAAGCGAACCAGTTGCCTAACCAAGTGATGACATTGCTGAGAGGTTAATACATCACACGGTAACGCTAAATCCACAGGCCTAGACCCTGTGGATTTGGCCTAGGTAAAAGGAGCAACATCATGAGTGATTCATCTGTAAATGGTGTAGGTGGTGGTTTGCAGGGTGTGCAGGCAGCCAGTAGTTTGAAACTGGTGAAGTATGCTGAATCATCTGCTGATAAAGCTGCAGCCGATGTAAATGACAAAGCTGCGATTAGCGGTGCTGTTAAAAAGTTAAATGAGTATGTAGCGCCAGCGTTACAAACGATAGAGTTTTCTATCGATGATGATAGCGACCGCATCATTGTGAAAGTGGTGGATACTGAAACCCAAAAGGTTTTACGCCAGATTCCCAATGAAGAGGTGCTTGCCATCAGTAAAACGCTGGATAAATTACGCGGGCTGGTGGTACGACAGACAGCCTGATATTGCGTTTTAATTCGGTTGGGAGATTAAGAAATGGCATCGATTGTATCCTCTACTGGCGCATCTGGCCTGCCTATTGACTCATTAGTCACGGCGCAGATGCAGGCGGAACAGCAACCCATTACCGATATTAAAACCAAAATATCGTCTTACAATACCAAGCTCTCCGCGTACAGCACGCTGAAAAGCGGCTTAAGCACTTTTCAAACGGCCGTTGATAAACTGGCTACCGCAGCCAAGTTTAATGCGCAAGCCGTCACCGCCAGTGACAGCACCAGTATCAGCGCAACTGCGAATGGCACAGCCGTTCTCGGTAACTACAATGTGACGGTCAGCCAGCTGGCGACTTCACAAAAACTGGCCACTTCGGCTTACAGCAGTGCCACCGACATCGTCGGCACCGGCAAAATTACGATCTCTTTTGGTACCTATACGGCAGCAGCTGGCGCGACGCCTGCTTCATTTACAGCCAATGGCGATAAGTCCGATATCACCATTGATATCACCAGCAGCAACAATACGCTGGCAGGTATCCGTGATGCGATCAATGCAAAAAATGCGTCTGTCTCGGCTTCTATTGTCAATGATGGGACCGGTAATCGCCTGGTGATTACGTCTAAAGACACCGGCGAGGTGAATAGCCTCAAAATATCGGTGGCAGATGATGATGGTAACAATACGGATACTGGCGGGCTGTCTGCATTAGCCTACGACCCCTTGGCCAGCAGCAATAATATGACGCAAATGACGGCGGCGAAGAATGCCTTGCTGACCGTGGATGGCATGAGCATCAGTAAATCCAGCAATACGGTGTCTGATGTAATCCAGGGGGTGACTCTGACGTTGAAGTCGGTCACTTCGGCCAGCAATACGCTAAGTGTCAGCACCGATACCGATACGATACAAGCCTCGGTACAAAGCTTTGTCGATGCTTATAACGCATTGAATACTAGCATGCGCAACCTGACCAAGTTCGTATCGGCAGGGTCTAGCTCCAATGGGGCCTTACTCGGTGATTCGACGGCACGCAACATCATGGTCAAATTGAAATCCATGTTGTCCGCATCCTCGCCCACGGCCACAACCTATAAAACGTTGACCGACATTGGGGTCACCATGGGCTCTGATGGATCCTTGTCGCTGGATAGCACTAAATTGCAAAAAGCTGTCACCAATAACGTTAGTGATGTGGCAAAGCTGTTTTCACCATCGGCGACCTCTACCGATCCGCAAGTGACTTTTGTCAGTAGCAAGGATGACACGGCCTCGGGTACCTATGCGGTGAATATCACGCAATTAGGCGGTAATGGGGTGAATGCCAACGGCACGATCAATGGTGTGACGGCGATTACGACCAGCTCTATTCTGACTGGCGCCAGCGGTAATGCCAGTTATGGCCTGCAATTGAGCGTCACAGGCACTGCGACTGGCAGTCGTGGCACGGTGACCTTCAGCAAGGGCCTGGCAGGGGAGCTCAGCAGCTTGCTGGATGGCTGGCTGGATAGCGAAGGCGCATTGACCACAAAAACAGATGGTATTTCAAGTTCCATTAAAGATTTGAACAAAAAGGCCGATGATATAAGTGCCAAGCTGCCTGCAATTGAAGCACGTTACCGTGCACAGTATGCAAAGCTGGATGCCTTGTTAAGCAGTCTGCAAGGCACCAGTAGTAACCTGAGCTCACAATTGGCCGCGATTAGCGCCAATAATTAGTTCAAGCTGTAGATGTCTGCAGTGAGCGGCTGGCAAATTATCGTAAACCATACGCTTTAAAGCAGAATTCAGGAGTCAAAAATGTTCGGGATGAAAAAATTAGGTGTTAATGCTTATGCAAGCGTAGGGTTGGAAACCGGTGTGGTGGATGCCAGCCCGTTGAAACTGATCGTCATGCTGTATGACGGTGCAATTTCAGCCTGCATTCATGCCCAGCAAGCAATGGCACAGCACGATATTGCCAAAAAAGGCGAGTACCTGACACAAGCAGTGACTATCGTCGATAGCGGCTTACGTGCCTGCCTGGACAAGCGTGCTGGTGGCAACATTGCACAAAATCTGGACCAGCTTTATCAATACATGACACGTACGCTGATGGAAGCCAGCGTGCGTCAGGATGCGAAAAAAGTACAAGAAATTCAACATTTACTGATGGAATTAAAAAGCGCGTGGGAAACACTGGAAAAGTCAGCCATGGCGCGTCCAGTGCAAGCGGATATGTCTTTGGGCCAGATGGTCGCCCAGAAAACAAATGAATTGCAACAGATGGGGCAAGTTAACCGTTTGGCCACAGCCGGAGCCTAAGATGTCACAAGCACTGATTAATACGTACGAATCTGCCGCAAAACTGATGGAGCAGATGCTGATTGCGGCACGCAAGGATGCCTGGGAAAAAGTCACCGAGCTGGAGCAGTCCTATATGCTCAAACTCGAAGTGGTCAAAAGCCTGGAGCAAACCATGCGTCTGGAGTCTCAGGCACTGACACCAGAACTCAATGCCCGTAAGCAGGCCTTGGTGCAGAAAATTTTGGCTGATGATGGTGAAATCAGAAATTTGCTCTATCCGGTCATGCACCGCATCACCGATATGATCTTTGATGCGCAATTACATGCGCGCATCCCCCCGGACGTGATATAGATGTTACCGATTCCGCAAGTTCTCTCACAACGTATTATCGCGAGTGAAACAGAGAGCTTGCGTGCAGTTTCTTCGATCATGCCGGTCGAAGGCACGCAGTCTGAAGCCCCTTTATGGGAGCGCATGCGACCTGGCATGCAGTTTACCGGCCTGATTCTGCAAAAAGAAACAGGGGCCGCCAAAGCCTCAGAACTGGCACAGTTCAAGGTTCAAATCCAACTTCCTAATCAAGCACCAACAACGGTACAGATGCAGTTGCCTGCCCACCTGGCACAACAGCAAACCCTGCATATGCAGTTTATGGGCCTGGCGCAGCAAGGTGCAGGCAAAGAGATCCTGCCGCAAGTGAAATGGGGGGTGCAGCCAGGCAATAGCCAGGCCAACACCGGCACAGCGCGCTTGGCTGAGACCGCCTTGCTGACAGATATGTCGCAGTCCGATCATGGCGAGCATCTGCAGGACATGGTGAAAACAGCGGCTGGCCAAGCCAGCCTGGTTGAACTGAGTAGCCCGGCCAAGCATTTGCAACGCTGGCTAAGCTCTTCTGAATTTCAGCAACAAACCACTGCTTTGCAAGCGCAAACCGTGGTCAGTCACAGCCCGCAAAAACCACAAGTACTGGCACAAGACCTGAAACATGCGCTGGATAGCTCTGGCCTGTTTTATGAGTCGCACCTGAAAGAAGCCACACTGGGGAGCCGGCCCTGGCACCAGTTATTGCAGGAGCCACAAAACAAACCCGGCCTGGTGCCGCCCGAGATGGTCGCGCAGCAGTTACAGGTGCTGGAACAGCAGCGCGTCGTGTGGCATGGCGAGGTGTGGCCAGGGCAAACCATGCAATGGCAAGTGAATGAGCAGGAGAACTCGGCCCATTCGTCAGACGAGCCGGTGTTGAACAGTTTGCAGAGCGACCTGACCTTGCATTTGCCGCGCCTAGGTGAGGTGTCAGTCAAGATCACCATGGTTAACGGACGTTTCAGCGTACGTGTTGAACCGGAGGATGCCAAGGCTTTGAAAGAGATGCAGTCTGGCCGTAGCCAGTTGGCCATGAGTTTGCAGTCTGCGGGTTTAAAACTGGAGTCTTTACAGATTAGCCAGGATGACACAGCGCAAGATCGGCGGCAGTATGCAGCAGGATAAACTGTATACGCAGTCTGCTGTTGCGCTGGCTTATGAAGCCGGTGACCTCGCGCCACGCGTGGTTGCCAAAGGCAATGGATTACTGGCTGAGCGCATTATTGCGCTGGCGAAAGAACATGAGGTGTATGTGCATGAGTCACAGGCCTTATTGAGCCTGTTGATGCAGGTAGAACTGGATGCCCATATTCCGCCGCAGTTGTATCAGGCGATCGCCGAGATACTGGCATGGTTATATCAATTAGAGCAGGGTGAAACGCGGGAACCGCCTGCTGTGTAGGCAGTTGATGCAGGATATGCCGCTTTAGACTTGCATATTCATCATGTCCTGGTAGGCGGTGACCAGTTTATTACGCACCTGCACCGTTGCCTGGAAAGCGATATTGGCTTTCTGGCCAGAAATCATGACATCAGACAGGCTGACATTGTCATTACCCATGGCAAAGTCTTGCCCCAGTTTTTCTGATTGCAGTTGCATATTGTTGACCTGGTCCAGTGAAGCTTTCAATGCATCGCTAAAGCTGACCTGGCTGGTCGGGGCTGCTGCATTGGTTTTCTGCACTGGATTTGCGATGGCCGCGCTACCCAAACCTTCAGGTTTTTGAGCGGCAGCACGCAATTGTGCCAGCATGGACGAGATGCGTTGTGCATCAATACCGCCTGCGTTCATGGTGGGCTCCTTTCATCGTCTGGGCAGATTAAGCCCTTAATTGTCATGGTAGACACTTTAGCATTCTGTGCTACCGGGTGCTTTGTAAAATAGGCAACATTAATCCGTCTTATTTGCCAATTTGAAAATAAACAGTAAGCGCATAATGTGATCCATGTGAGTGTGTCCTTAAAACGCATTCGAGTTCAAAAAGGTGTTTTTGAGTCAGCCAACCCGGATCGGGCGCTAAATTCAGAAAGCCTGCGGTAGTAAACATGGAGGTTCAGATGGCTGCTGACGCTGCCTTACTTACATCAACTGGTGAGTCCAACGGTACACCGAATATGTTTGGTCAACTCGGACAGAAGCTGCTATTGGTCGCAGGCATTGCGGCCGTGGTTGCCGTGATGATTGTGTTCTGGCTGTGGAGTCAGAAGCCGGATTACCGCGTCTTGTTCTCCAACTTTGCCGACAAAGATGGTGGTGCCATTGTTGCTGAGCTCGACAAGTTAAGTGTCCCTTATCAGTTTGCTGAAGGCGGCAATGCGATTTTGGTCCCTGCTGACCAGGTGCATCAGGTGCGTTTGAAATTAGCCGCACAAGGCTTGCCAAAAGGCGGCAATATCGGCTTCGAATTACTGGAAAACCAGAAGTTTGGTGTGTCGCAGTTTGTTGAGCAAGTCAACTTCCAGCGTGGCCTGGAAGGCGAGCTCGAACGTAGTATCCAGTCCATTTCTGCTGTGCAGGCCGCCCGCATTCATTTAGCCATTCCAAAACCAAGCGTATTCGTACGCGAGCAACAATACCCAACGGCTTCGGTGTTATTAAACCTGCATAATGGTCGTCGCCTGGATGGTCAGCAAGTCGCTGCGGTGGTTCATCTGGTCGCCAGTAGCGTGCCTAACTTGTCTGCAGATCATGTGACTGTGGTCGACCAGAATGGTAATTTGTTGTCTGACACGACCAACAAGGTCAAACAAAACGGCCTGGATCCTGAGCAAATGGCTTACGTGGAAAATATGCAGAGCAGCATTGCCCGCCGCGTGGAGTCGATTATTACCCCTATCGTTGGTGCCAAGAATGTGCACGCCGAAACCAGTGCAGAGATTGATTTCTCTATGACTGAACAAGCCAACGAGTCATACAAACCAAATACCAAACCTGATGATATGGCGATTCGCAGTGCGCAAAGCCATGAGTCACAAAATGCCAGCGGCAGTAATGGCGCAGTACCTGGTGCTTTGTCTAACCAGCCACCAGGTGAGTCTACTGCACCGATTAATGCCCCGGGTGCGCAGGCGCCGGGCGCAGAAGGTGCTGCCCCAGCCGCGCCACCGGCACCGCCACAAAATACCCAAAAAGATAACACCACCAACTACGAGCTGGATAAAACAGTCAGCTACATCCAGCAAGCTAAAGGCGGTATCAAGCGCCTGCACGTAGCAGTGGTGGTGAATCATATCCCTGTGGTTGATAGCACTGGTAAAACGACTTATCGTGCCTTGAGTAATGCCGAGAAGCAGCAAGTGAGTGACCTCGCCATGCAGGCCATGGGCTTTAATAAAGAGCGTGGCGATACGATTTCTGTTGTCAACACCCCGTTTATTGCCGAAGCACAGGACAAGCTGGTGGAGCCACCATTGTGGAAAGATCCACTGGTGATTGAGTATGGTAAAGATGCCCTGCGTTTTCTGGCAGGGGTGATTGTGTTGATGATGGTTTACAAAAAACTGCTCAAACCAATGGCCAACAAACTGACCGGTGCTGACAAGAAAGAGCAAGCGCTGGCTGCAGGTGCGGCCGCACTGACCGGCCCTGACGGACTGCCTATTGCAGGCGCCACCGGTGCAGAAGGGGATGATACCTTGGTGACCTTGAGTGGTGATGCGACAGCATTACCGGGTGGTCTGGACCAGACCCTGCAGGCGGCAAAACAGGTAGCGAAAGATAACCCACGTATGGTGGCTAATGTTGTGTCCAGCTGGACCTCCGCGGAGAAGTAGTGCATGAGTGACCAGGGATTAACCAGAAGTGCAATCTTGATGCTGGCGCTCGGTGAAGACGAGGCGGCTGAAGTGATGAAGCATTTGTCACCGAAAGAGGTGCAGCGCCTAGGGATTGTCATGGCGTCGATGAAGCCAGTGCCACGCGAAGAGGTTGAGCAGGTGCTGGAAAAGTTCATGCTGGACTTTGCCAGTAGCAGTGATTTCGGCCTCGATTCGGACAGTTATATCCGCTCGGTGCTGATCAAAGCTTTTGGTGACGACAAAGCCTCCAACTTGCTGAACCGTATTCCGCAATCACAAGATGCGGCGGGCATAGAAAGCCTGAAGTGGATGGATGCCTTTAGTGTGGCGGACTTTATCAAGAACGAACATCCACAGATTATCGCCACCATTTTGTCTCATCTGGAGGCAGAACAGTCCGCAGAAATTTTAGGGCATTTTACCGAGCGTTTGCGCCAAGACGTGATTTTGCGTATTGCCACGCTGGACAGTATCAAACCAACCGCGTTGAGAGAGTTGAATGAAGGCATGCTGAAAATGCTGGCCGGTAATGACAACATTAAGCGGCAGGCAATTGGTGGCGTCAAAACTGCCGCCGAGATCATGAACTACATTAGTGGCGAACATGAGGCCAAACTGATGGATGGCCTTAAAAGCTACGATGACAATATGGCGCAGCAAATCATGGATCAGATGTTTGTGTTTGACAACATCATGGAGATCGATGACAGAGGCATTCAGGTGCTGCTGCGTGAAGTACAGTCAGACATGCTGATCGTGGCCCTGAAAGGCACCTCAGATGAAATGAAAGAAAAATTCTTCCGCAATATGTCTTCCAGAGCGGCTGACATGATGCGTGAAGACCTGGAAAGCCGTGGGCCAGTCAAGCTGTCAGAGGTTGAAGGCCAGCAGAAACAAATATTGCAAATTATCCGTCGCTTGTCAGATGAAGGTCAGATCATGCTGGCTGGCAAAGGCGACAGTGAGCAATATCTATAAACGCATGATATAAGGAAAGTGTCTCATGGTAGCTTCTGCAATTCCAAAAGAACAAATGAGCGCCTATCAACGCTGGGAGATGGCCAGCTTTGATGATTCCATCTCCAGTGAGCGTGTTAAACGTGAACGCGAGCAGGCCGAGGAAAATGCACGTACGGTCAGCCAGATTCTGAAGCAGGTCAGGCAAGAAGCTTATGAAGAGGGCTTTAAAACCGGTTACGGCGATGGTATGACACATGCCCAGTCGCAAATTGACACTGAGCGCCAGCAATTGTCGCAAATGGCCGCCAGCTTCCAGCAGGCATTGGCCATGCAGGATGTCAGCGTGGCCGAGTCTGTGTTGAGCCTGGCGCTGGACCTGGCAAAAGCCATGATGAAGACCAAATTGCAGGTGGATCCGCAAGCGGTGATTCCTGTGGTACTCGATGCCATGCATTACTTGCCTCAAGTCAAACAGCCTGCCAGGTTGATCGTGCATCATGAAGATGCCAAAGTACTGCGCGCCCATATTGGTGAGCAATTGAAAGAACAAGGCTGGCAACTGGTTGAAGATAGCCAGATTGAGCGTGGCGGCTGCCTGGTGGAAACCGCAGAAAACCAGATTGATGCCAGCAATGAAATGCGCTGGAAACGCCTGGTACAAGGCTTGTCACGCGTGGATGACTGGCATAAACCTGTCGCTAGCAATGAATAATGTGTGCAGCCTATTGAGCAGCGATTGTGATTGATGCAAGCATGATAGACCCTAATACCGCCGTAGATGCCAGCCCAGTGTTGGCAGAAGACTTGGTTAATGATGCGGATGTGACGCCAACCGCAGATGCCAATGTCATGGTAGACCAGGCAGAAATTGCCGCGCCTGCCGAACAGGACTTGCCACCCAATGTACATAACCAGCGTTGGCAAAGTTACCTCAAAGACTGTAGAGAACTGATTCATTTGGTTGAACCACTGGAAGTGGCTGGACGTATCGTCAAAGTCACCGGCCTGATCATGGTTGCAACCGGTATCAAAATGCCGATTGGCGGCGCCTGTTTTATTCCGCTGCAAGATGGCGGCCGCGTTGAAGCCGAAGTCGTCGGTTTTGATGGCGAAAACTTGCTGTTAATGCCACAGTCAGCCGTTGATGGTGTCGTGCCTGGCGCCAAAGTATTCAGTATGGAAGTCACCGAGACCTTGCCTAAACCGCAATTTGGTCGCCCGCCACGCCGTCGTGCACAAGACCGTGCACGTCATTTTCCGGTAGGCGATGGTTTGCTCGGCCGCGTGGTCGATGCTGCGGGTAATCCGCTGGATAACCTGGGCCCGATCTCCACTGAAGTCATGGCGCCGTTAAGTGGGCGTGTGATTAACCCGCTGATGCGCGCACCGATTGAAGATACGCTGGATGTAGGCGTACGTGCAATCAATGCCATGCTAACCGTTGGTCGCGGGCAACGCCTGGGCCTGTTTGCGGGTTCTGGTGTGGGTAAAAGCGTATTGCTGGGCATGATGGCGCGTTACACCACCGCCGATGTGATTGTGGTTGGCCTGATTGGTGAGCGGGGCCGCGAAGTACAAGAATTTATTGAACAGATTTTAGGGCCAGAAGGCCTGGTACGCTCAGTGGTGGTGGCTGCCCCGGCAGACGTTTCGGCACTGATGCGTTTGCAGGGAGCCAATTACGCCACTGCGATTGCCGAGCGCTTTCGCCAGCAAGGCAAAAACGTATTGTTAATCATGGATTCACTGACGCGCTATGCCATGGCGCAACGTGAAATCGCCTTGGCGATTGGTGAACCACCAGCGACCAAAGGCTACCCACCTTCAGTGTTTGCCAAATTACCCGCGCTGGTTGAGCGTACCGGTAACGGCGCCAGGGGCGAAGGCTCAATTACCGCTTTTTATACCGTGCTGACCGAAGGGGATGACCAGCAGGATCCGATTGCCGATTCTGCACGCGCCATTCTCGATGGCCATATCGTACTTAACCGTACCCTGGCTGAGAGCGGGCATTATCCGGCGATTGATATTGAACAGTCGATCAGCCGTGCCATGCACAACATCACCAGTAAGGAGCACCAGCAGGCCGCACGTTTGCTCAAGCAGTTATATTCGCGTTATTTGCGTAATCAGGACCTGATTGCCGTTGGTGCTTACCAGCCAGGCTCTGATCCTATGCTGGATGTGGCGATTAAAAAGCGTGACCAGATCAATGCATTTTTGCAGCAGGACATTGATGAAAGTGCCTATATGCAAGCCTGTTTGCAGCAATTGGCGCAAACCATTTCCTGAGGCCATCTGTAATACGCTATGGCCAAACAGTCGACACAAACGCTGACACTGCTGATTCAACTGGCGACAGACGAGGTGGACGCTGCCATGCAAGACCTGGCGCAAGCCATGCAACTGCTTGAACAGGCACAACAGCAGCGCACCATGCTGGAACAATATCAGCAAGAGTATGAGCAGCAATGGCAGTTGGCATCACAAAAAGGCCTCAAAGCCGATTTATACCGCAATTTTCAGGGCTTTTTCTCGCAATTGGAATTGGCCGTGCGCAGTCAAAATGCTCAAATCGAACAATGTCAGGCGAATGTCCTGCAAAAACGACAGCTATTGCAGGAAAAACAGCGCAAACAAAAGTCCTTTGAAGTACTGATGACGCGAGCAGCAACGATGCAAGCAAAAGCAGAGGGCAAGCGTGATCAGAAACTGATGGATGAGTTTGCAAGCCGTGCCAAGCGCATGCGTCTGTAAAACAAATGTTGACCGGGAGAGTCATATGGCGTTTTTGAATTCCGCAACTTTACTGAATATGGGGGCCGATGCCGTGAAAACAGCATCAGCCAATCAGGTGTCACAAGACGCACAGAGCAATGGTTCTGATGAGTTTGCACAGGCGTTGCGCAAGCAAATGCAGCAAAGTAGCAAGCCTGTGATCCCAACTGCCAATAAGGCGACGGCTGATAAGGTAGATGCACCTAAACCTGAGCCGACAAAATCCGCGACAGCAGAAAAAGCGCCAGCTGCACCAAACAATACGGTCAAGTCAGAAGACAGCCCACAAAAGACCGCGGCTGATAGCAGCGACGAACATACGAGTGCTGAAGCAGCAGCCAGCACTGAAGAGACTGCTGCGTCCGCAACGACCAGCAATACAAAAGACCCTGCCGACGTGATTGAAACAGCGCAAGAGCGCAAAAAACGTTTATTGGCAGACCTAGCCGCGAATGATCAACTGCCACCAGGCATTTCGCCGTGGATGCAAACCATGATTGCCATGCGTCCAACCACAGCACAAACCGATAGCCAGCCTAAAGCTGAATTGAGTACCGATGGTGCTACCGTGACAGTAGATAGCGAGCAATTGCCTGCTGTTGATGGCAATGCCTTGGCTTTGCCACTGGAAACTGAGGCAACGGCTAAAACCACACTTGCACAGATACCGACCGGGCCTGCTGTGAATGTAGAGCAGGATGATCAGGCCGCCGATTTCAAACAATTGCTGGCTGGCAATGCACAGGCTGAAACGGCTAAAGAGTCACCTGGTATTTCTGAAACCTTGGTCAATGCTAAATTAATGGCAGAGGCGACAGGCGAAGCAGGGCGTACAACGCAGGCTTTTAATGAGATGCGTGGGGCGGATGCACAAGCCGATGTATTGAATTTACCACAGCAGCCAGCGGCGCAAGCCTTATCCAATAGCACATGGCTGAATGCGGCTGGTGTGGCGCAAAGCAGCTCTGTGGCGATGTCGCAAATTGCGGCGCCGTTTGGCAATGAGCGCTGGCAAACCGCCATGAACCAGCATGTGATGAATATGGTAGGCAGTGGCGACGATGTGGCCAGCCTGACCTTGTCACCACCCGACTTGGGTCCCATTCAAGTCGTGCTGAAAGTGGATAACCAGTCTGTGAATACCAGCTTTATTACTGATAATCCGCTGGTCCGTCAGGCATTGGAAGATGGCATGCAGGATTTGCGTGAACGCATGCAGTCACAAGGCTTGCAGTTGGGCCAAACCTTTGTCGGTGATGGTCAGCAGGCGCAACAGCATTTTGAGCAACAAACGTCACGCCAAGGTGGTCAGTCATCGGGCGCAGCAGGCGAAACGGACGCTGTGCTTGCGCCGCAAGCCATTAAAACCACGGTCGCACGTGGCCTGGTTGACACCTTTGTTTAAACTGCGGGCAGGCAATCTGCCTGCCAGTGGGTATAAATTTCGATTAAACGCTGATTTAACCCTTTTATCCGTCAATCTCCAGCGCGCTGTTTTGCGCATAATGACACCATAAACACTCTAGGTTTAATGTAAGAAAGGTTTGTGTCATGGCTCAAGAACCGGCGAAAGCAGCTGGTGCCGCAGAAGCGGCGCCAAAATCCAAGAAAAAACTCATTCTGATATTGGCCGTCGTGCTGGTATTAGCTGCCGGTGGCGGTGCTGCCGCATTCTTTTTGATGAAGAAACCAGAAGCGCATCAGGCAAAAGGCAAGGCGGGCGATAAGGCTGAGCACGCCGAAGATGCTGAGGGCGAAGCAATTAGCGAGGAGTCTGCGGAAGAGGAAGCGCCAGAAGAATCTGGTGGTCATGCTGATCCGAAAACGGCTTTGACTTATGTGCCATTTGAAACATTTACTGTGAATTTGTTACCAGACCCGGATGACAAGTTCCTGCAGCTCGATTTGACCATGGAAGTGAAAGGCGCTGAGCTGGCAGAAAAAATGAAAGCACAGATGCCTGCCTTGCGTAACCGCGTACTGTTATTGCTCACCAGCAAAAAAGCTTCCGATATTTCTACACCGGAAGGCAAAGCACAACTGAGTCAAGAGTTGCTGGTTGAACTGAAAAAACCGCTCGCTGCACACGGTAAGCCACTGAAAGTCACACAGGTATTATTTACCTCGTTCGTGATTCAGTAATGTTATGAGCCCAGTAGTTTAAAGTGAGTCATCATGTCAGCTGACAAGTTTTTATCACAAGACGAAATTGATGCGCTGCTCAAAGGCGTAGACGGCGATGACGAGAGTGAGTCGTCTGGTAAAGACGATGCTAGCGTTCGTAACTACAACCTGGCCACGCAAGAACGGATCGTGCGCGGCCGCATGGCCACGCTGGAAATGATTAATGAGCGCTATGCGCGTTTATTGCGTGTTGAGCTGTTCAACTTCCTGCGTCGCACGGTTGAAGTCTCGGTCGGGCCAGTCAGGATTATCAAATATACCGATTTTATCCGTAACCTGGTGGTGCCTACCAACCTCAACCTGATTCACATTAGTCCCTTACGCGGCACCGGTGTGCTCGTGATAGATCCTACCCTGGTGTTTTTGGTGGTGGACAATATGTTTGGCGGCGATGGCCGCTTTCACACCCGCGTCGAAGGCCGTGATTTTACCGCGACCGAACAGCGCATTATCCAGCGCATCCTGGGCATCATGTTCGAATCGTATGAAAAGGCTTGGGCACCGGTATATCCGATCAAGTTTGAGTACCTGCGTTCAGAAATGAATACGCAGTTTGCCAATATCGCCACGCCGAATGAGGTGGTGGTGGCCATTACTTTCAATATTGAGCTGGGCCCGAATAGTGGCGAAATGCATTTTTGCGTGCCTTATTCTATGGTTGAGCCGATTAAAGACCTGCTGACATCACCGTTGCAAGGCGAAAACCTGGGCGGCGATAAGCGCTGGGTCAAATTGATGACGCAGCAAATTCAAGCCGCAGAAGTCGAGATTGTCGCTAATCTGGCCACGCGGAAGCTGACGGTGGCAGACTTGCTGGAGCTGAAAGAAGGCGATGTGATCCCGATTAATATCAGTGACAGCATAGAAGGACAAATTGACAACATTCCGGTCATGGAGTGTCGTTATGGAGTATTTAACGGGCAGTATGCCCTCAAGGTTGAAAAGTTAATTCGCGCTGACGGTAGTCAGGAGCAATTGCAAGGAGAGTCATAATGGCTATGGATCCCGCCACTAATAGTGCAGATGATGATATGAATGCAGCGATGGCTGCCATGGGAGTGTCTGATCCCGGTGATGTGCAGACGATTGCGGAAGATGACTGGGGAGCAGCTTTGGCTGAGCAAACCCAGGCTGAGTCTTCGGCGTTGCAGGAGCCAACCAGCAAGACGGCTGTCTTTAACGAGTTTAGCAGCAACAATAAACTGGAAGGCACGCAGAATGATATCGATTTCATTCTGGATATTCCGGTACAGTTGACCGTTGAGCTAGGCCGCACCAAAATTTCGATCAAGAACCTGTTGCAACTGGCACAGGGGTCTGTGGTTGAACTGGATGGCATGGCAGGCGAGCCGATGGATGTACTGGTGAATGGCTGCCTGATTGCCCAAGGTGAGGTGGTGGTGGTGAATGACAAGTTTGGTATTCGCTTAACCGATATCATTACCCCGGCCGAGCGTATTCGCAAACTGAATCGTTAATTGTTTTTTTGAATCCCTTTTTATTTACAGCGTCATGAAAATTATCAGCCAGTTGTTGATCGCCTTGTTTAGCAGTCTGGTTACCGGCGTGGCGTGGGCCGTTGTGCCTGCGGCGACTGTCGCAGCAGCACCGAGTGCCAGTGATAGCCTGGGCCGTATGGTGTATGGCACGGTGATTGTCCTGCTGGTGATCGCAGCGATTGCCTGGTTGTTACGACGCGTGATGCCTGGGCAAACCATGGCTCAACGCGGTGTGATCAAACAAGTCGGTGGTTTACAGCTAAGCCCCAGGGAGCGTGTGGTCGTGCTTGAAGTGGCTGGCCGCTGGCTGGTGGTAGGCATCAATGCGGGCCAAATGACGGCCCTCGGCGAAGTCGCCCCACCTGCGACGGAATCCTTAGTGGAAGAGGGCGCAAGTGCTGCTCAGTCCCCGGCTTCTGGTATTGATCCACAAGCTTCTTTTGCTGTGCGTTTGCAACAAGCCATGCAAGCGACATTGCAGCAAACAGTCAAATCCCTCAAAAACAAGCCTTGAGTCGCTCATTTCCGACCTTTGATTTAGCCTGGTCGGGCGTACTATAGCCCTAACTTATTGATAGCCTTGTGTCTGCCGTGCGCAGTTGCAAGCAAGTTTCGGGTGCCATACACATGCGTGTTTTTTCAGTGTTAAAGTCTATATTGTCCTTGTTGCTGCCAGTCGGCTTGCTGCTTGGTTTCCCGCTATTGTCGTTTGCGGCTGGCGGATTGCCGATAGGTACAGTCAGCCCTGGAGCAGGCGGTGGCCAGGACTATACACTGAGCCTGCAAACCCTGATTTTACTCACCTCGTTGACGTTTATCCCGGCCGCGATGCTGATGATGACCGGCTTTACGCGCATCGTAATCGTGTTGTCTTTACTGCGCCAGGCATTGGGGACTCAGTCTGCACCCTCTAACCAGGTATTGATTGGCCTGGCACTGTTTATTACCTTTTTTGTCATGGGGCCGGTGTTCGACAAGATCTACACCGATGCCTATCAACCGTTATCCGAAAGCAAAATCACCATGCAGGAAGCGTTAGAGCGCGGCGTATTGCCGCTCAAAGGCTTTATGCTCAAACAAACCCGCGAGAATGACCTGGCCATGTTTGCCAATATGGCACACACCGAGGCGATTCAAACGCCGGAAGAAGTCCCTCTGCGTATACTGGTGCCCGCTTTTATGACCAGTGAGCTCAAAACTGCCTTCCAGATTGGCTTTGCCATTTATATCCCGTTTTTGATTATCGATATGGTGGTGGCCAGTATCTTGATGGCCATGGGCATGATGATGGTCTCACCGGCGATTGTTTCGCTGCCTTTCAAGCTCATGCTGTTTGTGCTGGTCGATGGCTGGCAGTTGGTCCTCGGCTCTTTGGCGCAAAGCTTTGTGATTTAACCTTTTGATTTAAATAGGCACACATTCATTTTCAGGAGTAAACCATGAGTCCGGAACAGGTATTGACCATAGGCAGTGAAGCGATGCAAACCACATTGATGGTGGCCGCGCCGGTGCTGGGTACTGCGTTGATGATCGGCTTGATTGTGAGTATTTTTCAGGCCGCCACGCAAATCAACGAACAAACCTTGTCGTTTATCCCCAAGCTGGTGGGCGTCATGGCTGTGCTGCTACTGGCAGGCCACTGGATGCTGATGACCATGGTGGATTATATGCACCATATTTTCACCATGATTCCGCAATTGGTGAACTAAGCGCCTGATCACATGCTGACCATCCATGCTTCAGATCTGCAATTGTGGATTGTTCAGCTGCTGTGGCCACTCACACGGGTACTAGGCTGCCTCACTGTCGTTCCGCTGTTCAGCCATCCAGCTATTCCCAAACGCATCAAACTGGCCATTGGCTTTGTGATTACGCTGGCCATTGTGCCTGCGATCCAGGTGCCGCCCATTGAAGTGCTTTCCTGGCAAGGCTTATTGTCATTACTGGCCCAGTTTCTGATTGGTATCAGCATGGGCTTTGTCATGCGGCTGCTGTTTACAGCAGTCGAAATGGCCGGCTTTATGATGGGGATGAGTATGGGGCTAGGCTTTGCCAGTTTTTATGATCCGCAGGCACATGGCCAAACGATTGCCGTCGGCCAGTTTCTGACCATGCTGGCGCTGTTGGTGTTTTTGAGTCTGGACGGTCATTTAATTGTGGTCGCGGTCATGCTGCAAAGTTTTGAAACCATGCCGATCGGGATGGAGCACTGGCAGTTGAATAGCCAAGCCATTGCAAGCCTGGGAGGCCATATTTTTTCACAAGGCTTGTTGCTGTCATTGCCGGTGGTTGCCAGTCTGCTGATTACCAACATGGCCTTGGGCGTGTTAACCAAGGCAGCACCGCAATTCAATATTTTCGGTATTGGTTTCCCAATTACGATTTCAGTCGGCTTTTTGATGACATTATTAAGTCTGCCTTCTCTGGTCAGCCCCGTCAGCCGCTGGCTGGTCGATGCGCAGCAACTGATGTTGCAGGTACTGCGCTAGCGGTGCCGGGCCTTCGTGTTTGCAAGACCCTCACCGCTTTAATCATTTTAAATCAGGCTAAATAGCGAGATATTCGACGTGGCCACAAATGCTTTTTGTGCCGCCTGCAAGATGGTGGTTTTCTTGGAAATATCAGACAAGGCCTGCGCATAATCCAGATCTTGCAGCGTTGAAATAGACGCATCGTATTGCAGATCCAGGCTATCGCCGGTGGTGTTCAAGGTATCCAGCAAATTCAGGCTACTACCGATTTCTGAACGCGCATCCAATACCGAGTTCAATGAACCTTTCATCTTATCGATGCTGGTGGCCAGGCCGGTATTAAATGTCGCCTGGGTGGTGCTGTCCGTGATCGGTGTTTTTAACAGCGCAATGATATCCTGCAAGTTGGTGAATACATTGTCGCCATTGGCACCAAATACCTGGTCGCCGGTGAAGGTCACTGGCAACTGGCTTTGCACATCAATCTGCAACTTGGTGCGGTCTGAGCTGGCGACAAAGTCATAGTTACCATCAAAAGGCACCGTAGACGAGGCATAGCCGGAATACATGTAATTGCCTTGCGAGTCTTTGGTGTTTGCCAAGCCCTTCAGCGTATCCAGGCTACCTTGCAATTCATTGGCCAGCTTGGCACGTTCAGCATCGGTATAAGCACCATTACCGGCAGCAATCAGTGAAGATTGTATCGATTGTATGGTGTCGGTCACGCTGCTCAGGTTGGCTTCGTAGGTTTGTAGCAGGGTTTCTGCTGTTTTACGCGTGCTGGTGTAATTTGCGTTCTGGTCTTTGGCCGTATTGAGTTCGAGTATCCGTGCTGCCGCCACCGGATCATCTGCTGGCGAGTTGACGCGTTTACCAGTCGCAGTTTGAATGCTCAGCTTATTCAAGTCTGACTGCAGATTCATTAACTGGTTGGTGCCAGATTGATAGATGGTATTGGTACTGATTCTCATGATGGCCTATCCTTCAAAAACTTATTGACCCATTTGCAGCAAAACTTCAAACAGCTGGCTGGCGATTTGCATCATTTTGCCCGCCGCCTGGTAGGCTTGCTGGTAACGCAACAAATCTGTCGCTTCTTCATCCAGGTTGACGCCGGACTCTGATTGCATGGCACTGGTGGCATTTTCCAGCGCGGTCGCATCGGACTTGCTGGTAATGCTGAGCTCATTGGTTTTGGTGCCCACCGCGCTCACCATTTGCGCAAAGGCCTGGGCGTAGCTTCTGTTGGTGCTGCTGCCCGCCACACGCACGTTGGCGCCGGTTTGCAAGGCCGCCAGTTTCAAGCCGTTTTCGTTATCGTTAGGGCCGGTGGAGGCAGAGCCCGCCATGGCCAGTTTGTCGACATTGGTAAACGCCAGTGACAGTTGACCAGCCGAGTACTGGGTAGGCTTGATCAGGTAAGAATCACCTTCTGTCGGTGTACTGGTGTTCACGTCAATTTGCATGCCGTCCACTGTGGCAGGCAGCGAGGCACCTTGCCACATGACAGATTTATCACTGAGACGCGTAATCGTATATTGACCACTATTGTATTTCACCGTGTAGTCGCTGCTGGTCAGCAGGCTGGCATCGGTGATGGAGGCCGAGGCCGCTTTGGTCGGGTCAGTATTGTAGGCGCTACTGATCGCTGTTGGGTTGCCCACATTGAACAGGTTAGTACCCAGTACGCCATTCAAGTCGTAGCCCTGGGTTTGCTGGGCATTAAACTGGCTGGCCAGCGTGACCGCCAATTGACCTACCTGGTTTTGTACCACATCCAGTGTTTCGCTTCTGAATTGCAAGACACCGCCCAGGGTGCCGCCAGACAAAGTATCCGTGCTCAGAATTTTTGGGCTGGCCGGATTGCCGTAAGCGACTTCCACCCGGGTAGGGTCGGTATCACTGGCGCGGGTATATAGGGAGTACTGTTGCGTGCCGACCACCAGTGGCATGCCGCTACCGGCAAACACGTTGTAGGAACCATCATCCTGTTTGATGACCGTGGTCTTGATTTGCTCACTGAGCTTGGCGACCAATTGGTCACGCTGGTCCATCAAATCGTTAGGCATGTTGCCTGTTGAGTTAATCGCCTTGCTGATCGTGTCATTCAGGGTGGCGATTTGCGTGGAGTAACTGTTAATCGCATCAACACTGGCGGTAATCTGGGTATTGATGCTCTCACGCATCTGGTCCAGTTGGGTATTCACCGCATTAAAGCGATTCACCATCGATTGTGCAGATGAAATCAGGGTCTGGCGTGTGGCCGTATCGCTCGGGTTGGCTGCTGCTGCACTCACCGCGCTGAAAAAGCTGGTAATCACCGGATTCAAACCGGCGGTGCTGTCAGACAACAAACCGTTGATCTGGCTGATATTACTGTAATAGGCGCCACTGGCATTGGCGGTAGAGGTCGCATTAATCACCTGTTTGGCCAGCGTCTCATTGTACACACGCTGGATACCCACCACATTGGTCCCTTGGCCGACATAGCCGTAACCAAAGTTCTGTGCTTGTGCTGCGGCTTGCACCACAACTTGACGGTTGTAGCCCTCGGTCGACGCGTTGGCAATGTTGTGGCCAACGGTGGCAATGCCTATTTGTGCGGCATTCAGGGCGCTTTTACCAATGCTGAGTACATTTGACATGTGATTTCCTCATGTGTCAGCCCCCTGCAGAGAGTCAGACACGACTTTAAAGTGTGGTTAAGTAGCCTATCGGCTGTTTTTTTTGTTTCTTTAGGGTTGCGCTTGCTTAGCCTTGTAAATTCTTGATGACTTGCGTCAGTTTTTTGCCATATTGTGGATCAGTGGCATAGCCTGCACGTTGCAATGCATTGGCATACGCGCTGGCATCATGGGTGTTGCTCATGGCTTGCTGGTAGCGCGGGTTCTGTGAAATCAGTTTGGCGTAATCCTTGAAGGCATCACTGTAGCTATCGTAAGCACGGAATTTCTCCACGCGGGTCTGCTTGACGCCATTGATGTATTCGGTGGTAGTGCTGCTTGCCACTTTGCCTTTCCAGTTGGCATCAGCCTTGATACCAAACAGGTTATGGCTGTTCACACCATTGTCCGTTTTAATTTCATGTTTGCCCCAGCCGCTTTCGAGGGCGGCCTGGCCAATCATGAATTTGGCTGGAATGCCAGAAGTACTGCTGGCTGCTTGTGCATGTGGCAACATGCTCTGGATGAATTGTTGGGTTTTACCTGCCACTTCACGCATGGCCGTGGCTAATGGCGCTTGCGGCAGGGTAAAGCTCTGGACATTGGCCTGTGTTTCTTCAACCAGTGGCGGCAGTTCCGGAATCCCGCGTGCCCAGGCAGTATCGGTATTGCTATCGGAGGTACTGTCAGTGGCTTCCCACTGCTGGTAAGCCTCGCGGATTTTTTGTGCGGCTTGCGCCAGCACGGCTTTACCATTGCTATTGCTTGTTAGTTGGTTGGTTTGGCTGGTGTGGGGCAGGGCAGAACTGCTATCGAGTTTGCCAGAAGATTTGCTGTCTTTACTGCCATCGGTCGCATCGCCCGGCTTTTGGCTGAACTTGCTTAATTGCCTGACCAGCACATCAGTCAGCCCCATGCCCTTCTGGCTGAGGTTGGTGCTCAGTTGCTGGTCCAGCATGCCCATGAACATCTTGCCTTGTTCGCTATCGGTGATGCCATCTTGCGGCACGGTCTCACGCATGCTTTTTAACATCATGTTCATCAGCACGGCTTCAAACTGGCGTGCCACTGCCCGAATCGCCTCTGGCGAATCGTTATTGGCGCGCTTCAGGCTATTGAGCGAGTTAGCATCAATAGCCAGGCTTTGCGTAGTAGGATCGACACGTGGTTGCATGGTCGTCTCTCGCTTAAATCACCTCAAGCTCGGCATTTAACGCGCCAGCGGCTTTCATGGCTTGCAAAATCGCCAGTAAGTCCTGTGGTGTGGTGCCAATCGCATTTAGTGCTTTAACGACATCAGACAAGTTAGCGCCGTTATTCAGCTTCAGTACCTTGCCTGGTTCTTTGTTGATGTTAATCTCAGACACTGCGGTGGAGATGGTCTGGCCATTCGAGAATGGGCCAGGCTGGCTAATCACCGGTGAGGTATTAATCACCACCGACAGGTTGCCGTGTGAGACTGCGCAGCTATCCAGCGTCACTGCCTTGTTCATCACCACGGAGCCGGTACGTGCATTGAGGATAATCTTGGCTGGTGTCGCGGCCAGAGCGACATTAATGGTTTCCAGGTTAGCCAGGAAAGAAACGCGGCTCATGCTTTCAGGCGGGCGCACCTGAATCACGCGGCCACTCTCGGCCTGGGCCGTCATCGGGCCAAATTTCTTGTTAATGGCTTCAACCACATTATTGGCGGTTGAAAAGTCACTTTCTTTCAATTCGAGTTTGACAATATCCTGGTGTAGCAGGGTATTCGGCAATGCGCGTTCAACGGTAGCACCTTCTGAAATGCGGCCGACACTTAAATGGTTGATCTGGGTCTGGCTGCCATTGGCCGCCGCACCGACACCACCCACGACCAGGTTACCTTGGCCCATGGCATAAATTTGTCCGTCTGCACCTTTCAGCGGCGTCATCAATAAGGTACCGCCACGCAAGCTCTTGGCGTTACCCATAGAAGACACCGTCACATCCAGGGTTTGCCCTGGCTGTGCGAAAGCGGGCAGGGAGCTGGTGACCATCACCGCTGCCACGTTTTTCAGCTGCAGGTTGGTCCCAGGTGGCAGGGTAATGCCCATCTGGTTCATCATGCTGATAATACTTTGCACGGTGAATGGTGTTTGCGTGGTCATATCGCCAGTGCCATCGAGGCCGACGACCAGGCCATAACCAATCAGCTGGTTGGCGCGTACGCCCTGAATATTGCTGATGTCCTTGATACGTTCCGCTTGAGCGAAAGGCGTGGCCAGTAACAAGCCACATGCCAGCAGGCCATAGGCAACAGCGCGTTGGCCGCGCTGTACGGTGTGAACTAAGCTGTGTGTCAGTATAGGCATGATCAACTCTCCTACAATGGAATCATGCTGAGAAAGAAGCGCGAGAACATGGATAACACTTCAGCGGCATCCATTTTGCTGTTGCTGCGATATTCGATACGTGCATCCGCCACTTTGGTCGAAACCACTTCGTTGCCGATGGTAATCATGTCCGGGTTGACGATGCCAGAGAACCTGACATATTCAGTGCCTTTGTCAAAGCCAATCTGTTTCTCGCCACTGATGACTAGGTAGCCATTTGGCAGCACATCGGTCACTGTGGCTGTCACAGAGCCGCTAAAGGTATTGCTGGCATCTGCAGCCGCCTTGTCTTTAAATGACAGCGCTGAGCTGGCGTTGAAAGCGGCTTTAGGCACATTGTGTCCAAACAGGCCGGTCACAGAAGCCGCGGTTGAGCCATCTTTGGTTTGCTCGTTATCAGAAGCTTTGTTGGCGGTGGTGTTTTCTGCAATACGAACAGTGACGATATCGCCTACATAGCGCGGTCTGCGGTCTTCAAACAATGGGCGAAAGCCTGCGCTATTGAAGATGGCGCCTTCTGTGCGCGCATCTGGACGTGCCATTGCTACTCGCGGCGTTTCCGGTTTTTGCACAATGGTTGACGGCGTGATAGAGCAGCCGTTCAGTAATTGAGAAAACGCCAAACAAAGTAGTAAGCTCATGATCGTTCTATTCATCATTTGAGTGACCCTCAAGCAGGGATTACATCTGCGACAGTTTTTGCAGCATCTGGTCCGACGTTGTAATCGCCTTGCTGTTAATTTCATAGGCGCGCTGGGTTTGAATCATGCTCACCAGCTCTTCCACCACATTGACGTTGGAAGTTTCAACATAGCCTTGTGACAATAAACCGGCGCCATTGGTCCCGGGTGTATTGGTATTCGCATTGCCGGAAGCGGTTGTTTCTACAAACAGGTTTTCACCTTTGGCTTGCATACCGGCCGGATTGATAAAGGTAGCCAGCTGAATCTGGCCAATTTGCGTCGTGGCTGTGGAGTTAGGCGTGGTAATGGATACGACGCCATCCCTGCCGATCGACAAGCTTTGCGCGTTGGCAGGAATGGTAATTGCTGGCTGTACCGGGAAACCGCTGGCGGTGACCAGTTGCCCCTGGCTATCGACCTGGAATGAGCCATCACGGGTATACGCCGTGGTGCCATCTGGCATCAGAATTTGGAAGAAACCCTGGCCCTGGATGGCGACGTCTTTATCGTTACTGGTTTGTTGCAGGTTACCCTGGGTGAAAATACGCTCAGTGGCGACTGGCTTGACGCCGGTGCCTAATTGCAAACCGCTGGGTAGCTGGCTTTGTTGCGAGCTTTGCGAGCCTACCTGGCGAATGTTCTGGTAGAGCAGGTCTTCAAACACCGCGCGCGACTTTTTAAAGCCGCTGGTGCTGACGTTGGCCAGGTTGTTTGAAATCACGTCCATCTGCATTTGTTGTGCATCAAGACCGGTTTTGGAAATCCATAATGAGCGTATCATCGTTCACTCCTTGGGCTTAAAGCCGTTTTCATACTGCAATAGTAGTGCAAGCATTAACCATTCATACTGAAGAGCTGATCTGCTTTTCCAGCGTTGTTTTGCGCGTTTTCCAGCATTTTCATTTGCATTTCGAATTGGCGCGCCAGGCCGATCATATTCACCATGGTTTCGACCACGTTCACATTGCTGCTTTCGAGGGCACCACCGGTGACTTTGACATTCGGATCCAAGGGCGCAGCCTGGCCATTACTGGTCACAAATAAGCCGTCTTCTGCACGTTTGAGTGAAGCTGCTGGCGGGTTAGCCAGTTTGATTCGAGCCAGAATCGTGGTCGCACCAGGCACGCTCAGGTCGTTGACGCTGGAAATCGTGCCATCACCACCGATACTGACAATCACATTGGGCGGGATGCTGATCGGGCCGCCGTCACCCATCACATTGAGGCCGGATTCGGTTTGCAACTGGCCGTTCTCATTAATTTTGAGCGAGCCGTTGCGGGTATAACCTTCTGAACCATCTGCACGCTGTACGGCAATCCAGCCTTCACCTTGTACGGCAACATCGAGGTCGCGCCCGGTATGCTGGATACTGCCTGGCTTGTAGTCAGTGCCGACGGTGGCATCGACGACAAAGGCACGTGTTGGCAAGCCATCGCCCAAAATTGGCACGGCCCTGAAACTGTCCACCTGGGCTTTGAAACCGGTGGTAGTCGCGTTTGCCAGGTTATGGGCTGTGGTCGCCTGTTGCTCCAGAATGTGCTTGGCGCCAGTCATTGCGGTATATATCAGACGATCCATAAAGCTGCCCCTATCAAGAAGTTAATCAAACCTGTATTAACGCAGGTTGACCAAAGTCTGCATGACCTGATCTTGCGTTTTGATGGTTTGCGCATTGGCCTGGTAGATACGTTGTGCGGTAATCATGTTGACCAGTTCTGCGGTCAGGTCTACGTTTGAATCTTCTACCGCAGATGACTGCAGCACACCAAGTGTACTGCTGCCTGGTGAGCCAATCAGCTCGTCGCCAGATTCGTAAGTCGATGCCCACTGGTTACCGCCCAGTGATTGCAAACCATTCGGGTTCACAAAGTTAGCCAGGACCACACGGCCGAGGTCTTTGGATTGACCGTTGGTGTAGCGGCCTTGAATAATGCCATCGTCACCAATAGTGAAGCTGGCAATCCGGCCAGAAGAGTAACCATCCTGGCTCAGCTTGTTGACGCTGAAAGACGAGCCATATTGTGTACTTTTAGAATAGTCAAAACTGATGTTCATGGTGGCGCCACCGCTCGTCGGTGTGAAGCTGACGGCTGGCACGCTGGAGTTCGTTGAATCGTAGCCACCTGCGTTGAATACCATGGATGGCGTTGGTGTTGGCGTGACATCACTACCATCTACCGTGGTGTAAACGCTCCAGGTGTTTGCGGCGGTTTTCACATAGTAGTTTTGTACATTATGTGAGTTACCCAGGTTGTCATACACCGTAATCGCCGTTGAGTTGGTGTAACTGGTGGGGTCGGTGGAGCTGAATGGGGTGACTGTCTGGTCAATATTCGCACTGGCTGAGTTCAGGTTCAAGGTGCCGCTAATTTTGGAGCTGGCCACCGGTTGCAAATCACTGGTGTCGATCTGGATTTCTACCGGGCTGGAACCGTTCAGATTGTCTGCACTGTTACCCATCAGGCGTTTGCCGTCACTGGTGACAATATAGCCGTTTTTATCCATCTGGAACTGGCCGTTACGGGTGTAGGTCACCGCACCGTTATTGCTCAAACGGAAGAAGCCCGCGCCGTTAATCGCCACATCCAGTGTGTTGTTGGTGGCGGTAATGTTGCCCTGTGTAAACTGTTGGGCCACATCTGAAATTTTGGTACCAATACCGATTTGTGTTGTACCGGCGCCACTCAGGGACGCCGCGAACACATCAGAAAACTCTGCACGAGACTGTTTAAAGCCAACAGTGTTGGCGTTAGAAACGTTGTTGCCAATCACTTCCAGCGCTTTAGATGCTGCGTTTAAACCACTTAAGCCTTGTGAAAAAGCCATGTTATCTCTCCTTGGTAAGGACTAAAAATGTCAATATTAAAAATTAGAAAATCTCTGAAATATCGGATGCAGACACTGTCGTGTTATTGCTCAAATTCAGTTTAGCGCCACTGGTGCTGGTGGTGACACTTTGTACCTGTGCCAGACTCAGGGCGGTGCTGCTGACGGTGGTGTCACCAGTTTTTGCGGTGATTTCATAGCTATAGTCACCACTAGGCGCGACCGTACCATCATCCATTTTGCCATCCCAGCTCAATGCGTTTACACCCACATCCTGTTTGCCGAATGTCAGTGTGCGGATGGTGGCGCCAGAACCGTTTTTGATAGCGACTGACAGGCTGTCTGCGCCATTAGGCACATTGACGCCGAAGTAACCGCCGGTTTCTGTATGGGTGAGCGTTTTGCCTTCTACCAAGACATTGCGGCCTATCATGCTGGTAGCCTGGTAGGCTTGGCCTAGCTGTACGCTGCCGATCAGGCTGCTCATGGTTTCATTCAGCTTGTTGATGCCAGTCACGGTATTCAACTGTGCCATCTGGCTGGTCACCTGGGCGTTATCCATCGGATTCAACGGATCTTGGTTTTTCATCTGCGTCACCAGCAAGGTCATGAAACGGTCTTGTGTTTCATCTGTCGTGCTGGCCGTGTTGCGTGTGTTCACTGAATTCAGTAAATCTTGTGACACCTGGTTGTTGGTATTAACGGTGGTCATGCTGAAGTCCTTTCTGCAGGTTATTGACCGATATTCAATGTTTTAAGCAACATGGTTTTTGCCGCGTTCATGGTTTCCACGTTGTTTTGATAAGCGCGTGACGCTGAAATCATGTTCACCATTTCCTCAGTCACATTGACATTAGGCATGGTGATGTAGCCATCGGCATTCGCCATCGGGTGTTTGGGGTCGTAGACCATTTTGCCTGGCTTGTTATCTTCAATGACACGATCCACTTCAACCGTGCTGCTCTGGTTGGCTGCATCCTGCACTGCCTTAAACACTACTTGTTTAGACTGGTAGGGCTTGCCATCGGAGCTCACCACGCTGTCGGCGTTGGCGAGGTTGCTGGCCACCGTGTTCAGGCGCATGGATTGCGCACTCATGGCTGAGCCGGAAATTTTGAATACGTTAAACAGAGACATGACAGACCTCCTTTAATTATTGCTGGCCGTTAATTGCGGACAGCATTTTTTTAATCTGGCCGCCTATCATGGTCAGGCTGGCCTCATAACGGATGCCGTTATCGACATAAGCATTACGCTCCACATCCATATCGACGGTGTTGCCGTCAGCAGAGCCTTGCACCACCGCGCGGAACAGCGGGTCGCCTGCGCTGACATAGCCGCTGCCACCCGTGCCATTCATATGGCCAGCATTGGTTTGTTGCAATGCGCCATTGCTTGTTGTGGTACCAGCAGAAGCATTCGGTTGCAGCGCTGCCTTCATGGCAGACTGAAAGTCGATGTCACGCGCTTTATATTGCGGTGTATCTGCATTGGCAATATTCGATGCCAACAGCTCTTGACGTTCATTGCGCACGCGCAATGCCGTCTGATGGAAATTCAGTGCGGCGTCCAGTTTGTTTATCATCGTTTTATCCTTTCCTGGCTGTTTCTCCAGCCCTGTTCGAAACCTGTTGCTTTCGAACCTCTAAAGTTTTGTCCTCTGCGACCGTTAACCCGAATAAGCAGGTCTGCTTTCACGCATATGACTTTTACTAGCTATGCCTAGTGTACGCCGCGGCCTATGCAATGATTCTGCAATTAAACGGGGGAAATCCCCTTTAATTCCGGGATTAAACTTGCCCGTGATGCGTAGAATAGGGTACATGAAACAACACCAGCCCCAGATTGTGATGATGCTTATTGTTAGCCTGTTATGGCTGATGAGCGTGTCTGCGTATGCGGCAGACCGTGCGGTGATTGCGAATCAGCATGCGGTCGGCGCAGCCTCTGCAGGTAATGACATGCACAGCCGCCTGTATCAAACAGTGATGCAGTATGTACAAAGCCAGACACAAGGCTATCCGGGCAAAGTCAATATCGAGATCCAACCGCTGGATAGCCGTATCCGTATTGCAGAGTGCGCATTGATGGAAGGCTTTACCGTACAAGGCGCCCGTTTGTGGGGTAAAACCCATATTGGCGTGCGTTGTCTGCAATCTGAGACTAAGCCATGGACTCTTTATGTTCAGGCCGATGTGCAGGTATGGGGAGAATATGCCGTCACCGGTTTGCCGGTTGGCCAGGGTTCACCAGTGCAACCCACAGACGTGGTCATGCAGTCTGGTGATTTAAGCAAATTGCCAGCAGGCATTATTACTGACTTGTCTATGTTGGCTGGTAAGCAGGCAGCATTGAATTTGCCATTGGGCACGGTGTTAAGACCTGAATTGCTCAAGTCGGTGCCGGTGATTATGCAAGGGCAAACTGTACAGTTAAATAGTCGTGGTGATGGCTTTGTGATCTCGGCTGATGGCACTGCCATGCAAACCGCAAATGTTGGCCAGGTGGTTGATGTGAAAGTCAGCAGTGGCCAGATTGTAAAAGGCGTCGCGCAGTCTTCCGGTAAGGTGGACGTGCGCTTTTAGTCAGATGGACAACGTTTTTTTATTGAAAAATGTCTGAAAATTATAAACATGCGATAAAAAGTGTATTAAGCACTAAAGTTCGCTTAAACTATGCCGATAGTACTGTTAACGAATGAGGGTTTTGACTTTGATAAGCCCTGAAACAATTCAAAATCAGAAGAGGTACGGCATGAACATTTCAGATTCGATTAAAAAAATGGGTGTTGGCGTAGACAAGCCGACATTGGAAAAAGGGACTGCGAATAAAAGCAGCGAGAAAGCAGCGAGCACATCTACTGCCGCTTCAGACAATGTGACTTTATCTTCTGCCTCCGTGCAGTTGCAGTCATTAGAAGCTGGATTGGCCTCTGGTGAGGTGTTTGACACCAATAAAGTCGAAGAAATCAAAGCCGCCATTGCGCGTGGCGATTTTTCGGTGGATACCGCCAAAGTGGCTGATGGCTTGTTGCAAACTGTTAAAGACTTGATACAACCGAATAAAGGCTGACAATTATGACTACTGCAAATCATTTATCTTCTCCAGTGACGTTTGAGAAAGACGCCGCGCTGGTATCAGAGTTATTGAGTGATTTGCAGTCTGAGCAGTCGGCCCTGGTCACTGCGGACCTGGACGTGATTGAGCGCATGGTAGACAAACGGGTTGAACTGCTACAAGCATTAGGTGCCGCTGCCAATTCACGCTATGACGCGCTGGCCGCAGCAGGCTTTGAGCCGAATGAGCAGGGCATGTCGGTCTGGTTACAAAAGCAATCCAGCCAGTTATTAGATAGTGCATGGGTCACTTTTCAGCAAGAGCTGACACAGGCGAAAGAATTAAATCGCTTGAACGGTATCCTGATTAACAAGCACTTTTTGCGCAATCAGGAAAAGCTGGATGCATTGAACGGTAAGAGTTCTGCACCACAGTTTTATGGCAAAAATGGTCAAGCCCACCGAGCAAACAACAGTCGTAGCGGCTTTTCAGTCTAGACACTGTTCACACGATAAAAAACAGCCGAAGAGATGCTCTTCGGCTGTTGTGCTTTTAACGCTAGCAAATGGCCTTACATCAAACTTTCTAGCGTTTCCCAGCGCGTGAGCTTCTGCATGACCAGTAGCTCAATTTCGCTTAGCCTGTCCTGTAGCAGCTTCACTCGCTCAGGCGCCTGTTTATAAATATCACCTTGTGAAAATTGGGCCTGGATCTCGGCTTGCTCTTGCTCCAGTTGTTCAATTTCTGCGGGTAATGCTTCCAGCTCACGCTGTTCCTTGAAGCTCAACGTTTTTCGGGTTGTGACCGTTTGGGTGGTGACTATAGGCGCGGGTGTATTTGATGCTGAAGCGGCAGCAGATACTTTTGGCGTAGAGGTTGGTTTGCTACTACGATCCTGGCTAAATCTTAACCAGTCATCGTAGCCACCGCCGAATTCGGTTAATTTGCCTTGGCCTTCAAACGCAATCACTTGGGTGACGGTATTTTCCAGAAAAGCCCGATCGTGGCTGACGAGGAAAAGGGTACCTGAATAATCCTGTAATAGCGTCTCCAATAACTCCAGCGTATCAATATCCAGGTCATTGGTCGGCTCATCCAGCACCAGGACGTTGGCAGGGCGGGCAAACAGGCGCGCCAGGAGTAAACGGTTGCGTTCGCCGCCTGAAAGTGATTTCACTGGTGAGCGTGAGCGTTGTGGCGGAAACAGGAAGTCTTCCAGGTAACTGATCACATGTTTACGCTCATTGCCGATTTCAACAAAGTCTGACCCCGGGCTAATGGTATCGGCCAAGGTGGCCTCTTCATCTAACTGCTCACGCATCTGGTCGAAATAAGCGACATTGATTTTTGTGCCGCGCTGAATGTCGCCACTATCTGCTTCAATGTCACCCAGAATAAGTTTCAATAGCGTGGATTTTCCAATGCCGTTTGGTCCCAGTAGGCCAATTTTATCGCCCCGTAAAATACGGGTGCTGAAGCCTTTGATTAAGGTTTTGTCGCCATAGGACTTATAGACCCGATCAAGCTCTGCCACCAGTTTCCCACTGCGTTCGCCTGCATCCAGGTTGAGTTTGACATCGCCCTGACGCTCACGTCTTGCTGCACGGTCTAAACGTAGCGCTTCCAGTCTTCTTACGCGCCCTTCATTACGTGTACGGCGTGCTTTAATCCCTTGGCGGATCCAGACTTCTTCCTGTGCCAAAAATTTATCGAATTTGGCCGCATGGGTTTCTTCAACGGCGAGCAGCTCTTCTTTTTTAATTTGATATTGTGAAAAGTTGCCAACAAAGTCTGTCAGATTGCCACGGTCCAGTTCGGTAATACGTGTGGCCAGCTTATCCAAAAAACGACGGTCATGGGTAATAAACAACACGCTGCCATTAAATCCCAGTAACAAATCCTCCAGCCACTCGATCGCTTCCAGATCCAGATGGTTGGTCGGCTCATCCAGTAATAGTACTTCAGGCTCTGCCACCAGCGCCCTCCCGAGCGCAACGCGTTTACGCCAGCCGCCAGAGAGCGTGGAAATCAATACATCTGCATCCAGCTTTAAGCGGCTAAGCACGGTTTCGACACGTGATTGCGCTACCCATCCATTTTGCGCATCCATTTCATGCTGTAATGCCTGCATACGCTCCATCAGCGCCTCAATATTGGCATCCGGCATGCCCATATCATGCGTGACCTGATGGTAGTCAATGATGGTTTGCTGCAAGCTGCCCAAACCTTCTGCCACTGCTTCAAATACGGTGTGCGCATTATCCAGTTCAGGTTCTTGTGGCACATAGACCACGCGTACGTTTGGTGCGCGCCATACAATGCCGTCATCCAGTTTGATGGTACCGGCAATGGCTTTCAGTAAGCTGGATTTACCAGCACCATTGCGGCCAATCAAACCGACGCGTTCACCTGGGTCTAACTGAAATGAGGCTTGGGCAAGCAAGGCATGATGACCAAATGCCAGGCTGGCATTATCAAGCGTAATATGAGGCATAAAGGGGGATGTGGCAGAGGTTGTTGAATCGATTCGATATTGTAAACGACATCAAACCATACACTAAGCTTAATGCGTAAATAAAAGAATCTATCAGTGAATCTGTTGTGAAGGCGAGGGTAGGGTATCTAGCGACAACGCACCTCCGCGCAGCGAAACATCAGGTGCAGGGCGGGTATCGGGTTGATATTCCTCCACCCAGCGCTGCAGGTCTTGCTTGATTTGTGCTTCTTGTAAATGTGGAATATTGCTTAACCATTCCAGCAAATTAGCCAGCCAGCGTGCATCTGCACTGCGCGCTTGTGCAATACGTAATTTTTCATGGCTGGTGGACAGGGTATTTTCATCATCTGCCAACAACTCTTCGTACAGCTTTTCACCTGGCCTCAAGCCGGTAAACTCAATGCGGATATCCTGCTCTTGCAGACCGGATAATTTAATCATATCGCGCGCCAGGTCGATAATCCTGACCGGTGTGCCCATATCCAGCACAAATACCTCACCACCGTTGCCCATGGTCGCAGCCTGCAACACCAATTGTGCCGCTTCGGGGATAGACATAAAGTAGCGTGTAATTTCGGGATGGGTAATGGTAATCGGACCGCCATGGGCAATCTGTTCGCGAAACTTGGGAATCACGCTGCCACTGCTGCCCAGTACATTGCCAAAACGTACCGTGATAAAACGCGTGTGGCTATTTTCGCCATGCTGCAATCCCTGGCAAATGAGCTCGGCCAGCCGTTTGCTGGCACCCATCACATTGGTCGGATTCACCGCTTTGTCGGTTGAAACCAAGACAAACGTCGGCACGCCAGCCGCCTGGCAAGCTGCAGCAATCTGGTAAGTGCCATGTGCATTGTTTTGCAAGGCCTCCACCACATTAAAATGTTCCATCATCGGCACATGCTTGTAAGCGCCAGCATGTAATACCACGTCCGGTTGATGGCTTTGCAAAATGCGCTGAATACGCGTCTGGTTTTTCACATCGGCTACCAGATACACTAGCTCGGTATCCGTCACCCACTGGCCAAACTCTTGCTGCAACGTGTAAAGTGCATATTCAGAAATATCCAGGCAAATCAACTGTGCCGGGTGAAAACTCAATATCTGGCGACAAAGCTCAGAACCAATCGAGCCAGCAGCACCCGATACCAGTACCACTTTATTCGCCAGCATACTGCTTAAACCGTGAGTATCCAGCTGAACCACATCACGCCCCAGCAAGTCTTCCACATCAATCTTGCGAATTTGCGACAAGCTGACACGCCCACTGATCAGGTCTGACATGGCTGGCAAGGTCAATACCTCCATGCCTTCTACTTTACGTGCGGCTTCAACTGCCAATCGACGCTTCTCATGACGACTCCCCGGCATCGCAATCATGCAATGCTGGCATTCATGGCGCGCTGCAATCTGCGCCATATCCTCCAAACCACCTTCGACCTTGGTGTGCATGATCTCACGGCCAATCAGCTTATTACTGGGGTCTATCATCGCCACAACGCGCCACTCAGGGTTTTTACTAAGTTCTTTAATCAGGTTAAACGAAGCATCTTCGACGCCAATGACGATGACTGGCTTTCCCTGTAACGCAATGCTGTTGAATAAGCGACGTTCTTTCCAGGCGCGGTAAATAAAGCGGCTGCCACCCATGGCTAGCACTAAGAGCATTGGATTAATCATCAGTACTGAGCGTGGAATGATGATCGAAGGATGCACTAACAAGGCATACGATGCGCTCATCAATGCAGCGAAACCAATTGCACGCACAATACGCTTCAAATCGGGCAGGCTGGCAAACCGCCACACACCTTTGTATAAACCAAATGTATAGAACGAAATCGCGTGGAATAAAAAAATGATAGGTAAGGTTTGCCAAATAAATTGGCTAAATTCTGGTGGAATGTGAAAGTTAAAACGTAATGCAAACGCTAACCACCAGGCAGCCATGACGACAACTGCGTCATGAAAAAAAGCCAGCAATGATAAAAGCTTGATAGGAAGTTTATGCATGTTTGTGAAACATAGAGTCAGTGCGTGATGTTATCACGCTTGATCACTTTGATAGCAGTCAACGCGATAATCTTCAAATCCAGCCACGTTGATTGATGCGCTAGATAATAGGCATCTAAACTTACTTTCTGCGGTATTGGAATCTCGTCACGGCCATTTATTTGTGCCCAGCCAGTAATGCCAGGTTTGAGTCGATGTATATTTTTCGATGTGCGTAAGCTGATTAAGTCGTCTTGATTAAACAAGGCAGGGCGTGGCCCCACAATAGACATGTCTCCTTTCAAAACACTCCATAATTGTGGCAATTCATCCAAACTGCTTTTACGGATAAAACTTCCTACCGGCGTCAGAAAAGTAGAAGAGTTGCTCTGTTGATTCATCAAGTGTGTGGCCATTTGTGGTGTATCCATTCGCATGGACCTGAATTTAGGCATGCTGAATAGCCTATTGTTTTGACCCATGCGCTGACTCCAGTATAACGCCGGACCTGCTGAGCTGAGCTTTACTATCAAGAAAGTGAATAGCAAAAAAGGACTCAATAACACCGAGGCTATCAAGGCCAATAAGATATCTGAAATTCTTTTAATCACGATTATTTCCCCACTGACTGCTGTATGCCTTTTTTAAAGCTAATGGCTGGCTGCCAGCCCAATAACGACTTGGCTTTAGATATATCCACCTGAAGGTTGTCGAATAGTCGATTGCTCAAGGTCTGTTTGCCAAGCAAGTTAAAGCCTACCTTTAAGAGCCACGAAGGCACGGGAAGTAACAGTGGTTTATGATCCATCGCTAGCCGGATTGTACCGATTAACTCAGTCGTAGAGACATCATGGTCATCTGAAATAAAAAAGGTTTGATTGGCTGCTCGGGGGTGTTTGCAACATAATACTATGAAGCTATTTAGGTTCTGTAGACTGATCAGGCTTCGTTTGTTGTTGATGTAGCCAAAAGGCAATGGGATTGGTTTTTTACACAATTGAACTAGCGACTGAAAATTGGCTTTTACCTGTGCTCCATATATCAGAGGTGGCCTGATAATCACTAAGTCGATAGCAGTAGACTGACAATAATCACGCAAAGCAACTTCTGCTTCTAGTTTGGTTTTACCATAGTCATCTAGAGGTCGGGGCACGCTCTTTTCGGTAAATGGCGTATCTGAAACTTCGCCATTTACCTTGACCGAGCTCAAAAAAATGAATTTTTTAATATTCAATGCTTGCGCAAGCCTAGCCATTTTTAATGTATATTCAACATTGATTTCTGCATAAGCACGATATGCATCTTCCGCAGTTTCATGCATGACATGAGCGCGAGCCGCGAGACTGATCAAGCAGTCGTAAGCGCCTCTAAGAAAAGTCTGTGAGGGATCGTTGCGATTCACTTGGGTAATCGTATGTCCCTCGGACTTTAAGTGGATGCATAGCGCTTGGCCGACAAATCCTGTCGCACCCGAAACTAAGATATTCATTTTTTCGCTAATAATAAAATGTAAATGGCAAATGCAACTTGGTCACGCAGCCTACGCCTAAACTGTCGAGCATGCAAAGCCAGCTTGAGGCGGTCCATGTAACTTAATCGAGTTAAATATTCGATTGGCCAACTCTGCTGGTAGCCTAGTATGTCCGCAATTAATAGGATTTGTTGATAATACCAACCTTGAGTCATTTTTTTTAATCGACCAAACATGGGCCATATGCCTCTGTTTGCGCCAATCACATTATTTGCGTGTTGACGATACAGCATGCTTGGTTTTGGGTCTATAAACCATTTGTAGCCTTTTAGCCTTGAGAAAGAGTAAATAAACCAGTCGTGCAGAGCGATTTGATTACATTTTTCAAAATTGTTTTTTAAGAATGTTTGCAAGTCCTTAGCTAATTCTTTCGATAGTACAAATGTACAACCTGGCCCAGCAGACTCAAACATAAAGTCGAAATTGGTTTGTGGCTGTGCCTTATTAATTAAAACCTTTTTTCCGTCAGGCCAAAACGCGACGACATTACTCGAATAGGCATCGACTTGGTGACTCAGCATTATTTGAAGAGCATGGTCGAGTTTATCAGGATTCCAGAGGTCATCTTGATCCGATAATGCAACGAAATCATAGTGTTCGAAATTGACTTTTGTCAGCAAATAAAAGAAGTTTCTTGCCGCGCTTCCAAATGCAAGCGAGTCATTTAACTTGTTGATATTTTGATATTTATGAATTAAATCGCAAACTAAGGACTTTGTATTATCTGAAGATTGATCAATGCTGACCACCAATGTTGTTTCAATATCATCTTGTTGAAAGATGGAGTGGGTTTGCTCTTCAAGCCAATCCTCTCCATTATAAGCAGCAAGCAGAACTAAAACTTTTTGTGACATAAAGGAAATAATTAGAAAGTTTCAATATTGGTTTTTGGAATTGGTAAACAATGCGTGGAATCAGAAACAAGTTTACCATCGATGCTTCTGAACCCATGCCACAAGCCGAGCAACATCATACGTGTACGTAACCAACGATATGGCGCAAAGACTAAAAAATAAACAAAAAAATAAAGTAGTCTAAGCAGCAAAAAAAGCTTTATCTTATAAATCCCCTGAATATTTTTGATGCAGAAAATAGTATTCCGAAACATATAGTAATCTCTGTAAGGCGCGTGGTAAGAGATTTGTCTGCTTTTAAAAAAAGGAATAACTTGAGCATGATCGCCAATTGCATGCATCAAGCGGGCATCATAAACCCCATAAAGCTGATAGTTCGCACTCATTGCACGCAAACACCACTCGGTATCAACATGGTCAATAAAATAACCGCTTCTATTGCCGCCGATTTTTTTAATAGCATCAATCGAAATCAATGAACCTGACGATATTAGGAAGCAAGTTTCTATCAAGCGATTAGCAGATTGAGATTTTGTTCTTTTCTGTCTAACTGGATAACCATATCGTAAAGTTAAAAACGGCGACTCAAGTTGCGTCCTTGCGTCAAAGTTAACTGGCGCTGTCATTGCAACTTTGTGCCCTTGGGCACTTAGATGGCAAAATTTCTCCACCAAAGTGTTAACCATCCTTGGTTCAGGAACACTGTCTTGATCGAGCATTAGTATAAAGTCTGCTTCACGCTCAATGGCATATTGTATGGCAATATTTTGCGCATAAGCGATTCCCATGTTGTCCGCTAGATGGATAAAGTTTATGTGCGCTTCTTTATGCTGATTGAATTCAAAATCATGTTGCGGTGTATTGTCGACAATAATAATTTCATGGACTTGCGCTTGAGTGGCTAGAATTAGCCTCTCAAGTGCATCATTTTGTGGATGGAACGTCACTACCGCAGCAATTACCTTTTTAGTGTTCATTCTTTTTTGAAAGTCTTTGTGTTGAACTGGTAGAGTATGTAAATAGCTCCCATCATGCCAATGGCTAAGCTGTTAATCACATAAACATCAAAAATATATGCTATCTGCTTGAACGTAAAAATATAACTGATTGCGATTAGCAGGAAAGTGATTCTGAGCAGATTTAATTTAAAAAGAGGATCTTGCTTAAAAGAGAGAAGGTAAGTGTTGATCGATGTATACACATGAATTGCGATAGAACTTACTGTAAATAATACAATATATTTTAGCTCTAAAAATCTGGATAAAAATGGCGAGTGAGTTTTGCTTAACCCTAATATCAACAACCAAAACATGAATATCAGAGATAGAAGTACGAGGACTGATGTACCAAATAAACCTTTAATCTCACTGTAAACTTTTAGACGCTCACCTTTTGAGATAGAGGCAGCAAAAAGAGCAAACTTAGCGTTAATCCAAGTAATAGCAAAGCCGTTAATTGCATTAAAGGCTTGTAGTGTTGCCCCAAATTTTCCGGCAAGCTCCACTTGTCCAAGTGCAAACATCAATGGTACGTAAACTTGAGCGCTCATGTAGTTGGACAGAAAGGAAATGCTTAGTTTCTTTTGTAGTGGCACAGCAGATTTAAGGTAGTCGGAAAACTCTTTTTTAGAGTAGTCTTGATTGAAAATTTGCTGAATAAATTCACCATATTTTAAACATAGCCAAATACTTAATGTCAGTGCATTTATAGCTGCTTGTATCACTAAGGCATATACTCCCAGCCCTGTTGATAAACAAATCCACAATGCAGGAAGTGATGTTAGGGTGCAGAAAATCCGTGCAATCGCCACATCATTTATTTTTCCTGTACCTTCGATGACATTCATTGTTGTGTTGATTAGAAAGCTCAAGCAACTAACTAGCACTAATAAAAGCCAAGGCATGTATAGTGTCGAAGCGTGATTCATTAGGAGCGCGCCTAATATTCCAAGTAACAGTCCCATTACTATGGATAGCAGTGAGGCATGTAAAAGTATGCTTTTAGCGAGGATTAGAAATCTACTCACGGAGATAACCGGACCGACCAGCAAGTTTTTTTGAAAACTTGTGTCTTGTATATTGTGGCTAACAAACTGAATAATTAATGTGCTGAGTCCAAACTCTAAAAAAACACTAAAGCCAATTAAGTTTAAGAAGGTGTAATAATTACCTTGACTCTTATCGGATAAGAATTGAAGTACAAAATAGATAGTGATAAGGCCGCCCAGGCTATTGATTACTCTTCCTGCAAGAATAAACAAAACGGTTCTATCAATGAGATGTTTTTTATTAAACATTTGATTTAATGATAAAGTTTCTCAAGTACTTGTGGGTCAAGATGTTGGAGTAAAAATTTTCCACCGGATTCCGACAGGTGGGAACTATCCAAATATAATATTTTTGAATCGCTTAAGACTGGGCATCTCTCTCCAATGCATATTGAGGACACCGGGTCTATGACTTTAAGCCCATATCTCTGAATGAAAGGCTCTATTTGCGCCCGGTAATGCTTTTCATTTTGATTTACAAGTGCGCGCTTTAAATCACAGCTCTGAGCCTCAAATGGCAATCTTTGGAAACATCTTCTGGGTTCGGCACCTAATGGCACTGAGTAAACTATATAGATATCTTTCACATGTTTTGAATATGCTGTAATAGTTTCTTCGAAAGACTGCCAAAACAGATCAGCGGAGTAAATATGCCCATTGATCTTAATTCCATCACTGTATAACGGCCACTGTGTGGCGATAATTAGTGTATTGAATGCAGGTCGCTGAGTAATGGATTGGAAGGTTTTTTTTGCAAATTGGCGGCAATCATCATCACCATAACCGATGAGGGCCGGACACATTCCCATTCCTAATTGCAGATAGTGAAACTTTCCGGATGAGTCAAATGCATTAAGTACAGTTGTGAAAGCGTTTGCCTGGCTGTCACCAATAACCGCAAGAGTGGTTTTGCCTTCGATGAATCTATCGTCGTTACAGCGGTCTTCTTTATGATGACGCTTAATATATTTCTCACAGCTTTTTCTATATGTCATAGCAAACGGATTATTCTGATTCAAAATCTGATTCTTAACGTGAACACTTCTGGTTTGCAAACCATGGCAGGAGATGATGAGTCCCGCACATACCGTGATTACAATTGTAAATACAAGAAGCAATGTAAATCTTTGACCTTCTCTTACTTGCTTCTCAAAGTTAAAAGTTGTGAGATAGGCAAGCACAAGTGATAGCATCAAAAGCCCGACTCTAAACAAAGGAGAGAGGCCTCCCCAAATGAGTTTAGAGTACTCTAGGAGAGGCCAATGCCATAAATAAAGGGCATAGCTAATAATTCCTAAGTTGGTGAGCGGCGTAGTGGAAAGTATTGAGGTGACAATATTTGATCTTGTTTTTACTAGCAGTAATGCTGCTGCGAGCACAGGTAGTAGCGTTATTAAACCAGGGTGTGCTGATTCATTATCAATAAGTGACAATCCTAAGATCAGCAAAACAACACCGAGGTAGTTCAGTGCAGGTGAGTATTCTTTGTCTTTTTGTAATAGTGCTGCTATTGCGCCAACTAAAAACTCCCAGAGGCGAAAGGGAGTAAAGAAAAAAGTCGCAGTGGGATATCTATAAGTAAAGCCGAGGTCAAGAGCGAGTGATGCCAGAGTAAACGCTATCAGCATGCATAGGATGATAAAAGGCTTTTTTTGTAAAACAAAGATCAGCAGCCCGATAAAAATATAAAACTGAAATTCTACGGCTAGCGACCATAAGTGCAATAGAGGGCGAATATTGATTGAATTTTCAAAGTATCCGCTTTTGGAGAACTCAAAGTAATTTGATTGTGCAATCAAAGATGCCAGTATGGATTTTGATAAATCTGCGTACTCTTCACCTAATAAGATAAACCAGCCAGCCAGCAATGTAAAAAACAGTGTGAGTAAAAGTGCTGGAAATAGCCTGAGAACGCGCCCTTTGATGAATGTTGCTGGGGAGATAGCGTAATTATTTTTTGAGAGAACTTGAAAAATCAGATATCCAGAGATAACAAAAAATATATCTACCCCGATGAAACCTGATTTTAGATAGCTTGGGAAAAAATGATAGGCCAGAACGAAAGAAATCGACAGAGCACGCAGGCCACTGATTTCTGGACGATAATGCAGTTTATTCATCAAGATTTATATAGTAGGTGTTTTTTAATGAGATTTCTTAGTTTGATATAGATTCGAGCGAAAGGAGCTTTTTCCCACTCTTGGGGAATATGATCTCCCCAGCCTATATGTTTGACGTAGCCTAGCGGATTTGTTGTAATGGCTGCACGAAAACCCAGTCTGTCATAGTATATGGATAGGTCAATTTCCGAAGCGATACTTTGATTTTTTTTCGCAATGATAATCTGTTTTTCTGCGTAGGGAGAAAGCAGGTAATAGTCGGCCAATCGCCTTAAACCTGGATTAAAAGTAAAACCACTCCAGGCACCACGGTACTTTCTCTGCATTAATTTATTATCAAAGCCCTCAACACTTTCTGATTGAGAGATTGGATGAGTGTTCGTATCATTATGACTTCTTAACCACATAGTGATGATTTCGGGGCGACGCTCAAGCAATGCCAAGGACTCTTCAATAAAGCCTGATCTTTCAAACTCCCAGTCATCTTCACAGTGAAAAATATATGGAGTGTTTATGCTGCTATAAAGCTTATCGATAGATCTGATCTGGCCCAGGTTTTCAGAGTTGATGATAAATTCGTAGGGATTAGGAATACAAGCACTGATGCGGTCAATGTCGAAGCCACCACAACTATCATCGATGATAATAGTTGTGAAAATAGGGTAGGTGTTGAATTTGTAAAAACTCTTGAGCGTTTTTTCAAGAAGATCCATTCTTCCACAGGAGGTAATGGCCAATGTAATTGGGTAAGTCACGAATGATGCCCCCATTTATAATCAAAATTAAATTGCTTTTTGAGCGAGGCTCTTATTTTGAGGGGGTCATATGTTGATTTGCCAAAGCCTTGATCTATCCATACCGAATGGCCAGTCTTTCCATCTTCCCAATGTAAATAAAATTGCGATTTATCTTGACCTGCCAACGGATCGTTAAAGTCCATTTTCTCTTCAACTAGCTTCGAGAACCAATATGCAGACAAATCAGCTCTATCATCATAATTGCCAAAGAATACTTTATGCTTTTCTGAAATGAGTTTTGCCGCGCTCACTTTCAACAATGCAGACCATTCATTAATACGGCACGCCCATTTATGATCTTTGTCAGTAAGGCGAGTTTTTGGCCATTGAGGATGAGGTCTTTGACCCGCGCATATTTTCTCCGGGCGGCAATTGGATTCGCTATATATACAACGCCAGCATTGGCCTAAATCGCCAACAATGCCAGGATTTTTTAAACGGTTTATATCGCTCAAATATAGCTTGATAATATCGCTGTTAAAGCTGATGTCATCATGCATGATAAACAAATACTCTTTATCAGTATTTTCGATTGCCCATTGATAACGCAGATCCTCTTTATCCACAAAAAGGGATTTGTTTTTATAAAAATTCCAGATCATTCTGAGCAGCATGTATCTAACCGTGAGGTAAGCAGGCTTGTAACCCTTTACAAATGAAAGCCACCAACCCATACGATGCTTATTTCTTCTCACTTTGATTTTCCATGGGTGCACCGCTTTTAACAGCTCGGTAGAAGTGTAAGCTGCCAATGTTTCCGATGGGGATTGATCGTCATTTATCCATACCGTATCGACTGAGTCCTGGGAGTGTTGGTGTAATGTTAACAATGAGTAAATCAAGGACTCAGGCTTTTTGTATGACTGAATGGCAACATCGACTTTTGTGTACATAACAGAGTTTGTTTTCGATATCTGAATTTAACTATATATTGAAGAGATAAGTTGTTGGTTCAAGAATATCAAGGCAGGATTAGGTTGTTCTTTATACATTATGAGCTCTTGCTTGCCAACATCGCCTTAATATTTGCCATCTTGCTCTTGCCATAGTCTTTGCTCAGCACTTGATCCGGCCCGTTAAACGGGTTGCCAAAGTGTTTGACATCGTCTTTTGGTAATTCACCGATAAACCGGCTGGGTTCACACGCCTGCATTTCGCCGCCGCGTTTGCGTTTTTTGCACCAGGTGATATTGAGCGATTTTTGCGCGCGGGTGATGCCGACATACATGAGGCGGCGTTCTTCTTCAATCTGGTCGGCGTCGATAGAGTTGGTGTGCGGCAAAATGCCTTCTTCACAGCCGATTAAGAAGACATGACCATACTCCAGGCCTTTGGAGGCGTGCAGGGTGGAGAGTTTGACGGCATCTGGCTCGCTGTCTTCACGGCCTTCCAGCATGGTGATGAGTGAGACGAGTTGCGTGAGTTCGAGCAGGTTTTTGCCGTCGGATTCATTGCCGTATTCGGTAGAGCCTTCACCTTTTTTGCTGAGCCAGGCGACAAACTCCATGACGTTGCCCCAGCGTGTTTCGGCAGCGCGTGCTTCTTCGCCATCATACAAATAGGTTTCGTATTGAATGGCGGTCAGCAGGTCATTGAGTACTTCATTGGCCGGGTCTTTGACGGCGCGGCCCTGCAATGTCTGGATATAACGGCAGAAGGTGAGAAGGTCTTCGAGCTGTTTGGCGCCGACGTCGTGCTGGAAGCCGCCTTCAAAGGCCGCGGCAAACAGCGACATTTGGTGCGCACTGGCATATTCACCCAGGCGCTCAAGAGTGGTGTTGCCTATGCCTTTTTTCGGCGTGGTGGCGGCACGGATAAATGCTGGATCATCGTCTTCGTTAGCGATCAGGCGCAGGTAGCTGATGATATCCTTGATTTCAGCTTTGTCAAAGAAGGATGAGCCGCCAGAGATGGTGTAGGGGATTTTGTGGTTGCGCAAAAATTTTTCAATAATGCGCGCCTGGTGGTTGCTGCGGTAGAGGATCGCATAATCTTTATAGGTCGTGCGATGCTCGAATTTGTGCGCCTGCAACTTCATGACGACGGTTTCGGCTTCGTGTTCTTCACTTTGGGTGGCGGTAACATGTAACAGGTCGCCGGTACCCAGTTCACTCCACAACTTTTTCTCAAACAGCTTGGGATTGTTGGCGATGACCTGGTTTGCTGCACGCAAAATGCGCACGGTGGAGCGGTAGTTTTGCTCCAGCTTGATGACTTTGAGTTTTGAAAAGTCTGTGGTGAGCTGACGCAGGTTTTCCACGTCGGCGCCCCGCCAGCCGTAAATGGCCTGGTCATCATCACCTACGGCGGTAAACTGGCCGCGCAGACCGGTGAGTTGCTTGATCAGTTTGTACTGGCAAGCGTTGGTATCCTGGTACTCGTCAATCAGCAGGTAGTGCAGTTTGCGCTGCCATTTATCCAGGGTGTCATGGTGTTGCTCAAACAGTTCCACCGGCACTTTAATCAAATCGTCAAAGTCTACCGCCTGGTAGGCGCGCAAGGTTTGCTGGTAGAGCTGGTAAACGCGGGCAGCGGCATGTGCCATTTCTTCATCGGCCAAAGACTTGGCCTGGTCCGGGCTCACAAAGGCGTTTTTCCAACTGGAAATCTGCCATTGTGTCTTACGCAGCAATTGTTTGTCAGTCGTCGCCAATATATCACTGAGGATTTTAAAGCTGTCTGAGGCATCCAGAATCGAGAATTGCGGTTTATAGCCGAGCAGGGCGGCTTCCTGGCGCAAAATTTGCAGCCCCAGCGAGTGAAACGTGGTCACCGTCAGGCCTTTGCCGCTTTTGCCTTCCAGCAATGGCGTGACACGCTCCTGCATCTCGCGCGCGGCTTTATTGGTAAAGGTGATGGCGGCAATCTGGTTGCCTTTATAGCCGGCCTGGTTAATCAGGTAGGCAATTTTTTGCGTAATCACGCGTGTTTTACCACTACCGGCACCGGCCAACACCAATAAGGGGCCATCCAGATAGTGAATTGCTTCGCGCTGTGGGGGATTTAAAAGATGCTGCATGGGACTTCAGAGGTTTGTGGTAAACAACAAAGCGGTAGATGAATTAGCCTGTATGGACTATTTAACCCCTTCATTTATATGGGTATAGTCGCTCAACCATAGTATTATGTTTTTCAGGTAAACAAACTTTGTCCGCCCCTGTGTTTGATCTCAACAGTGTCATTCTATCATCAATTGGACTTACCTTAACGCTGGTTCTGGTCTTGTTGATTTTTGGCGCCCATCAGCAACGCAGCCTGATTATGCATTGGGTACGCGGCCTGTTGGTATTCGGTGTTGGACTCGCCATTTATTTTCTTTCACAAACCTCTTTGATACATGGCCCGCAAAACGTTTATGTGGCCACTTCAGTCACCATTATTGCGCTCGGCATCAGTCTGTTTGTTAACGGTATCCGTTTGCTCAGAGGTTATCGTGTTTACCGTTATTGGGCCTTGCTGGTGGTGACCACCTTGCTCGCGTGTAATGCAGTGATGTTAAATATGCATACACCGGATAGATGGATATTGTTAAGCAACCTCTTGGTGTTGATGTGGGTATTTGGCTACGGCAGCCGCAGCCTGGTCGGCCATGGCAAAGACTTTGTGGCACACGTATTCTGGTTATGTTGCAGCCTGTTTGCCCTGGTGAGTTTAATGCTGGCTTTTTTGGCGGTGAAGGTCATATTGGGCGATCAGGAAAGTTTGCAGACGTTTTCACAGTGGAGCATGCATGCTTATATGATGACCGCGGCCATGCTGGCCATGACGACAGTCACCAGCTTGCTGTTGCTGGTGATGCATGTGCGGGCGCAGGCCGGGCTGCAGGCCATTGCCACACTGGATGGCCTGACTGGCGTATTAAACCGTAGAGGCTTGCAAGAAGCGGCCACGCGTATGCAGGCGGTGTCACAGCGTATCCGCCTGCCGATGGGGATGCTGATTGTCGACCTGGATTACTTTAAAAAGGTCAATGACGTGTATGGGCACCTGGTGGGCGATGTGGTGCTGAAAGCTTGTGCAGGGACGATACGCGCGGCCTTGCGTGGCGGGGATGTGATTGGCCGTTATGGCGGCGAAGAGTTTTGTATTTTAATGCCCAATACCGGCGAACATGAAGCAATGATCTTGGCGGAGCGTATCCGCCGTATTATTGAAGTGACGCCGGTAAGCATTGCAGGCGTGGAGAGTATGAGTAGCGACACGCAAGCAATCAAATGTACGGTCAGCGTCGGCTCAGTCAGCTCTGAAACCGTTGGTTACGGCCTGGAAGGCCTGTTTGCTGGCGCCGATCAAAACCTGTACAAAGCCAAACAGAATGGCCGCAATCGCATCGCAAGCAATATTGATCAGTTACTGAATAAACCACCAGAGCCTGGCAAGCCAGCCAAGCGGCATGCCAGCCTGATTGCCTGAGGATAAAAGCCAGCGTTACAAGGTATCTGGCTCAGGCGCTGCCTGGTCTTCTTTCGCTTTTTTCGCCGCCGCGACCTGTTCCGCAGCTAGCGCGATCATCTCGGCCCGGCTCTGTGGTGATTCCAGGCTCACGCGGCCAATGGCGCCGCTGCGGTAGTCCGTGAGCAAGGCCATGGCGGTACGCTCCATATCCCACTCACCATCGTTACGCTTGTAAGTGCGGCGTTTGGCGATTGCTTGCAGCAGGTCTATGCCATCAATAGCAGTCACATCCAGCTTCATGGCATCCAGTTTATAGCGCGTATTCATGAGCGCTGGATATTGTTTTAATAGCACATTACCCAAAAACTCGGCCACATCTTCATCGATCACCGCGTTGCGGCCAATGGCGTGGCTGGCAGCCAGCAGATAACCGTCTGACTCATGTTCGATTTTTGGCCACATCATGCCCGGGGTGTCGGTAATGTTCTGGCTGTCATTTAAATCAAAGCGTTGCTGGCTTTTGGTCACGGCCGGTTCATCGCCCACTTTGGCCGCCCGGCGGTTAAGCAGGGCGTTCATCAGGGTGGATTTGCCGACGTTAGGAATGCCCATGATCATCATGCGCAACGGTTTCAGCGGCGTGCCGCGATGTGATGCCAGTTGGCGGCACAAGCCTGGAATTTTCTTTGCGTCACCAGGTTTTTTGCACGATAAGGCGACGGCTTTGGTATTGGGCTGCTTGTTAAAGTAATTCAACCAGGCCTGGGTGACTTGCGGGTCGGCCAAATCGGCTTTGTTGAGAATTTTCAGGTTAGGCCGCTGGCGAAAATTACGCATTTCCTCAATCATGGGGTTGTGGCTGGCGGCAGGCACGCGTGCATCCAGTACCTCAATCACGACGTCGATATGTTCCAGTGTTTCTTCTGCCTTTTTTCGGGCAGAAGTCATGTGTCCCGGAAACCATTGTATCGCCATATTTTTGCTCCATCTTCAACTCAAAAAATACGGTATCAATGTCTCTTGCCGTACCCCACAATGTTTTTGTCCATGCTGCCCATGATGAAATTCAGGGCGGATTAAAACGATGTATCGATCATTTTAACATTTAAGCGGCAACTCCTTAAATATTGCAGGTATCGCCAGCATTATTTCCAGCTATAGCCCAGTGTGAACAGGGCGCGCGTATCGCCTTTGACGCGGTCATCTACCGGGCGGCTATCGTAGTTGTAGTCTAATTGTGTAGACGCACTCAAGCCAAAAATAAACGGAAAGCGCAGACCGGTTGAGCTGTAAACCAGGATTTGTGAAGGAGATCTCGCGGTGTATAACACCTCATGGCGATGGAATGCCTGCACAAAAGAATCAAATAAATACTGGTTGTAGTTGACCGCCCAACGCAAGGCGGCATGATTGTCATCACTTTCTTCGTAATAGTCCTGTTTAATCAGCGACACACCGCCTTCCACTGACAGGTTAAGCTTTTCGCCTTCAAAAATCTGGTAACCGGTACCCACACCGTAGGTGCTGCGTAACTTGATATCCCTGAAACGGTCTTTTTCCTGAATGGTGTTGAGGTAGCTAAACCATTTTTTGGTGAAAAAGTGGTCATACTGGCCGCGCACGCGCGCGTTGTTCTGCGTTTGTTCGTCGTTATCTTCTGCCCAGTAGTAATAGCCTTGTACCGTATAACGATTTTCCAGGCCACGTAATACCGACTCACCGTTAAATTGCATATTGCGGTTGGTGCTGTTGCCATTGTTAAAGGCGCCACCGAGGCTCAGGTTGCCGGTCCAGACGTAGCCTTCACCAATCAGGTCGCGGCTGGGGTTGATGTAATGAATTTCGTCCAGTTCAGTATCCACCAGTGGCGTGTTGGTTTCCTCATCCAGAATCACCTGGCCTTCATCGGTATGAATCAGGCGGCCATTGACGATGCTGCCATCAGACAGCTGCATCAGGATAGGTTTGTCGGCATCGATACTGTGAATATCGTTCCAGTTGATTTTCACCTCGTCGGCATAAGTGGTTTTGACTGTGAGTTTATTTGATATTTTAACGCCCAGTGTGCCTGTGATCTTGTCGCCATTTTTGAGCCAGATCGTATCTGCAAGCACTGGCGTGGCAAGCATGGAAAGCATTGTCAGCGGAAATAGCGCGCATTTAACCGTCTTGTCTACATATAAATAAGCCAATGTGGCTAAGCTGTGTGGCATACATACTCCCTGGTGCGATTGAACAACAGCGCTGTGAAACAGCGAATTGATGCAGCGTGTACCAACGTCGCTGCAGCGGTGGTCGTGCGGCTTGCGCACGGGATAAAACTGACCACCATGATAGACATGATTCGTAAAGCAGCCTTTGAGTTCCCGAGATCGCTCCCGGCGTGGCTGCCAGAAGCAATCCTGATGAAGCTGGCACATGTTAAACTGATATATTGGTATTTTAAAACAGCAATACGCATGGTCAAGACAAACTTACCGCCCGAGGTGAAGCCCGGTCAATCTCTCCCGCTATTGCAGGCGCTGCATATTCTGACACGCGACGGCAAGCTGAATCAGGATAGCCGCCGCAAGCTCAAGCAAGTCTATCACCTGGTCAATTTCATTGAGCCCTTGATGCAGGCGGTGATGGATAAACAGTCACAGCCCGTGCTGGTCGACCATGGTGCAGGTAAGTCTTATCTGGGATTTATCCTCTATGACTTATTGCTTAAACAACACGCAGGCGGCCAGGTGATTGGCATTGAAAGCCGCGGCGAGTTGATAGAGAAATCACGCCAGCTGGCGCAAGAGTGCGGGTTTGACCGTATGCAGTTTGAGCATTTAACCGTCGCTGAGGCCATGCAGTCACAGCAACTGCCTGCAACCGTGGATATTGTCACCGCCTTGCATGCCTGCAATACGGCGACGGATGATGCGATTCAGTTTGGTTTGCAAAAACAGGCGCAGTTTATGGTGCTGGTGCCTTGTTGCCAGGCCGAGGTGGCGGAGGTCATGCGTCAGCACAAGGCTGAAACGCTGGCGCAAACCTTTTTAAGCGAGTTGTGGCGGCATCCTATCCATACCCGTGAGTTTGGCAGCCAGGTCACCAATGTGTTGCGTTGCCTCGAACTGGAGGCGCATGGCTACCAGGTGACGGTGACGGAGCTGGTAGGCTGGGAGCACTCGATGAAAAATGAACTCATCATTGCCAAATATACTGGCCAGCGTAAACGCAGTGCGCGTGAGCGTGGGCAACAATTGCTGGAACAACTCAATCTCACTAGCTTGTCCGCGCGCTTCAATTTTCAGTAGCCAGTTCGCCGCATATAAAAAAACCTCTGATACTGGGGTGGCATCAGAGGTGAATGGAGCGCGTTAAATGCCCCAGGGAAGAGCGTTGACGATCGTCGCTTAAAAGCGCTTACCGATACCCAAACTAATTACCCATGGGTTGACGTCCAGGGAGTCAATTTTTGCCCAACGGTTGCCGGTGGTAGCGCTTTTCATTTCAACGTCGGTATCAATCCAGAGGTATTTCACGTCCGCGTTCAATAACCAGCCATCTTTCAGGTTGATATCTACACCCGCCTGCAAGGCAGGGCCAATGCTATTGCGGTCAATTTTGATTTTTTCGCCAGCGGTTGCACCAGAGGTGAAACGCAGATTGCGGTCCAGCATAAATGTCGCATTGATACCAGCACCCACATAAGGGTCAATAGTTTGATCAGGGTTAAAGTGCCATTGCGCCGTCAAGGTAGGTGGCAGCGCATCAATGCTACCCAGATGCTGGTTGCCAACCACACCGGCACTGTCGCCAGTGATTCTTACATCGTGTTTGCTGCCCAGCGCCAGTATCAGTTCGGTGGCAATATTTTTGGTCCAATAGTAGCTAATATCTAATTCAGGAATTGTGTTGCTGTCGAGTTTCAGGTCTGCGCTTGGTGTCATCACATTGGCACCCACCGCCTTGTTGACGGTGCTGCCCAAGCGGCTGCTTTCGTTCGGGCTGATATTAGTTGCACGCAGACGTACAACCCAGTCACCTTGCTCTGCATAGGCATTCATGGCAGGCAATAAGGCTGCCAACATTAAACTGATTGCGGTTTTTTTCATTGTGATCACTCCATTAGGTGCATTGATTTGAGGCCATTGTAGGTTTGCTGGCTAAAGCGGGTATTGACCCAAATCAACTCGACACATGTTTGTGATGTGTGTCGAGGGCTAATGGAGGCGTAAAGCGGGGAGAGGCAGATACCCGCGGATTCGCAAGTATCTGTGCGTGTGACAGTTTAGATAAAACGCGCCGACATACCGTTAGTAATCGTTACGTTGCTTCCAGGCGTCATCCAGTACTTTGGATTTCTGCTCGAAAATCACTTTTTTATTTTCCAGGTCTTTTTCCGCTTGCACTTTATCGGATTGGTATTGCTTTAACTTTGCCTGCTCCTGTGCAACCAGGGCTTCCTGAGATTTGATTCTTTGCTCAAGATCACTCAATTTGCTCATGGCATCGCCCACGGCATCGCGTGCAGTGGCGGCATCTGTTTGTTCATTAAGGATATTGCGGGCAAACACTGGCTGGCTCAGTGTGGCGATCAGGAATAAAACAGAAAGGGACTGTAAACGCATGCGGCACTCCATAAAAACGTCATAACAAAATTTCAAAACGATTATAAAGCCAAAATGTCTTCGGGCTTAATACTCAACGGTCATTATCAATCGTTGTTGATTGCTTGATTAGTAAGCGGCAACGGCATTAGGTTCCTGACGCGCTAACGATCAGCCATCACTTCGCCATGCGGCATGCTACAAAATAATTCAGCCATTTTATTGATCTATCTCAATATGCGTTTTGTTAGTTAAGTTATTGTATATAAAAATAAAAGTCATGTTTTTTGTAAGACAAATTCTGACATGGCCAGCAGACAAAATGGATATCAGGCGACAAGGTGTCGTGTACGGTGTGACTGCTATCCAACTGGGAGAAGCACAGAGTCAAATATGTCCTTTTTTTGGTCGACACGGAAAAACTAGGTCCGTGGCCCAGCCAGAATCAGCGACGAATTGACTCTCCATTATTAAATTAAATTGTCTCAATGACTCAGGGATAGAAAGCGATTGATTATGAAATTAAATTTGCCAGTGACGGCCACAGAAATACAGTTTGATGATGCCCAGTTTATGTTGACGAGAACAGATCTCAAGGGTGTGATTACCTATGCCAACAAAGACTTTATTCAAGTCAGTGGCTTTAGTGAGTCTGAGTTAGTCGGCAGCAGCCACAATATCGTGCGCCACCCGGATATGCCTGCGGCCGCTTTTGCTGATATGTGGCGCAGCTTGAAAACCGGTAAACCATGGACAGGCTTAGTAAAAAACCGCACCAAGCATGGTGACTTTTATTGGGTGGTGGCTAATGCCACGCCGGTAACTGAAAACAACCAGGTCGTGGGTTACTTATCCGCGCGCAGAAAGCCTACGCGGCAACAAATTAACGAAGCCTCCACTGCCTATCAATTGTTTAATACAGGCAAGGCTAAAGGCCTGGCGATTGTGGATGGCAAAGTGGTGAGCCTGTCCTTGGCGAATAAATTAAAAAACATATTGGGCGCCATCACTGTCAAACAGCGCTTAGTTGGTTTAGCTGCTATGGCTTTTGCATTGCTGGCCGTACAAGTAGGGCAGGATTTTACTCATCAATCCACTGCACTGTCTTTTGCCAGCCTGGGCTTGGCATTGCCTGTCCTGCTAGGCTTGGCGATGGTCATTGCTCGTTCAGTGACCCAGCCCCTGGCACAAACACTCAGTGCGGTGAAAGAAATCACCATCGGCAACTACAGCACCTATATTGATGCGCAGGGTAGCAACGAGCTGAGTGAAGTATTGCAAGCACTGAAAAAGATGCAGACGTTACTCAGTGTCAGCGAAAATGCCTTAAAAGAGTCTGCCATTGAAACCCGCGAGCAAGCCGCATTGTTTGAAAATCAATTGGCCGCGATTAACCGTTCTACCGGGTCAATAGAGTTTGACCTGGATGGCAAAATAACAGCCGTCAATGATATTTTCTTGTCGGTGTTGGGCTATACACGAAATGCGCTGGTTGGCATGTCACATAGCCAGTTGGTTGAGCCAGCATTTATCAGTAGTGGCGACTATCATGCCTTTTGGCAAAAGTTAACACGTGGTGAATCAGTCAGCGGTGAGTTTTTGCGCATCGGCCAGCATGGCAAGGAGATCTGGCTGGATGCAACCTATAGCCCCATTTTAGATGCAGATGGTAAGCCTTATAAAGTGGTGAAGTATGCTGCAGATATCACCGCGCAAAAGCTCAGAAATGCCGATTTTGAAGGCCAGATTACGGCGATTGGCAAATCACAAGGCGTGATTGAACTGGGCCTTGATGGCACGGTGCTTAAAGTGAATCAAACCTACCTGGATATGCTGGGCTATAGCGAGCACGAGTTGCTTGGGCAGCATGTCAGCAAGGTGCTGGAACCGGCCTTTGCCGATAGTGAATCGTATAAGGCCTTATGGAACAAGCTTGTGAATGGCGGCTCTGACATGGGGCAGTACAAGCGGATCGCCAAAGGTGGGCGTGAAGTCTGGATACAGGCTTCTTACAACCCGATTTACGATTTAAAAGGCAAACCCTACAAGATTGTCAATTACACCATGGACATCACTGCATCCAAGTTGATTGCCGCCGATAATGCAGGTCAAATCTCTGGCATTCACAGAACCCAGGGCGTGATTTCGTTTGACCTTGATGGCACCATCACCTCAGTAAATCCATTGTTTTTGCAACTATCCGGTTATGCCGAAAGTGAAGTGTTAGGCAAAAACCACAGTATGTTTGTCGATTCCGCTTACCGCTCTAGCCAGGATTACAAGGCGTTTTGGGAGGCTTTGCGCCGTGGTGAGGCACAAGTCGGGCAAGTGAAGCGTATCCGCAAAGGTGGGGCTGTTGTGTGGATGCAGGCCATTTACAACCCGATTCTGGATATGAATGGCAAACCCTTTAAAGTGGTGAAGTATGCGACAGATATCACTGCACAGCATGAAAGTGCACAAGCACTGGCCCATGCTGTACAAGAGACCAAAGCGATTATTGAAGGCGCCAAAGCTGGTGATTTAAGCAGTCGCGTGTCGCTTGAGGGTAAAACAGGCGATATTGCTGCTTTGTGTGATGGCGTGAATGCGCTGATCGACAAGATGAGCGAAGTGATCTTGCAAGTGCGTGAAGCGACGGTGATGATTAATACGGCTGCGGATGAAATTTCCGTTGGTAATAATGACCTTTCCAGTCGCACTGAGCAACAGGCGTCAAGCCTGGAGGAAACGGCTGCCAGCATGGAAGAGTTGGCCGCGACGGTTAAACAGAATGCTGACAATGCAAAACAAGCCAGTCAGCTGGCAACTGCGGCTTCAGAGGTTGCTGTGAGAGGGGGGGATGTGGTTGGTGAGGTGGTGACAACCATGAGCGCCATGAATGAAAGCGCGAAAAGGATCGAGGATATCACTTCGGTCATTGATGGCATCGCTTTTCAAACGAACATTCTGGCGTTGAACGCAGCGGTTGAAGCTGCCCGTGCTGGCGAGCAGGGGCGTGGCTTCTCGGTAGTGGCTGCCGAAGTACGCCATTTGGCCCAACGCTCTGCCGAGGCTGCCAAGGAAATTAAAGTGCTGATTGATGACTCTGTCGTCCAGACTACAAAAGGTAGTCAGTTGGTGGAGGAGGCCGGAAAAACGATTCAGGAGGTAGTTGTTTCTGTGCAACAGGTGACGGATATTATGAGTGAAATTGCTGCTGCTTCTGTTGAGCAAAGCACTGGTATTAACCAGGTGAATCAGGCCGTCATGACCATGGATGAGGTCACGCAGCAAAACGCTGCCTTGGTTGAAGAGGCTGCAGCGGCATCAGAGTCGTTGGTTGATCAGGCTGAAAGCCTTGTCCGTGCCGTAAGTGCCTTTCGACTGGGGCATGAAAGCGGTGCCGACAAACGTTCTACCGTGAGCCATATCCATGCGCGCACCAGTAAAGCACCTGTTAGTGTGAATGTGCAGCGCTCAGGAAAATTACGCACAGGCACGGATGATGGTGAGTGGGCGCAGTTTTAGAGGGGAGCCTTGTTGTTAGGCAATAAAAAACCGCCGGAATTCGGCGGTTTTTTGTTCAGGCAGCTCTCAAAATTTGAGATAAGTGCTGATTATTTGTTCATGACGTACATCGTCACTTCAAAGCCAAAACGCATTTCAGTAGCAGCTGGTTTAGTCCACATAATAGTCTCCTTTGGGTTGTTTGGTAGTACATCGTGCTTGATGTACTTGTATGACTGTCACTATACGCCGGTGTTTCAAAACCACACTGAAGCGAATCCGTAAAAGCAGCTCATGATTTTACGTAGTTTGCTGATATCGATTAAGAAACCTCTGCGACTAGCTCGGGTGACTCGTCCTGCCTATTCACTGACCATTGCGGAAACGGGTCGCTGAGTTGCCGCCAGGCATCCATGCCGGATGCCAGCTCTGCTTCTGTCAGTAGGCAGGCATCGAAGGCGGCAGTGAGTGCGGCTTTATCCATCCCCATGCCGATAACCACCAGTTCTTGCTGACGGTCACCATAAGGGGCATGCATGCGCGAGTGGATGTGTTGCAGGCTTTCTTCATCTTGTGGCCAGTATTCTTGCGGTGTGGCGCTCCACCATATGCCCGCCAGTTCGGTGCGGGTGACTGCGCCTGCTTGCGACCAAGTGGCGCAGAACTCTGGCCGTGAGGCGATCCAGTAACGGCCTTTGGAGCGGACGACGCCAGGCCATTCTTGATTGAACCACTGCCACAATCGTTGTGGGTGAAACGGTTTACGTGCCCGGTAAACAAAGCTGGAGATACCGTATTCTTCACTTTCCGGCACATGCTCGCCACGTAGCTCTTGCAGCCAGCCCGGGGCTTCGGCCGCCTGATCAAAATCAAATAATCCGGTATTGATGATGCGATTTAATGGCACTTTGCCAAAGCTGCTGTGTATGATTTGCGCGCGTGGATTGAGGGTTTTGAGGATGCTTTCCAGTCTGGAGACTTCTTCCAGGGTTAACAAGTCAGTTTTATTCAGCACTAACACGTCGCAAAACTCGATTTGTTCAACCAGCAGGTCAACCACTGTGCGTTCATCTTCTTCGCCCAGCGATAAACCGCGGTCGCCCAGCATATCTTGCGAGCCATAGTCTTTGAGAAAATTATAACCATCTACTACGGTGACCATGGTGTCCAATTCGGCGACATCTGCCAGCGAGACGCCGTCTTCGTCTGCAAAGGTAAAGGTTTCTGCAATGGGCAAGGGCTCGGAAATGCCGGTGGTTTCAATCAACAGGTAATCAAAGCGGTTTTCTTTGGCCAGCCGTGTGATTTCAATCAGCAAGTCCTCGCGCAAGGTGCAGCAAATGCAGCCATTGCTCATCTCAACCAGTTTTTCTTCCTGGCGTGATAAGGCTGCGCCGCCATCACGCAGTAGTTGTGCATCGATATTTACCTCGGACATATCGTTGACAATCACTGCGACGCGCTTGCCTTCGCGGTTGTTGAGAATATGGTTGAGCAGGGTGGTTTTACCTGCGCCCAGAAAGCCGGAAAGTACCGTGACTGGCAGTTTTTTCATAGGTCATCCTTTAGTGGTTAAATTGCCGTTCGCGGCGTTCATGCCGCTCCTGTGCTTCCAGGCACAACTTGGTGGTTGGCCTGGCTAATAGCCTGGCGAGACCGATTGGCTCCCCGGTGTCTTCGCAATAGCCATAGCTGCCATCCTGGATGCGGCGCAAAGCTGATTGAATGGTTTTTAAATGTTTGCGTTCGCGGTCCCGCGTGCGCAGTTCAAGGCTGTGTGTTTCCTCTTGGGTGGCGCGGTCGGCCGGGTCTGGTGTTTCTTGCTGATCTGAGAGATGTTCACTGGTCTGGCGCATATTGTCTTGCAAGGTTTGAAGCTGTGCCTGCAGCAACTGCCGAAAGAAGGCCAGTTGCGCTTCGTTCATATAAGCGTCTGCCGACATCGCTAATAATTGTGCATGAGTAACCATTAGAGCAACTTTGTTGCAATGCAATAAAGTTGCATTTTAAGGGGTGTTGTTATTATTTGCAACTAAGTTGCAAATAATAACAAGGTAGTGAGGCAGAGAGTAGCGCGGCTATTTTAGGCTGACGCTTGTTGGCATTGTGGGCAGAGGCCCTTGAGGTTGATCTCGATGTGGGATATTTGGTAGGTGTCGAAAATAGCTTGCGGAATATGCGCAGCCAATTCATGAATGCAAAGGACTGTGCCACAGCGCTGGCATTGCAAATGGGCATGGCCGTGATTGCTTAACAAACCGCTGCTAGCGCTTGCTTCTGCGGCTTTGTAACTGCGTTTAGGGGCGTTCAGTTGAAATTTCCAGGCGCGGTCATCGGTGGATATTTTATGGATGAGGGCATGTTCCTGTAACCAGTCCAGTACCCGGTATACCGTTACCCGGTCAATTTCTTTAACGCCTTGCAGCGTGGTTAAAATATCGGTATGACTGAGTGCTGTATGCGAGTTGAGCAGGGTGTTCAACACGGCTAGCCGCGCTTTGGTTGAGCGCAGGCCCGCATCGGTGATGAGTTGTTCGGCAGTTTGCATGGCCAAAATTATGAACTACACGACAACATCGAGCAACCGGCCTTTTGTCTGGCCCAGTCCGGGCGCTTTTGCGCAAAGGCCTCCATGCCGGCTTGTTCGGTATATGGGCGACGCAATACTTGCAATAATGTCAGCAAGCGGCTGTTGTCACCTTGTGTCGCCAGGTCAATCGCTTCTTGCGCCAGGTAGTTACGCAACACATAAATCGGGTTCGCCGCCGCCATTTTTTGCAAACGTTGCTCAGGGGTTAATGTCGATTGTTGTATGCGCAGGCTATAGTTATGCAACCAGGCTTGGATATCGGCGCCAAATTGTTGCTGCCCTGATTCAGTATAAAAAGCATCTGCCAGTGTTGCCAGTTGTGGCTGCGCCATATCCAGTTTCGCTAGCTGCGTAAAAAATAAGGTCTGGTCGACTTCCGCGCGTTGCATCAGTTCAAAAATATGGTTAATCAGCTCGCCATCGCCGTCTTGCCAGTGATCAAAGCCAAACTTGTCAGCCAGGCTGGATGTGAGGGCGCGTATATAGGTCTGATCGTAAGTGGTCAGGCCATCCGCCAGGCCTTGAGTCTCCGGCAGCATGGTGCCGAGTGCTTCGGCCAACCGTTCCAGGTTCCAGCGCGCGATATCCGGTTGGCGGCCAAAACAATAGCGGCGGCCTTGTGCATCGGTGGTATTCGGCGTCCAGCCAGGGTCAAAGTTATCCACCCAGCCATACGGGCCATAATCGATGGTCAGGCCGAGGATGGACATATTGTCGGTATTCATCACGCCATGCACAAAACCAACACGCATCCAGTGCGCGATCATGATGGCTGTGCGTGAGCAGACTTCTTCAAACCATGCTTCTATCAAGGCCGGTGCTGGGTCGTTGATGTCTAAGGCCAAACCGGTGGATGGCCACCAGTCGGCAAAGTCACGGTCCAGCGTAAAGCCGATCAGGCGTTTCAGCAACGGTAACTCGTTGCGGCTGGCCAGGATTTCAAAATGGCCAAAACGCGTAAATGAAGGTGCGACACGGCAGACAATCGCACCTGGCTCCAGTTGCGGGTTACCGTTGTAAAACATATCCCGCACCACCTGGTTGCCGGTAGTCACCAGGCTTAACGCGCGTGTGGTTGGTACCCCCAGATGATGCATGGCTTCCGAGCATAAAAATTCGCGCAAGCTGGAGCGGAGTACTGCCCGGCCATCGGCTGAGCGGGAGTAGGGTGTTTCACCTGCCCCTTTGAGCTGTAGCTCATAGCGTTTGCCCGCGTGAACCAATTCCCCCAGGTAAATGGCGCGGCCATCCCCCAGTTGCCCGGCCCAATGCCCGAATTGATGACCGCCATAGCGGGTGGCATAGGTAAACATGCCATCTAGCGCGCCATTGCCGCCTAATGTCTGGATCAGGTCGCGGTCTTGCATGTCTTCAGCCGATAGCCCAAGCAGTTGGGCGACTTCAGCGCTATAAGCAAGCAATTGCGGGTTTTTTACAGGTGTCGGCTGCACAGGTGACCATAAACAGTCACTGACCTGCCTGGTGTAGTTGTCTGAGATCGGGTCGCCGGGGAGTTCACGGGTAAAACGGTTATCAAAGTTCAGGGGCTTCATCATGCTATTTTAGTCATTATCCATGGCTAAAGTTCAGTGCCTGCCAAAAAACTCTGCGCTTCTCGGGTAAAATAGCGTTTTAATACGCGCAAGTGTGATTTCCACACGTTTAATTTCCCCACATGAATGTTTTTTACGAAGAAGACGGTGGCTTTAAGGTCGCTTCCATCATGTCTGAGGCCGATAGCAGCATGCAAGTCGAGGCCAGCACCGGCAAACGCAGCAAAATTAAAACCGCCAATGTATTGATGCGGTTTGACGGCGGTTTGTCAGGCTTTCTCGAAGCGGCGCAGGCGGAGTCCGACACCCTGGATACCGACTTTTTATGGGAATGCTGTGGTGAGCCAGAGTTTGCTTTCGAGGACCTGGCGCAAGAATATTACGGTGGCAAACCGAGTCGCCAGCAAGCGGCAGCGATTGCGCTCAAGTTGCACGCAGCGCCCATGTATTTTTACCGCAAAGGCAAAGGCCGTTATAAAGCAGCGCCGGAAGATACGTTGAAAGCCGCCTTGGCTGGCCTGGAAAAGAAGCGTCAGCAAGCCGAATTCATGGCGCAGATGGTGGTGCAGCTCAAGGCACAAGCTTTGCCTGAAAGCTTTGCGACTAAATTGGATGCATTGTTATATGCGCCTGATAAAAACAGCTTGGAGTGGAAAGCGCTGGAGCAGGCAGCGGCTGAGCTAAAACAATTGCCAGTACAAGTCTTGCACGCAGCAGGCGCTATTGCCTCAGTGCATGATTACCACCTCGGGGCATTTCTACGTGAGTATTTTGCCCATGGCACCGAGTTTCCGGCATTTTCGCTGGCTGACATACCTGATGACTTGCCATTGTCGGCAGTACAGGCGTTTAGTATTGATGACAGCACCACGACAGAAATTGATGATGCCTTATCCGTGACACCGTTAAGCAACGGCAATACGCAAGTTGGTATTCATATTGCTGCGCCTGCATTAGGTGTGGCGCCACATGAGGCCTTGGATAACGAGGTGATGAAGCGTTTGTCTACGGTCTATATGCCCGGGCACAAAATTACCATGTTGCCGGAAGTCGCAATTCGGCCATTTAGCCTGGATGCCGGTGAAACCAAGCCTGCCTTGTCGCTCTATCTGGAGGTGGCGCCTGACTTTAGCATTGTGCACCAGCATAGCTGCCTGGAGCGCGTACAGATTGCAGAAAACCTGCGGCATGACACGTTGGAACCTTACTTTAATGAAACCACTTTAGCGCAAGATAGCGGTCATCCGCTGTGGGCATCACTGGTGTTTCTGTTTAACTTTGCCGAAAGCCTGGAAAAAGCCCGTGGCAAATATGACCCGACCCGGCCACAGCCGGTGGATTACAATTTTTACGTGACGGATGGCATCGTTGATATTGTGAATCGTCAGCGCGGCTCGCCCATGGATAAACTGGTCGCTGAATTGATGATTGCGGCCAATAGCCAATGGGGCTTGTTGCTGGCCGAGCACGATGTGCCTGGTATTTACCGTGCGCAAAACGGCGGTAAAGTATATATGACCACCAAGGCCGAAGGCCATCAGGGGCTGGGTGTGGCGCAATATGCCTGGTGTACCTCGCCTTTACGCCGTGCGGTGGATTTGATTAACCAGCGGCAATTGATCAGCGTATTGACCCTGCAAGCGCCGATCTACGCAGCCAATGGCGATGAGATTGTCGGCCATATGCGTAATTTTGATCAAACCTACAATGCCTATAACGAGTTCCAGACGCGCATGGAGCGCTACTGGTGCCTGCAATACCTGATTCAGGAAGGCATCACTGAAATAGATGCCACGGTGTGGCGCGAAAATCTGGTGCGCCTGGAACGTTTGCCTTATATGACCAAGGTGCACAGTTTGCCCGCGACCAAGCCTGGCAGCAAAGTGCGACTGGCGATACAGAAAATAGATACTTTACTCATGGAGCTGGAATGCAAGTTTCTGGGCGTGATCGAAGAGGTGAGTTCTACTGCCGGTGATGACGTGGCTGCCAGTGACGAAGCAATTGCCCTTGAAGCAGCGGCCGCAGATGATGCCCAGCCTGACGTGACGGAAAGTGCATAATGTTTAAATTTAACCGCAAAATCCATAAGGCTGTGTCTGACTTTGAGATGGTAGAAGTCACCGAGACCGATGGCGTGCGCTCCATGCATCTGGGTTCGCCGACGATACAGAGCAGCATGAAGGTTAAAGACCCTTACGCGCTGGTGCTAGCTTATTCATGGGGCGTGCTGAGCAGCCTGTTATTCAAGCCGGATAGCCGTCAATTGACCTTGGTCGGCCTGGGTGGCGGCTCCATTGCCAAATACGTGTGGCAATATTGCCCGCAGATTCAGCAAACCGTGATTGAGCTCAATCCGCAGGTGATCCAGGTCGCACGCAGTCACTTTTTTGTGCCAGATGATGACGAACGCTTGCAGATTATTGAAGGCGATGGCATTGCCCATATCCAGCAGCATCCCGGCGGATGTGACTGGCTGATGATGGATGCTTTTGGCAGCAATGGTTTGCCACCAGACTTTTGTACCCAGTCATTCTTTGATGACTGTGCAGACGCACTGACGCCAGATGGCTTGTTTACCATTAACCTGTGGGGTTCGGACAAAAAGTTTGATATCTATATGCAGCGCATGGAGCAAACCTTTGAGCAACGCGTACTCATGATGCCGACGGGCAAACCCGGCAATATCATCGTATTTGGTTTTAAATCCGCTTTGGCCATGCCAGACCTGGCTACCTTGCGCAAACGCGCGCAAGAGGCCATGCAAACCCACAATATCAATTTTCTCGACCTGATAGACCGCCTGCAAGGCGCGAATCCTAACAACGGTAAGGAGTTCACCCTCGGTGGCTAATTTCATGAATCAATACTTCGCAACCTGTCCACGTGGCCTGGAAGCTATTCTCCTCGATGAACTCAAGCAGGGTGGGGCGCGTGAGATCAAAGCCACCGAAGGCGGCGCCAGTTTTAGCGGCGAGCTTTCCGTCTGCTACCACGCCAACTTGCACTCACGCGTGGCGACACGCATTTTGATGCAGGTCGGACGTGGTAAATACCTGACAGAAGACGATATTTACCAGGGTGCACTCAAAATCAACTGGCCGAACTGGTTTGATGTCAAACACAGCATGATGGTCAAAGTCACGGCGGTGCGCAGTCCGTTGAAAAGCTTGGAGTTCATCACCTTGCGCGTCAAAGACGCCATTTGTGACCGGTTCCGTCAAAGTGTGGGTAGCCGCCCGAATATTGATACGCGTGAGCCCGGCGTGCGTGTGCATGTATACCTGACGGCTGACAGCTACCAGTTGTATGTGGATACTTCTGGTAATCCGCTCTACCAGCGTGGCAACCGTAAAAACAGTATTGAAGCGCCATTGCGTGAAAACCTGGCGGCAGGCATTTTAAAGCTGACAGGCTGGCAACCTGGCCAGGCACTGCTGGACCCGATGTGCGGCAGCGGTACGTTTCTGCTTGAAGCTGTGATGATTGCGCTCAATATTGCACCAGGCTTGAACCGCAACTTTGGCTTTGAAAAACTTAAAAACTTTGAATCTGATACATTCAAGAAAGTGCGTAACGCAGCGGCCAAAGCTGTTAAACCGGTGAGTTTCCAAAGTATTTACGGTTCAGACATGGATTTGCGCGCTGTACGCGTCACCAAGCAGAATCTGGAAATGGCTGGCTGGCTGGACGCCGTGCAATTGTCGCACTGGGAATTTACCAAGGTTGCACCGCCAGCAGACAGCGGCGTGCTGGTGGCGAACCCGCCTTATGGGGTGCGTATCGGTGAAGATGACACACTGGCCGAGTTGTATCCGCAAATGGCGGCAGCGCTGAAACAAAAATTCTCCGGCTGGAATACCTATTTCCTGACCAATGATTTGCGTATGCCTAAGCTCATGCGTTTGAGTCCGAGCAAGAAAACGCTGCTGTATAACGGACCACTAGAATGCCGTTTGTTTGAGATTAAAATGGTGGCAGGCAGCAATCGGCGCGAAAAAAATAGCGGTGAAGAAAGTATCTGATTTAAAGCCTCAGAGGTCACAGAGCGCACAGAGGAGAGTCCGTTTCCTCGCGCTTATCTCTGTGACTATCAATTGCGTGACGCGGTTAGCGGATGTGCTGGAGAAATGATGACTGATTCAATTGATGCATTGCGGGCACGTGTGAATGCCTTTGTAGAAGAGCGTGACTGGGCGCAGTTTCATTCTCCTAAAAACCTGGCCATGGCCATGATTGTAGAGGCGGCTGAGGTGGTTGAGCATTTTCAATGGATGACAGAGTCTGACAGTCGCCAACTGGATGCCGAAACCAAAAACAAGGTCGGGCAGGAACTGGCAGATACCTTTGTGTACCTGATGCGGATTGCCGAGGTGTGTGGCATTGATTTGATCGCCGCCACCAATGCCAAGATTGCGCTAAATGCACAGAAATACCCGGCCGAAAAATGCAAGGGTAGCAATGCAAAATACACTGAATATCAATAAATTATATTCATTTATTAAAGCTGTTGATTAACTAAGGAGTTTGTTCGTGACGACGCATCTAACCTCGCCGGTGATTGATTTGCTAGTCCAGCAGCAGATTCAATTTGAAGTGATTGAAATTCCCCTGAGTGACGATCAGAAACCGATCCGCCAGCTGGAGGAATTACTTTCCGCCCAAGGATTAGATCCGCAGTCTGTGGTACGCAGCGTGGTGTTCAAGGGGGAAAACAGTGGTTTTTGCCTGCTGGCAGTGGCTGGCGGCGGCCGTGCAGACTGGGCGTTATTGCGCGCCCACTTGGGTGAGCGCAAATGCCGCATGGCTGAATATGACGAAGTGCCGGAAGCGACCGGCTATGTGGTCGGTGCAGTACCGCCGATTGCTTTGCCTGAGGGCTTAACGGTATTGGTCGATGACAGTGTCGCCAACTATGACACCGTGGTGATAGGCAGTGGCGTACTGGGCTACGCACTGGCATTGCGTACTGCAGACTTGCTGCAGTGCCTCAGTGGCAAAGCACGCGGTCATTTTGTCAAAGCGTAACTGAGTTTGGGCACACGCTGTTAATGTGTGCTGCCGTTCACGTCTGCGATCAGGCGTTCAAACTTGATTTTATCGCTACCGCGAATAATCCATTTCTTTAAACCTTTGTTCCAGCTGGCCCCGGCTTGTTTAATAGCGTCTTTATGCTTATGCGTATTGCCAGTCAGTGCATAGGCCTTGCCGTGTGGCTCCAGTCCTAAGTGTTGGTCTGTTGCCGCGTGATCGTGTGATATTTCATGCTTTGCTTCCTGGCCGGTGCTTGAGGTGATGGTGGTTGCGGCGTTCACGGTAGCATCTTGAAACGATTTAAGCTCTATCAGCTTGGCGCGGATTTGCATGCAGACCGGGTTGGTGGCTGCCAGCCAGTTTTGGTCGTGCCGGTTTGCTTCATATTGCCCGGGCAGTATGCCCATGAGGTCAGTCGGTAGCCGTAAATCAGCGACATGGTCAGGGGTGATAAAGAAACAGCGTTCAACGCCCAGGCGGCCGATAAACAGGCCTAACTCAAAAATCACATTGTCACGTACCACCGGGTTTTGCTGCCCGCGCATAATCGTCAGGTCATCCGGGCTAAACACAAATACGCCAAAATCCGAGTTGCGCAGGGCGTTGATCAGGCTGTAGAGGGTAGAGCCTGAAATCTGGAACACGCCATTGCTCCACACCGTGCATTCGGCATCGCGGGTTAAATTGGCGTGTATGGCATTGGCAATATCCAGGCCCTCGCGTGAAGAGCCTATAAAGATTTTTGGTTTCATCGCATCACTCCTTCAATTGTTATTTGTTATCATTTATTAACAATTGTATATGCGACGTCGCATGGTTGCCACAAAAATAAAAACGCCCGGCTTGCCGGGCATTTTTATAGAGATCGCTGACAGGCGCTGGCGCCGTCTAAATACTGATCTGCGGGTGTTTATCCGCCAAAGATCGTATTTAAGGAGTTATTTTTACTGCTTTCCACCATGACCGACGCTTTACCAGGACTTTCGCTGATGGTGCTTACCCAGTCCTGGCTCATGCTTTCCAGGTCACTGCTCGAAGATGTGCCTGGTAAGCTGGTCAAGCCCGTACTATCGTCATTCGACGCATCGCCATTGCCAAAGATTAGCGATGCATTACTCAGCTGATATTGGCGCAACTGCTGCATTAAGCCTTTTGCGGTATAGGTTTCAGGGGCCGTGTCGGTGCTTCCTAGTGTCACTTGCGCACTGGCCGAGGCGTTTGTGTCGCTGTCATTGTTGGTGGTGCTTTCTTTGGCAAGCGTGCTGACGGCATCGCCGCCGCTCGCTGCGTTGGTCTCGGTGTTGTAGGCCTTGTTTAACAGGGCTGAGACATTGCTTTGAATATTGGAAACTGACATCGCCATGCCTCGTCAAAAAGAATACAGATACATTACTGCTAATCTTGTTAACGGCATCACCACAATAAACTTTAAAAAATCCTTTATTTCAGCGTTTAGGCCGTTGTTCGTGGCTGGTTTTTCGTCAGATAGCGCGTCAGTTAGCGTCGATTTATGGTATGGTTTCAGCCTTGTTCGACATCACTCTTTTCTCTGGTATCACATGAGCTCAGTCCGCTATTGCGTCAACGGTAAATTGGTATCTGGCATTGCGCCAACCAACCGCGGCTTTGCTTATGGTGATGGCATTTTCCGCACCATGCGCCTGCTGGGCGGCGAATTACAGGACTGGCCGTTGCACTATCAGACGCTGGTGGCCGATTGCAGCAAAATCCAGATTGTATGCCCCTCAGCCGAGTTGCTGATGCAGGAGTTCAGGCACTTGATGGCCTCTGCTGACGGCGAAGAGTTATCAAACGGGATTGTGAAGGTTATGATTACACGCGGTGACGGTGCGCGTGGCTACGCGCCGCCCGCCATCTGTGAGCCGACACGGGTGTTTATACACAGTGCGCTGCCAGTATATGCGCCTGAAATTTATACGACGGGCGTGGCTTTATATACCTGCCAGACGCGATTGGCCTCCCAGCCCTTGCTGGCTGGTATCAAGCATCTCAATCGCCTGGAAAATGTACTGGCTCGTGCAGAGCTCAAAGATCCACGCTTTTTTGATGGTGTGCTGCGTGATTACCATGACCAGGTGATTGAAGCTGTCAGCGGTAATCTGTTTATCAGCAAAGACGGCCTGGTGATGACCCCGGCACTGGATCAGTGTGGCGTGTCAGGTGTGATGCGGCAAAAAATCCTCGACTGGTATAAAACGCATGGCCAGGTGGTGGTCTCGACCAACTTGTTTATGGAAAACCTGCTGGCAGCCGATGCGGTGGTGGTAGCCAATAGCGTCTATGGCGTATTACAGGTGACGCAGATTGACGACCAGGTGATTGCCAGCAATGATTGGGCCAAAGAATTAAGAGCGCATCTAAACTATGTTGTTCATTAAGCAGTGTGTGAAATACGGCGTTGCCGCCTTGATGTTAGGCGCTGTGGCTCTGGCAGTCTGGATGGTAATTTTCATGATTCGGCCATTACCCATGGCATCAGAAACCATAGGCTTGCAGATTCCGGCCGGGGCCAGTGTGCGCGGCATTGCCGATCAACTGGTTGCCGCAGGTGTGCTGACTGAGCCGTATAGCTTTCTGCTGACGGTGAAGGTGACAGGCAGTGGTGGTCAACTGCAGGCCGGTGATTATGCTTTGAATACGCCATTGCAGGTGATGTCGCTCATAGATATCCTCAAGCACGGCACGTTTGATCAATTTAAACTGCAATTGATTGAAGGTAAAACGTTTGCCGACTTCAGGCAAAAACTGGCACAGATGCCAGGTATCCGCCATGACACCGTGATGTTGTCTGATAGCGAGTTGATGCAGCAAATCAGCGGGCAAGCCATGCACCCGGAAGGCTGGTTTTTTCCAGACACTTATTTTTTGGATGCGCAGAGTAGTGATGCCGACCTCTACAAGCGGGCTTACCAGAAAATGGCGCAGCATTTGTCGGCCGCTTGGGAGGCGCGTGAGGCTGGCTTGCCTTACCGCTCCATGTATGAGGCACTGGTGATGGCATCCATCGTCGAAAAAGAAACCGGGGTGGAAGAAGAGCGGCCGCAAATTGCCGGTGTGTTTATTAACCGCCTGCGTAAAGGCATGCGATTGCAGACTGACCCCACAGTGATTTATGGCATGGGTACGCGTTACCGGGGCAATATCACCAAAAAAGACTTGCTGACGGACACGCCTTATAACACGTATACGCGCAGTGGTTTGCCGCCGACGCCGATTGCTTTGCCAGGGCTGGCCTCGATACAAGCGGCCTTGCATCCGGCCAAAACCAATGCTTTGTATTTTGTGGCGAACGGCCAGGGCAGGCATGTGTTTACCAGTTCGCTGGACGCACACAATCAGGCGGTGCGCGCCTACCAATTAAAGAAACACTAACAATATGCACCAAGAGATACATACGGGGAATCTTGAATAATGGCGGGCTTGTTTATCACGCTGGAAGGAATGGATGGTGCTGGTAAGAGCACGCATATTCCGACGATTTTACAAATGCTGGCCAGTCGCGGCCGTGAAGTGGTTTCTACACGTGAACCTGGCGGTACCCTGTTAGGGGAAGAATTGCGCGAAATCCTGTTGCATAGAGAAATGCATGTGGAAACCGAGTCTTTGTTGATGTTTGCTGCGCGTGCCGAGCATTTGCAGCAAGTCATTCTGCCAGCATTACAGCGCGATGCGATTGTGGTGTCAGACCGTTTCACTGATGCGTCTTATGCCTATCAGTGCGGTGCACGCGGCCTGCCTTTGCAAAAAATGCAGCAATTAGAAGAATGGGTGCAGGGTGATTTGCAGCCCGATGCCACCCTGTTGTTTGATGTGCCGGTTGAGGTGAGTTTGCAGCGCCTGGCCGGGGCTCGGACGCCAGACAAATTTGAAGCGCAAGGCGCTGAATTTTTTGCCAAACTGCGTGCACAATACCTGGCCAGGGCGGCCGAATTTCCGCAGCGTTTTCATGTCATAGATGCGCATCGCTCACTTGAAGAAGTGAAGAAGTCAGTTGAAGAAATTATTTCATCTTTATGATTAATAAGCTTTATCCCTGGCAAGATTCCCTGTTCTCGCATTGGATGCAAGCGGGGGAGACGCGTCACCATGCCTTATTGCTGCATGGTAAAACCGGTATTGGTAAACTGCATTTTGCGCAGACGATGGCGGCGGCTTTGCTGTGTTTACGACCACAACAGGGCTTTGCCTGTGGAGAATGTGAGTCCTGTCATTGGCTATCCGAAGGCGCACATCCCGATTTCAGGGAGATCACGCCTGAAGATGACGATGCTGCTGATAGTGGCAAGAAAAAAACCCGCAAACGGCAGCAAATCCTCATAGACCAGATTCGCGCCTTGCATGATTATTTGTCGCTGACCTCCCATCGCGTCGATGGTATTCGAGTGGTGTTGATTCACCCCCTGGAGGCGATGAATGTAGCGGCCTCTAACGCTTTACTTAAACTATTGGAAGAGCCGCCGCAGCGCACGCAGTTTTTACTGGTCTCGCATCAGCGTCAGGCCTTGTTGCCGACCATTTTAAGCCGTTGTATGCAGGTAGAAATGCCGGTGCCCAGCCGCGAACAGGGCTTGCAGTGGTTACAAGCCCAGTCTGTGCCGAATCCTGAATGGATCTGGCATTACAGCGGTGGCGCACCAACGACGATACAGCAAGATGAGTTTGACTGGCATGCCTGGTACCAGCAATTGCGCCCGTATCTGGTAGGCGGCGCGGCCATCGATATTGCCGCTGCTGTGCCGGTGCTGATCAAGCAAGGCATGGAACAGGCGATACAGGTGTTACAGAAATGGCTGCTGGATGTCTGGCTCTCTAGCCACCAGCAACCCTTGCGTTATCACCCGAGTGAGGCTGAGCCATTGCAGGCATTGGCGGGCGCGGTCAATATGTCGCGTTTACTGGCGTTTCAACAACAGCTAAATCGTTTTAAAATGACAGCACAGCATCCACTCAATCAGGAGTTACAGCTGGAGCAGTTATTATTGCAATACAAAAAAATGTTTGCTTAAGGCCAGCTTGTTTGATGGTGATTAAGGAAAACATTCTGGAGCCTGGGCTATGACAGATACACTACCACCAGCCGCTGCAAAACCCGGGGTTTTGTCGCTGGCGATTCGCGAAAAAGCAGCCTTGTTTGCTGCTTACATGCCTTTTGTCAAAGGCGGCGGTTTGTTTATTCCGACCAGCAAGCCGTTTAAAATGGGCGAAGAGGTTTTTATGCTGCTGACCTTGCTCAATGATCCGAATAAGCTCAAAGTCGTCGGTAAAGTGATCTGGATTACGCCGCAGGCAGCCAATAACAAGCCGCAGGGCATCGGTATCCAGTTTACTGATAAAGATGGTGGTGCCGAGGCGAAGAAACGCATAGAAACGATTCTTGGCGCTGCGCTTAAATCCAGCCGCCCTTCAAATACGATATAGCGCCTATTGAATCGCGCAGAATTTAGTCTTGGTTGAAAAACATGTTAGTTGATTCGCATTGCCACCTTAATTTCCCTGAACTGGTCCAGAATATGGACCAGGTGCTTGAGAGCATGCGCAGCCATCAGGTTGGCCATGCCTTGTGTGTGTCAGTGACGCTGGACAAGTTTCCCGAAGTGCTGGCAATTGCCGAGCAGTATCCGAATATTTATGCCTCAGTCGGCGTACATCCTGATTACGAGGATATCCAGGAGCCCACTGTAGATGGCCTGGTCCGCTTGGCCGATCATGACCGTGTAGTTGCCATTGGCGAAACCGGCCTGGATTATTTCCGCCTGACTGGTGACCTGGAGTGGCAACGTGAGCGTTTCCGTATCCATATCCGCGCCGCCAAAGCCACCGGTAAACCGCTGATTATCCATACCCGCAATGCTGCCGAAGATACTTTGCGCATCATGCAGGAAGAGGGCGCAGCAGAGGTTGGCGGTGTCATGCATTGTTTTACCGAAAGCTGGGAAGTGGCACAGGCGGCGATCGCCATGGGCTTTTATATCTCGTTTTCGGGTATTGTCACATTCAAAAATGCGCAAGCCCTCAAAGAGGTGGCGCAAAAAGTGCCGTTAGACAGAATACTGGTCGAGACCGACTCTCCCTACCTCGCGCCTATCCCTTTCCGTGGTAAAACCAACCAGCCCGCGTATGTGCGCCATGTGGCTGAGGAAGTCGCCCGTTTGCGTGATGTGCCGTTACAGCAGGTCATTGATGCGACGACGGTTAATTTTTTCACCTTATTCAAACACGCGCAGCCATGCAATTAACCATTCTAGGCGTAGGCTCCAGCGCGGGGACGCCTGCCGTCGGCTGTACGTGTACGACATGTACCTCAACAGATGCCCGTAATAAACGTACGCGTTGCTCCAGCATGGTCACGCTGGATGATGGCCGCGTCATCCTCATCGACACCTCACCGGATTTACGCCAGCAAGCGTTGCGGGAAAACATGCACCGCGTGGATGCGGTGTTATATACCCACACGCATGCGGACCACCTGCATGGTATTGATGATCTGCGCGCGTTTTGCCAGATCAACCGTTGCCAGATCCCGTTGTATAGCTACCCGGAGTCGATCACACATATACAGGAAAAGTTTGGCTACACCTTGCGCGACCCCATTCCGCAATATTGGGATTTGCCTGTGTTAGCCGCACATGTGGTCGAAGCGCCGTTTGAAGCAGCCGGGCAAACGATTACACCTATCCCGGTCATGCATGGCAAGATTCGCATTTACGCCTACCGGATTGCTAATCTGGTGTATATGACCGATGTGTCGGAGATTCCGGAAAGCTCTTATGCATTGTTGCAGGGCGTGGACGTTTTGCTGATCGATTGCTTGCGCGAAAAACCGCACCCGACCCATGTCAGTGTCGAGCAATCGCTGGCACTGATCGCGCGTATAGGGGCCAGGCGTAATGTATTAATACACATGACGCACGAGCTGGAATACCAGGCTTTACAGGCGCGTGTGCCAGCCAATGTGCAAGTGGGTTATGACGGCATGAAGCTTGATTTCTAATGCCTGCGCTCATGGTGTGATATGCCGCCAGCGCACGATAACGGTCAACCGGTATTGATGATAAAGCGTTATACTTACACAAAAAAATAATTTGCTATTTTGATTTTGGATAACAGGAATTAAACATGAAGTTATACGCAAGAATTTCAGCGGTGATGGTTGCCACCTCATTACTGTTTGCAGCCACGGCCGTCTTTGCTGGCAAAACCTATGATGAAAACGAATTTATCAGCGGCTTTAGCGGCAAATCAAAAAAACTGGTCATAGAAAAGCTGGGACAGCCGTTTAAAAAGCAGCAATCAGTCAAGCCAAGTAATGCCAATAATATGATAGGCAACATGGGCAAACAACAAGATAACTCCAAGCCAGTGCAGGTTGAAATGTGGTACTACAAAAACCTGGTGAAATATGATGACAAAAACACTTATAAAGAAACTGAAGTGACTTTTGTCAATGACCGCGTAATGAATATCGGTTTTTTCAATAACCGTTAATTTGGCCTTGTGTTGAAAAAGCTGTGTAGTCATACACAGCTTTTTTTGTGCCTTATTTTCATTTTGATGATTTTTCGTTTCCACAAAAACTGTGGATAACACGGTGGATTGCATCTTGGTAGAAACGGTAAGTTTATGATTTCATGCGTTTTTAGCCAAGTGTACGTTTTTTGAACTTCGAGCAGGGACGCGGCTCGCAATGGGTGTTTCTCCCATTTTGTCAACGCAGTATGCGTGTTTTTTCTAGGGCTGCCAGGGCACGCGCTGAAAGCCGACAACCCTGGCAGTCGCTGCCATTTTACTGTCGGCTATTCAGGTGCTTGGTGCCATGATGCGTGTTGCCTGATCACAAAACAGTGCGCTTGAAGCTAGTGTGAGTGTTCTCCCGGGTGAAATATCAAAATCAGTGCAGGCAGTAACACCAGATTGACGACCATCGCCGCCAGCAAGCCACAAAATACGACCACGGCTAAAGGGTGCTCAATTTCATATCCTGACACCGGGCCTTTTAAAATGATAGGCAATAAGGCCATGGTCGTTGCCAGGGTGGTCATGCTGATGGCACGGAAACGGTCTGACACTGCGTTGAGTAATAAACGCGGCGTGGTGATGCCGTCAGTCAGCCGCAGTTGCTGATAACGTGAAATCAGTAAAATACCATTGCGTGCGGCAATGCCCATGACGGCGACCAGGCCGATCATGGCGCCCAGTGACATGACGCCGCCAATGAACCAAATACCGATCAAGCCACCAGCGACGGCGACCGGTAACACGGCGAACAATAGCGCGGTGAGGCGCATGGATTTCAGGCTCATCCATATCAGCAAAAAGACCACTAGCAAGGCTAACAGGGTGTAGATCACCAATGTCAGGCTCGCCGTTTTTTGCTCGGTATATTCCCCCATGAATTTGACGTAATTGCCCTCGGGCAACTTGAGTCGGTTGATGCGGACCTCCACTGCTTTTGCCACGCTACCGATATCATTGCCTGCGACGTTGGCTGAAATGTCAATTTTTCTGGAAGCCCCTTCGCGTTTAATCTCATTCGGCGTGGCTTGCACATAAACCTCTGCCACATCGGCCAGGGCGATGACGGCACCGGCCGGACTCTGGATGGCTATTTGCCGCAGCGCCTGCACGCTATCTTGTGCCGGGCTATCACCGATCAGGCGTACATTAAAGCGAGCCTGGCCAACCGTCACTTCGCCCTGTACCTGTCCTTGCGTCATCAAGGCTAGCGCTTGCTTGATATCTGCTTCAGTCACGCCATAATGATCTGCGGCGGTGTTTTTGAGGCGGACATGAATGCGCGGAATCAGGACTTGGGATTCCACCTTGAGGTCGGTCAGGCCATTAATATCGGCGATGGTTTGCCGGATATGCTCAGCCTCTTCACGCAGGCTATCCAGGTCGTCACCAAACAGCCGAATGACAATGCTGGCACTGTTGCCCGACATCACCTCCTTGGTGCGTTCTTTCAGGTAAGTTTGTACATCGGTAAAAATGCCACTGTAACCGGCAATCGCCTGGTTAATTTTCTGCATGGTGTCGGCATAGTTGACCGTTGGCGAGATGCTGACCCAAAGCTCGCCAAAGTTAGGGCCAACCACTTCATCGGCAACTTCCGCGCGCCCAATGTGCGCCCCCAGGTTGCGTACGCCATCAATCTGCATCAGTTCATGGCTGGCGCGTAAACTCATGGTTTTCATCTCGGTAATCGAGGTGCCGGGGCGCGCCACAAAGTGCATCAGGAAGTCGGTTTCTTTAAAGGCTGGCAGAAACTCTGTGCCTAAAAAGGGCAGGGTAGCCAGTATGCCAAACAAAAACAGGCAGGCGCTGGCAAGCACCATTTTGGGTTTCGCTAAACGACTTGCCAGCCACTGCTCCATCCGGTGTGGCAAGCGTAATGCGTGCTCCGTTTGCGGTGGCATCTGCTTTAAAAAACAATAGGCCAGTACCGGTGTCACGATCAGTGCGACTAGTAATGAGGCAGAAATAGCCAGTAAATAGCCATAGGCCAGTGGTTTGAAAAATGCACCAGCGACGCCCTGTAAAAAGAACACCGGAATAAAGACTGACATCACAATCAGCGTGGCATAAATCACCGAGCCACGGACTTCATAGGACGCCTGCGCAATCACTTTGATCAGGGGCTTGGGTTGCAGTTGTTGCTGATTTAGCGCCATGGCCCGCAGGATGTTTTCCAGATCGATAATCGAGTCATCCACTACTTCGCCCAGGGCAATCACCAGCCCGGCCAGCACCATGGTATTGATGCTGACATTGAGCCAGGTCAGCAGCAGCATAGCGGTGACTAAAGATAAGGGGATGGCCACCAGGCTAATGATGGCGGCCCTTGGTTTACGCAAGAAGAGGAATAAAATGATGGCTACCAGGCCAATGCCAAGCACCAATGCCTGATTCAGGTGATGCAGTGCCTGTTCAATAAACGTGGCGGGCCTGAAGATGGCGGCATCGACATTGACGCCATGTAGTGCGGGTTTTAACTCAGCTAGCGCCTGATCTATTTGCCGTGTCACGCTCAGTGTATTGGCATCAGGGTGTTTTTCTACAATCAGCAGCAAGCCATCGCCCTGGTTAATCACGGCATCGCCAATCGGTAGTGCATGTGCCCAATCCACGTCGGCAACCTGGCCCAGTTTGACCGGGATGCCATTGCTCAGTCCGACGGTCATTTGCAGGTAATCTTCTTTATCTAGCGTTGGCCTGTCGTACGCCACGGCCAGCCGTTGCTGTGCAGTATCCAGGTAGCCGCCACTGTCAGGGCGGATGGCTGAGGCCAGACGCTGGCTGACCTGCGTCGCAGTGAGTTGGTGCTGCGCCAGTTTGACCGGATTAAAGCGCACATGCAGTTCCTGGTCACGCAAGCCCCAAATGGCCACATTGGCAACGCCAGGAATGGCCATCAGGCGCGGGCGCACGGTCCATAAAGCTTTGGTGCTGAGTTCGGCGATGTGGTATTGCGTACTGCTCAAGCCAATTTTCAATACGCGTGACATGGAGGATAAAGGGGACAGCATGACCGGCGGTTTGACAATGGCAGGCAAGCGCTGCGCAGCCAGAAGCAGTCTTTCCTGTACCGCCTGCCTGGCTTCGGCCAGCGAAGTACCTTGTTCAAACAGCATGGCGACGGAGGATAAGCCGAGCACCGATTTTGAACGCAAGGTTTTCATATGCGGAATGCCATTCATGGCATGCTCAATCGGGATAGAAACCAGTTGCTCGGTCTCAACACTGGAAAGCCCCGGTGCCTCGGTCTGGATTTCGACTTTGACAGGCGCAAATTCTGGAAACACATCCATAGGCGTATTGGGGATGGTTTTAAAGCCTGCCAGCATCAGCAGCACAGCTAGCACAATAACCAGGTAGCGCGCCTGGATGGCGCGCATGGTAAATCTTTTTAACATAGCGTATCCCGTTGTATTTAGTGGGTATAACCGGTTTCTACGGCAAACAGTTCCTGTGCGCCCTGCGTGACGACCGCCTTGCCGACCAGGCGTTGATCAGCCAATAAACAGCCTTGTTTGCCGGACTGGGTGACAAACACCAGTTGGCGGGCAAAGTGTGTTTCATCCTGCTGCACGTATAACCAGGTGTTGCCATTCATATCGACAATGGTGGACGAGCAAGGCACGCTGAGACGTGTTTGTGCCTGTCCACGTTGTGGAATCTGCACGGTCAGTCGCTGCATGGGCACAATGTCACCTTGAGATTGCAGCGTATATAGCAGCTTGCGGGTCCCGGTCAGCGGGTCCGCTTCTTGCGGGCTGGCTACCGGTTTCAGTGCATAGTCAGCAGAGACCCCGGCGCTACCCGCCAACCACGCCTCTGCATTGAGGTTTAACTGGCCCGCTTGTGCATAAGGGACATAGGCGGTGACCAACAAACGTCCGGGTTGCACAATGTCGACCAGCTTGGCACCGGCAACCAGCAGCTGGCCGGCACTGAAGTAAATGTTGCTGATGATGCCATCATTGGCCGCCTTAATATGATAGGTACCCGCCGAGCCTTGCTCTACCGCTTGTTTTAACAGGTCGCGCTTTTGTGTGGCAGTGCGCAGGCTGGTCTCTGCCATCGCGACATTCGCCTGTGCGTCATCTACAGCCCTCTGGCTGCCGACATGCTGTTGCCAGAGTTGCCGGGTACGACCCAGGGTTAACAGATGTGCCGACAATTGTTTATCTGCAGCCTGCAATTGTCCTTCTGCATCTGCCAGGCTGGTCATCAGGCCTAAGCGGGTTTCCGGGGTCACTACCGGGTTGATCGTCAACAAAATTTGCCCGGCTTTCACTTGGCTGCCGACCTGTAAATGCTTGCCTGGCGTAAAAGTTACATAGCCATTCATGGGGGTGCTGTAAGCTGCCAGGGCTTCGGGAGCCAAACTGGCTTGTGCCGGGTAGTTGCGTGTGCCGGTCTGGCGTGACACGGTGGCTTGCGTGGTCGTCAGTCCCAGTTTTTTAATGGCTTCTGCCGACAGGGTAACCTGGTTTAACTGGCTTTCAGCGATCGTGGCTTGTTGAGGCTTGCCTGTGTCAGCGGCCATGACCGGGCTGGCCGTGCCAGCATCCAGGAACGCCGTCAGTATGAGCAGGGGGAGGGGCTTATGTAGGTGAAACAACTGTCTGTGAAGTAAGCGCTGAGTAATCTGCATGAATAATGACTTTCTATAGGGAATCAGGGGCGTGTGGCGGCATGGCTGGTACTGCGCATCAAGTCTGACCAATTGCTGATCAGGTCGGCCTTTAATTGTGTTTCGCGCAATTGCAGGCTGATAAAGCGTTTACTGCTTTCCAGCACATTTAAATAGGCAATCTCGCCATCGCGGTAGGCACTTTCTGCGTACTGTATGGTTTGCCGCGCATTAGGTTGTAGTTGTGTATGCAATTGCTGCCACTCCTGGCAATCGCGCTGGTACTTCAGGTGCGCTGTGTTGATTTCTAGTGACGCTTTGAATTTGACCGCCTCGGCATCTTGCTGGGCCTTTGCAAGTTCGGCATCGGCGCGCTGGATTTGGCCCTGGTTCTGGTTGAATAACGGCAAGTTCATGCGGATGGCCGGGGCAAGCACATGGCCATTGCTTTGGCCGCTGGTTGCATCTGCAATGACTGATGGGCCTAACCAGTTGAATTTGCTCAGGGTGTGTTTTTCTTTGGCCGCGGCCATCGTTGCTTCTGCGGCGAGGATGTCTGGGCGGCTACTCAGTGCCACGCTTTTAAGCTGCGCAATATCGACGGCCGAACAGGCTGGTATCAATTGCTCGCTGAGGGATAATGTCTTGTGTCCATCCATCCAGCCCAGCATATGCATGAGTTGGGTCTGTGCCAGTTGCGCATCCATATCGGCCAGTTGCAAATCCCTGGCCGCAAGCAGGGCTTCGTTTTGCGCCAGCAAGGTTTCTTGTGTGCTGATATCGCCTAATTGTTCACGTGTGTTGGTCAGGCTGGCGATGGTCTGGTTGAGTTGCAGTCCCTGTTTTAAGCGCTCGCGTTTTTCTGCTGCAATGACGGCCTGGGCATAGGCCACGCGGGTATCTCGAATCAGGGTAAAGCCAGACTGCATCAATTGGTACTGCGTGGCTTGTGCCTGCGCCTGGGCTTGCTTGAGACGCATGGGGCGCAACAACAAGGCTTCAATCGGAAACTCGATTGCGTAACGGTAAGGTTTGTTGGCGGCGCTAAAGGCATAAAAAAGTGATGGGTTAGCGATCTGGTTGGCTTGTTGTACGTCCGCATTTGACAGTTCCAGCTCACTGAGCTGCGACTTGAAGGCCGGATTCTGTTTAAGTGCCAGCAGCACGGCATCATACTCAGATAAGGTCGTTGCGTTGCTTGTTTGATCGTTGTTACGGTTGGCTTGCAGCGTCGAGTCTGCAGCGACGATGCTATCGACGACTTGCGCTGGCCGTATCGTCTGTGGCGTTTGGCAGGCAGTCAGTAGCAATGCGATACTCATGCTTGCTGCTTGCTTGAGCTGATTGGGCATGGATAAATCCCTGTGAATGATGATAGGGTTGCATCTTGCCTGCGGTTTCTTAAGGAAAACTTAAGCGATTTTTTAAGAATCCCTTAAGCTAGCTTGGTTAGAATGGCAGTATTCAAAGAGAGGATGAGCCGTTGAAGTTATTGCTGGTAGAAGACGACCGCATGATCGCAGAAAGCCTGCAGCAGGCCATGCGGGCGCATGCGATTTACTGGGCGCCAGATGCTTTTCAGGCTGAAGCGGCATTGGCCGGTGAAACGTTTGATGCCATGTTGCTTGACCTTGGCCTGCCTGGAAAGTCAGGCATGGCCTTGTTGTCCGCTTTAAGAAAAGCAGGCAATGCACTGCCCGTGATCATTATTACCGCCAGGGATGCGATTGAACACCGCATTCAAGGCCTGGATGCTGGGGCTGATGATTATGTATTAAAGCCTTTTTCTGTCGAAGAGATTGAGGCCCGGTTACGCGCTATTTTCAGGCGTAAAGAAGAGCGGCATTCCAACCAGATACGGGTTAATGATGTGGTGCTGGATATTGCCAGTTATACCTTAACCATGGGCGATATCAGTCAGCGGCTTTCTAGCAAGACTTTTGCCATCATGCACGCGCTCATGTCACAGCCAGGAATGATTTTTTCAAAAACACAACTAGAAGAAAAACTGTATGGTTGGGGCGGAGAGGTCGACAGCAATGCCGTCGAAGTGCATGTGCATACCATACGCAAAAAATTTGGCGCAGAGATTATTCAAACCGTTCGTGGCATAGGCTACGCATTTCCTGGGCAAAAAACACCATGATGCGGTCCATTAGGGTCGAGCTGGCCGTCTACCTGTCGATTGCCATCGTGTGCATTATCGGTTTGCTGTCCTTTTTATCTTACCAGTCAACGGCGGACGAACTGGGCGAGCTTTATGATGCCAATTTACAGCATTTGGCTGAGACCATCATAGGCAGTGACCAACTAGCAAGCCTTGCGACGCGTTACGACCCAGCAAAACACAGTATTCCATCCAAAATGCGTGGCGAGCAGGATTACCTGATTCAACTACAGCAACAGGGGAAGGTGATTTACCAGTCGCACCAGCGTGCGTTTGATGTCGATACGGCACGGCTAGGGTTGTCCACGCAATGGGCAAATCAAAAGCGTTGGCAGGTATTTGTTGCCAAGCGTGGCGACACTACCTGTGTGGTCGCGCAGGACTTTAAACTGCGGCAACGCACCATCCGCGAAGTGGCTATCCACCTGATTATTCCGCAGTTGCTCATCGTGCCGTTTCTGATTTTGGGTGCGTTGCTGGTGATACGAAAAACCTTTAAACCATTGCTTGCGCTGTCGTCTGAAATTGATGTTAGACGCGCGGATCAACTGACGCCGCTTACCATCGCCCAACCACCTGACGAGCTGAAGCCGATTATTCAGGCACTGAATGGCTGGATGCAAAGAGTAAGTAATGCCATTGCCATGCAGAAACGCTTCACCAGTGATGCCGCACATGAGCTCAGGACGCCGGTGACGGCGCTTAAGTTGCAAATCAGTGCCATGCAGCATGGCGATAAAGCTGCGTTAGATCATTGCCTGCAGCAAGCGCAGGGTGGGGTTGCACGTATGGAGCGTCTGGTACACCAGCTGCTCACGCTGGCGAAAGTGGATCCTGATGCCAGGCAACAAGAAATGCAGTCTGTGCATTTAAACCCTTTGGTGATCAAAGTATTGAATGATTTAGGTCCGTTATATCGCAAGAAACAACTGGATATTGGCTTCACGCGCGCCGACGAGGTGACCATGATGGGGCTGCCAGATGAGATTGAAGTCCTGCTCAATAATATTATCGTCAATGCGATTCACTACACGCCTGTACATGGCGTGATTAATCTGTCACTCACGGCCTTAGCGGATGGATTGCGATTTGAAGTAGAAGATAGTGGCCCAGGCATTGATCCGGATGCACTGGAAAAAGTATTTGATCGCTTTTATCGCGTAGAGCAATCCGAGATCATGGGCTCTGGCCTGGGCCTGGCAATCGTAAAGGAAATAGCTTTAAAGCATCAGGCTAGCGTTCGCCTCGAGAATAAACCATCCCATAGCGGATTAATTGTCATCTTTGAATATCGGGTGCATTCATCACAGTAAGACATTAAATCTCCTTTAATTGATAAAAAATGTAAACATAAATACAAACAGATGTTAATATTTGTATTGACGTTCGTTTTTATTTTTGTTTAGGAGAGTATTGATGATGAAGCATTCCCTGATTACCGCCGCCGTTTTATTCGCTTTTAGCCACGCTGCATCTGCTGCGCCAGTCGCTGTCAGCGCAGATGCCGCAGACGGCTATGGCATGTACCTGGATTTAAGCGCCCAGGTGACAGCAAAAGCCAATCTATTACCAATCGGCTCTATCACCGTAGGCCAGGCAACCGTGGGCATTACAACACCGGTGGCGCTGGGCGATATCAGTGTCGCAAGCGCAGGCACGCCAATCCCAACGCAAACAAATTCAACCCTGAATCTAGGCCTGAGCACGAGTGGCGCTGGCAATGGTGTGTTATCTAGCTTGAACCCGATTTTGGCACTGCTGATGCCCACACAAGCGGGGTCTGCCACTTTTTCAGGTTCTGGGGCCTATCTTGAAAACAATCCTGTGCCTGGGTCAAATAGTGCCATCGGTACTGGGAGCGTAGAGAATCTGGATCTTCATGTGTCTAGCGCGTTGGCGCTGAAAGCGGATTTAATCAGTTCAATATCCACCGTCACGGTGAATGAAAGCACTGGCTTGTTCACCGCAAACGGGGATAGCACTTTTACGGGTGCCAGTCTGAGCATTCTGGGGCATTCGATTGACCTGGCGGCGGCAGCCTCGGGGGGCGTTGATTTGGACCTGGGGCCGCTGGGGCATGCTTCCATCTGGGCCAATGAGAGTAAATACTGGGCAGATGGCGTGCTTGCCAGTAGTTGCAGTGCGGCCACATTTAGTTGCGCGGTGCAAACCAATGCCTTGAGCATCACGCTGGATGATATCGGTATCAACTCATTAGGCCTGTTAGGGACTGCGAGTCTTTCAGCCACCACCGATTTGTGCATTACGGTTGGGCATTCCTATGCGTCGCTGACAGTGACTCCGGTGCCTGAGGCTTCTTCATCTTTAATGATGATGCTTGGTTTAGGGGCGCTCATGGCACTTTCACGTCGCCGTGTGTAATTGACCTGATATAACCTGGTGATATAAAAAGCCCCCTAAATGCAGGGGGCTTTTTGTTTTCCCTGATATGTGAAGCACCAGGTGTTGGCTGTCAGCATTCAAGCGCTTAAATGACTGTACTAATAAATGACGACACTAAGCGCTTTTAATGACACGATCGTTGATTAGCCGTGGTCGTGGTTGCTTGGCTGGCAACTGCCGCATGGCGGTGGAGGCGGTGGTGTGCATGGGCTAGGTGCTGGTATGCATCCACCGTGATATCCAGGGTTGTACCATGAGATAGGGCCGTAATTGAGGCCGGGTTGATTGAAGTAACTAAAGACGCTGCCCATGATAAAAGGGCTATAGGCATAGCCTGGAAAAAATTGTGATCCGCCTGAAACCGTTTGTGTTTCAGATTGGGAAAGTTGATTGATGGCCATATTCTACCTTTCAAAAGTTAATATTCATTCGATCTGGCTTGCCAAATCATGCTTCAGACGTCAGTCTCAGTAACGTTAAAGTGATGGGCTTGGTGTGGGGGTATACCCTGGGTGATACCAGGAAATCGGGCGGTAATCGAGACCGGGTTGATTGAAATAACTAAAAACGCTACCCGTAATATAAGGGCCGGATGCATAACCTGGAAAAAACTCTGAGCCGCCAGAAATGCTTTGTGTTTCAGATTGGGAAAGTTGATTAATCGCCATATTAGATCTCTTTAAAAGTTAACATGAATTCAATCTGCTGGCAGTGTGGTGCTTGTTTCTCACTGACTGCCATTGCTGAGTGAATTACCTTTAAACGTCATTTTTACGCTCAGTTGAAACGCGTGGATGTCTGACGCACTACACTTCGTTACTTAATGGATGAAGTGTTAATTAATGTTAATTATAAACTTAAATTAAAACAAGTTAATTTTTAAGCGCTATTCACATTTAAGGTGATTACGACATGGCAAAGAGATATCAGTTTGATCAGCGTTAAGTAATGCTGAGGCTTTTCATTAGGTCGGTGTGATGATTTACGCGCGAAGCAGGGATACAGAAGAAATGTTGCTGAGAATGCTGCAGACAAGTGTTGGACAAGGATGGCTAAGCCATGGTTGTCACAAAACGACAAGCATTGCTAAGTACTATTTAAAAGCTAAGGAGAGGGCGTAACGTTGTTGCCGAAGAGCCTTAAAGTTTAATCTGACGCAAACATGAAAGATGTTAAACTGTGGCCATGGTGATTCAGAACGAAGCAAAAGCAATTATTCAAAAACGCAAAAAATTGAGTGCTTGGGAATCTGTATTTGGCGCAGCTTGTAAGCTGCTTGATGGTGCCCAGAAGAGGACTCGAACCTCCACGTCGTTAAACACTAGTACCTGAAACTAGCGCGTCTACCAATTTCGCCATCTGGGCTAAAGAAGCTGTGCATTTTAAAGGAAGAATAAATATTGTCAACCAGAAAAACGAAAAAATCCCTGCGTGCAAATGACCCGCAGGCCCAGCGTGAAGCTGAGTTATACCAAACACCATTGCCAAGTCGCGAGTTGGTGTTGCAGTTATTGTCAGATCAGGGTGTTCCCCTGAGTGCCGACCAGATTTATGTGTTGCTCGACATCAGCCATGATGAACGAGATATTTTTAATCGCAGGCTGGGCGCCATGGAACGTGATGGCCAGTTAATGCGTAACCGCAAGGGGGCATTTTGCCTGCCGGATAAGATCCACCTGATTGCTGGCACGGTATTTGGTCATACCGATGGCTATGGCTTTTTAGTGCCCGATGATAAAACCAAGAACCCGGAAGATATCTTTCTGGGGCCGAAAGAGATGACCCTGGTCATGCATGGCGATCGTGCCATGGTGCGCCTGGCGGGCGTGGATCGTAAGGGTCGCCCCGAAGGCAAGCTGGTCGAGGTGCTGGAACGCGCTAACAAAACGTTGGTCGGGCGTGTGATTCGTGCGCAAGGCGTGACTATTGTTGCAGCAGAAGATAAGCGCATCAGCCAGGATGTGCTGATTCCTTATCATTTGGATATGGACGCGCAGGTCGGCCAGATCGTGACGGTTGAGTTGACGGAGTATCCATCTTCTCACTCCAGCCCCATGGGTAAAATTGTGGAAATCCTGGGTAACTATGCCGACAGTGGCATGGAAATCGAGATTGCGTTACGCAAACATCATTTGCCGCATCAGTTTAATCCTGCAGCGGTCAAGCAGGCCGAAGATTTCCCCAGAACCGTGCAAGCCAGGGATTACAAAGGTCGCAAAGATTTACGTGATTTACCATTGATTACCATTGATGGTGAAACGGCGCGCGACTTTGACGATGCCGTGTTCGCTGAGCCACAGGGCAAAGGCTGGCGCCTGGTGGTGGCGATTGCCGATGTGAGTTTTTATGTGCAACCTGGTGATGCGCTGGATAAAGACGCTTACGACCGCGGCAACTCGGTGTATTTTCCTCGCCGCGTGATCCCTATGCTGCCAGAGGCGTTGTCTAATGGCCTGTGTTCACTGAACCCGGATGTTGAACGCTTGTGCATGGTGTGCGATATGCAGATCGATGGCCAGGGCGTGGTCAAGCAATACCAGTTCTATCCTTCTGTCATGCTGTCTAAGGCGCGCATGACCTATACCAAGGTCGCGGCCTTGTTGCAGGGCGAAGATCCTGCACTGGCAGAAGAATACGCCTGGCTGTTACCGCATGTGCAAAATTTAAACAGCTTGTTCCGGTTAATGCTGACCCAGCGTGAAAAGCGGGGTGCAGTCGAGTTTGAGTCGACTGAAACGATGATGGTGTTCAATGACAATGGCAAAATCGACAAAATCGTGCCCGTGGTGCGTAATGACGCCCACAAGCTGATTGAAGAATGCATGTTGGCGGCCAACGTCTGTGCGGCCGACTTTTTGCTGAAAAATGAACAAACCTGTTTGTTCCGCATCCACGAAGGTCCGACGCCTGAAAAACTGGAAGCCTTACGCTTGTTTATGGGCGAGTTTGGCTTTGGTGTTGGCGGTGGCGAAAATCCAAGTGCCAAAGACTATGCCAAACTCATGCAGCGTATCAAGACACGGCCAGATGCTCAGTTGTTACAAACCGTGATGTTGCGCTCTATGCAGCAAGCGGTGTATAGCCCGGATAATGTCGGCCACTTTGGCCTGGCTTATGAGGCTTATACCCATTTTACCTCGCCGATTCGGCGTTATCCGGACTTGCTGGTGCATCGTGCGATCAAGGCGGTGGTCGAGGGTAAGCGTTATCAAGCTAAAGACTGGCATCAACTGGGTGTGCATTGCTCGATGACCGAACGCCGTGCCGATGATGCCACGCGTGATGTGACCAACTGGCTGAAATGTTTTTACATGCAAGACAAGGTTGGTGAAGTGTTTAGCGGCACCGTTGCTGGTGTCACCAGCTTTGGATTGTTTGTGGCGCTGGATGAAGTCTACGTTGAGGGCTTGTTGCACGTGACTGACCTCGGCAATGACTATTTCATTCATGATAAGGCCCGCCACGAAATGGTGGGTGAGCGTACAGGTGTACGTTACCGCCTGGGTGATCGTTTAACCGTGAAAGTGGTGCGGGTTGATTTGGAAACTTCGCGTATCGACTTTACGCTGGTTGGCGCCGTAGAAGGCTCGGCAGAGGTGGAGGGTGGATTATCCGCTGATGATGAGAAACCGGCCAGTACAAGAGGCCGGTCTGCTAAAACGGCAGGATTGAATGCGCCTGTTAAAGCAGCGCCAGCGGCTTGGGCCAAGTCTGCGACCACAAAAGCCAAACCTGCCAGTGCCGGTGCTAAATTACCGCGTAGCCAGGGCGATAAGCCCACGACAGGCAAAGCGACAGCAGGAAAATCACGTTCAGCCAAAGATAAAGGTCGCCACTCGGCACAAAAAAATAAAGGCAAACCTAAGGCAAAAGCACGATAATAGCGCCTGAGGTTAGTTTGTTATTTATTCGCGCAGTGCGCAGCAATATTAAAATGTTGCTGGGCCTGCGCGATTCGTGTTTTATCTTTTGCAGATAGGTTAGCAAAAGTCATTAAGAAAAATTAGGAGTTACTATGTCAGAAACCCGCATTCTGTTTGGTTTTCATGCGGTGTTGAGTCGCATGCGTCAGCATGGCAGCAGCATTCAGGAAATTATTATTGATCAAGACCGTGTCGATGCGCGTATGCGCGATTTACTCGACATGGCAAAGTCGCAAAATATTCGTGTTATTCAGGCCGAGCGCCATCGTCTGGATGGCTTTATTGGCGCGCATGGCCGTCATCAGGGTGTGATTGCCCGTGTGGTGGAAACGCCTATGCCGTACAAGGACATCCATGATGTGCTTGAGTCAGACCTTGATGAGCCGCCATTTTTCCTGATTCTGGATGGCGTGCAGGACCCGCATAACCTGGGTGCCTGTTTGCGCGTGGCCGATGCCATGGGCGTACACGCGATTATTGCGCCTAAAGATCGTTCTGTTGGCCTCAATGGCACTGTGCGTAAAGTCGCTAGTGGTGCGGCAGAAACTGTGCCGTTTATCTCAGTCACCAATCTTGCCCGCACCATTCGCGAATTGAAAGAGGCGGGCGTGTATATCGTCGGCACCACCATGGATGCCCCTGGCTCCTTGCATAACACCAAGCTGGAAGGCCCGATCGCACTCGTCATGGGCGCTGAAGGGGATGGGATGCGCCGTTTGACCCAGGAAACTTGTGATGCACTGATCACCATCCCGATGTTCGGTTCGGTACAAAGCCTGAACGTCAGTGTTGCCAGTGGCATTGCCTTATATGAGATTCGTCGTCAGCGTGTGTTGGCTGGCGGCAAAGCTTAATTTCCGGTCGTTGTGATGTTGACCTTGCGTGATTTGTGGCAGCAGCTACGTCTGCAATCCCGGCGTTTGTGGCTGGGGCAATGGCTGGCGTTTATGGGCGCCGTTGTGGCGGTGCCTATTCCTTTGCTAATGCCCTTGCTGGTAGATGAAGTATTACTCCATCAGCCCGGCAAGCTCACGCAATTCATGACCTGGCTGCTGCCGGCGGACTCGCTGGGGCCGATTGCTATCATTCTGCTGGTGACGCTGCTGACCATGAGCTTGCGTCTGGGCAGTGTGCTGCTGGGCGTCGCCACCACGCGTATTTTTGTCGGCCTGTCCAAGCAGGTGACCCTGGGCGTGCGGCAGACACTGTTAGACAAACTCTCCCGTATTCGCATGCAGGTTTATGAAAGCCTGGGCGCAGGCCAGATCACGGCACGCTTGCTGACGGATATTGAAACACTGGACAAGTTTCTGGGGGAAACCATCGCTAAAGTGCTGGTGGCGGTCCTCAGTGTTATCGGTGTGGCCGTCGTTTTACTGTGGATGCACTGGCAACTGGCGCTGATTATCCTGTTGTTGAACCCATTTGTGATCGGGCTGACCATGGTGCTGGGTAAAAAGGTCAAGGTGTGGAAGCAGCGTGAAAACAGTGCTTTTGAAATGCTGTCACAATCTGTCACTGAAACGCTGGAAGTCATGCAGCAACTGCGTGCCAGCAACAGCGATAAACGCTTTCTGGATAAAGCCAAACAGGCTGCCGAAGCGGTGAGGGCTGCGGCGACGGCTTCCGGCTGGAAATCAGATGCTTTATCACGGTTATCGTTTGGCGTTTTTCTGTTTGGCTTTGAAATTTTTCGCGCAGTGGCAATGCTGATGGTGGTGTTTTCCAACCTGTCTGTTGGGCAGATGATCGCGGTGTTTGGTTATTTATGGTTCATGATGGGGCCTGTGCAAGAGTTGTTGTCAGTGCAAGTATCTTATTACGCCGCCAAAGCCGCGTTGGGCAGGATTAACCAGGTGCTGGCCGCTGACGAAGAGCCGCATTATCCCGCGCAGGTCAACGGATTTACCACACATAGCCCGGCGGCGATTCGTTTGCAGCAGGTCACGTTTGCCTATGGTGAGGGCAGCCCGATTCTAGAGGATGTGAGTCTGGATATTGCACCGGGCGAACAGGTGGCGCTGGTGGGCGTGTCGGGTGCAGGCAAATCCACCTTGGTGCAATTGCTGCTTGGTTTGTATGCACCCAGTCGCGGTCAGATTTTGTTCAACGGCCAAGCCATTGAGCAATTGGGCTATGCACAAATCCGCGAGCATCTTGGCGTGGTGTTACAACAACCCATGCTGTTTAACGATAGCGTGCGGCAAAACCTGAGTCTGGACCAGTCTTATGCGGATAATGCCTTGTGGCAAGCGCTGGAGGTCGCGCAGTTGGCACAATTTGTCCGTGATTTGCCAGAAGGGTTGGACACCCAACTGGGGCGCAGCGGCGTACGCCTGTCTGGCGGCCAGCGTCAGCGGCTGGCGATTGCACGCATGATGCTCAAGCAACCACAAATCGTGATTCTGGATGAAGCGACTTCGATGCTGGATACACACACCGAAGCTCTATTGCATCAAGCCATGCGCACATTCTTACGTGGACGCACCACCATTATCATTGCCCATCGCTTATCGGCGGTGAAAGAGGCTGACCGTGTGCTGGTATTTGACGGTGGTCGTATTATCGAAGAAGGGCAGCATGAGACGCTGGTCAAGCAGGCAGGCAGCGTTTATCAACGTTTGTATGGACAGCAAACCGCCTGATTGTCTCGCTCGCCTTATGGCAGCCTAACGACCTCATTGCCAGGTTTAGCCGCGTCTCCTGATTGATTGAGGACATGCGTAATTTCACCTGTGCCGCCAAGGGAAACTGCGGTCATGCGCCGGAACTGGATATGTTCAGACACCGGTGCCTCAATCGCGCTATTGAGTTTTACGCTGGGGTTGTCATTAAAAAAGCAATACACACCCATGCCTACCGCTTTGTGGCGCGTCACCTGGTCACCCACTTTGTAAGAAGCAAAACCATTGACACTACCATTCATCCAGCTTTGCTGATCAGGCACATCATAAGGTGCTTCGCTCTGGTAGAAATAGACCGCGCCATTCTCACCGTTCCACACCGTCTGGTAATCATGGAAGTGCTCTACAAACAAGCCATACATCGTCACATTATCACCGTTAACGACAATACCGTGCTTGGTTTTATTGCTGGCCCAGCCGATACCGTTACCGTGATCGCCGCGCCATACCCACAAGTTGTCACCAATCACATGATTGCTGTTGATGATGACGCTGTGCGTGGCATTGCCAACGGCCGCGCCGCCTACCCTGAAAAATACATCATGTAAGGTCGTGGGGTTGTTGGCGTGACTGACCGTGCCCTTGTGATCGCCTATTTGCAGCAAAACGTCAGAATTCTTTTCGCCGGCGTCGAATAACACGCCGCCCAGTTTTACGCCGTCCACATCGGCAATCGACATGGCAACATTACCCGTTACGGGTTTCAGGGTGGCGATGCCCAAGCCCAGGACGACGGTATTTGGCTGTGTGACTTGCAAAGGCTTGTTCAGCGTGTAAATGCCTGGTGTTAGCAGCAGGTGCTTGCCGCTGCTTAGCGCGGTGTTGATACTGTCTGCAGTATCAACCGCCGCTTTGGCAATATAAAACTGCGAAAGCGGCAAAGTTTCACCTGCTACGTGTGCTTGTTGCCAGGAGATGCCTTGCGTGTCGGTATGCAAGGCAGGCACGAATACCTGGTAAGCACCGGTGCCGTCTATGGTGAGAAATGGTTTTTCACGCACGAGGGGCGTTTTCTCGACCACCGAGTAAGGCGGGGTAGGCCAGTGCTCGCCATCGGGTGCATTTTTAACGCCCACAAACACCATATTCCAGTTGGCATTGGTCCAGCTGCCAACGGTTGAATTTCTGGTCAGCCACTGTTGCTGCGTGCCTGAATTGATTTGCTGGTCAATCAGGCTATCCGCAATAAAGCCGCCGCTGGACCAGCCGCCATTGTCATCGAGCAGCATATTGCCGCGCACATGAATGCGACGCAGGGGGGCTGCTTGCGACACGGCCCATTGCATGGTGCCATTGTCTGGGGTCACCGAAAGGTTTTCTACGCTGCGCCAGAAGTTTTGCGTAGCATCTTCTTCATGCCAGCGGGCTTCTACCTGGATGCCGCCTTGCAGCATCACATCATCAGGAAACTGTCCCAAGCCCAGCAATTGCGTATAAAAGCCGAGTTTGACTTTGTTGTGGTAGACGCCAGGTTTAAACAGGACGGCATAGCGCTCAGGCCCGAACTGGTTGCTTTCCTGTTGTTTAAATAGCGCATCCAGTTTGCCTTGGATATCCGTCGATGACATGCCTGGGTCCAGGATCAGGACATTCTGACCAAAGTCGGGCGCCATGGGCTGGTTTTTTTGCGCCTCAGTCGCCTGGCAACCAAGCAACAGGGTGGCAAGCATCGCACTCAGTGTTTTAAACGCAATTGTTTTTTTAAAGATGGCGCTATTAAAGCTTGAGTGATCTGACAAAAAAGAACGCATAAACAAGTGGCTTCCAAGAAAAATCATTTTATACATGACCGCAATAGCGAGGATGAAATTCAACTTTTTTCATTTTCTATCCTCATTTTATGCAAGGTGTTATGTCGTTGTGACACCCTGATGTTGCAAGCAGCCAGCGCGAGGCTGGCCCAGATTCCGAGGGGTTAGCCCAGATTTAAAGTACTCAATGTGTCGCGGCGCACCCGTGCCAGCAAGGCGGCATCATCAATCAGTGATTCGCCAAAAGAAGGGATCAGTGATTTGAGGCTGTCTTGCCAATCTTGGCTTTGCATACGGCTGGCGAAGCAGCGTTGCAGTACATCCAGCATGGCTTTCACGCTAACCGAGGCACCAGGTGAGGCGCCAAGCAGGGCAGCTAAGCTGCCATCGGCGCTGGCAACAATTTCAGTGCCAAATTCGAGTTTGCCCCAATGCTGATGGCAGCGTTTGATAATTTGTACGCGCTGTCCGGCATGCGCGAGCTGCCAGTCATTGCTGTTAGCTTCGGGCAAAAACACGCGTAAGGATTCCATGCGCTGCTCGTGGTTCTGAAAGACTTCTTTAATCAGGTATTTGGTTAAGTCAAGATTGTGGCGGCTAACTCCGAGCAAGCTTTTGATATTTTTCAGTTTGACCGATTTGGCCAGGTCAAAACGCGACCCTTGTTTGAGAAAGCGCGTGGTAAACCCGGCATAAGGGCCAAACAACAACGCTGGTTGGCCTTGTATCATGCGCGTGTCCAGGTGCGGCACGGACATGGGCGGTGCACCTACAGCCGCCTGACTATAGACTTTTGCATGATGCGCGTTGATCAGTTTCGTGTTGTTGCAAATCAGCCATTGGCCGCTGACCGGGAAGCCGCCATAGCCATGTGCTTCCGGGATGCCAGATTGTTGCAGTAAAGGTAAAGCACCACCGCCAGCACCTAAAAAGACAAATTTGGATTGATAGGTTTGCGTGTGTCCTGAAGCTAAATGCTGGATATGCAGTTGCCAACTACTTTGTTCGCGTTGCTGTTGTTGTTTGAGTTTGGTGACGCGCGATTGCGTTAGCAAGGTGAAGTTAGGGCGTGTTTTTAAATAGGCAACCAATTGGCGTGTCAGGGCACCAAAATTCACATCCGAACCATGTGCGACATGGGTAGCAGACATTTTTCCGGCAGGCTGGCGACCGGCCATCATCAGCGGCATCCAGTCGCTTAATTGACTGGCCTGGTCACTCCATTGCATCTCGGCAAATAGCGGATGTGCCTGTAATGTCTCAAAGCGTTTACGTAAGAATGCAGCATCTTCTTCGCCCCAAACGGCGCTTAAATGCGGCACGCGTTGAATAAAATCAGCCGCATTTAACACGCCTTCTTTGACCAGGCTAGACCAGCATTGCAGCGAGACCTCGAATGCCGCGTTAATCTCAAGTGCACGACGAATCTGAATGTCGCCATGTTTATCTTTGGGGGTGTAGTTGAGCTCACAATAACCGGCGTGACCGGTCCCGGCATTGTTCAATGCATCTGAACTTTCGAGGGCAACATCATCGAGTTGCTCTACCATGCAAATATGCAGGGTTGGGTCGAGTCGATGTAGCAGAACTGCCAGCGTAGCGCTCATAATGCCGCCACCCACCAACAATACATCGAGATCAGTTGTTGCCATGGTTTGTGATTCCCCCGTGTTGAGGCGCCTGGATGTCAAACGCACAATCATAATGCCGCCGCGCATTATAATATAAATCGAAAAACACGCTGCATAGACGACATTGAATCGCCCGCAAAGCCGCTGCAATCGTGATTGCACGAACTTGTCAACAAAAGGCTTTTGCGGTAATCTCTGACATTCACCAGAAATGGTTTAAAACTAGAAAAAAACGAATCCTGACTTGAAGTTAGGGCAAACAGTTCGCGAGCGTCATTGTGTTTTGATGCAGGTGTTGTAATGCGGCAAGTTTCCCCTCAACGTGACAAGTTGTCAGGCTCACTGTGGAACACATGATTGGGGTGCGTATGAAAAATCCGCTGGAATCAGTTGTCGGGTCCGTCATTTCAGGGTTGCTGTTAACCCTGGCTCTGGTTTTTTTCCTTAAAAATTTCATTGTGGCAGGGGGCTAATCCATGGAACTGGTACCGGCACTCGCGCGATGGATACATTTTCTGGCAGGCATTACCTGGGTCGGCCTGCTTTATTATTTTAACCTGGTACAAATGGCAGGCCTGAAGGCTGCCGCTGCGGATGGAACAGCCGCCGGGATTAATAAACATATTGCCCCACGCGCCTTGTTATGGTTTCGCTGGTCGGCTGTCGTGACCTGGCTGGCCGGTGCGGCTTTGCTGGGGCCACATTTTGTTGATGCCTTTGCATTGCGTAACGGATTTGAGCTGATAGGCGTAGGGGCCTGGCTGGGTACGATTATGCTGTTTAATGTCTGGGCACTGATTTGGCCCAACCAGAAAAAGATTCTGGGTATGGTTGCCGCGGATGATGCGGCAAAAAATAAAGCGCGACGTGTGGCCATGCTGGCATCGCGTACCAATTTGATGCTTTCATTGCCAATGTTGTTTTTTATGGCGAATGGATTGAGTCATCGCGCAGTATTAGGTTTTTAGCGGGTTTAAGGCGTTTACGGCGGCTTAAGCCGCCGTTTTTGTTTTTTGAAAAAGGGTTTGAAATGCATTCGGAACACTTAATGAACACCTATGGTAGGCAGCCTGTGACGTTTGTCAAAGGCGAGGGCGTCTGGCTGACAGACACTGCCGGTGATCGCTATCTGGATGCGCTGTCCGGCGTGGCAGTAAATGGCCTGGGCCATGCCCATCCCAAATTTGTGGCTGCACTCAATGCGCAAATTGCCAGATTGATCCATGTCTCCAATATTTACCAGATCGCCGAGCAATCTGCGCTGGCCGATAAACTGGCTGAATTGTCCGGCATGGACCGCGTGTTCTTCTGTAACTCTGGTTGTGAAGCCAACGAGGCGGCCATCAAACTGGCACGACTGTATGGCCATAACAAAGGCATAGACCACCCGGAAATCATTGTCATGGATCAAAGCTTTCACGGCCGGACCATGGCAACCTTGTCTGCTACCGGCAATCGCAAGGTGCAGGCCGGTTTTGAGCCCTTGGTGAGTGGTTTCCTGCGTGTGCCATTTGATGATCTTGAGGCAGTAAAAACCATCGCTTCACACAAAAATAACGTGGTGGCCATCCTGGTCGAGCCCGTGCAAGGGGAAGGTGGCGTGCATATTCCGGCCAGCCTCAAGGCCTATTTGCAAGGCTTGCGCGAGATTTGTGATGCCAATGGCTGGTTGCTGATGCTGGACGAAGTGCAATCCGGCATTGCCAGAACCGGTACCTGGTTTGCGTTCCAGCATACTGGCATCGTGCCGGATGTCATGACCCTGGCCAAGGGGCTGGGCTCAGGTGTGCCGATTGGCGCCTGTGTGGCGCGTGGCATTGCGGCTGAAACCTTCACCCCGGGCAAGCATGGTTCTACTTTTGGCGGTAACCCGTTAGCGACAGCTGCTGGTTTGGCCACACTGGATATTATTGCCGAAGAAAAACTGCGTGAAAATGCAGACACGGTGGGTGATTACATCCGCCAGCAATTTACTGCCGCGCTCAAAGGCGAGGCTGGCGTCATCAACATCCGCAATGCTGGCATGATGATAGGCATTGAGCTGGACAGGCCTTGTGCAGAGTTGGTCAAGCAAGCACTGGCGGCTAAATTGCTGATTAACGTGACTTCTGAAAAAGTGATTCGTTTGCTGCCATCCCTGGTGATGAACAAGCAAGAAGCGGATGAACTGGTTAGCAGGCTGACGCCACTGATATTGAATTTTTTAAAGGCAAGCGCTTGATTGAACAAGTGCCCAACACATTATGAGTATTAAACACTTTTTGCAATTTAATGACCTGACGCGCGACGAGATTGAACATATCTTCGCGCGTGCCAAATGGATTAAATCGCAGTTTAAAGACTACAAACAGTACTGGCCGCTGGTCGACCGCACGCTGGTCATGATCTTTGAAAAAGCCAGTACACGGACGCGCTTGTCATTTGAGGCCGGTATGCAGCAATTGGGCGGCTCAGCGATTTACCTGAATACGCGTGACTCACAACTGGGTCGCGGTGAGCCGGTAGAAGATGCAGCACAAGTCATTTCACGCATGAGCGACATCGTCATGATTCGTACTTTTGAGCAAAGCATTATTGAACGCTTTGCGCAAAACTCGCGCGTGCCCGTCGTCAATGGCCTGACCAATGAATACCACCCGTGCCAGATTCTGGCTGATATTTTCACTTTTATCGAGCATCGTGGTTCGATTCAAGGCAAAACCGTGGCCTGGATTGGTGACAGTAATAACGTCTGCAATACCTGGTTGCAAGCGGCAGAAGTACTCGATTTTAATGTACATGTCTCTACGCCGCCGGGCTATGAAGTTGAGCCTGAGCGCGCCAATTTGTATGGCACCTCGCACTTTGAGTCTTTTGCTGATCCGATGGAAGCGGCTCGTGATGCAGATTTGGTGACCACCGATGTGTGGACATCGATGGGTTTTGAAGCCGAAAACGAAGAACGGCGTAAAGATTTTGCTGACTGGCAAGTCGATGAAGATATGATGAAAGTGGCTAAGGCCGATGCGGTGTTTATGCACTGCCTGCCAGCGCACCGCGGCGAGGAAGTGTCTGCTGAAGTGATTGATGGCAAGCAAAGCGTGGTATGGGATGAGGCAGAAAACAGATTGCACACGCAGAAGGCACTCATGGAGTACCTTCTGCTCGGAAAAGTTCTGTAAGCGTAAGCTTACATGTGCCAGCTGTTTCGGTGTAGGCTAACCTTTAGGTTAAGCGCAGCGGCCGAAGCCAAAACCGTCTACACACGCAAAAAGCATTGATGGAATATTTGTTGTTAGGAAAAGTGGCTTGATTTCACAAGCCTGATGAATTCAGTTTGGGATAATTTTAGATGAGCGATATTAAAAAAGCGGTGTTGGCTTATTCCGGTGGTCTGGACACCTCCGTGATTTTGAAGTGGTTACAAGATACCTATCAATGTGAAGTGGTGACGTTTACCGCTGACCTCGGTCAAGGCGAGGAGCTGGAACCGGCGCGCGAAAAGGCCAAAAAATTTGGCGTGAGCGAGATTTATATCGACGACTTGCGTGAAGAGTTTGTGCGTGATTTTGTGTTCCCGATGTTCCGTGCCAATACCGTGTACGAAGGCGAATACCTGCTGGGTACTTCGATTGCACGCCCATTGATTGCCAAGCGTCTGATTGAAATTGCCAATGAAACCAAAGCCGATGCCATTTCGCATGGGGCGACCGGTAAAGGCAACGACCAGGTGCGTTTTGAGTTAGGTGCTTATGCGCTCAATCCGAATATCCAGATTATTGCGCCATGGCGTGAATGGGATTTGTTGTCCCGTGAAAAGTTGCTGGCTTATGCCGAAAAACACAGTATCCCAGTGGAAATGAAGCATAAACAAGGCGGCAGTCCATATTCCATGGATGCCAACTTGTTGCATATCTCTTATGAAGGCCGTCACCTGGAAGATCCTTCTGCTGAAGCTGAAGAAGATATGTGGCGCTGGACTGTTTCACCGGAAAAGGCACCTGATGCTGCCGAGTATCTGGATATTGAGTTCAAACATGGCGATATCGTGGCCTTGAATGGCAAAGCCATGAAAGCACACGAGATTCTGGCCGAATTAAACCGTATTGGTGGTCAGCACGGCGTGGGCCGTCTGGATCTGGTGGAAAACCGCTATGTGGGCATGAAGTCTCGTGGTTGCTACGAAACGCCTGGCGGTACCATTATCCTCAAAGCACATCGTGCGATTGAAAGCATTACATTGGACCGCGAAGTGGCGCATTTGAAAGATGACTTGATGCCACGTTACGCCAGCCTGATTTACAACGGTTACTGGTGGAGCCCTGAGCGTGTTGCCTTGCAAACGCTGATCGACCATACACAGGCGACGGTGAATGGCTGGGTGCGCGTCAAGCTTTACAAAGGGAATGTGATTGTTGTCGGCCGTGACAGCAAGACCGACTCATTGTTTGATTCAACCATTGCCACGTTTGAAGATGACAAAGGCGCTTACGATCAAAAAGATGCCGGCGGCTTTATCAAGCTGAATGCCTTGCGTATGCGTATTGCAGCGAACCTGCACAACCGTAAAAAATAATTTTTATGGCCAGTCGACGCGTCATTGCCTATGACTCCACGCTACGTGATGGCGCGCAGGCGCAAGGCGTGTCTTTTTCAGTGGAAGATAAACTCAAGGTCGTGCAACGCCTGGACCAGTTGGGCATTGGGTATATAGAGGCAGGCAACCCTGGTTCGAATCCTAAAGATCTTGAGTTTTTCGCACGCGTCGGTGAGTTGCAATTGCAGCATGCCAAAATTATTGCTTTTGGCAGTACGCGTCGCATCGGCATTGCCGCGGCCGAAGATAAGAACTTGCAATCGCTACTTTCTGCCAACACACAAGCCGTGGCCATTTTTGGCAAAAGCTGGGATTACCAGGTCACCGATATCCTGCGCACGACCTTGCAGGAAAATCTGGCCATGATAGGTGACACCATTGCCTATTTAAAAGCGCAGGGCAAAGAGGTGGTGTTTGATGCTGAACACTTCTACGATGGTTACAAGGCCAATCGCGAATATGCCATGCAAACCCTGCAAGCCGCAGTGGATGCTGGGGCTGATGTGCTGGCATTGTGTGATACAAACGGCGGCACCTTCCCTAACGAAGTCTTTACCATCACTGAAACCGTTGTGAAGCAGTTTCCATCCGTTCAAGTCGGCATACATTGCCATAATGACTGTGAAATGGCGGTGGCTAACTCCGTGGCTGCTGTGCAAGCAGGGGCAACGCAGGTGCAGGGCACGATAAATGGCATCGGTGAGCGCTGTGGTAATGCCAATCTGGTGTCGATTATCCCCAATGTGCAATTAAAGCTGGGCCTGGACTGTATTTCAGCGTCACAGTTGTCTGAGTTAACCGCGGCAGCGCGTTTTGTCAGTGAAGTGGCCAATGTGGCATTTAACGACAAAGCGCCGTATGTGGGGCATGATGCTTTCGCCCACAAAGGCGGTATGCATATTGATGCCGTGAATAAGAATCCGAAGTCCTACGAGCATATCAACCCAGGTACGGTGGGTAACGAGCGCCAGATTCTGGTGTCAGAAGTGGCGGGACGCGGCGCGATTTTGCGCAAATTGCAGCAAATTGATCCTACCCTGACCAAAGAGTCTGATGCGGCGGTTAAGATACTGGAGCAGTTGAAAGCACTCGAGCATGAGGGCTACCAGTTTGAAAATGCTGAGGGCTCATTTGATTTGCTGATGCAAAAGTTACTAGGTAAGTTTGAGCCATTTTTTAGCCTCAAGCATTACAACGTCAATATCGACGAACCTTCGGCCAATGCCAAAAATTCCAGGGCGACAATTCAGATTTGCGTGAACGAACAAGAGTCCAGCGCCACTGCGCAAGGAGATGGTCCGGTAAATGCGCTGGATAAAGCCATGCGACAAGCGCTGGAGCAGTTCTACCCAGTGATTAAAGATATCAAGTTGGTCGATTACAAGGTCCGTGTGCTGGATTCTAACCAGGCCACGGCGGCCAAAGTGCGGGTATTCATTGAATCCACCGATCAGCATAGCAACTGGACGACCATAGGCGTATCGTCAGATATTATTGAAGCTTCGTGGCTGGCCTTGAAAGATGCGCTGGAATATAAGCTGATTCGCCTTTAATTGCGCTGGCAAATACTCTTTAAAACGCGACGGTTGACCACATAAACAGCACATTGCCATTGCCTTTGGTGCCCGGCACATAGGTGGCGTTGACGATCACCTTATCGTATCCCACTGCTGCAATCGGCAACAATACAGGTAGCGGTTTATAGTTGTAATCACTTCTGGCCGTGAAGCCTGCGGTTAATCCCAGCCCTGCATTCAAGCCACTGGCCTGGCCCGCCAGGTTTTTCACATGTCCGTAGCCCACAATTGGCTCCCAGTCATCATGTGAGTCTTTAAACGCCATCACATAATAGCCATCCCAGTTGCTGTTTGCATCGCGGTATGACTTGCCTATGCCCAGCCCCCACGGACGCTCGTTAAACGAATCAACTTTCTCTTTCGAGTACATGCTTCTGTTGTGATAGGTCACCAGCGGGACATATAAATCGGTTTGATCGGATTTTTGCCATACATCAGTCAGATGGTTTTTAAGCTGCCCAAACCAGCTGTCTTGCGTTTCAGCATTGGCAGATTCTGGGCTTGCTGTTTCTACACTAACTGGTTCAGCGTTTGCGTGCAGGCTGAGTGTGCTGATGAAGAGGAGTGCATATATTTTCATAACATTTTAAGCGGTCGGATTTTTAGTTAACATTTTCTCATGAATTTGCTGTGCTGGTTGGTTGCAAAAGCACCAGTTTCAGTTGCTCTTGCTCTACGGGCTTCAGCGTGACTTGTTGAAAGTGAATCAATCCATCCACTGGATGTTGAAATTCACGTTGTCCGCCTTGTCGCTCCAGTACATCGTGTTGTTTCCAGAATTGGGTAAATTCTACGCTGGCGGTACTTAATTCACTGACCAGTTGCTTGACCTCAGGTTCCTCTAATCTCGAGCGGCAGTCTGCGCGGAACTCAGCCACCAGGCGGCGTGCACGCATCTCCCAATTAACGACAAACTGCCGGGCTTGCGGGTTTGCAAACACAAAGCGCAGCAGGTTTGGGCGCTGGGTCTTCGGCCAGGCGACGTCCAGCAGTCCGGTAAATAATGTCTCTGCTGGCTGGTTCCAGGCCAGGATATCCCAGGTGCGGCCCATCACATAGGCGGGAATCTGCATCTGCGCCAACATGGCGACCAGTGTTTCCGGGGCCGTATCGACTTCGTTTTGATGTGCTTGTGGATCACGTCTGTCGGCCATATCAAACAAATAACTGCGTTCAGACTTGCTGAGTTTCAAAGCTGTTGCCAGCCTGTCCAGCGCTTCGGCCGAAACATTGACTTCGCGTGCCTGCTCTATCCAGGTGTACCAGGTCGCGCTGATGCTGGCCAGTTGTGCGACTTCTTCGCGGCGTAAACCTTGTGTGCGGCGGCGTGAACCAGAAGGGAATCCAAATTCTTCCGGGGTGCCACGCTGACGCATGGCTTGCAGAAATTCTGCCAGTTCCTGCCTTCTCGTATCCATTTGATTTGTTTATCCTATTAGTCTTGATACTAGTATAAACTATCTTCTTGTAAGGGTATTGAAACTTAGGTATTCTGCGCGAGTTTTATCAATATTTGCGTGGTAAGAAAGGAACAGTCATGGCAGGCAAAACGCTGTACGACAAATTGTGGGAATCGCATGTGGTGCATGAGGAATCTGATGGCACCTGTTTGATTTATATCGACCGTCATCTGGTACACGAAGTCACCAGCCCGCAGGCGTTTGAAGGCTTGCGTATGGCTGGCCGCAAGCCATGGCGTAACTCCAGTATTGTGGCGAACCCTGACCACAATACGCCGACCAAAGATTGGGACAAAGGCATTGAAGACCCGATCTCGCGTCTGCAGGTAGAAACCCTGGACAACAACATCAAAGAGTTTGGCGCTTTGGTATATTTCCCGTTTAAAAACAAAGACCAGGGCATTATCCACGTCATCGGGCCTGAAAATGGTACAACCTTGCCAGGCATGACCGTGGTCTGTGGCGATAGCCATACCTCTACCCATGGTGCTTTCGGTGCCTTGGCGCATGGTATTGGTACCTCGGAAGTCGAACACGTGTTGGCGACACAAACACTGGTGGCTAAAAAATCCAAAAGCATGCTGGTGCGTGTTGATGGCCAGCTTGGCAAAGGTGTGACCGCGAAAGACGTGGCATTGGCTATTATTGGCAAAATCGGGACTGCTGGCGGTACTGGCTATGCGATTGAATTCGGTGGCGAAGTGATTCGTAGCTTGTCCATGGAAGGCCGTATGACACTGTGTAATATGGCGATTGAAGCAGGCGCACGCGCCGGCCTGGTGGCGCCAGACGAGAAAACAGCGGCCTACCTCGAAGGTCGTCTGCATGCGCCTAAAGGCGACCACTGGACCAAAGCGGTGGCTTACTGGACTACACTGAACTCTGAAGCTGACGCAGAGTTTGATACCGTGGTGACCTTGAATGGTGCTGAAATTGCGCCGCAAGTGACCTGGGGTACCTCACCTGAGCAAGTGCTGCCAATCGGCTCGACAGTGCCGGATCCGGCGAAAGAAGTGGATGCGACCAAGCGCACAAGTATCGAAAACGCCTTGAAGTACATGGGCTTGTCAGCGAATACGCCGATTGATCAAATTCAGCTGGATAAAATTTTTATTGGTTCATGCACAAATTCCCGCATTGAGGATTTGCGCGCTGCAGCCGGTGTCGCCAAAGGTAAAAAAGTGGCCAGCAATATCAAACTGGCGATGGTCGTGCCGGGTTCTGGCCAGGTGAAGCGTCAGGCAGAGGCTGAAGGCCTGGACAAGATTTTTATTGAGGCTGGTTTTGAATGGCGTGAGCCAGGTTGCTCCATGTGCCTGGCCATGAACGCAGACCGTTTAAGCCCGGGTGAGCGCTGTGCCTCTACCTCTAACCGTAACTTTGAAGGCCGCCAGGGCCCGGGTGGTCGTACGCACCTGGTCAGCCCGGAGATGGCTGCCGCTGCCGCGATTGCCGGTCACTTTGTGGACGTGCGCAGCGCATAAGAGGAGAACATCATGAAAGCATTTACTACTTTAAATGGGCTGGCCTGTCCGCTGGATCGTGCCAACGTCGATACCGATGCCATTATCCCGAAACAGTTTTTGAAATCAATTAAACGTTCTGGATTTGGCCCTTACTTGTTTGATGAGTGGCGTTATACCAACTATGGCGAACCTGGCATGGATTGCAGTACGCGTCCGCTCAACACAGAGTTTGTCCTGAACCAGCCACGCTATCAGGGCGCACAAGTGCTGCTGGCGCGCGATAACTTTGGTTGCGGCTCTTCGCGCGAACACGCGCCATGGGCGATTGAGGATCAAGGTTTTCGCGTGATTATTGCGCCTAGCTTTGCCGACATTTTCTTTAACAACTGCTATAAGAATGGCATTTTGCCGATTGTGGCCTCAGCTGAGCAAGTGGATAGCCTGTTCAAAGAGTGCCTGGCCAATGAAGGCTATACACTGAATGTCGATTTGGCCGCGCAAACGGTGACCACGCCTTCTGGCCAGTCATTCAGTTTTGAGATTACGCCTACCCGTAAGCACAACCTGCTCAACGGCCTGGATGAAATCGGTCTGACTTTACAGCATGCGGATGATATCCGTGCTTTTGAAGAAAAGCACAAACAAAGTCAGCCCTGGTTATTTGCTTAATGGAACGTGTCTTCTCTCGCAAAGAGAATGCATCAAAAAATAAAAGGAATTTTTAAATGGCATTAAATATTGCTGTATTGCCCGGTGATGGCATTGGCCCGGAAATTATTGCGCAAGCTTTGCGCGTACTGGAAGTATTGAAAAAAGACGGCCTGGACATGACCTTTACCGAGGCCCCTCTCGGCGGCCAGGCTTATGACCAGTTCGGTCATCCATACCCTGAGTTTACGCAAGAGGTCTGTCGTAAAGCTGACGCCGTCTTGCTGGGTGCCGTAGGTGGTCCACAGTACGACAACCTGGACCGCCCATTGCGTCCTGAGCGCGGCTTGCTAGCTATCCGCAAGGACTTGGGTTTGTTCGCTAATCTGCGTCCTGCCGTACTGTTCCCTGAACTGGCGAATGCCTCTACGCTGAAACCAGAAGTAGTGGCAGGCCTGGATATCATGATCGTGCGTGAACTCACTGGTGACGTTTATTTCGGCCAGCCACGCGGTATGCGCACCAATGAGCAGGGCGTGCGAGAAGGTTTCAATACCATGATTTACAGCGAGCCGGAAGTGCGTCGTATTGCGCATGTGGCTTTTGACATCGCCATGAAGCGTGGCAAGAAGTTGTGTTCTGTGGACAAGGCTAACGTGTTGGAAACCACTGAGTTCTGGAAAGAGATCGTCATTGATGTGGCTAAAGAGTATCCGGAAGTGGAACTGAGCCATATGTACGTCGACAATGCCGCCATGCAGCTGATTCGTAATCCTAAGCAGTTTGACGTCATGGTTACCGGCAACATTTTTGGTGACATCTTATCTGATGAAGCTTCGATGCTGACCGGCTCTATCGGCATGCTGGCGTCTGCTTCCTTGAATGAAAGCAAAAAAGGCTTGTATGAGCCTTCACATGGCTCTGCGCCGGATATTGCAGGCAAGAACCTGGCCAACCCGATTGCGACGATTCTGTCAGTGGCGATGATGTTGCGTTACAGCTTTGATAATGAAGCGGCGGCGACCCGCATTGAAAATGCAGTGAAAAAAGTATTGGCAGCAGGCTACCGCACGGGTGATATCTACGAAGAGGGCACCAAGAAAGTTTCTTGCTCTGAAATGGGTGACCAGATCGTCTCTGCCATGTAAAGCAGGCTCTGCTGGCGGCGCTGTTCAGGCCGCCCGTTCAGTTTTAAGATATAGTCGTAACTAGTATTGATTAGGAATTTAAAAATGGCACAATTTGATAATGTCAGCGTAAAAAAGAAAGCCAACGTTTATTTCGATGGTAAATGTGTGAGCCACACTGTGTTGTTCCCGAATGGCACACGCTGTACCGTGGGCGTGATTTTCCCTAGCACATTGACCTTTAACACTGGCTCGCCTGAGCTGATGGAAATTAATGATGGCGTGTGCAAAGTCCGTCAAAAAGACGAAGATAACTGGACAACCTATAAGGGCGGCGATAAATTCACAGTGCCTGGTAACTCCAGTTTCGATATTGAAGTGTTGGAAACAGTAGACTACGTCTGCCACTTCGAATAAGCCCAACCGAGTTTACTTACTTGAGCCGCGTTATACGCTCTTGTCGTACTTAATGTACTGCCTGCGGTCGTATGCCTTGCTCAAGCTGCGCAATTTCTAGTTGGTGTAGGAGAAAGAAAATATGCCAAGTTTTGATATTACGTCTGAAGTCGATATGGTCAATTTGAAAAATTCGATTGATGCCTCTGTAAAACAGATCACCAATCGTTATGATTTCAAGGGCACGTCGGCCAAAGTCGATTTTAACGAAAAAGACAAAGTGATTACCTTGTTTGGTGACAACGACTTTCAGCTGGATCAGGTGAAAGATATCTTGTTGCCAGCCATGGAAAAAAAAGAGCCTGAGTCATCTAAGCGCCTAGAGCACAAGGATGTGCAAAAAGTGTCAGGCAACAAGGTGAAGCAAGAGCTACATGTGCGTGATGGCATTGATAGTGACCTGGCCAAGAAAATCACCAAGCTGATTAAAGATAGCGGCATGAAGGTACAGGCGAGCATCCAGGGAGATACAGTGCGTGTCAATGGTGCCAAGCGCGATGTACTGCAAGAGGCGATCGCATTTGTGAAAAAAAGTATTACCGATTTCCCATTGAAATACGGTAACTTCAGGGATTAGTCATTGGGAGAATAATATGGCGAAATGGATGACATTCGTATTGACGGTGTTGGTGTTAGCAGGCTGCAACACCATTAATGGCATGGGTAAAGATATTGAACAAGCGGGTGAAGCTGTTCAGAAATCGTCCAAATAATTTATTGTTAATGCCGGATGATCCGGCTGAAATATCGAGTCACTATGTTAAAAGTAGGGTTTGTAGGCTGGCGAGGCATGGTTGGGTCCGTGCTGATGCAGCGCATGATGCAGGAAAATGATTTTGCGGATATCGAACCGCAGTTTTTCACGACCTCGCAAACAGGTGGTGCTGCGCCTAAAGTGGGTAAAGACTCTCCTGCATTAAAAGATGCCAGGGATATCAACGCTTTGCGTCAGATGGACGTGGTTGTGACTTGCCAGGGGGGCGATTACACCAGTGAGGTGTTCTCGCAATTACGTGCGACTGGCTGGCGTGGTCACTGGATTGATGCGGCTTCAACCTTGCGCATGGAGCAAGACGCCGTGATCATTTTAGACCCGGTCAATATGCATGTGATTAAAGATGCATTAGCCAATGGCGGCAATAACTGGGTTGGCGGTAACTGTACCGTGTCTTTGATGTTGATGGCATTAAACGGCCTGTTTAAGGCTGATCTGGTGGAGTGGGCGACATCCATGACTTACCAGGCGGCTTCAGGTGCCGGTGCTCAGAATATGCGTGAGCTGATTAGCCAGATGGGCGTGGTGAATGCCTCTGTGGCTGGCTTGCTGGCAGATCCTGCCTCTGCGATCCTGCAAATCGACAAAACCGTGGCGGAGACGATTCGTAGTGAGGCGCTGCCAACCGCTAATTTTGGTGTGCCCCTGGCTGGCAGTCTGATCCCATGGATTGATAAAGACCTGGGTAACGGCCAAAGCAAAGAAGAGTGGAAGGGCGGCGTTGAGACCAACAAGATTTTAGGCCGTGAAGCCAACCCGATCGTGATCGATGGTTTATGTGTACGCATTGGTGCCATGCGCTGCCACTCGCAGGCGTTGACACTCAAGCTGCGCAAAGATGTGCCACTGGATGAAATCAACCAGATGCTGGCCGAAGCCAACGAATGGGCCAAAGTGATTCCTAACGAGCGTGAGATCAGTATGCGCGAGCTCACGCCAGCGGCCATTACCGGCACACTGACAACGCCGGTAGGCCGTTTGCGCAAACTGGCGATGGGTGGCGAATACCTGTCCGCCTTCACGGTGGGCGACCAGTTATTGTGGGGGGCAGCAGAGCCTTTGCGCAGAATGTTGAGAATTCTGGTAGAAGCTTAAGTAATTGATTAAATAGCGGCCCGTAAAGCCATGATTTATTAATGAAATCATGGTCTTTTCGGGCTTTTGCTTTTTATATAATACGGTTTAATGGGGACTATAGCCTCAAATCGGTGTATTTATTGCTCCCAAGCCGCCTGGGCGTGCTTGCGTGGCTGTGTGAATGATGCTATTTTGACAAGCGCCATGAATGAATAAGGGTTAATCGGTGAGTAAATTTCAATTAAAAAAAATAGCCTTTGCCTTGAGTTTGAGTACGGCCCTCTCGGCGCATGCTGCCGGTTTGGGTGGCATGATTTCCAGCTCAAAACTTGGTGAGCCGCTCAATGCGGAAATTGAGCTGTTGGCGGTGACACCAGCCGAGCTCAACAGCATTCAGGCGACACTGGCGAGCGAGCAGGTCTATCAGGACCAGATGCTGGAAAAGCCAGCTTCTTATCCGTTTATTAAAATTGAAGTGGGTAACAACACCAAAGGTCAGCCTATCCTTAAGCTGACAAGCTCACAGCCGATTACCGAAGCCTTCCTGGATATGTTGATTCAGGTAGATTGGCCGACCGGACGCCTGGTCAAGGAATACACCTTGTTACTGGATCCGCCTGGTTTTAACTCTAATTATGTTTCTGAGTCGGCCGGATTACCTGTGACAGGCCAGTCAGTGCCACCAGCCACTACCAATAATACGGCGCGAGTGCCAGAGGCAAGTCAGCAGCCCGACCCTGAGCCCAGGTCCGAACCCAGTAAATCTCGACAATCTAAGCCTGTAGCGGTGCCCGCACCGAAACAGGTGGCAGCGGATGAGGCTGCGAACGCCGAGCAAGCGTTGACTACTGAGCGTGGTGATACGCTTTATGCCATTGCCAGGCAAATGAAGCCTGATAACGTCAGCGTGGAGCAAATGCTGGCAGCCCTTTACCAGTCTAACCAGCAGGCGTTTGATGGTAAAAACATGAATCGCCTTAAGGTGGGCAAGATTATTCGCATGCCAGATCAGGCTACGCTGGATAGTGTCAGTCGTCCGCAGGCGAAAAGCCTGATTGCCGAGCATGCGACCAACTGGCAGGCCTATAAAAATTCACTGGCAAAAGTGGTCAAGGAAAGCGAAGCTAGCCAAACTGGTGGTAATACACAGCAATCTGCAGGCAAGATTGGTGCAGCAGGTGAGAAACCCGCGCCTCAAGCCAAACCAGGCAAAGATGTATTGAAGCTGTCTGCCGGTGATGCTAAGTCAACCACGCAAGCTGACAAGGCCGCAGCTAAAGCCTCGGCGGCGGCAGAGGATGCGACCGCTAAAGCGAATGCCATCAAAGAGGAACAGTCTCGTGCTGCTGCGCTTGAAAAACAAGTCGCAGACATGAAAAAGCTGATGGAAATGAAGAATAGCGCCATGGCGCAGGCTGAGAAAAATGCTGCGCAGGCAGCAACTGAGCCAAAAGCAGAAGTAAAGCCTGACGCAAAAGTAGAGCCAAAACCGACGGAGCAAGCTGCCAAAGCGCCTGCAGAGCAAACCAAAGTGCCACCAGCCGCGGTTGTGCCGGAAAAACCGACACCAACTGCCGAGCCAGCCAAGCCTGAGTTGCCTGTAGAGGAGCCCGCAGCAGAGACCGTGCAGCAGCCTTCGTTTATGCATGTATTGCTGGAACGCCTGAAAAACATCAGCCCGGTGTTGCCATTGGCATTGATCGCCTTGCCGGTATTGTTGTGTGTCTGGGCATTGATCCGTATTCGCCGTAAAAAACAAATCGATAATTTTGAAGATGTGATTGTCACGTCACCAGCCACCGAAATGCAGAACAATACAGTGTTCGGCGATACGCAAGCTGCCGCTTCTGGCGACACTTCTTTCCTGACGGATTTCTCGCAAAGCGGTGTCGGCGGCATGATAGATTCGCACGATGTGGATCCGATTGCCGAAGCAGAAGTGTACATGGCCTATGGTCGTGATGCACAAGCCGAAGAGATTCTGAAAGACGCGATTCAGAAAGATCCCGAGCGTCAGGAGCTCAAGTTGAAGTTGCTGGAAATTTATCAGACAACGGGTAATAAAGCTGCGTTTGAGTCCCTGGCCAGTGATGTCTATGCCAAAGCTGGTCCGGCAGATGCTGCCTGGTCCAAAGTCAGCGCCATGGGGCAGAAACTGGATCCTGAGAACACGCTATATCAGGCCACGCCAGCAGCAGTCAGTGATGTTGCGCCTTTAGCCGATGCAACCGTGCTGCCAGTTGCAGAAACACAAAATGAAGAAGATGCATATCACTTTAACTTTGAAGCGCCTGCCTTGGAGTTTGATGGGGCTTCAGAAGCGGTGGCGGCTGCCAGTGCTGAGCCAGCGACTCCCGCTGAAAACTCTGTACGCCCTGCGGCAGAAGAAGTGACGATTGAATCCGATGCTGATGCATTATCTGCCACAAGCGATAACGATACGTTGGCGCTTGATACGTTTACGAGCGAACCAGCCCCTCAGCGTGCAGATGACACAACGCTTGCGTTCTCGGAGGATGCTATCAGCACTGCGGATACGCTACGCTTTGAGGTTGAACCAGCTTCAGTGGCAAGTGTAGAGCCAGCCAGTGATGATGTCAGCGATGCTTTAAATGTTGATGATGACCTCGCACTGACACCTAAAGCCCTGGATTTGCCTTCGCTAAACCTGGATGATGTTCCGCAAAGTGCAGAGGCTGCAAGCAGCAAGCCATTGTCAGCCACCACTGGTGAGCAAACGCTGTCCAGTGAGGATGCCGTGTTTGACTCATTGCCTGAGTTGTCACTGGAGCTGGGCGGCCCGAATGATGCGATTGGCGAGCGTGTGAGTGACGATGCTCTGGAAATTGAGGAAATTAGCCTGGGCTCTGCGGATGCTGCATTGAATGAAACACCTGCCGTAGAGGTCGCAGCCGACAGTATTGCCTTCCCTGCGATATCTCTGGATGTCGCCGATAGCGGTACGGCAAGTGCTGAGGAGATCGCCGATGAACCGGAAGAAGTGAACACCAAACTTGATTTGATCCAAGCCTATATTGACATGGAAGATGTGGTGGGCGCCAAGGAACTGATCGATGAGGTGATCGCAGAAGGTGGCGAGCGCCAGCGGCAACGAGCCAGCGAATTACTGGCAAAATTAGCGTAAATCAAGGCCGGGTTCCCGGCCTTGTTCATTTTCACTGAGACTCACCGGCAGTGTGGCCTGATTTGGCGTAATGACAGACAGCCCTTATACTAGGCGCCATGAAAATTGCGATTGGCATTGAATATCACGGCGCCTATTTTCAAGGATGGCAAAGTCAGCCAAATGCCGCAGGCGTACAAGATGCCATCGAGCGAGCCATTGCACAGGTCGGCGGTGAAAAAGTCCGTTTGCATGCGGCTGGACGTACCGATTCAGGCGTGCATGCCTTGATGCAAGTGGCACATTTTGAAACCTCAGTTGTCAGACCATTGAGTGCCTGGGTGCGTGGCACCAATGCACACTTGCCAGCCTGGGTACGTATATTATGGGCGGTTGAGGTGGCTGAGGATTTTCATGCCAGGTTTAGTGCACGTGCGCGCAGCTACCAGTATGTGTTGCATAATCATGCTGTGGCGCCAGCCAGCCAGCACGGGCGTGTGGGCTGGTACCACAGGCCGCTGGATATTGCATTGATGCAACAGGCAGTGCCTGGCTTAGTGGGCGAGCATGATTTCAGCGCTTTTCGTGCCAGTGAGTGCCAGGCCAGCACGCCAATACGTACAATGCATCGTGCTGATATTACACAACATGGGCGATACATCATTTTCAGTTTTAAGGCGAATGCCTTTTTACAGCACCAGATTCGTAATATGGTGGGCGCGTTAGTCTATGTCGGGCAGGGCAAGTTGAGCCCGGACGCATTTGCCGATTTGCTGCAACATAAAGACAGGCGTCTTTCACCTCCTACGTTTATGCCCGATGGTTTGTATTTTACCGGCGTAGAATATGATGGCCAATGGCAATTGCCCGTGTGTGAAGCGCACTGGGACTAAAGAAAGTAAATAAACAATATGACAAGAACCAGGGTGAAGATTTGCGGGATTACCCGCCTGGAAGATGCATTGGCGGCGATTGCTGCAGGTGCAGACGCGTTGGGATTTGTATTTTATGCGCCTAGCCCACGCGCGGTCACGGCGGCACAAGCCCGGGCAATCATGGCAGTGCTCCCGCCCTTTGTAAGCAAAGTCGGCTTGTTTGTGAATGCATCGCCTGAAGAGGTGCAGCAGGTGATGACAAGCACAGGCCTGGATTGTTTACAGTTTCATGGGGATGAATCGGCAGACTATTGCGCGCAATTTAATCTGCCATATTACAAAGCAATCCGCGTCAAACCAGGGGTAAATTTGGTACAATGCGAGCTTGATTTTGCGTCAGCTTCAGCCTTGTTGCTGGATACCTACTCTGAAAAAGCGGTGGGCGGTACAGGGGAGGCATTTGACTGGTCGCTAATCCCTGCAGGTTTGCAAAAGCCATTGATATTGGCCGGTGGTTTAAATCCGGAAAATGTCCTGCAAGCCACGCGTCAGGTGCAGCCTTATGCATTGGATGTGAGTGGCGGGGTAGAAGCACAAAAGGGGATAAAATCCCCGCAAAAAATAGCTGCATTCATGCAGCAGGTGGTGCAGTGTGATGCTGCACGTAATGGGCGGTTTGAGTAGAAAACGAGATACGGAGTAACGCATGCAAGTCTATGACATGCCAGATGAGCGCGGTCATTTTGGCCCTTTTGGTGGCGTTTTTGTCGCAGAAACCCTGGTGGAAGCCTTGGAAGAACTGCGGGTGATGTATGAAAAATACCGTCACGATCCTGAGTTTCTGGCTGAATTTGCTTATGATCTCAAGCACTTCGTTGGCCGTCCCAGCCCGATTTACCATGCTAAACGCCTGTCTGAAAAAGTGGGCGGAGCACAAATCTATCTTAAGCGTGAAGATTTAAACCATACCGGCGCGCACAAAATCAACAATACGATTGGCCAGGCGTTGCTGGCCAAACGCATGGGTAAGCCGCGTGTGATTGCGGAAACCGGTGCTGGGCAACATGGCGTGGCGACTGCGACGATTGCTGCTCGCCTGGGCCTGGAGTGCGTGGTCTATATGGGAGCCGAGGATGTCAAACGCCAGGCGCCAAATGTGTTCCGTATGAAGTTGCTGGGTGCCACTGTGGTGCCCGTCGAAAGTGGCTCAAAAACCCTGAAAGACGCATTGAACGAAGCCATGCGTGACTGGGTGACCAATATCTCCAATACTTTCTACATTATCGGTACTGTGGCAGGTCCACATCCTTACCCGATGATGGTGCGCGATTTCCAGGCAGTCATTGGTATCGAAGCGAAAGATCAGATGCAGGAAATGATAGGGCGTCAGCCAGATGCTATCGTCGCCTGTGTCGGCGGCGGCTCCAATGCCATGGGTATTTTCTACCCGTATATTGACGTCGAAGGCGTACGTCTGATTGGCGTTGAAGCGGGCGGACATGGTTTGAGCACTGGCCAGCATGCCGCGCCATTAACGGCGAATAGCCCGATCGGTGTGTTGCACGGTAACCGTACTTACCTGATGCAAGATGAAGATGGCAATATTATTGAAACGCACTCGATCTCTGCCGGCCTGGATTATCCTGGCGTTGGCCCTGAGCATGCCTGGTTAAAAGATATCAAGCGCGCTGAATACGTGGCGATTACCGATGAAGAAGCCATGACGGCTTTCCATAACCTGTGCCGTACTGAAGGCATTATCCCCGCGATGGAATCCAGCCACGCCTTGGCGCATGCTGAGAAACTGGCCAAAACCATGTCTCCGGATCAGGTGGTGCTGGTAAATCTTTCTGGCCGTGGTGACAAAGATATTAACACCGTGGCACGTTTGGCTAATATTACCCTGTGACCTTTTGCCTGCATGACTGCGCTTGTCGAACGCATCCGCGCAGCCATGTATTGCAGACCCACTGTCATTATTTGAATTAATTAAAAAAGCATTCTTATGTCCCGCATTCAATCTGTATTTGCCACCCTCAAGGCACAAGGTAAAAAGGCACTGATTCCCTACATTACAGCGGGCGATCCGCACCCTGATCAAACCGTGCCTTTGTTGCATGCGTTGGTAGAAGCGGGTGCCGATATGATTGAGCTGGGCGTGCCGTTTTCTGATCCAATGGCGGATGGCCCGGTAATCCAGCGCGCCAGTGAGCGTGCATTGGTACATAAGATGGGCCTGCGTAAAGTATTGGCCATGGTGAAAGCGTTTCGCGCAACCAACCAAACAACGCCTATCGTACTGATGGGATACGCCAACCCGATTGAAGCCATGGGGAGTACCCAGTTCGTTGCCTTGGCGAAAGAGGCTGGTGTCGATGGCGTGCTCACGGTTGATTATCCGCCTGAAGAGTGTGAAGTCTTTAACCAGGAACTGGCAGGCGCGGATATTGATAGTATTTTCCTGCTGTCACCTACCACCGAGCCATCACGTACCGAGTTGATCGTGAAGCAGGCGACAGGCTTTTTGTATTATGTCTCGCTCAAGGGTGTGACGGGGGCGGCTAACCTGGATATTGTCGAGGTGAAAAAACGCGTGGCAGAAATTCGTCAGCAAACCAGCTTGCCGATTGGTGTTGGTTTTGGTGTGAAAGACGCGGCAACTGCACGTGAAGTAGCGGCGATTGCCGATGCGGTGGTGGTGGGTAGTCGGATGGTATTGGCGATTGAAAGCGCTAATGCCGACAACCTGATTGCCAATGTGCAGACATTAACGAAAGAATTGCGTACGGCGATTGATTCTGTATAGACCGGTGTATTCAGGTTTTCAGCATATCGCAATATAAAAGCAGGAGAAGCTATGAGTTGGTTAGACAAGATTCCACAAAAAATTAAACGTGCTGTTGGCTCGGTACAAAAACGTAATGTGCCAGAAGGCTTATGGCATAAATGTGATGCCTGCCAAACAGTACTTTACCGTACTGACCTGGATGCCAACCTGGAAGTATGTCCGCAGTGTGGTCATCACCACCGTCTCGGCGCACGTGCTCGCCTGGATGTATTGCTGGATGCAGAAGACCGTGTTGAAATTGGCGCTGACGTCACGCCGGTGGATGCCTTAAAGTTTAAAGACAGTAAAACTTACGCTGAGCGCATGAAAACTGCCCAGCGTGATGTGAAAGAAAAAGATGCGCTGATTGTGATGCGCGGCACGGTTGAAGGCGTGCCGGTGGTGGCTGCCGTATTTGAATTCAAGTTTATGGGCGGCTCCATGGGCTCTGTGGTTGGCGAGCGCTTTGTACGCGGTGTACAAGATGCCATCCAGCACAAGTCTGCATTTATTTGTATTTCTGCCAGTGGCGGTGCACGTATGCAAGAAGGTCTGTTGTCATTGATGCAAATGGCTAAAACCAGTGCCGCGTTGACCAAACTGTCTGAAGCCGGGTTGCCATATGTCTCCGTGTTGACGGACCCGACCATGGGCGGTGTGTCAGCCAGCTTTGCCATGCTGGGGGATGTGATTGTGGCCGAACCGAATGCGCTGATTGGTTTTGCTGGCCCGCGCGTGATTGAGCAAACGGTACGCGAGACCTTGCCTGAAGGCTTCCAGCGCGCAGAGTTCCTGCTGACGCATGGTGCCATCGATATGATTGTCGATCGCCGTGAAATGCGTGCCAAACTGAGCCAGGTATTGTCCAGTTTCTTGAATATTACCAAAGCTGCCTGATGCCACCTGTGATACCCGAGCTTCCCCAAACAGTTGAGGATTGGCTCGGCTACATCGAATCCCTGCACCCCAAATCCATCGAGATGGGCTTGGGCAGGGTGCAAAGAGTCGCTGCACGCCTGCAGCTAGCGTTTCCGTTTACCGTTATCACCGTTGGTGGTACCAATGGCAAAGGCTCTACCTGCGCCATGCTGGAACGTATTTATAGCGCTGCCGGTTACCAGGTCGGCTGTTATACCTCGCCACATCTGGTGCATTACCAGGAACGTGTTCGTTTCAATAGCAATGTCATTACCGATGCGTTGCTGTGTGAGGCCTTTGCCGCCGTAGAACAGGCGCGTGGGGATATTACGCTGACCTATTTTGAAATGGGTACGTTGGCGGCATTATGGGCCTTTGAGCAACAGCCATTGGATGTCGTTATCCTTGAGGTTGGTCTGGGCGGGCGCCTGGACGCGGTGAATATTGTCGATGCCGATTGTGCCATTGTCACCAATGTTGATCTCGATCATATGGAGTTTCTGGGCGATACCCGTGAATTGATCGGTCACGAAAAAGCGGGCATTTATCGCCAGCAGCAGATTGCCATTTGCGGCGATGTGGCGCCGCCAGCGTCATTATTGGCGCATGCCGATACACTGGCGGTAAAGTTAAACCGTTTTGGCGTGGATTACCAGATTGATATCTCAGATACACAATACGCGCACTATCGGGATGCACAAGGCCAGCTGGATATAGGCAACTTGCGCTTGTTTGGGCATTACCAGTGGAATAATGCGGCGAGCGTAATATTTGCCGTGCGTGCTTTGCAGGCAACATTGCCAGTCACGGAAGGTCAACTGTTGCAGGCGTTAACCGGCACAGAGGTCACTGGCCGCTTTCAATACTTGCAACATGCGCCGGATGTGATTCTGGATGTGGCACATAATCCACATGCTGCGCGTGCATTATGTGACAACTTGCAGCGCCTGAGCGCCGATGGCGGCCAGGTGATTGCCGTATTCTCCATGTTGTCTGATAAGGATATTGCCAGCGTGGTGGACATCCTGCATCCGGTGATTGATACGTGGCATATTGCCCCCATCCAGCATCCGCGCGCAGCGGCGCTTGATTACTTGCAAGCGTGCTTAAGTCAGAAAGTGCCGCGGGCCCATATTCACCTGCATGCTGATTTACCCGCCGCATTGCGAACGGCTTATAAAAAAGCGGCAAAAAATGATAAAATTATTGTGTTCGGCTCATTCTTCACTGTAGCTGCAATACTCGAATTAACGCCTGATCAGTGGGTTGCGTAAAAACGCCACGTGTATACATAGAACTGAATGTGAACCTCAAAACAGTATGGCGAGAGATGCTTTGACAGACAACGAACTGTTGCTCAAAAAAACTGCCCGCAGGCGGTTGGTAGGTGCGATCACCCTGGTGGTTTTGATGCTGATTGTATTGCCCTTTGTGCTTAAAGACCGGGTGATCGAATCCAGCCATGATAACGTTGAAATTACGGTGGTCAATCGCCAGGCCAACCGTGAGCCTATCCTTGAGTTACCTGATGATGAAGTTGTATTGGATAACGAAGCTGCACCAGCGGCCAATACATCAGAAAATAATGCTTCCGAAGTGGCTGAGGCTAATATTGAAGAAGCGCCAGTTTCTGCGCCCGCAGTAGTAGCAACGCCACAAAAACAGGTAAAAACAGAGCCTGCCAAGCCTGTTGTCGCGCCTGCACCAGTTAAACCCGTACCAACCGTTGAACCCAAAGTTGAACCCAAAGTTGAACCCAAAGTTGAACCCAAAGTTGAACCCAAAGTTGAACCCAAAGTTGAACCCAAAGTTGAACCCAAAGTTGAACCCAAAGTTGAACCCAAAGTTGAACCCAAAGTTGAACCCAAAGTTGAACCCAAAGTTGAACCCAAAGTTGAACCCAAAGTTGCGGCAATCAAGCCTGAAGCTAAAGAAGAGCCTGTTGCATCCGATAAAAAAACTGGTAAGTTCTTTGTGCAGTTTGGTGTGTTCTCTGACCCGAAAAACTTGGAAACCCTGCAAGGCAAGCTGAAGCAGGCAGGATTCGAATCAGCGACGGAAAAAGTGGATGCAGCTGGTCAGAAACTACGCTTGCGTACGCGCACCTATGCCAACCGTAATGATGCTGCTGCGGCATTGAAAAAACTGGAAGCGGCCGGGTTTAGCGGTATTGTGGCCAGCAAATCCTGATATAGGCCATGACTGTTTTTGATTATCTGGTATTAGGTATTATCGGCTTCTCCATTTTGGTCGGGCTGATGCGCGGCGCCATCCGTGAGCTGTTTTCTGTAGTGGGGTGGGTGCTGGCTTTTTACCTGGCGAATCGTTTTAACGGTAAGGTCATCGCCTATATGCCAGAGCAGATTCCTGGCGATGCAGTAAAAGCCATGGCGGCTTTTTTAGTGGTGTTTTTACTGGTGCTGTTTGTCAGTGCCTTGCTCGCCTTGTTGCTGGCTACCTTGATCAAGGCGGTCGGTTTGGGCGGGCTGAACAGGGTACTCGGTGGTTTGGCTGGTATTGTTAAAGGCGTGTTGGTGGTCTGTATCCTGGTGATGCTGGCTGCCATGACGGATTTTCCCAAGGATCCGCGCTGGACGAATGCAACATTCAGTGCGCCAGTAGAAGCGTTGGTCTTGAAATTACTGCCATGGATGCCATCTAGTATTGCTAGGCACGTACATTTGGATCATCAGCGGGTAGATGAATCTGCCATTTAATTTGTAATCAAGTGTTTGATAGGATGTCGCTATGTGTGGAATTATCGGTATTGTAGGCAAGAACCCGGTGAATCAGTTGTTGTATGACGGATTGCTGGTATTACAGCACCGTGGTCAGGATGCCGCTGGTATCGTCACTTGTGATGGCAACACTTTCCACATGCATAAAAACAATGGTCTGGTGAAAGATGTATTTCACACACGCCATATGCGCAATCTGGTCGGTAATGTGGGTATCGCCCATGTGCGTTATCCGACAGCAGGCTCGTCTAGTGCTGCTGAGGCCCAGCCATTCTATGTCAACTCACCGTTCGGCATCGTCTTGGGCCATAACGGTAACCTGACCAACTCCGAGCAACTCAAGTCTGAAATGTTCAGGCAAGACTTGCGTCACATCAACACCAACTCCGACTCAGAAGTATTACTAAACGTGCTGGCGCACGAAATTGAAAGCACTTCTAAAAACGCCTTGCTCAATAGCGATATGGTGTTTGATGCCGTTGCTGGCGTGCACAGACGTTGTAAAGGGGCGTATGCTGTGGTGGCGATGATCGCCAACTTTGGTTTGCTGGCCTTCCGTGACCCACATGGTATTCGCCCTCTGGTGATTGGCAAGCAAGTGACCGACAAAGGGACTGAGTATATTATCGCCTCTGAAAGCGTCGCACTGGATGTACTTGGTTTCACCATGGTGCGTGATGTTGAGCCAGGTGAGGCGGTATTTATCGATATGGACGGCAATTTATTCAGTCGTCAATGCGCAACGAATCCAAAACTGACTTCCTGTATTTTTGAATACGTTTATCTGGCACGCCCTGACTCAGTGATCGATGGCGTCTCTGTTTACCAGACCCGTCTGGACATGGGTACCTTGCTGGCTGAAAAGATTAAACGCGAATGGGCAGATAAAAAAATTGATGTGGTGATTCCTATCCCGGATACCAGTCGCCCGAGTGCATTGCAACTGGGGATTGCGTTGGGTCTGGATTACCGTGAAGGCTTTATCAAAAACCGTTATATCGGCCGCACATTTATTATGCCGGGCCAGGCCTTGCGTAAAAAATCCGTGCGCCAGAAACTAAACCCGATCGGCATTGAGTTCAAGGGCAAAAACGTATTGCTGGTAGATGACTCTATTGTGCGTGGCACCACCTCGCAGCAAATCGTGCAAATGGCACGTGATGCAGGCGCAAACAAGGTTTACTTCGCTTCAGCGGCGCCGCCAGTGCGTTATCCAAACGTATATGGCATTGATATGCCTAGCCGTCATGAGTTGTTGGCGACTAATCGTACCGATGAAGAAATCTGTGCCGAAATCGGTGCTGATGCGCTGATTTACCAGGACCTGGATGCCTTGCGTGAAAGCATTGCCAAGTCCAATCCGCACATGACTGAATTTGACTGTAGTTGTTTTGATGGCAAGTATGTCACTGGCGATATTGATGCGGCTTACTTAAACCGTATTGAGTCTGCGCGCAGTGATATGAATAAAAAGCAATTGCCGCCTAACTCGACCACGCAGCTGGATTTGAATCTGTTATCTACAGACCTGGTCGGTGCCGAGTAAAAGTTGACAGGCGCCAGCAAAAGGCGTTTAATGAAATTGCGCTGATTTGAGTGGCGAACTTTAAACGAAGCCAAACTCAGCTTGCGAGCGCATTATAAATACCGCTAAAGCGAGAGCCCCAAAGACCCGTTTTAGCGCAATGCTGAAACGGGTTTTTTATTGTCCAGAGCGCAAGTTAGGATGCTTGTGCAGGAATGTCCGCACCGGACAGAAGTTTGAGGAATCATGAACGATCAATACCATTTGGAAACGCTGGCTGTGCGTGCTGGCACTTTGACCACCGAGTTTGGCGAAAACTCAGAGGCCCTGTTTTTAAATTCCAGCTTCCGCTTTAAAAATGCAGCGCAAGCTGCAGCGCGATTTGGCGGCACCGAGCCCGGCAATATTTACTCACGCTTTACTAATCCGACAGTCACCATGTTCCAGGATAAACTGGCCGCATTGGAAGGCGCAGAGCAGTGTGTGGCAACTTCGAGTGGTATGTCTGCAATTCTCGCCTGCATCATGGGCATTTGCAGTGCAGGTGATCATATTGTGGCATCGCGCAGTATTTTTGGGACAACGGTGCAATTATTCACCAATATCCTGAAACGCTGGGGTCTGGAAGTGACGCTGGTTTCCCTGACAGATGTGGATGCTTGGCAAGCGGCTGCCAAGCCGAATACCAAGCTGTTTTTTGCTGAAACACCTTCAAACCCGCTGACCGAAGTCGGTGATATTGCCAAGCTGGCGGAGCTTGCGCATGCGGCTGGTGCCTACCTGGCGGTTGATAATTGCTTTTGTACGCCAGCATTGCAACGACCACTCAAGCTGGGGGCTGATATTGTCATCCATTCTGCCACCAAGTATATCGATGGTCAGGGCAGGGTATTGGGAGGCGCGGTGCTTGGTAGCAAGGCGCTGATTGAGCCGGTGTATGCCTTTTTGCGCACGGCAGGCGTGACCATGAGTGCTTTTAATGCCTGGGTGTTCGTCAAGGGGCTGGAAACCTTGCAAGTGCGCATGGAAGCACATGCCGCACGTGCCCTGGCTTTGGCGCAATGGCTGGAGCAGCAGCCTGGGGTAGCGCGCGTCTATTACCCCGGCTTGCCATCGCATCCGCAATATGAACTCGCGCAAAAACAGCAGCGCTTGGGTGGTGGCATTGTGACCTTTGAAGTGAAGCCACGCGCTGGCCAAACAGCACAAGAAGCTGCATGGGCTCTCATTGATGCGACACGCCTGATTTCCATCACCGCCAATTTGGGCGATGCCAAATCGACGATTACGCATCCTGCTACCACCACGCACAGTCGTGTTAGTGCCGAAGCGCGGGTCGAAGCTGGCATCAAGGATAACCTGGTCCGGATTGCCGTGGGCCTGGAGCATGTCGAAGATTTAAAAGCTGATTTGCAATTGCTGACCCAGTTTTAAATTCATGGCGCCGCGCATTCATTTGCGCGGCTTTCCAAAATTCCTTTTTTAACATCATTCACTGGTGCTGACAGAAATAGGTTTGTCAGTGCGTCCTCAATGTTGCCTGCGTCTCTGGTTTGCATGGTCACTGCTCCCTTTCAGTTTTGCTCGATTGGCCTGTCAGCCGCGATTAGGCGCGCCGGATTGCGCTAAATATGCTAAAATCGCGTGATAACTTTTAACTATAAATTGGGTCAAGAATGAGTCAGTCTCCAGATCAATTTGCTAAAGAAACCCTGCCTATCAGCTTAGAAGACGAGATGCGTCGTAGCTATCTCGATTACGCCATGAGCGTGATTGTGGGCCGTGCGCTTCCCGATGTGCGTGATGGTTTAAAACCTGTGCACAGACGCGTGCTGTTTGCCATGCACGAACTGTCCAATGACTACAATAAGCCTTACAAAAAATCCGCCCGTATTGTTGGTGATGTGATCGGTAAGTACCATCCGCATGGTGATACTGCTGTGTATGACACCATCGTCCGTATGGCGCAGGATTTCTCCCTGCGTTACATGCTGGTTGATGGCCAGGGTAACTTCGGTTCGGTTGATGGCGACAATGCGGCGGCGATGCGGTATACCGAAATCCGCATGTCCAAAATCGCCCACGAGTTACTGGCAGATATTGACAAGGAAACCGTCGACTTTGGCCCTAACTACGATGGTAGCGAGCATGAGCCTCTGATTATGCCGGCGCGTATTCCCAACCTGCTGATTAACGGCAGCTCGGGTATTGCGGTGGGTATGGCAACCAATATTCCGCCCCACAACCTGAATGAAGTGCTGAATGCCTGTTTTGCGTTGTTGAAAAATCCTGAAATCACTATTGATGAGTTGATCGAGCTGATTCCGGCACCTGACTTCCCGACAGCGGGGATTATTTATGGCACGGTAGGGGTGAAAGAAGGTTACCGCACTGGCCGTGGCCGTGTGGTGATGCGTGGCCGCACCCACTTTGAAGACTTGGAAAAAGGCGGGCGCCAATCCATCATTATTGATGAATTGCCCTACCAGGTTAACAAGAAAACGCTGATTGAAAAAATCGCCGAACTGGTTAACGAGAAAAAAATTGAAGGTATCTCTGACCTGCGTGACGAATCTGACAAGTCAGGTATGCGCGTGGTGATTGAGCTTAAGCGTGGCGAAGTGCCAGAGGTGATTCTAAACAACCTCTACAAACAAACGCAGCTTCAAGATACATTCGGTATGAACATGGTGGCGCTGATGGACGGCCAGCCACGCTTGCTCAACCTGAAGCAGATGCTGGAAGCATTCTTGCGTCATCGCCGTGAAGTGGTGACACGTCGCACCGTGTTCGAACTGCGCAAGGCGCGTGATCGCGGCCATGTGCTGGAAGGCTTGGCGGTGGCACTGGCTAACGTGGACGAGATGATTGCCATCATCAAAGCCGCGCCAACACCGCCAGAAGCGAAAAAAGAGTTGATGGCTCGTAGCTGGAACTCGCCGGTAGTTGAGGAAATGCTCAAACGTGCCGCCATGGAAGCTTCGCGTCCAGAGGGCTTGTCTGTCGATTTTGGCATGACGCCAAAAGGCTATAAATTGTCTGATGTACAAGCGCAGGAAATTCTGCAAATGCGCTTGCAACGCCTGACAGGCCTGGAACAGGACAAGATTGTCAACGAATACAAAGAGGTGATGGATGTCATCGCCGACTTGCTGGATATCCTGGCTAAGCCAGAGCGCGTGACCGCGATTATTGTCGAAGAACTGAACGAAATCCAGAAGCAGTTTGGTGACAAACGTCGTTCCGAGATTGAGCAGAACACGCAAGATTTGTCACTCGAAGACCTGATTACGCCACAAGATGTGGTGGTGACGTTATCACACACCGGCTATGTAAAATCACAGCCGCTGGATGAATACCGCGCACAGCGTCGTGGTGGCCGTGGCAAACAGGCGGCTGCGACTAAAGAAGATGACTTTATCGACAAGATGTTTGTTGCGAATACGCATGACTACATCCTGTGTTTTAGCAGCCGTGGCCGTGTTTACTGGCTAAAAGTTTATGAAGTGCCGCAAGGCAGTCGTGTCAGCCGCGGCAAACCGATTGTGAACCTGTTCCCGTTGGAAGAGGGCGAGAAAATCAATGCCATCCTGCCGGTGAAAGAGTTCGACGAGAATCACTACGTATTTATGGCGACAGCCAAGGGCACTGTGAAGAAAACGGCGCTGACGGAATTCGCTAACCCACGTAAGTCCGGCATTATCGCTATTAACCTGGATGAAGGTGATTACCTGATCGGTGCCGAAGTGACCAATGGCCAGAACGATATTGTGCTGGTTTCCAATGGTGGTAAAGCCGTCTGGTTTACTGAAGATGATGTGCGTCCAATGGGCCGCGCAACACGTGGTGTACGCGGCATGAAGCTAGCGGTCAAGCAGCAGGTATTATCATTGCTGATTGCTGAGAATGACCAACAGTCTGTGTTGGTGGCAACAGAAAATGGTTACGGTAAGCGTACTGTGTTGTCCGAGTTCCGCCATTCTGGTCGCGGCACACAAGGTGTGAAAGCGATTGCCATCAGTGAGCGCAATGGTTTGGCTGTTGCGGCCAGACTAGTGACGGCAGAAGATGAAATCATGCTGATTACCACCGGTGGCGTATTAATCCGTACCCGCGTCAAGGAAATCCGCGATATGGGACGTGCTGCACAAGGTGTCACCCTGATCAACCTAGGTGAAGGTGAGAAATTGTCAGGTCTGGAGAAAATTGTAGAAACTGACGATGATGGTGTCGAGAGCGACGAGAACGAAGAATAAACACACGCATGAAACAGATCTTTAACTTTTCTGCCGGACCGGCAGTGCTTCCTAAACCAGTGCTGGAGCGCGCACAAGCCGAAATGCTTGACTGGCATGGCTCTGGCATGAGCGTGATGGAAATGTCGCATCGCGGCAAGGAATTCACCAGCATCTTGGAAAAAACCGAAGCTGATTTGCGCCAATTACTTTCCATCCCGGCCAATTACAAAGTCTTGTTTTTGCAGGGTGGCGCAATTGGGGAAAATGCCATCATTCCGATGAACTTACTTAACGGCAAGTCTGCGGATTACGTGGTAACAGGCTCCTGGAGCAAGCGCAGCGTAGAAGATGCCAAAGCCTACGGTCAGATTAATATCGTCGCTAGTGCTGAAGCCGGTGGCTTTACGACGGTGCCCGCTTTTGCAGACTGGACGCTTAATAAAGACGCGGCCTATGTGCATTACTGCACCAATGAAACGATTAACGGTGTCGAGTTTCTGGATGTCCCTGACACGCATGGCGTGCCGATTGTGGCAGACATGTCCTCACATATCCTGTCACGCCCGATTGATGTTTCCAAATATGGTGTGATTTATGGTGGTGCGCAAAAAAATATCGGCCCGGCGGGTTTATGTCTGGTGATTGTGCGTGAAGATTTGCTGGCGCAGGCCTCTCCGTTAACACCGGCGGTATTCCACTGGAAAACGCAGGCGGATAACCAGAGCATGATTAACACACCGCCGACCTACAGCATTTATATTGCTGGTCTGGTCTTTGAGTGGTTGCTGGCGCAGGGGGGCGTAGAGGCGATTGAGAAAATCAATATTGCCAAGGCTGATTTGTTATACAACTACCTGGATCAAACCGAGTTTTATGACAATAACATTGAGCATGCTTACCGCTCACGTATGAATATTCCATTCCGTTTGCGTGACGAGAGCCTCAATGACGCCTTTTTGAAGGCAGCAGATGCACGTGGCTTGCTGCAATTAAAAGGCCATCGCTCCGTAGGCGGCATGCGTGCGAGCATTTACAATGCCATGCCGATTGAAGGTGTGAAAGCCTTGGTCGAATTCATGCAAGAATTCGAAAAAAGTCATTCATAAATTACATTAAATACCAATTTCAAATGTCTGATTTATTAAAACAATTTAGAGAAAAAATTGATGCGATTGATACGCAGATGCTGGCGCTGGTCAATGAGCGCGCAGCGCTTGCACGCGAAATCGGGCACTTGAAAGATGACGGGGTGATTTATCGCCCTGAGCGTGAAGCACAAGTGATTCGACGCCTGCAGTCAGAGAATCAGGGGCCATTGGCGCCTGAGGCGGTGAGTCATATTTTCCGTGCCGTGATGTCCAATTGTCGCGCACTGGAAAAAGAGCTGTCGATTGCTTTCCTGGGCCCCTTGGGCACTTACAGCGAAGAGGCGGCACTCAAGCAGTTTGGTGAAGGCCGCCAGGCCGTGGTATGCGCGAGCATTGATGAAGTGTTTCGTACCGTAGAAGCGGGTCAGGCCGATTACGGCGTGGTGCCGGTAGAAAACTCTACCGAGGGCGCCGTTGGTATTACACTGGATTTATTGTTGTCCAGTCCGTTACAAGTCATTGGCGAGATCACCTTGCCTGTACATCACTGTCTGTTGTCCGCACAGCAGGATATCCGTCAGATCAGCCATGTATTCTCTCACGCACAATCATTGTCGCAATGCCATGAGTGGCTAAATAAACACCTGCCAAATGCTGCACGTGAAGCGGTGACCAGCAATGCACGTGCGGCGCAAATGATCCACGAGCTGGTGGCGAGTGAAGGCACGTTTGCGGCGGCGATTGCCAGTAAACGTGCGGCCGATTTATTCGATTTGCATATCCTGGCCGAAAATATCGAAGATGATCCGAAAAATACCACACGCTTCCTGGTGGTGGGTAATCATGCCGTGGCACCTTCCGGCCAGGACAAAACCTCACTGGTCATGAGCGCACAAAACAAACCTGGCGCGGTATTACAGTTACTGGAACCATTTTCACGCCATGGCGTGAGCATGACCAAGCTGGAGTCCCGTCCGTCTCGTCAAAATCTATGGAATTACGTGTTTTTCGTCGATATTGAAGGGCACCAGCAGCAACCATCCGTACAGGCAGCGCTCAAAGATCTGGCTGAACGCGCCACATTACTCAAAGTGTTGGGCTCTTACCCAACCGCTATTATTTAATTCAATCTATGTCTTTATCAGAATTAGCCCCTGCCAATATTCGTGCCATTGCGCCATATCAAGGTGGCAAACCTATCAGTGAATTAGCCCGCGAAATGGGGCTCAATGAAGCTGATATCGTCAAGTTAGCCTCTAACGAGAATCCCTTGGGCATGAGTCCAAAGGCACAAATGGCATTAGAAGAAGCCATTTATGAGATTGCACGTTATCCGGATGGCAACAGCTTTGCCTTGCGCGATGCCGTGAGCCATAAATACGGTGTGCAACCGGCACAAATTGTATTCGGTAACGGCTCAAACGATATTCTGGAGCTGGCAGCACGTGCTTTTCTAAGCGCAGGCGATGAAACGATTTATTCCCAGCATGCTTTTGCGGTGTATCCGTTGGTGACGCAAGCCGTGGGCGCCACTGGCGTGGTTGTGCCTGCGGTTGAGTTTGGCCATGACCTGTCAGGTTTTTTAAAGGCGATCACGCCTAAAACCAAGCTGATTTTTGTGGCTAACCCAAACAACCCAACAGGCACACTGATCAGCAAAACAGATTTAAAAGCCTTTTTGCAACAAGTGCCCAAGCACATCCTGGTGGTGCTGGATGAAGCCTACGACGAGTACTTGTCTTCTGTAGACAAATCTGAGGCGATTGGCTGGCTGGCAGAATTTGAAAACCTGATTATTTCACGCACATTCTCCAAGGCCTATGGCCTGGCTGGCTTGCGCGTGGGTTTTGGCCTGATGCATGCCACCTTGGCTGACTTAATGAACCGCGTGCGCCAGCCATTTAACGTCAATAGCCTGGCACAGGTCGCTGCCACCGTCTCCTTGCAGGATGAGGACTTTGTTGCACGTAGTTATGCTGCCAACCAGGCGGGCATGACACAGATCACGCAAGGGCTGGAGCAACTGGGCCTGAGCTATATCCCATCCTACGGCAACTTTGTCAGCTTTAAAGTGACCAATGCCAATGCGGTGAACCAGGCTTTGCTCAAACAGGGCGTGATTGTGCGACCGGTGGCCAATTATGAAATGCCGGATTATTTGCGCGTCAGCATCGGTTTGTTTAGCGAAAATGCTCGCTTTCTGGAAGTGCTGGAAAAGATTTTAAAGTCATGACTGTATACGAAAAATTAGCTACCGATGATGTAAGGGTGCTGGAAATCAAGCCGCTGGTGAAACCGGCAGAGCTATTGTCACGCCTACAGGAAAGTACGGTCAGCACGCAAAATATCCTGAAGACACGCACTGCGATTCATCACATCTTGCATCAGGGTGATGACCGCCTGCTGGTGATTGTTGGCCCATGCTCGATCCATGATACCGAAGCCGGTATGGAATACGCCAAGCGTCTGCTGGAGGTGCGTACACGCCTGGCAGGTGAGTTGTTGATCGTCATGCGCGTTTATTTCGAGAAGCCGCGCACCACCGTGGGCTGGAAAGGCCTAATCAACGATCCACACCTGGATGGCACTTACGACATTAATTTGGGCCTGGAAAAAGCACGTCGCTTCTTGCTGGATGTGAACGAGATTGGCATGCCGGCGGCGACTGAGTTCCTGGATGTGGTGTCGCCACAATATACTGCCGACCTGGTGAGCTGGGGCGCGATTGGTGCACGAACCACAGAATCGCAAATCCACCGTGAACTGGCTTCTGGCTTATCCTGCCCGGTAGGCTTTAAAAATGGCACCGATGGTGGCGCCAAAGTCGCCATTGACGCGATTAAAACTGCTGCCAGCCCGCATCACTTTTTATCCATGACCAAAGAAGGCGAGTCAGCCATTTTTGCCACCAGGGGTAACGAAGACTGCCATGTGATTTTGCGTGGCGGTAAAGCGCCTAATTATGATGCGCAAAGTGTGGCGGCGGTGTGTGACCAGTTAGCGGACGCTGGCTTGGCGCCTGTACTGATGGTAGATTGCAGTCATGGCAACAGCCAAAAACAATATAAAAACCAGATCGCGGTGGTCGATGATGTTGCCAGCCAAGTTTCTGCGGGTGATGCGCGCATTATTGGCGTGATGCTGGAATCACATTTGAACGAAGGGCGTCAGGATCATTCGCCAGGTTGCAGCCTGAATTATGGGCAATCGATTACAGACGCCTGCCTGGGCTGGGATGACTCGGTGACTGTACTGGAAACCCTGGCAGCATCTGTCAAAGCACGTCGCGAAAAACGGGCCGCTGAGGAGTAAGCGATCAGCAGGCAAAACACCGGCCGCGCCAGTGAGCGCGGCTTTTTTATGCCTGTTATGATCCCATTTGACGCCTGCTCATGAAAATCATGAGCAGGGAATCATTGTCTGTTGCAGGCTGTTCATGCAACGCATGCGTATGATGCCAGTCTTACTTAACAGACATTGCAAACGCAGCTTGTACAGGACTTGCAATGAACACATAGTAGTCACAAACAATTGTTGTATGATGAAGTTTGAAACTGTCTTGCAACTCTCATGAACGAATAGAATTGAATAACGAGCGATTATGCATATACACGTATTAGGGGCTGGTGCTGGCGGTGGCTTTCCGCAGTGGAACTGTAACTGTCAAAACTGTGATGGTTTACGCAAAGGCACGATTAAGGCTAAACGCCGCACCCAATCATCGATTTGTGTCTCCAGCAATGGCGTGGACTGGGTGTTGTTTAATGCTTCGCCTGATGTATTGCAACAAATCCAGGAATTTGCCCCGTTGCAACCTGGCCGAGGCATCCGTGATTCCGGCATTCAGGGCATTGTGTTGATTGACGCGCAAATCGACCATACCACCGGACTGTTCATGCTACGTGAAGGTCAGGTCAAACGTGAAATTTATTGCACTAAGATGGTCTATGAAGACCTGACCACCGGTAACCAGATTTTGAATATCCTTGGCCATTATTGCGGCGTTAACCATCATGAAATTGCCATTGATGCCAATGATGTCAGCAACGCGCACAGTTTTGAAATCCCTGGCGTGCCTAACTTGCGCTTTACTGCAGTGGCCTTGAAGAGTGCGGCACCGCCATATTCACCACACCGTAACGACCCACATCCTGGCGACACCATCGGCGTGTTGATTGAAGAAATTTCTACCGGTAAAAAATGCTGGTACTCACCTGGCCTGGCTGAGATTGAGCCACATTTACCACCTTTGATGAACCAGGCCGATTGCATTATGGTCGATGGCACGTTCTGGACCAACACTGAGATGCTGGACATGGGCCTGATGACCAAAACGGCACGCAGTATCGGCCACAATCCGCAATCCGGGCCGGGCGGCATGATAGAAGAGCTGGATAAGTTTGGTACAGATAAGCCGGTGCGCAAAGTGCTGATTCATATCAACAATACCAACCCGATTTTAAGGGAAGATTCCGCCGAACGTGCGACACTTGGTCAACACAAGATTGAGGTAGCGTATGACGGTATGGACATCATTCTATAGGAGAGCAATATGAACGCAGTCAGCAACGACAACTTGCCATGGTCCCGTGAAGAGTTTGAAGCCAAGCTCCGCGAAAAAGGGAAGGGTTACCATATCTACCACCCGATTCATGTGCTGATGTATGAAGGCAAGTTAAGCAAAGAGCAGTTGCAGTGCTGGGTGGCGAATCGCTATTACTACCAGATCATGATCCCGCAAAAAGATGCGGCAGTCATGTCTAACTGCCCGGACAAAGAGGTGCGTAAAGGCTGGATACACCGGATTACCGACCATGATGGTTACGAAGGCTCTGAAGGCGGCATCGAGGCCTGGGTTAAGCTGGGTGAGGCCGTTGGTTTAACACGCGAGCAGATCACCTCACTGGAGCTGGTTTCGCCAGGCGTGCGTTTTGCGGTGGATGCCTATGTCAACTTCGCCCGTCAGCGCCCCTGGCAGGAAAGCGTTTGCTCTAGCCTGACCGAGCTGTTTGCACCGCATATTCACCAGCAACGCATCAGCTCCTGGCCAACCATGTATCCCTGGGTCAAAGAAGAAGGCTTTATTTACTTTAAAAAACGCCTGACAGAAGCCAGACGCGACGTAGAGCAAGGCCTGGACATTACCCTGGATTACTTCAGTGTGAGCCGCGATATGCAGCTGCGTGCGCTGGATATCCTGCAATTCAAGCTGGATGTGTTATGGGTAGTGGCCGATGCCATTATGCTGGCCTGCACCCAGATCAAGGTGGAAGACCGCGACTACACCCGCCAACCAGTGATCAAGTTTAGATAAGCGACGAAAGTAATTCTATGGAAAATAACATTCAACATTCAGATATCTACGCCATCGCCTTACACCATCGCTTTCAATGGGAAGAGGCGCAGCAAAGTTACGTCATCCTGTTTCCTGAGGGCATGGTGAAACTGCATGGGGGCGCCGGTGAAATACTGAAGCGTGTGGATGGTAAAACCACGGTCGGAGAGATTGTTATTGATTTGAAAACGACCTTTCCGGATGCCGAAGACATTGAGAATGATATTTTAGGCATGTTTGACCTGGCCGTTGGTAAAGCCTGGTTGCGCAAGCTGAATTAATCCGAAACGAGGGCATCATGGCACAGTTAAATAATGGTGTTGCAGCAAGCGTCACTCAGAAACAGCCTTTATGGTTGTTGGCTGAGGTCACTTATCGCTGTCCGCTACATTGCGCGTTTTGTTATAACCCGACCGATTATGACAAGCACACCAAAAATGAATTAACGACTGAGCAATGGATCAGCGCCTTGCGTGATGCGCGTAAAATGGGCGCCATCCAGTTGGGGATTTCTGGCGGCGAACCTTTGTTGCGTGATGATATTGAAGAGATTGTCGCTGAGGCGCATAAATTAGGCTATTACAGCAACCTGATCACCTCAGGTGTCGGCCTGACTGAAAAGCGTATCCAGGCGTTTAAAGAAGGCGGCCTGGACCATATCCAGCTCTCCATGCACGATGTTACTGAAGACATCAGCAACTTTATTACCAATACCCGCACTTTCGAGTTGAAGAAAAAAGTCGCAGCCATGATTAAATCGCATGGTTATCCGATGGTGTTAAATGTGGTCATACACCGTTATAACATTGACCAGGTCGGCAAGATTCTCGAAATGGCTGAAGCCTTGGGCGCTGATTATGTTGAACTGGCCAATACGCAGTATTACGGCTGGAGCCTGGTTAACCGTGACCAATTGATGCCTACCCGTGAACAGCTAGATCGCGCGGAAGCGGCTACCAATGCGTTCAGGGAGCGTGTGGGCAATAAAATGAAGGTATTCTTTGTGGTCCCCGACTACTTTGCTGACCGGCCCAAGAAATGTATGAATGGCTGGGGTGAGGTATTCATGATTGTGACCGCCAATGGCGATGTCTTGCCATGCCATTCGGCACGAGTCTTACCCGGTATGACGTTCCCGAATGTGCGCGAAAATGGCCTGGAATGGGCCTGGAAAGAGTCCCCTGCCTTTACAAAATACCGCGGCATGGAGTGGATGAAAGAGCCTTGCCGTAGTTGTGACGAAAAAGAAAATGATCTGGGCGGTTGCCGTTGCCAGTCCTACTTGCTAAGTGGTGATGCTGAAATGGCGGATCCGGTGTGTACTAAATCACCCAATCGCCATTTGATTGATGAAGCGTTGATCAACGCACAAAATCCGTTGGTACGTGAGCAGCCGATCATTTTCAGAACGGACAAAAACTCCAAAAAATATGTCGAAGGTGACAAGGAAAGAATCGAGCAGTTTCACGCCTTGCCTTAAGGCTGCGCATGCCTGCCATTGTGGCTTATAATCTTAAAGGTGCCTGAGGGCACCTTTGCTTTTTTACAAGGTTGTTCATGTTGAAATCCCGTTCTTCTACCCTGGTGCTGGTCCTGGCTGGGTTGGCTGCCTTAGCGCCATTTGCAATCGACACCTATCTGCCTGCATTTCACGTCATGGCTGCTGACTTTGGTACGGATGAACTGGCGATCCAGCAGAGCCTGACCTTGTATTTGCTACCCTATGCCGTGATGACGTTGTGTCACGGCGCCATTTCAGATGCTATCGGGCGCATCACCACTATTAAATGGGGACTGGCCATTTTCGCGCTGGCGAGCCTGGGCTGTGCATTTGCCCCCAACGTGCAGACCTTGTGGCTGTTCCGCGCCTTGCAAGGCGTGAGTGGCGGGGCGGGCAATACGGTGGCACGCGCCATGGTGCGCGACCTGTTTTCTGGTGCACAAGCGCAACGGGTGATGGCAACTGTACAGTTATTATTCGGCATCGCCCCCGCAGTGGCCCCCATTTTAGGCGGCGTCTTGCTGGGCATACACTGGCAAGCGATTTTCATTTTCCTATCCGTCTATGCCGCGATTGCGCTATGGATGGCGGTGCGCTATCTGCCGGAGACGATGACACCGGAGAAACGCATCGTATTCTCGGTCAAAGGGATTATCGCCACCTATGGCAAGATGCTTAAGCATAAGGTGTTTCTTGGTCTCGTCGCTTGCCTGGGCTTGAACTTCTCTGCATTTTTTATTTATGTGCTGGCCAGCCCGGTCTTCCTGGTCAAGCATTTGCATTTTAACAGCCAGCAATTCGGCTATCTGTTTATTCCTACGGTGACTGGCATGATGCTGGGCTCATGGATCTCACGCCATACAGCGGGTAAAGTGGCGCCAGCGCGCATTCTGTACTGGGCATTTGCCTGGATGCTATTCATTGCCAGTTGTAATGTGGGTGTGCAATGGTGGGCGAGCACCACCACGCACAGCGACTGGTGGCTGGCCATTTTACCGATTGCCTTGTTTAACGTGGGTATGGCGGCAGCCATGCCTGTGTTATCAATCGCCGCCCTTGATTGCTATCCGACCCTGCGCGGTACTGCCGCCTCCGCGCAAGCATTTATGCAAATGCTGTGCTCTACCGTGAGTTCGGCATTGATTGTCCCCTTGGTGTGGCACTCGACCTTCACCTTGGCGGCCGCCATGCTGGGGATGACGGTGCTTAGCAGCCTGTTACTGCTGTTGGCACGCAAACCCAAGCCGCCTGTCGCAGCGACCGCCAGTTAAGCGCAAGCCCTGAAATATGGGGCATTTACCGATTTCATTACATGTTTGAACAAGGACTGCCTGTTTTAATATAAAGCTGTCAATGCCTGCGAGCTTGCAGGACATTATTCAGAATCGACAAGGGAGTCAATCATGGAAATGACCAGAGAAGAAGAAGCTCAAAAAGCTTACGTCAAGTTGCTGACCGGGCAGGGTGTGAGTGAGCGTGTGCTGGTACAGCGCGAGTTCATCATTATTCGTGTCAGTGCTTTCCTGAAAGATATTCCTTGTGATGGCAGCCATTACCGACATGCGGTCGACCGTTTTATTGCTAGCATTGATCCTGCTGAAATTCCAAGTATCTTGCCGGTGATTCGCGAATTCTTCTCATTCTGGGTGCGCGATATCAAAGCCATTGCGGCCATGAGCCAGGCCAAAGTATTCAATGGCAGCACGCCTGTCGCCATGGTCACGCAGGATGAATTATTCAAGCATTGGTATGATTTGGATAAGACGGCGATGACTCTCCACGAAACACAAGTCATGGATGCTTTTGAACAAGTCACGCTGGTTCGCGGTTTTGAGCCCGCGGTATTTAAAGAGCGCATGCGCATGGCAAAATGCCTGCTGCTGTCGCTACGCCATATTTCGCACAAACAATCCCATAGTTACCGCCAGATGGTGGACAGAAACCTGCCATTGTTTAATGCGCTGGGTTCACAGCACACTTTTCTCAGCGTTTGTCGTGAGTTTTATTACTTTTGGCGTGGGGATATGTTGAAACCACAAACTGCAAGAGTACAAGCAACGCCAATGCGCGAAATGGCGATGGCAGCGTAATGTTTGCATGATAAGTCAGGCGGCGAGAAGCCGCCGTCAGGGTTTAAAAAACGCCAGCCTTAGCGCTGGCGAATTTTTTGCAGGATCAGCGCAGACAGTTCTTCAATCGAACGACTGGTGGAGTCTGCCCAGGGAATGCCTGCACTGCGCATCATGCCTTCAGCAATTTCAATTTCCTTGCGGCAGTTATCCAGTGAGGCATAAAAACTATCAGGGCGGCGCTCGTTACGCACAGAGTGCAAACGCTCGGGCTTGATGGTCAGGCCAAAAATCTTGTCGATATTTTTTTGCAAAGCCGCAGGTAAGGCGCCACGTTCAAAGTCTTCTGGAATCAATGGGTAGTTGGCCGCTTTAATGCCAAACTGCATGGCCAGGTAAATGCTGGTCGGTGTTTTACCGCAGCGGGACACACCAATCAGGATCACTTCAGCTTCATCCAGACCGGTATTGGTCATGCCGTCATCATGATTGAGCGTGAAATTAATGGCTTCCATGCGCTCAGAGTAGCTGTTGCCCATGGCGCTATACGCAATGCTGGCACCCGTCAGTGGCTCCTGATTAAGCTCCGAACCTAGCGGGTAAATAAAGCGGTGGAATAAATCAATAAAGTAGGCGTTGGCCTGCTTAAGGTGATTGCGGTGTTCGCCATTGCCGACAGACATGATCACAATCGGGCGAATACCATCCTGGGCAGCCACCTTCTGGATATGCTCAAAAGCGGCTTGCACTTTCTCGTCATTGTCCGTGAAGGGTAGGCGAGTAGTGGTGAACTTGGTATTCGGAAAGTGTTCCAGCAGTTTGCTCAAGGCGCCAGCTGTAATCCCCGTGCCATCAGAAATAATAAAAACAGAACGGTGATTCATGGTAACGCCTTGAGTTGATTGCTAAAGTTTACTACCTAGGTTTACTTCTTGGTCAAACGCTGCCAGGTGGCAACCACTGTGTCAGGGTTGAGTGACACAGACTGGATGCCCTCAGCCACCAGCCATTCGGCAAAGTCTTCATGGTCAGAAGGGCCCTGACCACAAATGCCGACGTATTTGCCCAAGCGGTTACAGGTGTTGATCGCCATTTTCAGCAATACTTTCACCGCATCGTTACGCTCGTCAAAACCGTCTGCCAAAATGCCGGAGTCACGGTCCATGCCTAATGTCAGCTGGGTCAGGTCGTTAGAGCCAATGGAGAAACCATCGAAGTATTCCAGGAACTGTTCTGCCAGCAAGGCATTGGCCGGGATTTCACACATCATGATCAGGCGCAGGCCGTTTTCACCGCGTTTGAGACCGTTCTCTGCCATGATTTCAGTCACAGCGCGCGCTTCTTCCAGCGTACGTACAAATGGGATCATCAACTCAACGTTGGTCAGGCCCAGTTCATCACGCACTTTTTTCATGGCCTGGCATTCCATGGCAAAGCACTCTTTAAAGTCTTCTGCCATATAACGCGCCGCACCACGGAAGCCGATCATCGGGTTTTCTTCGTCCGGCTCATAAATGTCACCGCCAACCAGTTTTTTGTACTCGTTAGACTTGAAGTCTGAAGTACGTACAATCACTGGTTTTGGATAGAAAGCGGCCGCAATGGTCGCGACACCTTCTGTCACTTTATCAATATAAAACTGTTTCGGGCTGGCATAGCCACGTGCACGGTTTTTGATCGTTGCCTGAATGGCCGCTGGCATGGCATCAACATTCAAGATGGCTTTCGGGTGAATGCCAACCATGTTATTAATCACGAACTCCAAACGTGCCAGGCCTACACCGTCGTTTGGTGTTTGAGCAAAGGTAAACGCCATGTCAGGGTTGCCGACGTTCATCATGATCTTGCAAGGTGGTTTTGCCAGTGCGCTGTTAGATTGCGTAGACACTTCGAAGTCCAGGGCGCCATGGTAAACAAAACCAGTTTCACCTTCAGCACAAGACACTGTCACCATTTCGCCATCACGCAGCAAATCTGTGGCATTCACTGAGCCGACAATCGCCGGGATACCCAGTTCACGTGCAATAATCGCCGCATGGCAGGTACGGCCGCCACGGTTGGTCACCAGTGCGCTGGCACGTTTCATCACTGGTTCCCAGTTAGGGTCAGTCATGTCGGCAACCAGCACGTCGCCTGGTTGAACTTCATGCATATCAGCCGGATCCAGCACAATACGTACCGGGCCCACGCCTACTTTTTGTGTCACGGCTCGGCCGGCAACCACAGGTACTGAAGAGTGCTTTTGCAGTTTGAAGGTTTCAGTGATGTTTTTAGCCGCTTCTTGCGATTTCACTGTCTCAGGACGTGCTTGCAGGATGTACAGTTTGTTATCCAGGCCGTTTTTACCCCACTCAATGTCCATTGGGCAGCCATAGTGTTGCTCAATCGTCATCGCGTAGCTAGCCAGTTCCAGAATATCTGCGTCTGTCAGGGAGTAACGATTGCTTTCTGCAGCATCAACGTCCACGGTATGCGTGGATTTACCTGCCTGGGTAGCATCAGAAAAGATCATCTTGATCAGTTTTGAACCCATGGTGCGGCGGACGATGGCTGGTTTGCCTTGCGCCAGCAATGGCTTGTGTACATAGAACTCATCAGGGTTGACGGCACCTTGCACCACGGTTTCACCTAAGCCGTAAGAGGAGGTAATGAACGCGACATCACGGTGACCAGATTCAGTATCAATGGTAAACATCACACCGGCACAGCCAATGTCTGAACGCACCATTTGTTGCACGCCTGCGGACAAAGCCACATCTGCATGCACAAAGCCTTTGTGTACGCGGTAGGAGATCGCACGGTCGTTATATAAGGAAGCAAATACTTCTTTAATGGCGTGGTTAATGTTTTCCAGGCCATGGATATTCAGGAAAGACTCTTGCTGACCAGCGAAAGAGGCATCTGGCAAGTCCTCTGCCGTCGCAGACGAACGCACCGCGAAGGTCGTGCCTTGTGCTGATCTTTCAATCAGTTTGGCATAATTTTCAGCAATCGCTGTTTGCAGGGCTTGTGGAAACTCGGCTTCCATAATCCACTGGCGAATTTGTGAGCCAACACGGGCCAATTCCTGAGTGTCGTCTGCATTCAGTTTATCAAGCAAGTCGTTGATCTTGTTGTTTAATCCACCTTGCGCCAAAAACTCACGATAAGCATCTGCGGTGGTCGCAAAGCCGGTAGGTACGCGTACACCCTTGGCTGTGAGTTGAGAAATCATTTCGCCCAAAGAAGCATTTTTGCCCCCTACGGACGGCACATCAGTGTTTCGTAGATTCTCAAATGGAATAACATGACTTACCATATAAAACCCTTAATTATTTTAAAACTGGTGGTAATCTATCGCGGAATGCAACGGATTGAATTCGATAAATAGAGGCTGTTTGCCGGACATCGTCTGATTACAGAATGACTTTTATAACGGTCATTATGCCAAAATCATGTTTTAATGTCACGTCGCCGTAAGGGTGGCAATTCATTTTTTTTAGCATCAATATAATAAAACGCCATGAATGCAGTAATTCCCGCAGAGCGCACGGTCAGTGTGACCACTTATGGTCGCCTACATCTCGGTTTTTTCAACCTGAGTCGAGAGACTCAACGTCAGTTTGGCAGCGTCGGCGTCGCGATTGATGCCTTTCAAACTTCATTAAGTATCAGTGGCGGCCCGCAACAGCTGGCATTGGATCCATGGGCCTCTGCCATCTTGCAACGCCATTTAGCTGCCTGCGAAACGCAAGCCGAGCTGAACGTGACCATTCAACAGGCGATTCCCCGTCATGGCGGCCTGGGTTCAGGCACACAAATGGCCCTGGCGTTAGGCGCAGCAGCCAACAGTTTATTAGATAGACCAGTAGAAGCCGCCGCGATTGCCGCGATTCACCAGCGTGGCGCCCGTTCAGGCATCGGCATCGCCACGTTTGAACATGGTGGTTTGGTGGTCGATGGTGGCCGCAATGCGCAGACGATAGTGCCGCCTATGCTGGCGCGCCATGCGTTTCCGTCCGACTGGCATTTTTTATTGATTATGGACAACAGCCGCGACGGCTTGCATGGACAAGGCGAGAAAACCGCATTCAAACAGTTGGCACCACAATCATTGGCGGCCACACAAGCGATACAGCAACAGTTATTGAGCCTGGGCCTGCCAGCACTCATCGAGCAAGACTTTGCCGGGTTCAGCCAGTTTATCGGTGCACTGCAAGCCTATAATGCTGAGTACTTTGCGCCTGCACAAGGCGGTGCCTATGCCAGCAAAGCGGTCGCCGGCATCTTGCAAACATTGCAGCAGCAGGGCTATGCCGGTGTCGGGCAAACCTCCTGGGGGCCGACCGGTTTTGTGCTGCTACCATCGCGTGCCGAGGCGATCGCCATGCAAATGCAATTCCTTAAAAAATATGCAGGGCAGACCACGCTCGGTTTTCTGGTCAGCGCGGCAGTGAATCAGCCTGCATGTATTAAGATAGAAGATGTGGCAAATTAAAATTTTTTAAGATAATTTTGAAAAGTTATGATTTTCACGGTCTACTCTTTATTTTGAACTGCGCTGGAAGTGTGTATATTGGCTGTAGGTTTGATTAACGAACGGTTCCGGGGGGAATAATGAAAAAAACCAGTATTATGCATTTGTTTACAGCCGCAAAAAATGCCAGCCCATTTGATGTGAATATGGCGTTTGATGCCGGCTACGAAAAAATTATTTCTTACACCGATGTGACCTTGAATGAAATCGTTGCGCTGACGCAAGATGCGATTTTCTCCCGCAGTCCGAGTGGTTTAAAGCAACAGGCGCTGTTCTTTGGCGGTCGTGATATCCAGGTCGCCCTCGAGATGCAGAAACAGGCGCGCAGCGCTATGTTTAAGCCATTTGAATGCCACACATTTTCTGATCCTTCTGGTGCATTTACCACTGCGGCAGCCATGCTGGCCAAGGTTGATTTCTATTTGCAAAAATCTGGCAGCGGCCTGGGCAAAGAAAAAATTGCTATTTTTGGTGCCAGTGGCACCGTTGGCTCCACCGCCGCATTGATTGCTGCCCGCCAGGGATCAACGGTATTTATGGTGGCGCATGCTGGCGTAGAGAGCATGCAAGCCTATGTGGATAAATTGTCCTCCAGCTATGGCGTGACATTACAAGTAGTTGATGGCAGTACTGAAGCCGCCAAAATTGCCGTCTTAAATGAAGCAACCGTTGCGTTGTGCGCCACACCAGCTGGTATTCGCGTGCTGGAAGTTTCCCAGTTTGCCAACTCCAAAACGCTGAAAGTCGTGGCTGATGTTAACGCCGTGCCGCCCTCCGGGATTGAGGGTGTCGATACCTTCTCTAATGGTGGCCTGATTGAGGGTACGCAAGTAGCAGGGTTTGGCGCGTTGGCCATTGGTCAACTGAAGTATGTCACACAGAACAAATTGCTGGAGCAGATGTTGCAAAGCGAAAGCCCGATGCATATTGATTACCATCAGGCCTATGAATATGCCTGTGCACACGTAGAATAAGGTGATTCTTGCGGCTGGCAATCTTGTCTCAAAGTGCGCGCATCTATAGCCAGATGGCGCAACAAGAAGGATTTAGCGTATTCGCCGTCGATGCGTTTGCAGATGCGGATACGCGGCAGGCCGCACAATCGGTATATCAATGGCCAGGTCTATGCGAACAGCAGCCTGGCGATGAAATGGCAGGTTTGTTTGCAGCATTAGATGCTTTTCAGCCCGATGCAGTCTTGATCGGCTCGGGATTGGAAGCCAATCTAGCAAGCTACGGTGTGTTGTCTGCCCGTTATGCTTTACTTGCTAATCTGCCCGCAACGGTTGGTCGTGTGAAAACCCCGCAATGGCTAAAGGCATGTTGCGATGTACATAGTGTGCAGTCGCCGTCAATTACTGACACTCAACCAGCAACAGGGCAGTGGTTATATAAGCAGGCAGGGCAGTGCGGTGGCAGCCATGTACAACACTGGCAATCCGAGATGGATGAAGTTGAGCATGGCTACTGGCAAGCATTCCAGCCGGGGCAGGCAATAGGTATATTATTTTTAGCGCATGCGCAGTCTATCACCTTGATAGGTGTGCATGCACTCAGGCAACATGCAGACAGTTACGCTTATGCTGGCGCCACACGCTTGCATGATGCGTTGCTATATGAAGCCGCAAATCATGTATTGCAGGCACTGGTGCCAGCATTAGGTTTGGTGGGCATCAATAGTATTGATGCGATTTGGCATGAAGGCACATTGCATGTCATTGAAGTCAATCCAAGGCTGAGTGCCAGTATGCGTTTATATATGGCGCTGCCATTAATACAAGCGCATATGGCCAGTTTCTTGCATGAGGCTGTGCCTGCGCTAGCGCAACAAACAAACGCGGCCAGTCATTGCATCATGTATGCGAGACAAACGATAGATGTCAGCCAGTTAAGCTTTCCAGACTGGCTGGAAGACAGGCCTTGTGGTGGCAATATCACTGCCGGGCAACCCATTTGCAGTGTCTATGCAGAAGGGCAATCAGACCGCGAAGTACAACAGGCTTTGCTGGATAAAAAAACACGTTTAGAAAAATTATGGGGGACTTATGTCTGTGACAACATCGAATTCAACATCCATTAGCGTACAAGAATATAGTGCACCGCTGGTGGCCGGGCTGATTGCCAACGCACCAGCCCTGGGCTGTGCGGTATCTACGCATGAAAGCGGCGCGACCATCGTTGACGCCGGCATTCAGGCGCCGGGCGGGCTGGAGGCTGGTCGTATTATTGCCGAGATTTGCATGGGTGGTTTGGGCAGTGTTGCTTTGCGCCATGTGCCACAGTTTGCCAATTGGCCACTGAGTGTTGTGGTGACGGCCAAACAGCCGGTGATTGCCTGTTTAGGCAGTCAGTATGCCGGTTGGGCATTGTCACACGAAAAGTTTTTCTCACTCGGTAGCGGCCCGGCCCGTGCCATTGCCCAGCGCGAAGAGGTGTTTAAGGATATCAACTACAGCGACAAAGGCGAACAAACGGTATTAGTACTGGAAACCGATAAAGTGCCGCCAGTGCAAGTAATTGAAAAAGTCGCCAGAGACACCGGGTTACCCGCCAACAAGCTGACTTTTATTCTGACGCCCACACGCAGCGTTGCCGGTTCACTGCAAGTGACCGCGCGCGTGCTGGAGGTTGCATTGCACAAATGTCACACCTTGCATTTTGACTTGAGTGCCATTGTCGATGGCTATGGCGTTGCGCCTATCCCAGCGCCATCGCCAGACTTTATTGTCGGCATGGGCCGCACCAATGACGCCATCCTGTTTGGTGGTTTTGTGCAGTTGTTCGTCAATACTGACGATGCCGCTGCTGAGCAGCTGGCACAACAATTACCTTCTTCATCTTCTAAAGACTATGGCCGACCATTTGCCGACGTGTTTAAAGCGGTGAATATGGACTTTTACCAGATTGACCCGATGTTGTTCTCGCCAGCCAAGGTAAGCGTGACTAACCTTAAATCCGGCAAAACATTCTTTGCCGGAAAATTCAACGAAGACCTTTTGAATCAATCATTTGGCGGGTGAATTTAAAGTTTTACTAAAGAAATATAAACCCTAAAGAAATACACACACGAGTAATAAAAGCGCGGGATACAATGCATCATATGCAATGTACCCGCGTTATTTTTTAGAATCTGCCTTATGCAAGTTATTCCCATTTTCACTGACGAAGTCGCCCAGGCTGGCGGCTGGCATGGCCAAAGCCTGGCACAGGCATTTGCACGCCGCGGCTGGCATGCACATATGGTGTCACTCGATAGTTGCCATATCAGTATTGCTCAACAGCAGGTCACTGTACATATTCCCGGTTTGAGTCAGCCCGCACCATTGGCATTTGTGCGTGGTGTCGCTGCGGGTACTACGCAGCAAATCATCACGCGCATGAACCTTTTGCATACCTTGCAACGCCAGGGGATGACCATTTATAACCACGCGCGTGCCATTGAAACCACTGTGGACAAAGGCCTGACCAGCCAATTGCTGGTTGAGCAGGGCGTGGCCACGCCTAATACGTGGGTGTGCGAGCACCGTGACGTGGCGCATAGCATTATGCAGCAAGCGCTGGATGCCGGGAAAACTCTGGTGATCAAGCCTCTATTCGGTTCACAAGGCAAGGGCGTACGCTTAATCGAAACGCGTGCGCAGTTTGCACTACCGCAAGACCCGTTTGTCGATGGTGTTTATTACCTGCAAGAGAAGATTGATTGCGGCCCTTATCAGCATGATTACCGTGTATTCGTGGTACGTGGTGAGCCCATTGCGGTCATGAAGCGGCAGGGCGATAGCTGGCTGCATAATGTGGCGCGTGGTGCACGCTGCAGCGCATGTGATGAGGTCGATGTGGCTGACATTGGCGTCAAAGCTGCGCAGGCCGTCGGCATTGATTATGCAGGCGTAGATGTGATGCGCGATAAACATGGCAAGTTATGGGTGATCGAAGTCAACAGTATTCCAGCCTGGCGCGGCCTGCAAAGTATTACCCATTTTGAGATTGCCGATGTATTGGTGAATGATTTACTGCAATTGGCCAACGTGGCAGAAGGCCAGCCATGAGCGCAGCCGTACAGCAAGCCTATCTGAACGCCTGCCTGGCCGAACTGGAAGCCCTCAAGCCTGGCAATGTGCATATTTTTGCCGATGGCCATGGCATGCGGGTGCAGGACTTTATCCATAGCGCAGAAGTCTCTGCGCCTGCATTGTGTGATGATCAGCTATTCGGCACGCGGACACTGGGCCAGCGTATCTTGCACGCTTTGCAGGCGACCCACGCCAAAGTAGGCTGCAATACCAATTTGGGTATTATTTTGCTGGCTGCGCCTGTGGTGCAAGCTTATTTGCAATATCCACAGTTATCGCTGTCAGCAGGTTTACAGCAAGTGTTGCAGCAAACCACCGTGGACGATGCAGCCTCGGTCTATGAGGGCATCCGCCTGGTCAGCCCGGCAGGCATGAGTCAGCGCGACGAGCATGACGTATCACAGGTGCCGCAAATCACCTTGCTGCAAGCCATGCAATTAGCCAGCGCAAATGATATGGTGGCACGCCAGTATGTGGATGGCTATGCCCGTATTTTTACGGCTGCGATACCGCTTTACACTGATTGTTACCAGCGCTGGCAGCGACCTGCCTGGGCATTAACAGCCGTTTATTTATATTGGCTGGCGAGCGTACCAGACAGCCATATCGCCAGGAAATATGGCCAGGCCAGTGCGGCAGAAGTACAGCAGGCCGCCAGTGCGCATTACCAGGCCTTTGTTGCCCTGGAAAACCCGAAACACTACATGCCTGATTTACTAAAATGGGATCAGTCACTCAAGCAGGAAAAGATTAATCCTGGCACCAGTGCCGACCTGACGGTGATCACCGCCATGCTTTCATTACTGGACGCAGGCCGCGCTTAAGCTCGACGGCGAGCTGAGGTATACTGTAACGCTTTAGTAGCCTATAGTCAGGAGGGCGTTATGACCGATCAGGTACTCACCGAGCAAGAAATTCAACAACATTTTTCTGAATCATTACCGCATTGGGTGTATGAGGATGGCTGGATCCGCCGTAAATATAAAACCAACAGCTGGAAAGGCACACTGATGGTAGTCAACACCGTTGGTCATCTGGCCGAAGCTGCCTGGCATCATCCAGACTTAACCGTGTCCTATGCCTTCGTCATCGTCAAACTGTGCACACACAGTGCCAAAGGCATCACGATGAAAGATATCGAACTGGCACGCAAAATTGAAGAAGTGGTGCAATGGCAACCGCAGTTACAAGCAGGCTCTGCGCTTGAAGGTACACCGCAGAGTGACCTGCGCTTCAGCTACGTCAAATACGATTAGTTTCAGTATTCTGCGTCAATAGTTTTCGTTAGCCCAGTTTCAACTGCATGAACACCAATCATCATGCCGGTTTACCACCGGCAATCTTTTTAATGGGTCCCACCGCTAGCGGTAAAACCGCGGCGACCATTGCTTTAGCACAGCGCTTTCCGGTTGAAATTATCAGTGTTGATTCCGCACTGGTATATCGCGGCATGGATATCGGCACCGCTAAACCCGACGCCGAGACCTTGCGCCAGGCACCGCATCACTTAATCGACCTTATTTCACCGCTGGAACAATACTCCGCGGCACAATTTGCCAAAGACGCCCTGGCACTGATGCATACAGCAACTGCTCATGGTCGTATCCCAGTGCTGGTCGGTGGCACTATGTTGTATTTCAATGCCTTGCAACATGGCCTGAGTGATCTGCCAGAAGCCGATTTAACCATCCGCGCCCAGATTGAAGCGGAGGCGAATGCTTTAGGCTGGCCAGCAATGCATGCGCAATTGGCTAGCATAGACCCAGCAGTTGCCGCCAAGATTCACACCACAGACTCGCAGCGCATAGAGCGCGCATTAGAGGTTTATCGCATCAGCGGTAAATCCATGAGTGCTTTACGTGCGCAATCGCAAAAAGTATCGCTACCGTTCAATATCCTTAAACTTGCCTTGATGCCGAGTGATCGCAGTGTCTTGCATCAGCGCATTGCCGAACGCTTTCAGATCATGCTCAAGCATGGCTTTGTGGATGAGGTAAAAAGGTTGTTGCTTGAGTATCCGCAACTCACTGTGGATAGTCCCAGTATGCGCTGCGTTGGTTACCGGCAAGCGTTGCAATATTTGAATGGTGATATCGATTTAGCTACTTTGGGTGAGCATGGTGTATACGCCACTCGCCAGCTCGCCAAACGCCAACTCACCTGGCTACGTGGCATGGACGATGTACAGGTATTGGATTGCTTGCGTACGGATTGGGTGGGCGAGGCTCTTACCCTGATTCAGCAACAAACGCAGGCATAAATAAAAACCGGACAATGTCCGGTTTTTATTTTATTGCATATCCACTTGGCAAATACTAATAAGCGCCATCCTGGCCGACGATCGTTAACCATGCAGTCTTAGCCACGATCAGCATGTCCAGACGCGGGCTCCAGTTGCGTAAATACTCCAGGTCATAGTGCACGCGCTGCTCCATCTTTTCCAGTGTGTCGGTTTCGCCACGGAAGCCATTGACCTGTGCCCAGCCGGTAATGCCCGGTTTTACCTTATGACGCACCATATAGCCTTTAATCAGCTTGCGGTACTCTTCGTTATGCGCCACGGCATGCGGGCGTGGGCCAACGACACTCATGCGTCCTTGCAACACATTAATAAACTGCGGCAACTCATCTAATGATGATTTACGCAGGAAGGCACCCAGCGGAGTAATTCTCTGGTCATTCCTTGTTGCCTGAGTGACTGTAACGCCATCTTCCGTAACAGACATTGAACGGAACTTATAGACCAGAATTTCCTCACCATCCAAACCATAGCGCCGTTGCTTGAAAATAATGGGGCCAGGGGAGGTGAGTTTCACCCCTAAGGCGACCCCCAGCAAGATAGGTGAAATCAATATCAACACAAACAGCGAGAACAAAATATCCGCTGTACGTTTAATTAAACCATCCACGCCGGTAAAAGGTGTTTCACATACCGACACTACCGGAATACCATTGACGTCAGACACACGGCCTTGAATCAAGTCTGTGACGAAAATATCCGGCACAAAGTAGATCGAAGCGGTGGTGTCTTTTAAATCATCCAACAATTTCAAAATACGCGGGTGGCTAGACATCGGTAGCGCAATGTAGATCGTATGAATCTGGTTGCTCTTGCAATAGGCAGGAATGTCCGTCAGGGCGCCCAGAATTTCAAAGCCATGGTCTTGCGGCGCACGCTCCGGGGCACGATCCTCAAAGAACCCCAATACGGAAACCCGGCTATACTCATCTGCCAGCAAATTATTTGCTACGGCCAGGCCTTGTTCATTGAGGCCGATAATGACTGCATTTTTGATAGGGCCCTGCAGGCTGATAAAGAACGGAGAGAGCTCCTTTAGCGCCGTTAACGCAAGAATCTGGGCGATCGGCGTTCCTATTAACCAGGTGTATATAATTTCTGGGGTATACAGCGTGATGTAGCCCGTAATCCGCGCAAATACAAGCACCATGCCCGCAAGCAAAAGCCATTGAAAAATGACATCCCGCACCATTTTCCAAAATCCCAGGCGAATTTTTGCACCGCTAGGAAAAGTCACCGAAAACAGTAATATCGAGGTGAAGAAGATAGAGATAGGAATTCTGTCTTCGAAATAAATAAAAATGCCCCACATAAAAAAGACTAATACGAGGGGCTCTACAATGGATTCAATGAAGTAAAGGGGGCTTCGGGGCCCCGAAGATAATCCGGAGATTGTTCTAATTGGCGGTCTGATAGTTTTTTTCATAGATTACTTATTTCTATATACCGTCCGAGTTTAACCAAATTAATGCTTAACATCAATCGCCGAATGGCAACGCCAACGCAGCCTGGATGTCATAAAACCGTCTTGAAAGCTTGCGTATACTGTTGAGCTGATTTAACAATTCTCATTGCATCTACTAAAAAGTTAAATTTTGGTAGCAAAAAATGTATGTTTACAGGTTAGAATGTAAATCAAACATCATATTTACTATTGCTTAAAAATACATGTCATCCTGCAAGCAATCCCCCAAAGTAAAGATTAAACGTTCGATTCGGTGCTGGCTTGCGCTAACGTTGAGTGCATTTCCTTTTTGCGTGGTAGCTGATGAGTTGGATACGATACAGTTAAACGCTTCACTCAATAAGACATATGATGACAACATCTTTCGTCAGAACAGCAATGCCATTTCTGATGTCATCACGATTACGACGCTGGGATTTAGGGTTGATAAAACCTACTCATTGCAACGGTTTACTTTAGATGCGTCTTACACAAACTTTAAATATAATCGTACAGACTTTCTTGACTATGACGCTAAAAACTACAATGCAGCTTGGTTGTGGTCACTGACTCCGAATCTGACAGGTAAAATCACTTCAGAGCAAACTCAGGTTTTGAATGATTTTAGAGACTTCGCCAATCCTATTCAAAACATCAGAACCTCAAAAATACAAAGGTTTCGTGCTGAGTATTCACCTCACCAGGTTTGGACAGTCATAGGCGGTGTCACTTATACGGATGTTACCAACAGCCAACAATTTAACGCGCAAGCTGACTTTAGCGCGTTTGCGTTTGATTACGGCGCCAAATATAAATTTCCCTCAGGCTCCAGTCTTGCGTTTTTAGGTCATAACCGCCGAGGTGAATATAGTGGCAGACCGGTGAGTGCTATCTTTGACAATGGCTATGACGAGACCGAATTCGAAATCGATGCTGTGTTAAAGGCTTCTGGTAAAAGCAGCTTGACTGCAAAGCTGGCCTATATTCAACGTGAATACGACCACTTAACACTACGCGATTACCAATCGTATATTGGTTATGTCAATTACGACTGGTTCATCACGGGTAAAATGATGGCAAACTTTAATCTCTCGCGTACGGTTTATCCTTTTGAGCAGGCGAATAGTACATACTCATCTACAGACACGCTGAAAAGTGAGCTCATCTACAATGTCACAGATAAAATACAAGCTAGTGTCAATGCCAGGGTATCTGATCGTGATTTTGATGGCCGAGGTCAATTCGGCACCATTGGGCGTACTGACAAAGAAAAAGGATTTGGAGGCTCATTAAAATGGTCTCCAATTAAAAACGTTTCCCTTTCTTTAAACACAGGCAAATCATACCGTAATTCGACTTTATCGCAGTTTGACTTTGATGATACGCTCACCAGTCTCAACCTGGACCTGAAGCTTTAATCTGCAAGCCTTACGATAGGTTTTTAATAATCAAGCGTTTCAGAATGAAAAATATAATTACAAATTTCTGTCTTTTAATACTTACTGGCTGCAGCGGGCAGCAGAACTCAAGCATCAACTCGCCAGTATTGGCTAAAGTGAATGGCGATGAGATTTCAGCCTATACTCTGCAAAATGAATTGAAAGCTTCGCAACAAAATGCAGATGACCGAGCAGTAGCCAAAAAAGTATTTGCCGGATTAGTTGATCGACAGTTACTGGTGCAAGAGGCGCTCAAACTTGACCTGGAAAGAGCGCCTGAGGTAATTCAAGCTATTGAGTCAGCTAAAGCAAAGATTTATGCTCAAGCGTATCTCTCAAAAAAAATAGCAAAGCTGTCGCCAGCTTCTGAAAGTGAGATCAATCAGTACATTGAGTCGCACCCTGATAAATTCGGGCACCGTAAAGTGTTTAAGATGCAAGATGTTGTTTTTGCAAACGACCAGTCCTTACTCGATCTGCCTAGTATTGAAAAAGAAGTATTAACACTCACTGAATTGAAGACTATTTTAAGTACCAAAGGTATCACCTTTGAAACTGGAGACAGTCAACTGTTTACAGACAGGTTGCCAGACAATGTATTGAATAAAATCAAGCCGATGAAAAAAGGCGACTTACTTTTTTTACATAGTAATAACAACATTATCGTAAAATCAATAGAGGATATTGTTGAGCAGCCGATGCCAGAAAAAAGTGCGCATCTGTTCGCTAGCAGGTTGTTGAATCAACAGAAGCAGCAGGAGTTTGTTGCCCAGGAAATTGCAAGACTAAAGGCCCTGGCAACGATAGATGTGTTGGATCCGGAACTGAACGAGCAGTCGCAAGTCGTTAATCATTAGACTAACGTTTACTTTTAGGCTCATTTAATATTATTGAATGATCACCGTAATACAATAGACTTAACTACTTAAAGAGTTATCACTTATGATGAATTTAAAAAATTATTTTGTTATTACATTCCTGTTCTTATTCAGTGTAATAGCCCATGCGGACTATACCTTAGGTGCTGGAGACTATGTCAAAGTCGTTGTCTATGGCGATGCTGAGTTGACGCGGGAAACTCGAGTCTCAGAAGACGGTGTACTGACCATGCCGCTGATCGGAGAGGTCAAAGTCGGTGGTTTAACGACCATTGAGAGTGAAAAGCGGATTGCCGAGCAATTAAAACGTGGCGGCTATATTGCTAACCCGCAAGTTTCCGTCTTGGTGCTTGAGTTTATGAGTAAGTCAGTTTCTGTACTGGGCGGCGTGCCTAAACCAGGACGTTACCCAGTGACTAGGCCAACAGATGTGAAAGATATTCTGGCAGAAGCGGGTGGATTGGTGCCAGATGCCTCTGAGATTATTACGGTAGTGCGAGGCGACAAACGTAGCGAGTACGATTTAAATGAAGTGATCGAGCGTCGCAACGTAAACGATCAGGATGTACGCTTAATTGGCGGGGAAACCATTTATATCAGCACACGCGACGTTGCTGTCGCTGGTCAGGTATTGCGCCCTGGTAAATACGGTATTCAAGGTGGCACACGTAAAATTAGCGACTTCGTAGCATTGGCAGGCGGTGCAACTGAAAATGCCGGTGAAACACTGTTCTTTACTTCTGTGCGCTCAGGTACACCAGTGACACAGGAAATTAATATTGATGAGCTGTTTAAGTCTCCATCTAACGCTTTAAATAAAGAGTTGTTGCCAGGTGACGTTGTATATGTTCCTAAAGCACCGCAGGTATATGTGTATGGTGAAGTGCAACGTCCTGGCATGTACAAGATTGATAAAAACATGACTGTGATGCAGGCTATTGCCAAATCAGGTGGTTTAACAGTGCGGGGCACACAGCGTTCAGTAAAGTTACACAGAAAAAATTCTGAAGGCGCTACTGTGAAGCAATCTCCGGATCTTACCGCGACTTTGCAAGATGAAGATGTATTGTTTATTGAAGAAAGTCTGTTGTAATTTTAAAGGTTGACTATGAACTTATCTCAGTTAGTGCTGGTTTTAAAAGCACGCTACAAAATGATTTTACTGGTGGCGATCATCACTTTGCTGACCGCTAGCTTGGTGAGCCTGTTGTTTCCTAAAAGCTATAAGGCTGCAACGACGGTCATTCTCAATTACAAGGGTGTAGACCCTGTGACTGGGATGGCGATGCCTGCGCAATTAATGCCAGGTTATATGGCAACCCAGGTCGATATCATCCAAAGTAAAAATGTGACTCTGGATGTGATCAAAAAATTGCATTTGGCTGAGGTTAAATCATTGCAACAACAGTTTGCCGAAGCAACTGAGGGCAAACAGGCTGATATTAATCAATGGCTGGCAGATTTACTGCAACAAAAGCTGTCCATCCTGCCATCCAAGGAAAGCAGTGTCATCAGTATCGGCTATAAAGGAGTGGACCCCGTTTTTGCAGCAACCATGGCAAATGCATTCGCTGAGTCTTACATTAATTTGAGCCTGAAGTTAAAGATCGATCCAGCCATTAAAGCGTCACACTACCTGTCTGAGCAAACCAAGGTCTTGCGTGAGAACGTGCAACAAGCACAAAACAAGCTGGCTGAATATCAGCAAAAACATGGCTTGACCAGTATTCAGGAAGCCTATGATGTAGAAACATCAAAATTGAGAGACTTATCATCACAATATAGTTTGATGCAGTCTCAATCTATTGAGGCTAACTCTCGCCGTAATGATGCTACAAAAAACATGAGCGACTCTCCTGACGTGGTTCAAAACCCAATTGTGCAGAACCTTCGTATGAACTTGTCTACTGCTGAGTCTAAATTGGCTGAAATGGGGCAGCGCTACAGCAAGAATCACCCGATGTACATTGCCTCAGAAGCTGAAGTGAATAAACTTAGAAGCCAATTGAATACCGAAATTGATCGCACAGTCGTTAGCCTGAGTAACAATGCAAACATCAACTCTCAACGTTTGGGAGATGTTAAGGCGCAACTGGAAAAGCAAAAACAGAGAGTACTTGAGCTAAACAGATCTAGATCAGACTTGCTGATTCTGGAGAGAGAAGTACAAAGTGCCCAGAATGCTCTGGAGTCTGTGAATAACCGCTTTAGCCAAACTGCGCTAGAAGGGCAATCTAACCAAGGCGATATTTCAGTACTTGAAACAGCTGTACCTCCAATTGAGCCCAGCAATCCAAGCTTATGGCTGATTGCACCATTTTCAGTGATTATCGGTGCTTTGTTAGGATGTCTGTTTGCACTGCTTGCAGAAATGCTGGATCGTCGCATTCGTAGCAAGGACGACATTCTTGCATTGGGTGAAATTCCAGTTTTTGAATACAGCATCAAGCCAGTCTAGTTTTTAGCTGGCCCTTTAGAAAACAACTTATCAGGCAAAAAGTGATTGCGTATGAATATTATTGAAACAGAGAACAAAGCGCCTTTGAAAACAGTTTCTTCCAGTATCGGGCACCTGTTGCTTGATATGGGGAAAATTACTGAGAAAGATGCTGAGCGTATTCTTAAGTTTCAGAAAGAAAAATCAATGCGTTTTGGCGAGGCTGCCTTGGCATTGGGTTTTGTTTCTATAGAAGATATCAATCAGGCATTGTCTTATCAGTTTGATTATCCTTATATCACCCCGGATAAAGCTTCATTTAATACAGGTTTAATTGCAGCATTTGATCCGTTCTCGAAACAAGTTGAATCATTGCGCTCTTTACGCACGCAATTAATTTTGCGCTGGTTTGAACGCGGCTTTAAAACGATTGCAGTTTCATCAGCCAGAGAAGCAGATGGTGCGAATTTACTGGCGTCCAACCTGGCAGTTGTATTCTCTCAACTGGGTGAGCGTACACTGTTGATTGATGCCAACTTGCGTGACCCATCCCAGCATAAGTTGTTCAAGCTGAATAACCATCATGGCTTGTCTGATATCCTGGTAGGCAGAGCTTCAACAGATGTTGTAGTCAGAATCCCTTCTTTATTGAATTTAAGCATTTTGACAGCTGGTGCAACGCCTCCTAATCCACAGGAGCTTCTCAATAAAGACGCACTGGATGATTTACTGAACAGCTTTGCTGAACACTACGATGTGATCATTATCGATACCTCGCCACTATTGCAGTCGTCAGATGCGCAAATTGTCGCCAAAAAAGTGGGGGGCGTATTGATTTCGACACTGCAAAACATCACTACCCTAAAAGATACTCAAGAAGCATATGAGGCCTGTCGCAGCTTAGGCATTGATGTTCAAGTTGCTTTGAATGCGGGCTAGCATGTCAGTTGCACCAGTGACAAGCCCTGCTGGGTCAAATCAGAAAATGTATGGCTATATTGCTATATTGCTATCGATCTTGATCCTGTTTACACCAGTATTTCATGACCTGTTCGTCACTGTCTGGAATACTGATACCCAATCGCATGGACCAATTGTATTGGCTATCGGCATCTGGTTCTTCTACTTTAAGACCAGGCAAATCCTGGAAAAGCCGCAAACATTCAAGCCTGCACCCACTGTCGGCTGGCCATTTATTATATTCGGTGCCAGCTTATACATCGTGGGTTACTCGCAGAGTGTTTATATCATCTCTATCTTGTCGTTGGTATTTATACTATGTGGCCTGCTGTGCATTATTTTTGGGGCTAAAATAGCCATTAAATACTGGTTTGCCTTGTTCTTTTTTGTCTTCCTGATTCCTTGGCCCACGTCAGTGATTGATACACTGACTCAACCAATGAAAATTGCCGTCTCTTTTGCTGCGGATCATCTCTTGTATGCACTGGATTACCCCATTGCGCGCTCAGGGGTAATCCTGCAAATTGGTCAATATAAGCTGTTGGTGGCTGATGCCTGTGCTGGCCTGAACTCATTGTTTACCTTGGAAGCCATTGGTCTGTTGTATATCAATGTGATCAACCATCAGGCCTTTTGGCGTAATGTATTGCTCGCAGTATTGATCGTCCCAATCTCTTTTATCTCAAACGTATTGCGCGTTTGCACGCTCGCTTTAATCACTTTTCATATGGGTGACGAAGCAGGGCAGGGCTTCTTACATAATTTCTCAGGCATGGTACTTTTCCTGACTGCATTGATTTTGATTATTGTGATTGACTCACTCATTCAAAAAGTTGCCGAAAAATTCAAACTTAATAGCTTGCTGAGCCAAGATTAGTGCCTACGATGAAAGACTTATACCTCAAACTACCGGACGTGAAACTTGCCACAGGGTTGCAACTATTACTGGTCAGTATCGTGTTCCTCGGCGTAGCAAGCTTCCTCAAGCCGCATGAACACTATGCAAAAAGTGAGAGTAACTTTGAGAAAAATATTCCCAGAGTGATCAATGGCTGGGTCGAGGTTCAACAGTCAACCCCTCAAGTAAGTGTTGTCAGTGATGAAAAAAGCCTGATTAATCAGCTATATGATGACACCCTGATGCGCACTTATGCTGACAAGGATGGCAATCAGGTGATGGTTGCCTTGGCCTACGCCAAAGAGCAACGCCAGGATGTGAAAATACACCAACCTGACATCTGTTATCCGGCACAAGGCTATCAAATGCAGAAAACAGACATTGTCTCTTTTGATCAGATCAAGACAACGGCTCCGGTGATTGGTAAGCGCCAGCTATACTATGGTCAAAACCATTTTGAGGCAGTCAGTTACTGGATTCGTGTCGGTGACCGCACCATGACCTCTGGGCTGCAAATGCGTTTAAAAATTATTGCTGATGGCTTGTTCAAGAGACGCCTTGATGATGGCATTCTGGTTCGCGTTTCATCAGTGTTAGCAGATGACTCCAAAACGAAAGAGGCTTATGAATTACATGAGAAATTCCTTGCGGAATTTTCCAGTGTAGTTGAAGAACAGTCGCCAGGCTTACTCCTACCAAACTAATTAGAATTGTGATTGCATGTCTGCGGCTTCAAATGTCAAATGGGTTGCTGTTTCACAAACAGCAAGAATAGTTTCACAGCTAGCAAACATTTTTGTCCTTGCACGGATACTGCCGCCAAGTGATTATGGCTTAATGGCAATGGCAACGGTCGTGACTAATTTTGCATTATTGCTTCGCGATCAGGGAACATCGGCGGCGATTATTCAAAAAGAAGGCCTGGCACACAACACCATCAATACTGTTTTTTGGTTCAATATATTGGTTGGTGTGTTGATTGCGATCATCATTATGGCTTGCTCGCCATTAATTGCGGGCTACTTTAAACATAGTGAGCTCATCAATATCTTACTGATGCTTGCAATTGTATTCCCGATATCAAGTTCATCAATATCGCATCAAGCACTACTGGAGCGTGAGTCTAAATTCAAGAAACTGGCTTTTATCGAACTCACTTCATCGATAATTGCCATGGTAGTCGCCGTTATTGCTGCGCTGAATGGTGCAGGGGTTTACAGCCTGGTGTTACAAGCCATATTAATGGCGTTATTGTCCTCCATACTTATCTGGATCACTTCAGACTGGCGCCCAAAAGGCAAACCAACAATCGGCGAGTTGAAAGCGATTCTGCCATTTACAGGGCACATGACAGCATTTCAGGTCATTACCTATTTTTTTAGAAACGCCGACAGCATGGTTGTTGGTCGATTGCTGGGCGCAGTTTCTCTAGGGGTATATTCAATGGCCTATAGAGTGATGCTATTGCCTGTGCAGAATATCACCTGGGCCGCTTCCAGGGCTTTATTCCCAGTCATGAGCCGTCAGCAGAATGCACCCGATGAAATGGGGAAATTATATTTGCAAACATTGGGCTTTATTGCTTTTCTGACCGCACCTTTAATGGCAGGCATATTTTCCGTCAGGGAAGTGTTCGTTGAGGTTGCGTTTGGGCAGCAATGGCTGCAAGTTTCAAGTGTTCTGGCATGGTTAACGCCCGTAGGCTTTATGCAATCAATCTCCAGCACAACGGGAACCGTATTTATGGCGCAAGGAAAAACAAAACTACTCATGTGGGTATCTTTGTTTAATGCTGTCTTGCATCTGCTTGCATTTTGGCTAGGCGCACAACACGGCGTCAGTGGTGTCGCGGAATGGTATTTTTATGCAAGTGTTATTTCCGGGCTCATTTCCTTGAGAATTGCTGGTAGCTTGGTTAACTGTAGTGCGATACAGATGCTTGATGCCTGTATTCGTCCTCTAGCCATTGCCGTCATCATGTCTGTGGTCCTAAGAGCGATTTATTGGCATTCACTTGGCATGTGGTGGAACAATGTGGCTGCGTTAGTGGTGTTGACAAGCTTGGGTATCACTATTTACTTCGCAGCATATTACCTGTTCCTGAGGGAAACCTTTAACAGTTATCTGTCGAAAATATTTAAAAACAAAACGGCTTGAGTGCATCTATATTGACTACCGAAAGATATTAGGTTTGATGAATAAAATTTTGATGGTTTCAATGTTCTTCCCTCCAACATTTGGCGGTGCCTCCGTGCAATCTTTGAGGCTGGCTAAAGAGTTAATAAAACAGGGCTGCCAGGTTGAGTTTTTATCTGACAATGCAACGAAACCGACGATATATAATGACCAGTACGATGGCGTAGTCGTGACTCGTTTAAAAACCTATTCTGAAAATTTACATTCGAAAATCCGTGAGCTGATTTTTTCGATTAAGCTTATCAAGTTTTTATTATTTAGACCTGACCTCAAAATCGTCCACTTCCATGCCATCCGTGGATTGGAGTTATTGACGTTCCCGATTATCAGGTTGATGGGGAAAAAAGTCATTCTCAAACTGACACTGGTTGGTGTTGATGACCCCATGGCGTTTAAAAGCCGGAAGTTACTGTCGCCGTTTTTCATGTGGGGTTTAAGATCAGCAAATCACATGATTGCAATTTCAGAAGAGCTTCAGCAACGGTCTTACCAAGCAGGCTTTGATGATCAGGTAGTCAAAAAAATCTTTAATGGTTTTGACGAAGAAAATTTCTTTATTCCTGATCCTGAACTGAAGAAAAGCCTACGTGAAAAGTTAGCCATTCCAGCGACAGCTCCGGTTTTTCTCTCCGTTGGCAAAATTGAACATCGCAAAGGATATGATTTGCTATTGCAGGCCTTTGCTGACATTCAGAAAAGCATGCCAGAAGCAACGCTTGTCATGGTTGGGCCAGACAATGTGGAGTCTAATAGCTACTATGTGAGCTTGTCGGCATTTATTGCTAAGCAGCAGTTAAAAAATATTCATTTTGTTGGTAGGCAATACAATGTGCATGAATTTACAAAGGCGGCTGATTATTTCCTTTTCTGCTCAAGACAAGAAGGTTTCGGTACAGTCATGATTGAGGCAATGGCTTGTGGCTTGCCAACAGCGGCCATGAATATTCAGGGTGTGACTGAAGATATCATCACAGATCACAGGATTGGTACTATTAACTATTCGCACAATCCAGCAGAGTTTGCGCAGCAGACACTCAACTTGATACAGACGGCTAAACAAGCGGATATCCAAGCCGCAGTAAAAGCGCTAAGTGATAAGTTTTCAATTTCTAATATAGCCAAGAGCTATATTCATTTGTATCGTCAACTCAGTGACCATCAACAATAGGCAAAAAAGTGGCTAAATTAACCGTAAATAAACCAAAAGCACTGCTGGTCTTTTTGGCTATTTTTGCCAGCCTATTTTTTGGCTTGGCTTCGCTAACCTTTGTGCAGTTAATCAACACGAATTATGTGTTTTTATTAGCACCGCCAGTTGTACTTGTGATTGGCCTGTTGTTTTTCTTCGACCGCTATGCTTTTTTCTTATTAGTCATCGTGACCCGGGCGTCGTTAGACTCGGCATTCAACGCAATTAAATTAGGAAGTTTTGGCTTAGGTGCTGTTTTAAATGCATTAGTAATTTTGATCGCGTTGCTGACTTTATTTGAGAAACCAGTCAAATTAAATGTTGACCTGAATAGCCTTAAAAAATCCTGGTTATTTTTCTTGGTTTTGGCATTCGTATCCACTTTTTACGCGCCTTCATTTGTTCCCAGCTTAAAAGTGTTCTTAATCTATGTTTCCTATGCATCAATGTTTGCACTAGGTTTGCATGTGGTCAAAAAGCCAGAAGACTTTGACAAGTGGATTAAAGCGATAGCCTTATCATCACTGATCCCGATGCTTTACTGCATATACTCCATTGCACTTGGTACTGGTGGCTTGAAGCTTTATCGTTATGAAGGTTTGCGACTACAAGGCACCTTCCCGCATGCCAATCCATTTTCGACTTATTTAGTTCTCATTATTTCAGTCTGCTTTTACTTATTCAAAGCTAAAACCATTAGCATTTCCTCAAGTGTTAAAAGACTGTTGCCTATCTATATACTGATTCTAATTGGTATGCTACTCATGACAAAAACAAGGTCTGCCTGGGGCGTAACCTACTTGTTTTTCCTGATGTATGCATTGCTACAAGAGCGCAAATTCCTGGTGGTTGTGGTGGCTGCACCGTTTTTTGCGCTTCTCATTCCTGAGGTGCAAGACAGGATTGCTGACTTGACGACAGGTAATGACTTCGGGTCGACAGGCTATGAAAGATTAAACTCTTTTGCCTGGCGGGTGAAAATCTGGGGCGATAGTATCGCCTGGATGAATAATAGCCATTACATTTTCGGATACGGTGTTTCCAGCTTTCAGCAATTTTCTCAAAAATTTGCGATGGCCAACGCATTCCAAACACAAGACTTTGATATTAATGCCCACAATATTTACGTTCAGACGTTCTTTGAACTTGGGATAGTGGGGTTATTCATTCTGCTGGCATTATTCACGAACTTCTATCGGATGCTGTTTAAGATATACAACCGAGATAAGCTATTAATTTTTACAGTGACGGCTGTTTTCACTCAAATTCTGCTGCAGTCATTTATGGATAACTTGCTGGACTATCTGATTGTCGAGTGGTACATGTGGTTTCTGATCGGTATTTCAATCAGTAAAGTATCTTTGTCGAATTCTACGCCAGCGCAAACCACTACGCTAAAACCAATCGCATAGTTCTCTATGTATCGGCCTGGTTGCTGACGATATCTAATTTAGTTTATTAAAGAGCTTTTTATGTACACTGTTTCAATTATAGGCACTGGTTATGTCGCCGACTTTTATATGCGCTCACTGCAAACATTCAGCGATATTAAGGTCTTAAAGGCATATGATATCAATCCTGAACGTTTAAAGGTTTTTTGCGACTATTGGCAAGTCACACCAGCAAGCTCATTAGCTGAAGTATTAGGTCAAGAATCTGCTGAAAAACCCTCCTTAGTACTTAATCTCACGAACCCGCATGCACATTACGAGGTGAGTAAGGCATGCCTTGAGGCTGGTTTGCATGTATATAGTGAAAAGCCATTAAGTATCAGAATGGATCACGCATTCGAGCTACATGCGCTGGCCAAAGAAAAGAATTTGATACTGTCTTCTGCACCGTGTAGCTATCTCAGTGAAGTTGCACAGACGATATGGTTAGCGTTACGCAATCAGATGATCGGTCAGCCATTATTGGTGTATGCCGAACTGGATGACGACTATGTCACACAAGCCCCATATCAAAAGTGGATGAGTGAGTCAGGCGCGCCATGGCCATATGAGGACGAATTTAAAGTTGGCTGTACTTTAGAGCATGCCGGATATTATTTGTCATGGCTGATGATGATGTTTGGCAGCGTTGAAAAGGTCGTTGCAGCTTCTGCGGAACTCATCAAAAACAAAATCCCAGGTGTAAGTAAAACTGCGCCGGACTATTCGACAGCGACCCTGTTTTTCAAATCAGGCATTGTGGCCAGAATCACCTGTGGTATCGTTGCGCCGCACAATCATGGCTTGCGCATTATTGGCGACGATGGGGTCATCGAGGTAAATGAGTCCTGGAATAACGCAGCAACAGTTAAAGTCAGAAAACGCTTTGTATTAAGACGCCGCCTGGTCAATAGTCCTTTTGCCAAAAAAGTGAAACTAAAAGGCCCCACACACCCGATGGCACCAAGAAAAGGTGCCACCGCGATGAACTTTGCACTTGGCCCATATGAAATTCTGCAATCCATTAAGGATGGGCGCAGCTCAAGAAGCACTGCTGATTTTTCATTACATTTAAATGAAGTGACCTTGGCCATTCAAAATGCCATGGATAACACTGGCGTACAGATCATGAAAACTGAATGTCCAGAACTGTTACCCATGCCATGGGCAGGCGCAGGCGCTCTTAAATAAGTAGTTTCACCCGCAATACACCCTCGAAAGACTTTATGCGTATCGCTTACTTTACTAGTATCTATCCCAGAGCTACTGACACGTTTATTCAGCGTGAAGTCAGTGGCTTAAGGCAACGGGGCCATGAAGTCGTAACCATTGCAGTCAATCGCCCACAGGCAGCACATTTGGTCAGCGATGAAATCAAGCAGATATTTGAAACGACTACCTATTTATTGCCATTTAATCCGCTGAAATTACTGTGCTTGAACATTAAATCAGTCGTGCAAAATCCCAAACTGTTTTTTCGCACATTCAGGATTGCTTTAAAGTCTGCCAGGCCGGGAGTAAAAGGGTTTATTTATCAACTTTTTTACTTTCAGGAAGCACTCATTCTTGCTGAGTTGCTCAAGTCACAATCGATTGACCATGTACACAATCACTTCGGGGATAGTAGCGGCACCATTACCATGCTTGCCAGCCTGCTGGCAGGCGTAGATTACAGCATTACCATTCATGGCCCCCACATCTTTTTTGAACCAATGGTCTGGGCACTTGACTTAAAACTTAAATACGCAAAATTTATCGCATGTATTAGCCACTACTGCAAAAGCCAGTTGATGTTGTTTTCAAATGCTGAAGATTGGCATAAGTTAAAGATCGTGCATTGTGGTATCGACTTTAATTTATTCAATTATGACCCTACGCCCGCGAGAGAATTAACTGATACACCCGCGAAGATGATTTATGTTGGACGTTTGTCCTCTGAAAAAGGCGTGCAAATTTTATTGAAGAGCCTTTCAGCGCTACATGCAAAAGGATTCGACTTCAAGATGACTTTTCTGGGAGACGGCCCTGAGCGCCATAACCTGGAAATGATTACAAAAGAAAACGGATTAAGTGAAAAGGTCATTTTTGCCGGATTTGCAAGTCAGGAAACCGTCAAGCAAACACTCAGTGATAGTGATATTTTCATTCTGCCGAGCTTTGCTGAAGGCGTACCGGTTTCCTTTATGGAAGCTATGGCGACAGGGGTTCCAGTGATAGGAACCAATGTCGGCGGGGTTACAGAACTGATTGAACATGGCGTCAGTGGTATCGTGGTTCCACCTGCAGATGTTGATGGCCTTGAAGCTGCCATTTCAATGTATTTGGAAAGCCACGAATTACGTAGCAAGGTAAAATCAACCGCCTATGCTCATGTTGTAAAGCACTTTAATTTACAGCATGAAATAGACAAGTTGGCTGCACATTTTATTGAATAGTTGCTAGACGGAGTGCCCAATGAAACCTACCATCATTAGCTCAACATTGATACGTTTATCATGCGTGTGCTTTATTTTGGGCTCCGCAATAGTACAGGCACAGAGTGTAAGTAAATTTGAGTCGTTTGAGGTTCCATTTTCAGCGCAATCACTTTGGAATAGTAAGCCGGTAAACCCTGTCTTTGATGACTTTGTGATTCCGACATCCAGCTACTTTCCAGCCATGCAAGAAGGTAAGTATTCCACGCATTGCTTTCTGGCCACAGCCAAAGATGCGCCTATGCAGGTCAAGCCGCCCGTCGGCAAAAAGGGCATTTACGATGCTGATGCAGAAAGCACCAGTGAAGAAATCACCATTCCGCATTGGCCAGCGGATTTAGTGCCGGCAGAAGGCGGGGATGGTCATGCCGATATTTTTGATACGACCACAGGGATTATCTATTCATTTTGGCAATTGAAAAAAGTGGATGATGTTTGGCGTACGACACATATTGGCTGGATGCCGTTAAATGGAACGGGGTGGGGAGACCCAGCGCATTACCATCAAGGGTCGAGGGCATCTGGTGTTCCATCCTGCGCCGGGATTATCCGAAAGCATGAATTAAACGATGGTAATGATATGTACCATCATGCTTTAGCTATTTCACTGACTAACAACGCATTGTCACCTTCACCCGCCTATATGTTTCCAGCGACAATTGCAGATGCAGGTGCGAAAAGAAATACCGGGAAAGTCCCTGAAGGCGCATTAATGATGTTGCCACCAGATTTCGATACATCCACCATCACTAATGCCGAGTTGAGAAAGGTAGCAAATACCTTGAAGGTTTATGGTGCCTATGTAGTGGATATGAATTACGGTACCCCATTTTTGGTATATGTTGAAATCGGTTCTGGATTGAGAATTCATAAAAATGGCTGGGATAATAAGGCCGGTCAGGAGTTACATGTCATCAGAGAGGGCCTACGCATGGTGAAAAGCGCCAGTAGCTGGATCGATGGCAATGGGCAAACATTTACGCCGAACAAAAACCTGAACCTGCTCTCAATGAGAGGGCCATGGGTGCCGTCAAATGGAAAGCCATTGGCTAAGTTTGTCCCAACCCAGCAAGCTGTTGTATTCCAGAATACGGACTCGCCAGTGATACAGACCAATTATTCAGATCGCACGATGCCAGCCGTTGATTGGGCTAAACCGCAAAAGGGACAGCGTTATACCTTAAAGGCCGTGACCAGTGGGGGGGCAAAATTGCGCTTCAAACTAATTGATAAGGACACTAAAAAACAGGCTTATGACAGTCAGGACCTTCAAAATAACGAGGCGGTTACGTTTGATTGGCCTGTCGATAACTTTTACCCTATCGTTGTCGTGACGAGTGGGGTTGGTGATACTTCATCAGCGCGCGGTATATTGCTGCGAGCGACAGATAAATAATTTAGATTTAATAGGATTTCGCTATGATTTATGATGCATGCATCGCACTCTTTTACTTTGTATTATTGCTATTGGCGATTCCGGTTTTAACCTTTTCCTTTCAAATCCTCGTTGCCATCATCCCCGGATACCGTAAAACTCCAATAGCCCCAAGCCAGGAACGAATTGCGATCCTGATCCCGGCACATAATGAGTCGGCAGGTATCGAGCATACCTTGCAATCAATTAAACAACAGGCAACTGCCAACACAAGAATTGTGGTTGTGGCTGATAACTGTACTGATAACACTGCTGAAGTTGCGAGAAAAGCCGGAGTGGAAGCCATTGAGCGATTCGATCAGGAAAAAAGAGGGAAGGGTTATGCACTCGATTTCGGCCTGCAGTTCCTGAAGCAATCTCCACCAGAAATGGTGATGGTATTTGATGCAGACTGTCAGATTGATACCGGGACGATAGACGCGCTGGCAAATGCGGTAACTTCCAGACAAAGTGCCATTCAGGCACTTTATTTGATTCAGTCCAAGCCTGGTGGCGATATCAAGTCCAAAATTGCCGAATTTGCCTATGTCGTGAAAAGCTGGACCAGGCCACTGGGCTTTCATCGCCTGGGCTTACCCATGCAGCTGATGGGATCCGGCATGGCATTTCCGTGGCAGCAAATTGAGAATGCTAACCTGGTGCATGGCAGTATCGTTGAGGATATGAAGCTGGGCATCGATTTAACCATCGCCTATCGGGCGCCTGGCTTTTGCCCTGAAGCCTATGTCACTAGCTTGTTCCCTGAACATGATGCGGGCACTGAATCCCAAAGAAAGCGCTGGGAGCATGGTCATATCAGCATGATTGTCAAAGAGGGCGTGCCACTCCTGCTTAAAGGTATCAGGTCTTTCAACCTCTCAATCATTGCTATGGCGCTGGATTTGATCGTTCCACCATTGGCATTACTGTTTTTGCTCTCCGCATTATTTGCCTTGGTTTCTGCCGTCGCATGGTTTATGACTGGTGATGCGCAACCATGGTCATTGGGAGTAGGGGTGTTTGTACTATTCACAGGCTTTGTTTTAATTGCCTGGTTCAAGCATGGTAGAAATATTTTGCCTTTAATGTCCCTATTCGCATATGCGCCCGTCTATGCGCTGAGTAAAATCAAGCTGTATCTGAACTTCTTCAAGAACCGTCAGGTCGAGTGGGTCAAATCCAGAAAAGACTAAAATAATTAGAGAAAAAGAATATTAGTATGGCCTCATCGCAAGCTAGGAAGTTTAAAGTTGAAGAGTTGGAGAGTGTGCGCGGAATCGCCGCTCTGCTGGTGGTTTTATACCACCTTCCCAATTGGAATCCATTTATTCACCACTTGCCCATCATTCATGGTGCCGGTTTTATGGTAGATCTGTTCTTCGTACTCTCCGGTTTCGTTATTTTCACGGCTTACCAGAACAAGCTGAAAAACTGGAGCGATGTCGCCAGATTCCAGTTTTTGAGATTCGGGCGCTTATATCCCGTGCATTTATTGATGCTGGTTATCTATCTAATGATTGAGACCCTGAAATACGTATTGCAAACTAAATTTGGTATTGCCAGTTTGAGTAAACCACCTTTTGAGGAAAACAATTTTTATGCGTTTTTGCGAGAGTTCTTTTTAGTCAAAGCCTTCTGGCCCAACGAAACGGCGATGACGTTTAATAGCCCAGCCTGGTCGATCAGTGCTGAGTTTTATACCTACCTGATTTTTGCGGTCATTACGCTATATCTGAATAAAATAAAAACCTTTGTTTTTCCTCTGATTAGTTTAATTTGTATTTCTGCTCTTTTCTTGTATCAGCCGGAACACTACAACTTTATGTTACGTTGTTTGGCCGGTTTTTTCACCGGCTGCACAGTGGCATATTTCATACTGAAGCATGGCCACGCAGATGGCGCTTTACTGCCTGTATTTACCATACCGCTATCTATCGTCCTAATATTGAGCGTCACTATATTAGCGAGTGGGTTCTATGGGTACGGTCTTATTATTTACCCAGCCAGCGCTTTATTAATTGCAGGAATTTTACTAACGCCAGACAATATATTTAAGCGTTATCTTTCAAAGACCTGGCTCATCTGGCTGGGTACTGTTTCCTATTCGCTTTATATGTCTCATGGCGCAGTGTTGTGGTTCTACAACCAAGTCATTCGCGTTGCTTTTCATCACCCTGAGGTCGTTATACGCGGCATTTCAACCCCGCAATTCACTACTGGGCAATCCATACTGCTTAGCATCATTTACCTTATGATTTGTTTCACGCTGGCACAACTCATGTACTCGTACATTGAAAAGCCATTCCGTGAGAAATCACGTCGCTTTTTAAATATCAAAAACTAAAATCTCGTCGCTTTTAGCCTGCCATTTCAAGTGGAAATACTCTTTTCTAGAGTTTTCCACGACCAAAACCATTAACTATTCATAACCAGATCGTCAAAATTGTAATCTTTTTTTGGTTTTTTTCACTGTTTTCCGCCTTAAAGTGTTAACTTTAGTTTGTTTATGTCTTGCATTGTTTTTAATTATTGATGTAAATTGTATTTGTATTAATTAATTATTAGCAAGGGGCCCGGAATGTTGAAATTAAACCATGTATATAAAAATGCATTTGCCATCAGTTTAGCGTTCTCAAGCATCAGCGCTTTGGCTGTAGAGTTTGAGAGTTATCTGCAACCTTTCACCGCAGACTCATTGTGGAATAGTGTTCCGGTGTCACCCACCTTCTCAAACTACATCATTCCTGACTCTCTATACAATCCAACAGCAAATACGCCAGCTTTTTCTGCTTCATGCTTTTATGCCGATGCCGCTGACGCAGCCATGACAATTAAGGTGGGTCCAGGCTATGGTGGAATTCACGACCGGGATGCGGAAAAGCTTGTTTCAGAGCTCACCATTCCACATTGGCCTGCAAATGTAATGCCTGCAACAGGTGCAGATGGTCACGCAGACATTCTGGACGTGCCAAATAAAGTGATTCATTCTTTTTATAAATTGAAAAATGTTAATGGTGAGTGGACTTCTCTACTTTATGCATGGTCGCCATTAAATGGCACGGGTTGGGGTGACCCGGCACATTATTACCAAGGAGGCCGCGCAACAGGCGTAGCAGCTTGTGCTGGCATGATCAGGATTCATGAAGTCGATGACGGAGATACTATGTTCAGGCATGCATTAGCGGTTTCGTTGACCGATAATGCACTATCAACATCATACGTATTTCCAGCGACTTCTACAGATGTGAATGTCTCTAACTATACCGGACAAATTCCAGAAGGAGCCTTATTGATGCTGCCTTCAAATTTTGATATTTCCAAGATTAAAACTCCCTTAGTCAAGAAAATAGCGAACACACTAAAAACGTATGGTGCGTATGTCATTGATCGAAACTATGGTACGCCATATGTTGTTTATTCAGAGATCGGCGCTGCGACTCGCGTAACAGGCAGTGGTTGGTATGAGCTGACCTTGATTCAGAAAGCGTTGCGTATGGTGACTTCAGTACAAGGGTGGGTAGATGGTAATGGCAACAGCTTTCAAGCCAATCAGAACCTGAATGTACTTTCGTTTAGAGGCCCTTGGGCGAGAGGCTATAACTACCAGGCAGATAGCGATGTTTGCAGCAACAACTGCGGCCAGCTTGGTAAATTTGACTCCATGCAACAAGCCGTTGTCTTTGATACAACTGATGAAGAGATTACCCAATCCAACCCTTCTGGTCGATCAGTGACACATGTCTCCTGGGCTAAACCCAAGAAAGGTTATAAATATCAACTGACTGCAGCTACCACTGGCGGTGGAAAACTCAGGTTTGTGATTCGTGATCCGGAAAAAAATGACTATATTAGTTATGACTCAACGGCGCTGATTGACGGTCAGAGTGTCACTTTTACCTGGCCTTTGGACAACTACGATACGACAGCCATAGCCATTAGCGGAGTGGGAGAGCCCTCTACCGTATCAGGCTCTCTGGTGCGTATTGAGTAGCTAACAAGGCAATCACCTAAGCTTTACTTTTAGTCCCCAACTCATTTAAGAACACTTCTATGAAATGATAGCTAAAAGCGGCAATGATGAAGGCAGCGGCTACCAGGAAGACTCTAGGGTGCCCTTGATGGATCATCTTGTAACAGGGTTGTTGCCATAGTTAGAGCGAAAATGAAATTAGCCCGATTCTGGTTAACAAAGGATGGCATAAAAATCTCATCAGCGATTGAATAGCCTGTTATTCGGCGTTTGCCTTAAACCTCATCTCAACCTGTTCTTCCCCCGCCACCGCTGGCGCCTTCACTTTTTAGTGGTATATTTTTTGCTTAGCAATCTTGCTGATTGATATTAAAGCAAGATTATCAAGCAATTTAAACCACGGTGTTCATCAAACTTCCCAACTTGGTCACTTTGCAAAAAACATTGCGTGAATATTGTGACAAGTTCTGACAGGTTCTATGGCCCCGATTGACTGGTATTCTGATCTAACTTAGGCAAAGCAACGAGTTTGATTCATGCAACTTGCTGATCATTTAAATCATAACCTTACCCTTTAGGAGTAAATGATGAAAGCATTCACACAAGTGCCTTTTATTACCCAGACTTGCCTAGCCTCATTACTGCTATTTACTGCCATCAATACTGTCGGTGCTACAGACCCTAATGTTCCGAGCGCTCAAATACGTACAGATACTGCTAGCGATCAAGTGCGCATGGGGCAATACTACACAAAGCCTTTTGCTACGAATTCGTTTTGGAATAGTCGACCAATCTCGCCAAGTTTTTCAGATTTTGTGATACCTCTTGCCAAATTCAACCCCTTAATTGACTCTGGTATATACTCTTCAGGCTGTTTTTTTGCCGATGATTCAAGCGGTCCCATGGTTGTAAAACCTATCCCCGGGTCAAAGGGTGTGTATGACGCGGATGCAGAAACCTCTCTGCCTCAGGTGGAGATATCTCATTGGCCTGCTGACTTAGTACCAGCAGCCGGAGGCGACGGTCATGCCGATATTTATGATGTTTCAACCGGGATAATCCATTCATTTTGGAGACTAAAAAACATCAATGGCGTATGGACAGCTAATTTGTATGCCTGGTCTCCGATCAATGGTTCTGGTTGGGGCGACCCGTCGCATTATTATCATGGGGCAAGAGCCGTTGGGATTGGTGCTTGTGCTGGGATTATCCGCAAACATGAATACACTAGCAGTGACCCAATTTACCCACACGCGTTAGCGATGTCACTGGATACAACCGGCGCTGCGCCTGGCTATGTTTACCCAGCCACGTCGGCTGATCACTACAGCGCAACTAATACCGGCAAAATTCCAGAAGGCGCATTAGTTATGCTGCCGCCGAGTTTTAATGTCTCTCAACTAAAAACGCCAGAGTTAATCAAGATTGCGAATACATTGAGGGTGTATGGTGCTTATGTCGTTGATGGTAACTATGGGACCCCTTTTGTGATCTATGCAGAAACGGGTTCTGGGCTCAACTTGCATAAAAATGGCTATAACTTAAAAGCCGCTAATGAATTACACTTAATTCGCCAGTCTTTGCGTATGGTGACTTCAGTCAAGTCTTGGATTGATGCCTCAGGCAGGGCGTTTATTCCAGAAAAGAATTTGAATATCTTATCCATGCGTGGACCTTGGGGCGTCAAGCGTGGAACCGTATGGGATAAAGCTGACCCCTTAGTTGGAAAATTTAACACCTGGAAGCAGGCTGTCGTTTTTGGTCCGACAACATCGCGTATCTCGCAGTCCAATCCATCCGGTCGTTCTATCAGTCAAATTTCATGGGCCAAGCCTATCGCCGGTGAGAAATTTAAACTTACCGCGATTACAACGGGTGGCGGTCAATTGAGACTGATTATGTACGATCAACAATGGAAAACCAGGGTTGATACTTACGATCTAGCCAATGGACAATCTGCGTCTTTTGTGTGGCCTGCTGGCGAGCTTTACTTCAGCTTGTATGCGACCAGCGGCATTGGTCCCAGCTCTAGCGTAAGTGGCACATTATTGCGCGTTAAGTAGTTCAAACTTCGTATAGAAATACCTAATTATTTTATTCTATCGAAATGATTGATATGGGCGAGCGAGTCGGTCATCGACAGTGAACGTTGATGTTGCATGCGGGTAATGCCATTTAAATGAAAAGCATGATTGCTTGCTTGACTAAACGCCCCAAGATTAAGACGCGGTCCAGAAAGTTAATTGAATGAAACCATAGCGTCGGCGGTATATGCTTGCCAGAGCATGACCGCCGGCTGTGACTCTTGCAAAATCATTAACTATCAAGGTTGGCCCAGGATATGCTGGGATTCATGATCGGGATGCTGAGGAGATAGTTTCAGAACTGACTATTCCCCATTGGCCAATGAATATGATGTCTGCAACGGGTTCTGAGGGTCACACCGATATGATTCAAAGGCGCTGATTGACGGGCAGAGTGTCACTTTTACCTGGCCATTAGATAGCTACGATACGACCACCATCGCAATTAGCGGGGTAGGAGAGCCCTCTACCATATCGGGCTCTCTGGTGCGTATTGAGTTGGTAACAAGGCAATCACTTAAGCTTTACTTTTAGTCCCCAACTCATTTAAGAACTTTCTGACAGGCACTTCTATAAAATGATAGCTAAAAGCGGCAATGATGAAGGCTGCAGCTAACAGGAAGACTCTAGGGTGTCCTTGATGAATCATTTTGTAACAGGGTTGTTGCCATAAGTAGAGCGAGAATGAGATCAGTCCAATTCTAGTTAACAATGGATGGCATAAAAATTTCATCAAATAGTCTGGTAATTCTTTGATCGTGCAAATGGCGATAGCAACACAAGTGGTTCCCAGGCTATATTTGATCGGATCCGGAATAGGATTAAGGTTGAATGCGATTGCCAGCGCAAGCAGTGCGATAGAGGTGAGCGGATGCACCTTTTTATCTGACTGGTTAAAAAGCAGAAAGCTGATCACACCAATCAAAATCGAAGCACTCCTGGTATCTGATCGCCAATAGACATTGTAATAATCCAGGTGCTGGCCAAAAGTGAGCAAGGCGCCATTCGCCAGAAAAATCAAACAAAGTGCAATGAGCGGTTTCGTTGGATCGAATTGATATTTCCTCGATAAAAAGGCAATCAATGCCAGCAATATATAAGTGTGCTCTTCAATACACAGTGACCAGATATGATCCAGTACCGGCGTATGGCTGACATATATGCTGTAGTAGTTATAGGTGAATGTCAGTGTCGCCAATACACTTTGGTAACCGACATGCAAATCGGTTTCTGTTCGGCCAAAGATGACCCACATGGCAACAATGAATACAAACAGTGCTGGCCATACGCGTGAGATTCGTCTTTTAAAAAAACTGGGCAAGGGCGTATGTTTTATAAATAAAATCTCGGCCATGAGACGCCCGCTTAATACAAAAAACATCTCCACACCAAACCTGCCAGCATTGAAGCCGTGGATATTAAGAAAGTGGCCGATAAGCACAGCCAGGATGGAGAGCCCCCGCCAGCCATCGAGGTAGGCGTAGCGTGTCAGGTGATTAACGTTGCTCATTTTTCAACCATTCAACAGAACTTAAAAAACTTTGCTCATAAGTCATGAATGAAAGGTTGGCAGAGATTTTTTGTGCATCCAGAAAAATATGTTGCTTGAACAGCCGAACTAAAGAGGGGGGGAGTGGCTCTGGTAGCTGCTTGGCCAGATGACCTTGTTTCGCTTTAGCGAGCAGTTTTTGAGAGATTTTGACTGCAGGACTAAATGCTTTGGAATCCAGCTTGAGTTGTAGCGGGTGGATGCGCTTGACCGGCGTTGCATCAATCGCCTGTGCTAAATCAATAAAATATTGGTTCCATCTTGGACTGTCTGGCGCAGCCAGGTTGTAATGTTGGATATCACCAGCATGCAATGGCAGTTCCAGGCCAAAATGAATGGCCTTCACTACGTCATCGACATGCACCAGATTGCTCCAGCCATCACCCGCACTGCCCAAGTCGCCTAGGCGATAGCTTTTAAGCAGGTTGGCAATACGCTCTACCCATTGCACGCTGCCTGGTCCATGGATGCAGCCCGGGCGAAAAACAACGACTTTGCCACCCGCCTGCGCATAAGCTTGCATGTGACTTTCAGCCTCGCATTTGGCAGCGGCATACCAGTTGTAATCTGGGTCAAAAGGAGATGTTTCTGTAATCACACCTTCACTGGCACCATACACTGACATGGTGCTTAAATGCACAATCGTCGGTTTGCCTGCTGCCAAGGCGGCTTGCGTGAGAATGTGTGCCCCCGCGCCAATCGAGTCTTTACTGCCTGCAACGCAATTCACCACAGCGTCCACATTGTGCAATTGTTTGGTCAGGTCTGCCAGATTCATGCTGTCGAGAATGACATGGTTGGCAATATTGCTGCGCATTCTGCCTCTGGAGGCGGCAATCGATGAAATGTTTGAATTCTGCAAGTGCGCGTGCAGGCGACTGCCCACGTGCCCGGTAGCGCCAAGGATTAAGACTTTCATGCGTGCTTCCTAACTAGATGATTGAATGCGATGATTTTCCAGCGTGTAAAGTGTCTGCAATATGGTCTGCCAGGCGCAAGCTCATGGCGACAATGGTCAGGGTAGGGTTGGCCTGACTGCTGGTTGGAAAGACAGATGCGCTGGATATATATAAGTTATCAACATTGTGGAGTTTGCCATTGGCATCCACAACAGAGTTTTCCGGGTTCGTGCCCATTCTGGTGGTACCTATATGGTGTCCACCATAGGCACCAAACCTGGTGAGGTCTTCTTCGAGTTGATCGTCATTAAACTCAAATGTTGCAAGGCCACTTTGATTAATCTCTTGTACAAACAGCTTGAGTGAACGCCGTACTGACTCAATGTCTTCTGGCAAGTATCGCCAATCGACCTTGACCTTGCGCATGCCTAGTACGTCAGTGTCATCTATTAACGTGATTCGACTATCAGGGTTCGGGTATTGTTCGCTATGGATTTCAAAGGTGAACTGGTTGCTTTTGTTGCTTAAAATGACAGAGGGAAACTTGCGTTTTGCCAAGGTTCTCTTGGTAATCCAATGATACAAAAACTTAATTGTATCAATAGGATCAAGAATAATGTTGGCAAAATGCTTTAAATATATGCCGAGGCTGGATTGACCATCTTTCAAGCGTTTTCCATACTCATAGCTGATAAAGTTTTTAGCCAGAAATAAGCCAGACAGCACTCCAATTTTATGTGAAGGGTCAACGATTTTGGGGAAGTGCAGCCTTGCCACCATGTTGCCAGCACGAATTTTCTTCTGTGTCTCAGCGGTCAGCGCAAAACGGCGGCGGCAGTAAATACCCTCAGGGGATACCTCATAACCATGGCGCACATTGCTAGTTGCGCCCACCACGGTCAATTTGCCCAGGTTGCCAGCAATATGGCATTGGTAATAGCGCCCGACTAAATCATGCTCGTTACCAATCCCGTTGGGGCAGACATCATTAGAGGCCAGCAGCAGCCTGGTTGTTTCAATCCCGCCGGTGGTCAGAACGACTTTTTTGGCGACAATAGAGGCCTTTACGCCTTCGAGACTCGCGATGTCCAACTGATTCACGTGAGCGCCGGTTGGATTGAGTCGAATACCGGTGCAATTGGCGCCCAGCAACACCTCAACATCTGCTGCCAGCACTAATCGTTGTTTATAACGATCGCCGACATTGGTCGGACATGAAAATCGCTCTAAATTGTTGGTTTTGAGGATGTCACTTTTAAAGCCTTTAATCGCTGCTTGCTGCTCAGTATCAAAGACCTTGTCTGCATCATATTCGTACACCCCGGCTTCAAGCAGCTTATTGGCTTGTTGATAATATGGGACTAGGTCCTGGTAGCTGATTGGCCAGCCACTCTGCGGTACATAATCACGCGGCTCAAAGTCAATCGGGTCGAAGGGCATGCAACGGCCACCCCAGATGGTGGTTGATCCGCCAAATCGGCGCTGGCGGTATTTGTCTGGTGGGCTATGCAGCTTTTCATCTGCCACCTCACCTGCATATAAATGCTGGGTTTTATCGTCCGCAAACTCAAACCCGGACTCTAACAATAATATTTTCAATCCTCGGCCAGACAGTGACAGCGCCAGTGATACGCCCGCAGCACCCGCACCGACGATACAGACATCTGCTTCAATTGTTGAGCCGGAGGACAGGTTATTTAAATTGCTAATCATATTTTTGTTAAATCACTTAAAAAAATTCACAAATAAGCGTTATTATTGAAGCTGTAGATGAGGTGTAAGCAGTGGTGTTGCTTCCGGAATAGGTTAAACGTCTTATATCGCATAATCCTGATGGGTTATACCATATCACACAGGTTGTTTTTTTATTCACGTACGACTGAAAAAATAATCATAATTTTTTACGTAAACCTACGTAATTGTTCACAAACATAATTAACCTTGTTGGGTCTCAGGCTGTTTATGTCAAATACCATAGAAATGTTTGGAATCACCATTCACAAGTTCTCAATGAATGGCGCAATTGATGTGTTACAGGAGTGGCTGCAATTTGGTGGCAACGACTGTAAATATGTGGTCACCCCGAATGTCGACCACGTTGTACAACTTGAAAAAAATCCCGCTTTTAAACAAGCTTATGACCATGCCGCCATGGTGGTGGCAGACGGTAAACCGGTCGTACTGGCCTCAAAAATTCTTGGTAAACCATTGCCTGAAACAGTCCCCGGCAGTGACCTGGTACCGAATATTTTTGAGCGGTTTCAGCAAAAAAATCTGCCACTGAAAATATACCTGCTGGGTGCCATGCCTGGAGTAGGTGAGATTGCTGCAGCCAATATCAAGTCACAATGGCCATTGGTCGAAGTGGTCGGCATCCTGAGCCCTGATTTTGGTTTTGAAAAAGACAACGCCTATTGTGAGCGCATATGCCAATCTGTGGCGGATGCCAAAGCAGATTTGCTGGTCATCGGTTTGGGCGCGCCCAAGCAAGAGATATGGGTTGATAAATATGCACATAAGCTGCCTGTCAAAGTGGCGCTATGTGTCGGTGCTACCATTGACTTTCTGGCCGGCAACAAACCCAGAGCCCCGATGTGGATGCGCAAATTTGGCCTGGAGTGGCTACATAGAATGTGCTCTGAGCCCAAGCGCCTGGTAAAAAGATATTTAGTCGATGCCATTATTTTCCCCAAGCTGTTTATACGTGAGTGGTTGAAAAAATAATTGTTGTCGCGCAAAGATTTAGTTTAGAAATGAAGGAGCCGCTGTGAAGATTGCAATTGCTGGTACTGGTTATGTAGGGTTGTCATTGGCCGTATTATTGGCTCAAAAAAACGAGGTGGTTGCACTGGATATCGTGCCGGAAAAAGTGGCACTGCTGAATCAAAAAAAATCACCGATTGTTGACCGTGAAATTGAAGATTTCTTAGCTAATAAATCATTGAATTTTAAAGCGACCACCGATAAAAACGAAGCCTATAATAATGCCGAGTTTGTGGTCATCGCCACGCCGACGGATTACGATGCTGAAACTAACTATTTCAATACAAAATCTGTTGAGGCGGTGATTAAAGATGTGATGGCCATCAACCCTGATGCAGTGATGGTGATCAAGTCGACGATTCCTGTTGGCTATACAGAAAAAATTCGTGCCGAGCTCAATTGTAATAACCTGATTTTCTCCCCGGAATTTTTGCGTGAAGGTAAAGCCCTTTACGATAACCTGTATCCCTCACGCATTGTGGTGGGCGAAGTTTCCGAGCGCGCGCAAAAATTTGCAAACCTGCTCAAAGACAACTGCCTGAAACCGGATGCGGCCATTTTGCTGACCAACAGCTCAGAGGCTGAAGCCATCAAACTGTTTGCCAATACCTTTCTTGCCATGCGCGTGGCTTACTTTAACGAGCTGGACACCTACGCCGAGACGCATGGCCTGAATACCCGCCAGATTATTGAAGGTGTGTGTATGGATCCACGCATTGGTAATCACTACAACAACCCATCCTTTGGCTATGGTGGCTACTGCTTACCTAAAGATACCAAGCAGTTGCTAGCGAACTACTCACAAGTGCCACAAAACCTGATTAACGCTATTGTGGATGCGAATACCACGCGTAAAGATTTCGTCGCCGATAGCATTATCAAGAAGAAACCCAAAGTAGTGGGGATTTACCGTTTGATCATGAAAGCTGGTTCAGATAACTTCAGGGCCTCTTCGATCCAGGGGATTATGAAGCGGATCAAAGGTAAGGGTATCGAGGTGGTCGTGTATGAACCCGTGCTGGAAGAAAGCGAGTTTTTTCACTCTAAAGTGATTAAAGACCTCAACCAGTTCAAACAAATATCGGATGTTATTATTGCCAACAGGCAAGCCCAAGAGTTGGCTGATGTGGTAGACAAAGTGTATACCCGCGACTTGTTTGGCAGTGATTAATCATTTCTGGAATACGCTATGCGAGTGTTAGTAGTAGGTGGGGCAGGTTATATTGGCTCACATATGGTCAAAATGTTGCTGGGCGCCGGCCACGAGGTGATCACACTGGATAATTTGTCCAGTGGTCACCGCGATGCAGTGCTAGGTGGCACCTTTGTTGAAGGTGATTTGGCAGACCCAGCATGCCTGGCCCAAGTATTTAAGCAGCATCAGCCAGAGGCGGTCATGCATTTTGCCTCTTATATCCAGGTGGGTGAGTCTGTGCGCAAGCCAGACATCTACTACCGCAACAATGTGACCAATACGCTGAACCTGCTAGATGCCATGTTGCAATTTGAAGTGAAGAAATTCATTTTCTCATCGACCGCAGCAGTATTTGGCGAGCCAGACTACGTGCCTATTGATGAAGCGCATCCTAATCGCCCGTTAAATCCCTACGGGCGGTCAAAGTGGATGATAGAACAAGTGCTGGCCGACTATGACAAAGCATTTGATCTGCGCTCGGTCTGTTTGCGTTACTTTAATGCGGCCGGGGCCGACCCTGAGGGGCAATTGGGGGAGCGTCATGATCCGGAAACCCACTTGATCCCTTTAATTCTGCAGGCAGCCTCTGGTCGACGCGACAATATCCAGGTATTTGGCCGTGATTACGACACCCACGATGGTACCTGCATTCGCGACTATATCCATATTGTGGATTTATGCGCTGCCCACTTGGCCGCATTGGAATACTTAAATAAAGACGGCAGCAGTGATCGCTTCAACCTGGGGAATGGCTCAGGATTTTCAGTACAGGAAGTGATTGACGCGGTACAAAAGGTATCAGGCAAACAGGTCACAGTGATTAACGGCCCAAGACGTGAAGGGGATCCGGCCAGACTGGTGGCTGATGCCAAGCGTGCCAGAAGCATATTGGCGTGGCAACCGACCTATACTGCGCTGGACACCATCGTCTCACATGCATGGCAGTGGGAACTCAAGCAGTTAAATTAACGCATTCAAAATTAGGTATAAGGTTGATAAAGATGAAAATTGTTCCAGTGATTCTTTCTGGTGGTTCTGGTACGCGATTGTGGCCATTATCGCGCGCAGTGTTGCCTAAGCAGTTATTGCCATTGGTCAGTGAAAACACCATGCTGCAAGAAACATTGTTACGTTTATCCAGCTGGGCCGAGATTGAATCACCCATTGTCGTTTGCGGTAATGATCATCGCTTTCTGGTGGCGGAACAATTGCGCCAGGTAGGCTTAACGCCAGAAGCCATTGTGCTGGAACCGATTGCACGAAATACGGCGCCAGCCATCGCTGCCGCCAGTTTATTGTTAAAAGAAAAAAATGTCTTGATGCTGGTGCTGCCTGCAGACCATGTCATCACCGATGTCGCCGCTTTTGAAGCCGCAGTACGCCGAGCCAGCGTCGCAGCAGAGCAGGGCAAGCTGGTAACTTTTGGCATTGCGCCCACACACCCTGAAACAGGCTATGGCTACATTCAGTCTGGCAATGCATTAAATACTGCAGATGATTGCTATGAAGTGGCTCGATTTGTTGAAAAACCAGATGCGGCAACGGCGCAGCAATATCTGGACGCCGGTAGCTTTAACTGGAATAGCGGTATGTTTTTGTTTCAACCTGCAGTTTTCCTGGGTGAGTTACAGCAATATGCACCGGCAATGTTGAATGCGGTGACCAAAGCCGTTGAGCAGAGCTACAAAGACCTAGATTTTGTGCGCCTGCACGAAGCCTCATTTGCTGAATCACCCTCAGACTCCATTGACTATGCGGTGATGGAAAAAACCAAACTAGCAGCAGTGGTGCCTGCCAGCATGGGCTGGAATGATGTCGGCTCCTGGACCGCGCTAAAAGACGTTCTGCCGAATGACGAAGTAGGCAATGCCGCCCGTGGCGATGTCTTTCTTAAGAATGTCAAAAATACATTGATACGTGCCGAGCATAGATTTGTCGCCGCAGTCGGCGTAGAGGATTTGCTCATTGTAGAAACCGGCGATGCGGTGCTGGTAGCGCATCGAGACTGTGCACAGGATGTCAAAAACATTGTCGACCACCTCAAAGCCAGTGGCCGTACCGAGCACCAAGTACATCCACGTGTTTATCGCCCATGGGGCTGGTATGAGGGCATTGACGTTGGCGAGCGCTTCCAGGTGAAGCGCATTATGGTCAAACCTGGCGAAAAACTGTCGCTGCAAATGCATCATCACCGCGCCGAACATTGGGTGGTGGTGAGTGGCTCGGCGATGATTACCGTCGATGGTCAAACCAAGTTGTTTACCGAAAACGAGTCTACGTATATCCCGATTGGATCAACGCATCGCCTGGAAAATCCAGGTAAATTGCCTTTGCATTTGATTGAAGTGCAATCCGGCAGTTATCTGGGCGAGGATGATATTGTGCGTTACGAAGATACCTATGGCCGCAACTAATATGTCAGGTAGCAATGTTTTGCAAGCAGTGATGCAGCAAAGTGGTGTGGCTTTTGGCACCAGTGGCGCCCGTGGACTCGTGAGCGCCATGACAGACGAAGTATGCGTGGCTTATACACAAGCCTTTATCCAGACAGTCAGGCAGACCTTTGCCTTTAAACAAGTGGCCATTGCCATTGACCTGCGCCCTAGCAGCCCGCAGATTGCAGCCGCTTGTGCCAGCATGCTTGAACAGCTAGGCCTGGAGGTTATTTTTTGCGGGGCGATCCCCACACCGGCGCTAGCCTTGTTTGCACAAACGCAATATATACCTGGCATAATGGTCACAGGCAGTCATATTCCTTTCGACCGCAATGGCCTCAAGTTCTATCGTCCAGATGGTGAAATCAGCAAAGCCGATGAAAGCGCGATGCTGGCATCCGAGTTGCAGCCTTTTACTGGAACGTCATCTGCATTAGCTGCAGAAAACTCGACGGCTAAAAATGCCTATCTCCAACGCTATAAAGATTTGCTGGGGGAGGGTGCCTTAGCTGGCCAAAGGCTGGCAGTGTACCAACACTCAAGCGTTGGCCGCGATTTGATGCCGCAATTGCTGCGCGAGTTAGGCGCAGAAGTCATTTGCCTGGCGCGCTCGGATACCTTTGTTCCCATTGATACCGAGGCGGTTTCTGTCGAGGATATGCAAAAGGGATTGGACTGGGCCAGGGAATATACCGTAGACGCGATTATTTCAACCGATGGCGATGGTGACCGGCCGTTAATGAGTGATGAAAAAGGACAGTGGTTGCGCGGCGATATCGTTGGGCTACTGACGGCCAAAGCACTCAATATCACGCATTTGGCTGTTCCTGTCAGTTGCAATACTGCCATTGAGGCCAGTGGTGCATTTCAGCAAGTCACACGCACGCGTATTGGTTCGCCTTATGTAATCGCCGGGATGGAGACATTGCAAAAAAATGGCGCCAGCAGCGTGGCCGGATTTGAGGCTAACGGCGGTTTTTTATTGGGAACAACCGTTCCCGCCTATCCAACATTAGCACCACTAGCAACCCGCGATGCGGTATTGCCTGTGGTGTGCTTACTGGCGCAAGCAAAACGTCAAAACAAACCACTCTCCGCTTTGGTGGCCGCATTACCGCAACGCTATACGGCCAGTGATCGCCTGCAAAATTTTGCTACCGAAAAAAGTAAGGCATTGCTTGAAAACTGGTCTGGTGCAGTAGATAACATGTTACAGGCCCTGCATCTGGATGAAGCTGTTTCCGGTGTTGATACAACAGATGGCCTTAGAGTGACGTGCCAATCCGGCAACATTATTCATTTACGCCCCTCAGGTAACGCGCCGGAGCTCAGGTGTTATGTCGAAACCGATGCTGCGCCAACTTCGCACGCATTAGTAAACACCGTCCTTAAACAGCTTAGCCAGTTATAAAATCGGCCATCAGCCGCTTCCAAGGTCAGAAATATCGACACGATTGTCATATTTCTGACAAATTGCTTTGCTACTTTCCCCAAGACGCGAGTAAAATAGATGCATTGAAATGGTGCATTACAAACATTTCGTTCTGAAAAGTGGTGCAATTCATGCATCCATCCTAGTTGGTTTATTGTTACAAGCGTAAAAATACTAATAAAATCAGTCTGTTAAACGATATCAAAAAGTCTGGCCTGTTTTTTGCTTTAAAGATAAACAACAAATAAATAAAAATGAAGTAATTGGCCAATATGGGCTATATAAAATAGCCGTATTAAATAATAAGATGGCTAATAATTAACTGTACTGAGGAGAAATACCATGTTCATGCATTGGCTGAAAAAATTATCAATTGTCACCGCGGCAATGATTGCCTTCACTGGCTATGCGCAAGCGACCAATGTGACTTTGAGTTATGGCACCACAGATCTGCTAGGTGTTGTTAACCGCGATGCAGGTGTGATTGGCGGCTTCACATTTAATGATGTGTTTGATCTTGACCTTCAAGTACCAGCCTCACTTTCTTACTTTATTACTGAAATGCCTGACGCTGCCTACAATATCGTGGATAGCACTTTTACTTATGGCCTGTACGATGTTGACAACAACTTGTTAACAACGCCATCGATCCTGACGCCTGGCGCTTACCAATTACGTGTCTCAGGCACGGCTGATGGTTTTAGCGGCGGACAATATTTTTTGAGCTTTAATGTGACTACCCCAGTACCTGAGCCAGATCTGGGCTTGTTGATGCTGGTTGGCCTGACCATGATGGGTCTGGTGTCTTTGCGTAAATCACATTCTGCTTAATTATAAAGTTTTCTTGTTTTTTTAATTGAGGAGTAGGTATGAAAGTATCTAATGTATTGGGATCTATGGCATTAATCTCTGCCATCAGTTTTTCACATCAGGCGTTTGCTACCACAAACGTGACTGATCTGGGTAACCTGAATGATGGTCCAGTGGTTGATCAGTCTTTGTTACAGGTTGGTGCTTTTTGGTTGCCAGATCTCTACAAGTTTGACTTGAGCTCTGACTCTACGGTTACCGTCGACTTTAAAGCTTTGGCTGGCATTGGCATTGGCTCTACTTTTAGCCTGTATAATTCTTCAAACTCTTTAATCACATCCTACAATATTCCACTGTTAACTTTGGGTGCGACAACGACGTTTACGTTTATTGATCTTGCAGCTGGCAATGATTATGTGTTCAAGTTTAATCCAGGTGCGTTAAACGTTACCCTGTCAAATAAACTGACGTTTACTGCGTATGAAACTGTGCCAGTGCCAGAACCAGAGTCTAATGCACTGATGCTGGTTGGTTTGGGTATCATTGGTTTGATTGCTCGCAGAAAATTTGCTTAATTTTTGCTTGCCATAAAAAAGCCGGTTTGCATTTGCAACCGGCTTTTTTGTTTTAATACATGTTTATTACTTGAGGTAGTCCTTTATTCTTTGGGCGGCGGCAATCGTTTCTTCAGTCGACGCCACCAGCGCCATACGAATAAAGCCTTTGCCGGGGTTTAGGCCATGCGCTTCACGCGCCAGAAAAGAGCCTGGCAACACCGTAATATTCAACTCCTGATACAACTGCCTGGCAACAACGGTGTCGTCTTTTTGTGTGTTAATCCATAAATAAAATGCCGCATCTGGCAACTGCGTGTTTGGCCAGACTTGTTGCAGCAGTGGTGTCACTGCACTGAACTTCTCGCTGTATAACGCACGGTTATGAATCACATGTGCTTCGTCATTCCAGGCCACTACACTGGCAGCTTGCACTGCCGGGTTCATGGCGCAGCCGTGGTAGGTGCGATATAAGGCAAATTTCTCAACAATATCTGCATCGCCCGCAACAAAGCCAGAACGCATGCCAGGCACATTCGAGCGTTTGGAGAGTGAGCTGAACATGACGACACGGCTAAAGTCGCGACCTAGCTGATGTGCTGCCTGCAATGCGCCAACCGGTGGATTATTCTCATCAAAATAGATCTCTGAATAACACTCATCTGACGCAATCACAAAACCGTATTGGTCGGACAGCTCAAACAGGGTTTTCCAGGCCTGAATATCCATGACCTTACCGGATGGGTTACCTGGGCTACATACAAACACCAATTGGGTACGCTTGAGGATATCGACTGGTACTTGTGTCAGGTCCATGACAAAGTCATTGTCTGGCGTGGTGTTGATAAAGTAGGGCTGCGCACCGGCTAAAAAGGCCGCACCTTCATAAATCTGGTAAAACGGGTTAGGTGAAATCACTACTGGCTGTTGTGCAACACTGGTATCAATGACTGCCTGCGCAAAGGCAAACAAGGCCTCGCGGCTGCCATTCACCGGCAAAATCGCTTTATCGATATTGAGGGCGGGAATGTTGTAGCGACGTTGCAGCCACTGATTAATCGCTTCACGCAAGGCCGGTACACCGATTGTGGTAGGATAGCTGGCCAATCCGCCCAGATTACTGGCGAGTGCGTCACTAATGATACTCGGCGTGGCGTGTTTAGGCTCACCAATCGACAGGTTGACAGGACTAAACGCCGGGTTAGGCGTCAGGCCTTGAAACAGATCGCGCAAGCGTTGAAACGGATAGGGCTGAAGTAGGTTTAAATTTGGATTCATAGGTGTGTATTATAAGTGAGCCTGCCACATAAACAAAAAGCTTCCGGGCAAAAATATACGGCCTCAGCGGCATTGATCTATGGCGCATTATGCTGGGGCGTTATCTGGTATCCCTACCGCTTGCTCAACGATATCGGCCTGTCTGGCGTGCAATCCAGTTTATTGAGTTATAGCCTGGCGTTGCTGATAGGTGGCATGCTGTTTTGGCGGCGATTCAACTGCATACTGCACGTCCCGGCCTCGGCCTATTGGCTAAGCCTGATCGCGGGCTGGACCAACCTGGCCTATGTGCTGGCGATTATTGATGGTGAAGTCATGCGCGTCATGCTGCTGTTTTACCTGTCACCACTATGGACCTTATTGCTGGCAAGAGTCTGGCTGCATGAGCCCTGGCATAAACCGCAACTACTGGCTATAGGACTATCTTTACTAGGCGCGGTCTTAATGCTTACCGACGGTCAATGGGCATGGCCGTGGCCACAATCCACCTCAGACTGGCTGGCGCTCTCTGCCGGCATTGGCTTTTCTTTAACCAATGTCATGACCCGTTTTTCCACACATTTAACGATTGCAGCCAAAGGCATGCTGGTATGGCTGGGTGTGTTCGGCTTGTCATTCGCGGTATTACTTTGGCAATCTGGCATCGCTGGCATGGCGTTTATCACGGCATCAACCTTCACCTCCTATGTGACCATCACTTTCTTGGTGATTGCCTTATTGCTGGTTTCAGCGACTTTGCTGGTGCAGTATGGCGTGACCAAAATACCCGCTATCCAGGCGTCAGTGTTGTTTATGTCCGAGTTGATTGTCGCCGCGATTGCCGCTTATTTTCTGGCGCAGGAAACCATGTCGGTGATGGAAATGATAGGCGGCTGTTGCATTATTGCCGCAGGCATCTTGTCGGTCAGCGTTGGCGAGTCTGACTAAGCGCGAGACAGCAATTGCCGATAAGCCTGCTCCAATTGCAGGCAGAATGTGTGCGGCTCAAACAGCACACCGGCCTGGCTTTTCACTTTGGACTTGAGCAATGCCAGTGCGCTGGCATCATGCGCCAAGGTGATGGCGCGCTGCTCGAGCGCCTCCCAATTGGCGCAGATGCATTCATCCAGCCCGATATGTTTGAGTAAACTGGCACTGACCCGTGCCGGGAAGGTATCACCAGCCACCGTGAGCAGGGGAATCCCTTGCCATAAAGCATCACTGGCGGTGGTGTGCGCGTTATAGGGTGCCGTATCCAGCATCAGGTCGGCATGCTGTTGCCTGGCAATATGTTGCGCAATGCTGGTGCGTGGCGCAAAAATCAATCGATCGGCGGCAATGCCAGCTGCTTGCGCCTGTTGTTGCAGATGCTGCGTGGCCCATTGATTGCAATGCAATAGCCACAATACGCTGCCTGGCACTTGCTGCAAAATGCGCATCCAACGGGCAAACACATCAGGCGTGATTTTAAAACTCTGGTTCAGGCAACAAAATACAAACCCCTGCTCAGGCAGGCCATGCGCTTTGCGCGTGTCAGCCTCAGCCATGGGGCGTTGCGCATTGTTTGCCTGGTAGCATGGCAACACTACAGACTGTTCGGCCACAACCACGTCATTTAATGTGCCATCCACAATCATGGCGTCAAACAGGGGCTGACCATTGACCATACCCATACTACCTGGATAACCCAACCAGTTAATGTGGGTGCGGGCAGGGCGGTAGGCGGCAATGCCGCTACGGCTATTTTGCGTATAGCCGGTTAAATCTACCAGCACATCAATCCCCATGCGTTGCATATGTGCGGCGACTGCCACATCAGGCATGCTGGTAATGTCTATCCAGTGATTGGCAGCGGCAAGCAAGGCTAGGCGTTCGCTTGAGTGATCGTCTTTGCTGTTGCTATATAAAAACACTTCGAATTGCTGATGGTCGTGCGCTGCAATCACGTCTGTGACCAAATACGCCAGGGGGTGACGACGGAAATCAGAAGAAAGGTAGGCAATTTTAATGCGCTGCTGATTTTCTGGCTGGCTAGACTGTTGTGTGGCGGCTAAGGGCTGGATATGGCCATAATGCAGTTGTGCCCAGTTGCTTGCACATGCCAGTTGCTCAGCCGCCGTGGTCCCTGGCATCGCCAAAAATGCAAATGGCGGGATCTGCGCCTGTGGGGATTGTGCTAACGCAGCGCGCACTTCGGCAATGGCGGCATCCAGACCTTGCCAGTCGGCCATATGCTGTTTTTGATGAATCCAGTGTACTTTGGCATGCAGTAGCTGCGGATCAAGTTTAATGGCCTGTGCATAGGCAGCCACGGCCAAGTCTAGCTGACCTTGCTCACGGTAAGCATTGCCCAGGTTGTTGTGGCACTCTGCATCGCCAGGTGCCAGCGCAAGTGACTGCTGGTAATGTTGAATCGCCAGCGCATTCTCACCCAGTTTACGCAGGCTATTGGCCAGGTTGAAATGCACATCAGCCTGTTGTGCATCTTGCGCTAGCGATTGCCTGAAATAGTGGGCAGCGACCGACTCATCCCCGCGCAAACTGGCCGCATTGCCGAGTTGCATCAATATTTGCGGGTGATCGGGTGCCCATTGCAATGCCTGAAGAAAAGCCTGTTCAGCATCCTCGGCTTGCTTGAGTGCCAGGTAATGCCGCCCCAATTCATAATGCAACTCAGGGTCTTGTGGCGTGCACGTTAACTGCTGTTTTAACTGTTGAATACTCGCACTCATGCTGACGTCTGCTCAGTAAAGGGATTAAGCAAAGACTTCCAACCCAGCTGCTTAAACAAATGACGCTGCGGATGCAAGCCGTGCCAGAAGCTGTCTTCGGTCAATTGTGGCAATCTGGTGCCAAAGTCGCTTAACAAGCGTCTGGCCAGTATGGCTGCACAATATGGCGCGGTCATCAAACCTTTGCTGCCATGCGCAACATGCACATATAGGCCTTGTGGCGCTGGTAGCGCGGCAAAATCGTTGATCGGCGCATGTTGAGCATGAAACGTTGTTGTCGCCAGCACAGGCCCGACATAAGGCAAATAATCCGGGGAACCACACCTGGACGATGCGCGCGCAAAAGTCACTTCCGCGCTGCTTGCATGATCGAATTGCGGACTTAACTTGCTCACCATATCGAGGTTGCTCAGATTATCTTGTTCGCGAAGCTCTGTACTACTATCACCTGGTGCAAAAGTAGCTCCCATGGCATGCTGGCCTTGAGAAAGTGGGGTCAGGTAACCGTCCCCGCATAAAATCACCTTGAGCGATTGCATAGACGCCTGCCCGGCAATCATACCCATCTGGCCACGCACCGGATTTAGCCACATGCCGCTTTCTGGCAATAAGCTGGCGGCTTCTGCGGCATTACAGACAATCACGGCATCAAAATAATCATTGATTGTTCCGGTGTGATTGGCTAGCTGCCAGCCTTGCTTTTGGGAGGTCAATTGGCAAATATCTTGCTGAAGATGCAACGTGATATTGGGATGGGCTATCATGCGTGCACATGCTGCGGTCGGATTTACCCAGGCGCCAGCTGCAAAATACAGGCACTCATGCGCCAGGTTAACCCCGGCCTGTGCACTGGCCTGTGTTGCATCCAGCTGTTGTAGCATGCCTAAATGCGCATATCGGCTGGCCACTTTCTGTACCCGTTTATGCTCACGAGGATTGCTGCCCAGTTGTAACAAACCACAGCTTTGAAAGCCATCCTCACCCAAATTCAGGCTGGCATAGTGACGCAGGCTAAAACTATAACTACGCCACGCCAATTGATCGTTTTGCGGTTTTTCAGCATTCAACCGTGGGTAGAGCATGCCCCTGGGATTACCGGAGGCGCCACTGGCAAGTTGATCTGCACGTTCAAACACATGTACTTCGCAGCCTAAGCTGGCCAGATGCCAGGCGGTACTGCAACCCGCAATACCGGCACCAATGATTGCCACGTTAGGCAACGAAGTAGAAGAGGGGCATTGCTCAGATAGCGGCCATACGCCGCATAACATTTCACGTTTTTTGCCAAACCCACGTGCTTTTTCAACCTGGAACCCAACCGTCTGCAAACCGCGCTTAACCAGCCCCGCGCTGGTAAACGTGGCAAATGTCGTCCCGGCATGTGCACATCTGGCCATACATTCAAATAGATAAGGCTGCCACATTTGTGGATTTTTGGCTGGCGCGAATCCATCCAGAAACCAGGCATCCGCCTGTAATTGCAGCTGCGGCAAAATCTGCTCGCTGTCACCAATATACAAGGTCAAACTGGTGGAGAATGCTGGCAGCTCCAGCTGGTTAATCCCAGGTTGCAATAAATGATATTGTTGGCATAAAGCCTGGCTGATATCGGCCAGTTCAGGGAAATGTGCATGTGCCATCTGCAAGTCTTGCAAGGTAAACGGGGCGATTTCTATGCTGACAAAATGCAAGTGCGCGTTGGCTGGCGCAGTATCACGCCACAATTGCAGAGTAGCCAGAAAATTGAGGCCGCTGCCAAAACCGGTTTCAATAATCACAAAATGGCTGGGGCAGTCAGTCGGCAGTTGCTGCCATCTTGCCTCTAACTGGTTGTGCTGCAGAAAGACATGGCGCGTTTCAGCCAGCCCATGCTGTGGATGATCCGGGTTGACTGAAAAATAAACATCATCGAATTGTGTAGAGTAGGGCAAGCCGTCGCGCCACTCTAAAACTGCATGCGTACTCATAGGCTGGCAAGTGTATCACGCCGCACGGGCCCATTAAACCCGCTTGGCGGCCCGGTAGCCAGGTTTGGCCAGCAACAGATGCACATCCCCCAAGGCACATTCGGCAAAGCCCCCTTCGCAATAGCTCAGGTAAAAGTCCCACATGCGGATAAACGTGTCGCTATAGCCTAATTGCCGAACGGCGTCGATTTGCGCGAAAAAATTTTCGCGCCATAAGCGTAAAGTCGTGGCGTAATGCAAACCTATGTCTTGCAAATCCACCAGCCGTAAATCACTCGCCCGCGTCATGCTGGTAAGCATGGCCGTATTGGAAGGAATGTTAGACCCCGGGAATATATAGCGTTGAATAAAATCAACCGAACCGATAGCACTGGCATAGCGCTGGTCGGCAATGGTAATTGCCTGAATCAGCGCAACACCGTCAGCTTTGAGCAGATGGCTCACTTTGTTGAAATAGGTATCGTAATACTGATGACCAACGGCTTCTATCATTTCGATGGATACAAGTTTATCAAACTGGCCTTGCAAGTGACGGTAATCCTGTTTCAGCACAGTGATCTGCTCTTGCAGACCTTCTTCACGCACCCTCGCTTGCGCCAGCAGATACTGCTGTTGGGAAATGGTGGTCGTCGTCACCTGGCAGCCGTAATGTTTAGCCGCATAAATGGCAAAACCACCCCAGCCAGTCCCAATTTCAACAACGTGATCAGCAGGAGAAAGCTGCAACTTATCACAAATCACTTGTAATTTTCGCTCTGAAGCGGCTTGCAAGTCGGTGATATCAGCGTCAAACATGGCTGACGAATACATCATGGTGGGGTCCAGGAATAACTTGAACAAGTCGTTACCTAAATCATAATGGGCCGCGATGTTTTTCTGGCTGCCAGCTTCGCTATTACTGTTTAACCAGTGAAATATTTTCAACACAGGCTTGGTCAACCACTGATAGCCGCCCTCCAGGGTATCCATCACAGACTGGTTAAGTACCATCAGGCGAATAACATTGCTTAATGTGTCTGCCTGCCAATAGCCGAGCATATAAGCTTCTCCGGCCCCGATGCTGCCGCCAAAGGCGATTTCACCATAAAAGCGAGCATCATGCACGGTAATCGTCGCCTGTAGATCACCTGTATTCGCTTGGCCGAACACATGGTGCTCATCACCGTCAATCAAAGTTAACTGACCTATTGCCAAGCCAGCCAATCGCTTGAGTACTTGCGATTTTGCCAGCTGCGCCACCCATTTTGCGCGACTTTTGGACTTTAATGGCTTGGTTAAAGTATCGGCGGATACTGCGAGGGGGGCTGTGGTCATGATCAATCTCCGCGTTGAGTACGCTGGTCTGGGTGTGGATAAAACGGTATTTTTTTAAACCATAAGCGCAGTGCTTGCCAATAAATGCCCCAGATCACTTTCAATGTCATCCAGGGATAGCTGAGTAACATGCGGTTCAGCGCGCTGGCCTGCCACGGCTGGCGCTGCATTTTCAAGGTAGCGAAGAACATGGCCTGATCTTGCTGCCAGTTTTGCATATGCACACTGAGCGCCTCACCAGGTATCGAAAATTGCCATTGGTAGTCGATCTGCATGGGCATAAAAGGCGAGACATGAAAGTTTTTTTTAAACTGGAACAACAGGGGCGCGCCTTGCTGCACCGCATGCACATAGGCAAAGCGCTCCTTCCATGGCGTATTGGTAATATGGCTGACGATGGCTTGTAATTCACCCTCGCTGTTATGGCAATAATAAAAACTGACCGGGTTAAAGCAAACACCCCAGTAGCGACAATGTGTCAGCAGCCCGATGCGGCCCAGCGGCCGCTGCCCGGTCTCTTGCTCGACCAGGTCACGCACACAAATTTCCAGCGGTATTTCAGGCGAGCCCAGGTAGTCCTTGCGACTGAAATACGCCAGATTGGGTGTCAGGTAAGACCATAGACGGGTGTTCTTGAATAAAGTTGGCAGCTCTTCAAGATCGATATACAGCATAAACAGCTGGTAGCGAAAGCCATGTAATGTAGGTTGCAACCGCTGATGGCTGACGCATCCGGTATAAATCGCACTGTGTAAAGCAGGTGTACGGACTTCGGTCATGTCGTCGCCGCTTTAAAGTGCTCAATCGCGCTTAATGCGCTGACGACGCCATCTTCATGAAAACCGTTGCGCCAATAGGCACCGGCGTAAGCCGTGCGTTGAGGTCCGCTGATCTCGGCATGCCTACTTTGTGCCCTGGCGCCTGCCAGCGTGTATAAAGGATGACGGTAATGCAACTTTTTGATCACTTTTGCCGGATCAATGGCCTCTGTGTAGTTCAGCGTGACCAGTAAAGGCTGGGCGGAGCGGATACCCTGCAAGATGTTCATGTTATAAGTCACTTGTACTTTACCAACCGGCGTCGCTGTCACATGATAGTTCCACGCGGCCCACGCCAGCTTGCGCTTTGGCATCAGCCTGGCATCCGTATGCAGGAAAACCGTGTTGTCCTGATAAGGGATGGCGCCGAGCACGTCACGCTCTTTATCAGTGGCTTCAGTGCCTAGTATCTGTAAGGCTTCATCACTATGACAGGCAAAAAACACATAATCAAACGACTGGGATTGCCCGTTTTTTGTGATCACGGTGACCCCTTGCGTATGACGTTTCACCGCACGGACAGGGGATGTAAGCTGAATACGATCCTGATAACCTGAAGACAAGGCTTCGAGATAGCGCGCTGAACCACCGACGATGGTTCGCCATTGCGGGCGCTGGTCTATGCTGAGCATGCCATGATGGTGGAAAAAACGCACAAAAAAGCGTGCCGGGAATTGCAGCATCTGCTCTGCATCAGTAGACCAGATGGCCGCCCCCATGGGAATAATGTAGTCGCGGATAAATTGCGTGGAGTAGCCATGCTGATGCAAATAGTCCCCCAGGCATATTTCGTTGCCTGGGGCCAGCAAAGCCAGTGATTGTTTGTTAAAACGTAAAATGTCTTTGACCATACGATAGAAACGCGGAGACAACAGGTTACGCCGTTGGGCAAACAGGCTGTTGAGTGAAGTTCCGTTATATTCGAGGCCGCTGACTTCGTTACGCACACTAAAGCTCATTTCGCTGTCTCGCCAGGCGACCCCCGTTTCACGCAACAGGCGCTCAAACTCAGGATAGGTTTTATCGTTAAATACGATAAAACCGGTATCCACCGCATGACTTTCACCAGCGATGTCGACCTGATGCGTATGGGTATGGCCGCCCAGGTAATCGTTGGCTTCAAACAGCGTGATCTGGTGTTGTTTATGCAGCGAGTAGGCGAGGGTATTGCCAGCAATGCCGCCACCTATGATGGCGACCTTCATGCACGATCCTCTTTGCTAGCATGCTGCGCCCGAATCTCTAGCGGAACCTGCTTGAGTTGCCAGATGATGCCGAGGGCAGCGAGTAACTTGAGCCCGTAGTAGGTCAGGTCAATTTCCCACCAGTAAAACCCCTGCTTGGCTGATCCCGGGAAGTGGTGGTGGTTATTGTGCCAGCCTTCACCCAGGGTCAAAATGGCGATGAGTAAATTATTGCGGCTGTGGTCACGTGTCGCATAACGACGGCTGCCCCAGACGTGCGCCAGTGAATTGACACAGAAAGTGGCATGGTAAAGGGCGATGGTAGACACCACAAAGCCCCAGACAATTAACTGCCAGCCGCTGGTCTGCAAGACTGGAACATGCGCTTGCAATAACGCGCCAAGGCCGTAAATAATGGCAGCAAAAGCAATCGGAATCAGGCTATCAAAACGGTCCAGCCAGCAAAGTTCACGGTAGCGGCTAAGCTCACGCACCCGATCAAGCTGCGTTTTAAAGTTGGCGTGACTTAAAAACCATCCTAAGTGACTCCAAAGCAAGCCATGCTGGTGCGGCGAATGCACATCTAGCGGCTGGTCGGCATGCATGTGATGGCAACGATGATGCGCAGCCCACCATAATGGCCCACGTTGAACTGCAGTAGCGCCGATCAATGCGAATATAAATTGCGCGATGCGTGAAGTCTGAAAAGTCTTGTGGGCAAAATAACGATGGTAAAAGCCGGTAATGGCAAACATGCGCACCACATACATCAGGATGGCAAATATCACCGCAAAAGGGCTCCAGCCGACCCAGAATAATGCCACCAAGGCAAGATGCAGGGCGACAAAAGGCAGCACGCGCCACCAGTCAATGCTCTCTGCACTGGCTGTTTTTGGCGGTTGGTAGCGGTGATTATCTAACCAACCAACCAGCCGCCATAGCAAGCCTGAAAATCTATGTTGCATGTCACACCCTCTCGCAAAACTAATGCATCCGCTATTTTTTATTTTTGATGTGGAAAAACCTGTAATTTGCTGGTGTCATAGCCCATGGCTTTGATCTTGGCGACCAGCTCGCCATAGGTTTTTGGATCGATACGTGGTTGACGTGACATCAGCCAGACATAATCGCGCTTGCTTCTGGCAATCACCGTGTGCTGGTAATCCTCACTCAAATAAGCAATCAGGTATTCAGATTTAAATGGCCAGACAAATTGCATACGCCACTCTGCATTACCGCTCCCGGGTAGCACATAGCCCGTTGGATGATAGCTTTTGAGCGGTCCGTCAAAGCCACCTTTGTTAAAGGTAAACGTTGTGGCAATTGAACCATCTGCATGCTGGCGATACTGCTCAATCGGATTGTAAGGGTCGCGTTCAATGAATGTTGGTATCGCTGCAATGACATACCAATCACCCATAAAACGTGCTAGGTCCACATGTTGCACGGTCTTGATAGGTGGCAAGTTCTGGCATGCCGTCAATCCAAACACACTAATCATACAAATCACTTTAAATAAAATTTTTAACATATTGATTAAATAAGTTTATATATTATTTTATAACCATCAGGCGTGATGGATTCCAGGGCCACCCAATCCTGTTGCTCGTCATACCACACCGTGATCTTCAGTTTTTCCTTGCCCTGATATTTGCCATTTAAACGGTATTGGTGCGCCACAATATATTGCCCTTTTACCTGTATGGTCTGCCGACCTTCATCGGTGACCGTTACGTCCAGGTATTCTGCATTTTGCGGGTTAAGCAAACGGCTCTGCTTGAGTATCTCTGGATTCCAGTAAGCAAATGTCATGACACAAGCAGGCAGCGACTGCCTGCCAGTTTTTTGTTCAATCACAAATTGATCATCTTGCTGCTGGCCTCTGACATCAGTAATCTCTTTGTTCTCTTCAGTATGCGCGGTCAATTGACTCAGGCATTGGCCCTGCCAGGTTTCGTCAGCCTGGTGCTGGTAGCGGTAGGCGTTAATAAACAACACTTTGACTTTAAAACGCGCCCGGCTTTGCAAGCGGTTCTGGTCAAGAGAGAAGGTATGCGTGCCAATCTTCTGCTTGTCGAGCCAAACATCAAAAGACCACTCTTTAGCCTCGGCAATTGGCATTGCCAGCATCCACGCCGTGAGCGGCACAATACCGAGCGTTTTATGCATCCGGGCTATCCTTTTTAGGCAGGCCGGGAATAAACGTATTGGTATTGCGGACATAGTCTGCATAGCCTGGGCGACGGCTGTATATGGTTTTCTCCATCAGGCTGACACCACTGACTTTCAGTAGCAAAAACGTCATGATGACTGGAGATAACCAGCTCCAAGGATGGCCACTGGCAACGCCAAGCAGGCCAAAACCCCACCAGATCAGGCATTCTCCAAAATAGTTGGGATGTCGACTATAACGCCAGAGCCCGGTTTGCAACACAGCCCCCTGGTTGTCTGGCTGGCGACGAAATTGCATCAGTTGCCAATCAGCGACAACTTCCCAGCAAAAGCCGAGCAAAAATAACAGGGCTCCCGCCAGATCAAACCAGTTTAATGTCGCCTGGCTAATCACTGCGGCATAAAGTGGATAAGAGATCACCCAGGCCAATAAGGCCTGAAAGGCAAAAATGATATAGAGGCTCTTAAACCAGAAGTGTGGTTCGTTATTTTGGCGTATTGTCTGATAGCGATGGTCTTCTGCTCCCCAGTTGCGCCAGGTAAGGAAAATACTGAGACGAAGCGCCCATAGCGTCACCGCCACAAGGGCCAATACTGCGCGTGACGATAAATCAAGGGCAAACAGGGCGCTGGTATAGGCGGTGATGGCCATAAACAAGCTCCACATGCTGTCTACATGGCTGTAATGATGTGTGGCAAAACTCAGTAACCAGCCGCTAAGGGCAAACACCACAATGGCAATCAATGCATACTGGTAAATCATGTAAGCCCTGTCGATAATGTTTCATTAAACCTGCGACGTATCCAGAGCAGTAAGGGCATGGCTACCGCCCATTCGACCGTCACCCAAAGCAGGCTCCATGAAGAGGATGGCAAATCGATGACCTTTAATTGCTGTGCACCAAGGTAAGCCAAAGGACCAAACATCCCCCCCAATATGGCCGCCAGTATTATTCTGCCTTGTAACCAACGCATACTGACATTGAGCGTCATGGAAAAGGCCAACCATAACGCAATCATCCACAGCGGGATAAATGCTGGCCATGTGTGATGGTGCTCAAAGCTTAACCAACCTAGCGTGTAAGCAATTTGGTCCAATATGCAGCCTAACAAGGTTGTGATCAGCAGGGGCAAGGCATGCCACCAGCTTTCTATCCATTGCAAATGCACACAGCAGGCCGCAATCACTAACAGCAAGACCGCCCAACCTAAACCAGGCTTGGCAGATAATATGCAAGCCCACCACCATAGCTGGAAGCTCACAAAATTAAATACAACCCACTTGTTAGAAGCCATGTTGTATCTTTGGCATTATCTTTTCGAGAACAAGTAATGACTGACCCACCAGGTTTGTCCCTGGTTATAGCCAAACAATTCGGCACATGCCATAAAGAAAATGCGCCAGCGTTGACGCCAGATCTCGGCATCCGCATCACCATAAATTGACTGCAAAACGGGGGTGAGTGCATCATGGTGCTGATCCATGTTCGCCAGCCAGGCATTAGCTGTTTTTTCATAATGCGTGCCACTCCAACGCCATTTATTGATGATTTTGAGGTCATCCTGAAAGTAAAGCGGCAAGTCATCGCTTGGCATCATGCCGCCACTAAAAAAATACTGGCTCATCCAGTCATCTTCGGCTTTGACGTCAAAGGGATAAGCAGCGGTGCGATGTACAAAGATATGTTTAAAGAACAACCCATCAGGTTTGAGCCAACGTGCGACTTTGGCATAGAGCACCTGGTAATTACGCATGTGCTCAAACATTTCGACAGACACCACACGGTCAAAGGTCTGGTCAGTATCAAATACATTCATGTCTGCTGTGATGATATGAATATTGGATAATCCACGGGCTTGTGCTTGCTGCAATATATATTCACGTTGCGACGCCGAGTTGGAGACTGCCGTAATCTGCGCGTTAGGATAGTGGCTGGCCATCCATAACGTCAGAGAGCCCCAACCACAACCGAGCTCCAGTATTTTCAAAGGACCGCCCAGGCAAGCGTGCGCACAGGTTTGCGCGAGTGACAGGTGTTCCGCTTCATCAAGGGTATGCGTATCCGGCAGCCAAAAGCAGCTACTGTATTTGCGGTTCATGCCTAAACAATACTGATAAAAAGCGGCTGGAATTTCATAATGCTGTGCATTTGCTTTTTCAGGGAGTGGGGCGATATCCGCTAACTGCATCTGCTCAATAAACGCAATCAGGCTGGCTTGCGTATGCGCACAATCGCCGTCAGCAATTTCTTGCAGCCTGGTTTTACAAAGCATTCTGATGCCTTTGCGAATCAATGCATCAGGCAACGATCCTTTTTCAGCAAGCGTGAGTGCAATCGATGTTTTCGGGGATTTAATTGTCATGATTATTATTAGTGTGCAAATTAATTTCTATAGTATAGGTCTATTCTTTGCCATATTTAGTTTCATCCTTTAAATATTTTTTTAACGTTTTGCTCTTGGCAACAGGCTCGCGTTTAGATGTATACTAACCTGTATAGTTCAGGACATCTTATATGAAAACTGCACCACAAAAACGTATTTTCCGTTATGCCACGATTGGCTTTTCATGCCTGTTATTGGCATGCACACACCACACAAAACCTGTTGCCCAGAGCAAAGATCATGTTGACTGGCCTAGTTATGGCTTGAATATGTCATCGCAGCGTTTTTCAGCGTTGTCGCAGATCAATCAGCACAATGTTGCCCAGTTACAAGCGGCATGGTCTGTAGAAACAGGGGTGAAAGCGACATTTCAAGCCACGCCTATCGTCGTGAATGGCATCATGTATGTCAGCCTGCCGTTTAATCATGTGATAGCCCTGGACGCTGCCAGCGGCAAGCAATTATGGAAATACACGCACGCGCGCAAAGCAGACTGGCAAATGTGCTGCGGACCGGCCAATCGCGGTGTCGCAGTGGCAGAAGGCAAGGTGTTTATCGGCACGGTAGATGCCAGGCTGATCGCGCTTGATGCCCAGAGCGGGCAAAAATTGTGGGATATTGATGTGGCAGCCAATCAGGTGAATACCGAACACCAGGATGCCTTAAGTGGCACTGACCCCAATAAAACACGTAAAGTCACCGGCGGCACCGGCGTTGGCATCGCCATGGCACCAGTGGTTTATCAGCATAAAGTCATCATTGGCATTACCGGCGTCGGTTACGGCCTGCATATCGACAACCCGCGCAGTGATGCGCCCTTGGGTGCAGTGATAGGCGTCACCGGGCGCTATGGCCGCCCAGGTTTCCTGGCGGCGTTTGATGCCAATGACGGTCATCAGGTATGGCAATTCGACACGATTCCCAAGCAAGGCTGGGAAGGAGAGTTTGCAACAAAAACGGCTGATGGCAGTCAATTCGATCGTGATATTGCGGCAGAACAAGCCGCCCTGAAAGACTATCCTGACGCTGCGCGCTTTGGCGGTGGCTCAGCCTGGAGCACGCCAGCCATTGATACCGCCAGCCATACCCTGTATTTTGGAACGGGTAACCCTTCACCACAAATGAATGATGTTTCCCGGCCTGGCGACAATCTTTACACCGTTTCGCTGGTCGCACTGGATACAGAAACCGGCAAATACAAATGGCACTACCAGCAAGTGCCACATGACTTATGGGGATATGATTTGGCGAGCCCGCCGGTATTGTTTAACTACAACCACCAGGGAAAAATCATCGCCGCCGTCGGCCAGGCCAGTAAAACGGGCTGGTTCTATATTCATGACCGCACCAATGGGCAGTTCCTGGCTAAATCGGTGCCATTTGTGCCACAACATAATCTATTTAAAAAGCCGAGCCCTGAAGGCACGATTGTCTACCCGGGCATACTGGGTGGTGCGAACTGGTCACCGGTCAGCGTTGATGAGCATCAACAAAAGGTGTATGTCGCGGCCATGCACAGCCCGATCAAATACAGCGTGCATGAAACCCAAGTCAACGCGGGCGAGAAGCCTATCCGCTACGCCGCCAGCGAGCCAACAGATGATGCGCGCTGGGGTTTATTAAGTGCCATTGACCTTAAATCCGGGCAGATTGCCTGGCAGCACAAAACCAGCCAGCCATTGGTAGGCGGCGTGCTAGCCACAGCGGGCGGTTTATTATTTTGCGGGGAGGGCGATGGAAAGTTTGCGGCCTATGATAGTCAAACTGGACAATCACTATGGCAATTTTCATCTGAATATGGCGTCAATGCACCACCAATCACCTATCAAATCAATGGCGAACAATACATTGCGGTAGTGAGTGGCGGTAACTCTCTGTTTGGGTTTAAACAAGGCGACCGTATTTTGACATTTAAATTACCGTCAAAGCATTAATCCTTTTTTAAAATTCCAATCAATTAGATTGATTACTATGCATTTGCTTAATGGCTAAAAATGGCATTTTTTTCTTGAAAAACATGTTGTTAGGTTTACAGAATATCGCGTAAACAGTTAGAATAGCTGCGATTTTGAAATTGCAGTTTTATGATTATAAAAATAAGCCGTGGAGTAGCCCGTTAGTACTATTGTGTATCTAACGGTTGTCACAAATAATGAGTATAGTTTTTTAGTTAGCATTAATCCTTGGAGAAGTCGTAATGTTTCAAACCCTGAAAAAAATGGCAGTCGCTGGCGTATTCGGCATTGCATCTATGTCTGCAGCACAAGCGCAAGACTTTGGCGCTTACACAACCAGCCAAAGCCTGGATTTTATTCGCCTGATCGCTGATGCAGATTTCACCAAAAATACTGGCGCCTTGAATACCAGAGGCCCATACTTTGAAGATATTTATGAAATCAACCTGACTCAAGTGTCTGATTTTTCATACAGCATCACAGAAATCACCACAGGCAACAATGCACAATATGACGTGACATTTATGAACTATGGTTTTTACGATGCAAACGGCGAAGCTGTGACCACATTGACTAGCTTAGCAGCTGGTACTTATTTCCTGACTGCTACCGGCAAACTGTCTGGTTCTTTGGGCGGCGACTTCAACGTTAGCTTCAACATCAACCCACTGACTCCAGTACCAGAAGCTGATTCATATGCTTTGATGCTGGCTGGCTTAGGTTTGATGGGTTTGGTAAGCCGTCGTAAAGCTAAATAAGTTTCCACTTATTTGGTAAGCAAAAAAGGGCGCTAAGCGCCCTTTTTTTATTCAATGATAAAACACACCTGACCGCTATTCAGCGCACGTTTATAAACAGCGTGCTCTTTACCATCCTCACACAATTTAATTGATACAAATAAAATACTTACGTGTTTTCTTAATTTAGTATTTAATAGCTCTTGCAGCGCAAGTACCGAAACTGATTGATCCTTGATGTTAAAAACAAGAAGGGAGTCATAATGCTTAGTCGCAAGGTTTCATCAGTATGAGTTCGCAAAAAAAAGAAGTGTGGGCGCTGGAATCCGTCATTATTTATGGATTCATCAGTTTCTTCGCATTACTCGTGTTGCTTGGCATTACCAGCATGGTTTACCTGCAGCGCTTTGCTGAAAATAACCGCTGGGTCAGCCACACCAACGAAGTCATCTCCAAGCTGGATAAAGGCCTGGTGCTCTTCAATCAACTGGAAGTTTCACAACGAGGCTTTCTGCTCACGGCTGATGATAGTTCTATTACACGCCGCGACGCTGCGTTAGCCGACTTGCAAAAAGATGTCACAGAACTTGCCGTTCTGACCAAAGATAACTACTTCCAGCAGCAGCAAATCACCCAATTAAGGCAATTGATTGATAAGCGGATTATTTACTTTAATCACATTATTGAGACTGCGCGCACCACTTCGGCCGACAAACTAAAAGAGATCCTGCGCAAAGACTATATCCGCCGCGAAGACATGCTTAAAATCCGCGGGGTCTTTAGTGCGATGTCGCTTGAAGAACAGAACCTGCTTACCGACCGCACATTATCTGAACAGAGCCACGCCAAAGACCTGCTGACGCTGTTTGCGGTGATGTCTATCGCCATTTTGATTTTTTTCCCACTGCTGATCTGGCGTATTCAGCGCGACCTCCATATTCGTAAACAAGCCTCTACAGAACAAAGGCGACTCACGGATATCCTTGATGCTTCACCGGACCTCATCGCCAATGCGAACCTGCAGGGGGATTATTTTTACCTGAATAGAGGCGGGCGCAAGCTGTTGGGTATTGGTGAGAATGAAGACATCGCATTTCAGGGCATTGCACATATGCGGCCAGAGTGGGCGGCAGACCTAATCCAGCACAAGGCGATTCCTGCTGCATTGAGTACTGGTGTCTGGAGCGGGGAATCGGCATACATTACCCGTACTGGCATAGAAATTCCGGTCTCGCAGGTGATTGTGGTGCATAAGGACAGTGATGGCGTGCCGACACATTTATCCATGGTTGCACGCAATGTCAGTGACTTTAAACAGATTGAAGTCGACCTGACCCATGCAGCGACTTATGACCAAACGCATAGTAAGGTCTTAAGGTTATTTAATGCCAATTATGACCGCTCGAAGATTTTGTCAGGCATGCTGGATATTCTGGCCAACAATCATGCGCTGCCGGTCTCGGCCATTTATGGCTATGACGAATGGAGTGGATGCTATCGCCTTGAAAGCACACATGCGGCCCCGGTAGACATTCTCAACGAGTTTAAATTGGGCCATGGCGTGATCGGCGAGGCTATTCAAAAGAACCAGACACTGATACTGAGCGATATTGATGTGCTGCCATCGCTGACCATTGAAACGGGGCTGGTGTCTATCAAGCCGACCGGCATCATCATCTGCCCGGTCACTTATCAGGAGAAGCGCCTGGCCGTGCTGGTGCTTGCCGCCAGCCAGGCTATTACCGAGCGTGACCAAACCTTTATTGAGCGCCTGTCCGCACAGCTTGGTGTCGCGCTGCATAATATTCAGCAATATGGTGACCTCAAGTTACTGGCCGAGCAATTGCACCTGCGCAGCGAAGAAATCGGCTCGAAAAACGAGCAGCTACTCGAAGCAGACCGCATGAAATCTGAATTCCTGGCCACGATGTCGCATGAGCTACGCACACCACTCAATGCAATTATCGGTTTCTCCGAGATATTACGGGATGGCTTCGTTGGGCCGTTGGCCGATAAGCAAAAAGAATATGTCAGTGATATTTTTGAAAGCGGGCAACATCTGCTGTCATTGATTAATGATGTGCTGGATCTGTCAAAAATTGAAGCAGGCCGCATGGAGCTTGAGCCCGAAATCGCCGACGTTCAAGTGCTGTTGCAAAACAGCCTCTCTATTATTAAGGAAAAAGCCGCGACGCAACATATCAAACTGCAAGCGGATTTATCGGAAGACTTGGGCAATGCGTGGCTGGATGCACGCAAGGTAAAGCAGATTATTTATAACTTATTGTCGAATGCCGTAAAATTTACGCCCGAAGGCGGGCAGATTACCTTGCAAGCGACCCTGCTTGAACGCGCAGCGGTCCTTGAGCAAATCAAAGATATTCCGCAGCACCAGATAGCGTCCATAGGTAACGCGCAACAATTCATCCAGATATCCATTACTGATACCGGGATAGGCATTGAGGCGCAGGATCTTGAGCGGCTGTTCCAACCCTTTGTTCAACTGGAAAGCACGCTTTCTAGGCGTTTTGAAGGCACAGGGCTGGGGTTAGCGCTCGTGCGCAAACTGGCAGAACTGCATGGTGGAGCAGTCGCAGTCAGCAGTACGCCAGGGGAGGGCAGTACGTTCACTGTCTGGCTGCAATATAAGGTCAATCTGCTGGCCCCTGCAAACCCCATTAACCAGGCAAAAGAAACCGCCAGTCAGTTATTAAATAAAGAATCACCGCATGTGCTGGTCCTGGAGGATGATGACCGTGCCGCCGACTTGATCAGGTTGCAACTGGAGTCAGACCATTGCCGCGTGACGCGTGCGGCCACGGCCGAAATTGCCCTGGCCATTTTGGCAGATGCTGCACCGCCCGATTTAATTACGCTGGATATTTTGCTGCCGGGCATGGATGGCTGGGAATTTTTGGCTAAACTCAAGGCCAATCAGAAACTGGCCCATATTCCGGTGGTTATCCTGTCTATTGTCGCAGACAGTAATCGAGGCTTATCACTTGGTGCCGCACAGGTATTACAAAAACCAGTCTCTGCCGATGATTTGCAAACTGCGCTTGGCAAACTGGGGTTTACATCCCCGGCCAATGATCAAGCAAGCGTGAAGGTACTGGTTGTCGACGATGACCCTAAAGCTGTAGAAATCATTTCCTCTTACCTTGAGCATGCCCGATACTCGGTGATGCGAGCTTATGGCGGCCATGAGGCCACTCAAATAGCCAAGCAACAGAAGCCTGACCTGATTATTCTCGATTTGATGATGCCTGAAGCCAATGGCTTTGAGGTAGTCGAAGAGTTGAAACAGGACAAACGCACGGCAAAAATTCCTATCATTATTGTCACCTCAAAATTCCTGGCACCTGAAGAACACCACATTCTTAAGGGCCATGTATTAGCCGTTCTCGAAAAGTCTGAATTTAATCACGGTAACTTTTTAAGTGAAGTGCATCGCGCATTGGCTGGCCAGGCCAAGCAGTCATAATATAAAAAACATAGGGGCGAGCATGGCAAGAATACTTATTGTTGAAGACAATCCTAACAATATGAAGCTGGCGCAGCTGTTGCTTGAAAGCGCAGGGCACGAGGTGTTGCAGGCCGTTAACGCCCTAGATGGCCTTGGTATTGCACGCAGCTTGTTACCCGAAGTGATCCTCATGGATATTCAGCTCCCAGGCATGGATGGCCTGACTGCGACACGACTACTTAAAGAGGACAGCCAAACCAGTCATATCAAGATCATCGCGCTCACCGCCTTTGCCATGAAGGGGGATGAAGACAAAATGCGCCAGGCAGGGTGCGACAGCTATATCGCCAAACCTATCCGCTATAAAGAGTTTCTGCAAACAGTGGATGCCTTACTTTAAAGCAGACTTCACCAGAAAATAAGCTCGCAGGGGACCCGGCACATGGATATGAAAGTCACGCGCAAGACCATTCTGATTGTCGATGATGAAGAAAATAATCGCGCCTATCTGGAGGCCTTGCTCACCGCTGAAGGCTACGCCACACTACAAGCCCACGATGGCAAAATGGCGCTTGAAATGACCTTAAGCCATCAACCAGACCTGATTTTGCTGGATGCCATGATGCCGGTATTGAACGGCTTCGAGCTGGCTGAGCAATTGAAAAATAATGAAGCGACGAAAATCATCCCGATTATTATGCTCACGGCGCTGATAGACCGCACCTCGAGAATGCGTGCCTTGCAATGTGGTGTTGAAGAGTTTGTCACCAAACCTGTAGACAGGGCAGAGCTTTGGATCAGGGTGCGTAACTTGCTGCGCCTGAAAGAATATAATGACTTTCTGACCGACTATAGCCATACACTGGAGATACAGGTAGAAGAGCGAACCGCGCAATTGCTCACCAGTTATTTTGACTCCATGTTCAGCATTATGCGTGCCGCCGAATTCAGGGACAAAGAAACCGGCGACCACATTCACCGTATTGCCTTTTACTGTAAGGAGCTGGCTGCCGATTTAGGGATGGACTCAAATTTCATTGACACCATTTATCATGCCAGCCCATTACATGATGTCGGAAAAATTGGTATTCCGGACCATATTTTGCTCAAGCCAGGCCCGCACACTGATGAAGAATGGGAAGTCATGAAAACACATACCGTATTAGGTAACAGTATTCTGGGACACGGCAAAAGCACCTCACCATTTACCATCATGGGTGCAGAAATCGCCTTGAACCATCACGAGCGCTGGGATGGCAGTGGTTACCCCAATGGCTTAAAAGGCGAGGAAATCCCATTATCCGCACGCATCATGATGATGAGTGATGTATATGATGCGCTACGCAGCAAGCGCCCATATAAATCCGCATTTACGCATGAACTCACGTTGCAAATCATCATGCAAGGTGATGGCCGAACACAGCCAGCGCATTTTGACCCCGTCATACTCAACGCATTCAAAAAACTCGCCAATCGTTTCAGAGAGATCTTCGACGAGCATGCAGACGATGCAGATTAAGCATTCACCAGATTTCAACAACGTGATTTTTCTGTTCAAGCAACAGGGTAAACAGCCGCATCTATAATTTAACTTCTCTGGACTCTAAGTAAGTTCGTCAGAGTTTTCTCTTTTAGAACAATCGCTTGAAACTCACGAAGTGATTTTAACTTCGTGAACTCTCTATAAAAAAATAGGAACAAGACCATTTGTTCGTGAGGTACCGAAATGTACTCTTTAAATCTCTGGACTATGGGCGTAAGCAACTTTTCAGATTTGGAAATTGAAATAGAGTCTGTCAATAGTAAGCCAGATTAATGCATGCGTTCCAGCTTTCAAGTCATCTCCTTGCCATCTGGCCTCATACTTTCCCACATCGCCGCTTATGGGTATATTACACTCACGGAATATAAATGTCCCAGTAGTATTGGGCGGGACTTCATCATGAGATGCTTAAGGAAACGTGGAATATCCTCTAGTTCTCACCCGCTGCAACGTATCAGTTGGGTACTCTCCAAATAGCTCTTTATAGTATTTTGAGAAGAGACTCATATGAACAAACCCCCATCTCGATGCCACTTCGCATATGCTGGCTTTATCACTTGGGTATGTTATTAAATCCATTCGTACTCGGTGGAGCTTGAGATTCCGCATATAGGTTAATGGTGTAATGCCTAATGCGCGTGCAAATGCCGAGTTTAACGTTCTACGCCTAATGCGCAAATGGTCGCATATTTCGTCAATACTTAATGGGAACCCGTCTCTCGATAGGGTGAGGTGCCTGACCCGGTTCACGATATATCTCGGAATCTTGTGATCGAAATAGAATGGATGAGCATTCTTGCTGGCCAGCATGAGGGCATGCATGGATGAGGCGAGCAAATCCTCTTCATAGTTTTCCCAGCGCTCATTCAGGAGCGCATTGTTTGAGTCTCCGTAAAGAGAGTGAAGTCCGTATGCGAGTGTTCTTAACAAGCGACTAGATGCTTCGTTGTGTAGCATTTCTACAGGTTTGATGGAGCCAATCATATCTTCAAATCCTGACCATTCAATTTTCTTTGCGAATGCTTGCATCCTGCTGATGGGAATCACCGCTGCCATGATTTCAGAGTTAGCAGAAGTTCTGAAATACAACTCCGTATTTTTCCCCAGTGTGATTAAAGAGAGGGGTTTCACAGGAAGCAGCCCCCAGGTTGAGTCACCCTCAACAATGGTGGGCAACCCTACGACCAGACAGTCTTTAGGCGCGCTAGCAATTTGGTCGACCGCCCGGTTCATCTTCTCGCTAAAAATCTGGATACCGCTGTGATGAATACTCTTAATCGATCCCGAAAAAACACCCTTGCCAAGCTGTGTGTAATCCTGCGACCAAAAGGGCAAAGCTTCGGCTTGCTCAATGACATCGGAAGACTCCCGTTTGATTAAATGAAAGTCTGTACTAGCAACGATATCAGTTCGTTCTAAAAAGTCACAATTCCCCATATTTCTGCTCCTAGTTTACAACACCCGTCGTATTCGTGAACCTTGTTAACCACCTTATTTACCTTATGAATTCAGTAGGTTATATATTTTCAATTCTTATCAGGACGTCAAGTGTATAGAGATAGATAGGATGGTTAACTTATATCGAAAAATAGCCCCCGGCAATACTTCAAAGGTATTAAGACTTAGTGGGAATGGTAAAAACCGGCAGGTGGTAGTAAAAAGTGGCATCACAGTCATCACGGCGGTTCTAAATGTAACTGCATGCCAGTTCTTTCTATATTTAAAAAAATAACCTCGCTATTGTTGAATTGCATCAATGCACTATTTATTTGCTGATGGCGACCAGGAATTGTTGAGGATATTCAATAAAAGATGAAGTGAGTACAAGTTCAAAGAACAAAAGTATTCAATGCAGGTAAAACAATCAATCTTGGCGAATAGCCCTCCTTTTAGGGATCAGGCAGTAATAAGTAACTATTAAAAATATGATATGCGATTTGAAAGGGAGTACATGGAAAAGAGTAAAGGGATCATTGTCTGTAGCTTCTTACTAGCTTTTGGAGGAAGTTCAGTAGCACTGGCTGAGGAGGTCATTCAGCGTGATAATGAAGAGCAAAGTGGGGCAAAGAGTTCGCCGCACCATTGGTCGATGACGGCGGGCGCCTATAGCGATTACTTGTTCAGGGGCTTGTCATTCGCAAAACACGGTCAGTTTTATGCAAGCATTGATTATTCACATGACAGTGGATTTTATGCCGGGTTTGGTTACGGGACTGTGCATAGAGATGCGGTTTACGGTAACACCTATGAAACTGATTATTACGTTGGGTATAGAAAAGCTATTACAGAAGACCTCGCGATCACTGGCGAGATTTTCAATTTTACCTATCCTCAAGGCTATACGTTCACAGGTGAAAATTCCGACGTGGTAGAGATGATTTTGAAGGTCGACTACAAGGGCTTAAATGTGAAGTACTACCAGGCATTGACTGACTGGTTCGGCTATAACACCAACTCTCTTGGCACGACTACCTACAGAGGAAAGCCTGTCGGGCATGGCAGCTCAAGAGGAACAAACTACATTGATGTCAATTACACCGGCAAAGTCCCCACCACGGATACCAACTATAATATTCACATCGGACATCAGGTGGTTGAAAATTACAGCGTTGGCAACTACACGGATATGTCAGTCGGGATTAGTCGCGCATTCGAATTTGCCGGCTCGAAGGGGTGGAATGCCGGTATTAGCTACATCCACTCTATTACCAAAAAAGGCTGGTATGTCGATGCGTCGGGTGACGACCTTGATAAAAGCAGGTTCTATGGCTACATAAAGCATACGTTCTAAGCGCTAACGCAATCTTCATTCATACGATTTTTCCCTGGCCTCCTGCGCTTTTTCTCATCAGCAGGAGGCCTTTTTTCGTCTGGCTGGCTTGATTCAGGCCATGCCGTCCATCCTTGCTCTCTATTTACGTGCCGGTCAAAGCCATCCTGTTCGATTCAACAGCACGTTCTTGCTTATGCTTCTTTGAGAGTACCCCTTAGGTGTAATTGTCGGTTTATTTTGAAAGCGATTTAATACAAACACTTTTCAAGTAACCCCAAAGGAGAACTGTAATGAGTAAACCGTTTCAATTTAAAAAACAGGCTATTAAAGATGACCAGCCTTCAATGAATGTGCCGAATGTACCAGCTTTCCTGGGCGATACATTCGTCTCTCAAGATAAAGACAAAACCATCTGTGCTGGTTTCTTCCACCTGCATGCCGGTAATGAATTAAGCTACTCATATGATTACGAAGAAATGAAAATCGTAGTGGCAGGCACTTTCATCATTTCTGATGACACAGGTCAAAAAGTGACTGCAACCGTGGGTGATGTATTGTATTTCCCAGCAGGCAGCAATGTGACTTTCAGCACACCAGATAAAGCAGTTGGTTTCTTCACTGGCCAACGTGCGCCTTTGTAATAACGCTTCAAGTTTCACCTCCTGATCCGCATTCCACGTAATGGCCTATTACGTGGAATGTTTCGTTTCTGCCCTCTCTTTCTATCCTGCCTAATCAATTCTGGCAATCAAGATTTAAGTAATCCTTACGGAGTAATCCTTAATGGCAATTGTCATGCTTGCTCGCAAGTTTGAAAATTCAATCTCAAGTTCAGAAACAAGCTGATTTCCCCTCACTTCCGAGTTGAACTTGCACTAAGAGGGGAGGCTAATGCCAGTTGGCCTCCCCATTTTTTTTGGGGTGTGCAGGAATGGATATCAAAGCAATAAAGACCTCGTCACTGACAATCATTTGATTGAGAAAAGAGCATTATCTTGAATTCACCACTGCCATTGCCCATAGAAGATGTTCAAAACCTTGCTGATGGTCGCCAATTGGCCATCAATAAGGTAGGCATTAAGGCGATTCGTCACCCGATCAAGGTCAAGGATAAATCTGGTGACACGCAAGGCACGATTGCACTGCTGAATATGTATGTGCAATTGCCGCAGCACCTTAAAGGGACGCACATGTCCAGGTTTGTCGAGATTCTCAATCATCATGAGCACGAAATCTCGCTTGAAAATTTTTACCTGCTGTTGCATGAAACAGCGCTCAAGCTTGATGCGAAGTCCGGCTACATTGAAATGGCGTTTCCCTATTTCGTCAACAAGGCGGCGCCAGTGTCAGGTGTCAAAAGCCTGCTGGACTATGAAGTGACTTTTCTCGGTGAGATTTCGGAAGCCGGGCACGATTTAAAGGTACGCATCGTCATTCCGGTGACCAGCCTGTGTCCATGTTCAAAAAAGATATCTGCCTATGGTGCCCACAATCAACGCTCCCATGTGACGGTGACGGTGTCTTTCAATACATTGATGTGGGTCGAAGATGTCATCCGTTTAGTAGAAATGCAGGCGTCTTCTGAACTGTATGGGTTGTTAAAACGACCTGACGAGAAATATGTGACGGAGTTCGCCTACGACAACCCTAAGTTTGTCGAAGACATGGTGCGGGATATTGCCACGGCCTTTTACAAGGAAGCCCGTATCAAGAGTTTTGTTGTTGAGTGTGAAAACTTTGAATCTATTCACAATCATTCGGCGTACGCCTGTATTACGAGCCAGGACCTGTAGGAGGGCAATCATGAATATTCCGGTAGAAAGTGCCTTGTTAAACCAGACTACATCAGTCAAGGCCTCTGTCACTTATAAAAAAAGCAGAAAGCTCATTAGTCCCATTACTGAGATTATCGAAGAGATCCGGGCCGGTCGCATGGTTGTCTTGCTGGATGATGAAGATAGGGAAAATGAAGGCGACTTGGTGATGGCGGCTGAGCATGTGACTCCGGCGGCGATTAACTTCATGTCTAAGCATGGGCGTGGTTTGATTTGCTTAACGATTTCACCTGAACGTGGGCGACAACTCAACCTCAGTCCGATGGTGTCCCGTAATGGCACAAAAATGGGCACTAACTTCACGGCCTCTATTGAGGCCGCAGCAGGGGTTTCCACGGGTATCTCAGCGGCTGACAGGGCGCACACGATTAAAACCGCTGTCCAGGCATATGCAAAACCATTGGATATTGTGAGCCCCGGGCATGTCTTCCCACTCATTGCCGAGAGTGGAGGGGTGTTGGTACGCGCAGGTCATACTGAAGCTGGATGTGACATCGCCAGGCTGGCAAATCTGGACCCCTCTGCCGTGATTTGTGAAATCCTCAAAGATAATGGCGAAATGGCACGTTTACCCGATCTTTTGAAGTTTGCGGCGCAATTCGACCTGAAGGTTGGCACGATCGCAGACTTGATTAGTTACAGAAGCCAAACAGAATGCCTGGTATCGCGTGTCGCCGAGCGGCTCATTGAAACCCCTTATGGACCCTTTCAGCTGATTGCGTATCAAGAGTCATTGGCGAATGAACTGCATTTGGCCTTGGTGAAAGGCACGATAAATAAAAAGAAAAGTATATTAGTCAGAGTGCATGAGCCCTTGTCTGTGCTGGACGTATTGGACGCGAGTAGCAAGCACCATAGCTGGAGCTTGCCTGATGCGATGCGCAAAATCAGTCAGGTCGGCGAAGGGGTGATTGTGATGTTAAGGCGTGAAGAGAAAAATGGAGATGTTATCAATGCAATTCACTCAGCAGCTTATCCATCAAACAACCAGCATACGCTCAAAGATTATGGGATTGGTGCACAAATACTTAGAGATTTGGGAGTTTTGAATATGCGCTTGATGGCTGAACCGCGCAAAATACCAAGCATGTCTGGCTTTGGTTTAAGCGTCACCGATTTCGTGACTAGGGACAGTTGGCAGAAAGCGGTATGATTTGAATTTGTTCATCCGCTAAATTAACCAAAAACGCAGACGGTTCTGAATGCATGGATTACGCCAGCATCGCCTATTGGGCCACTCACAGTGACTTTATCCTCTTCTGATCATTCCGTTGCGGCTGATCTCCCCAGTCAGGCACCTGCAGCCCAAACTGGTTTGCATAGAGGCATTGGCTGGAAGGGCGCCTTTTGGATTGCAAGCGGGGTGCCGGGGCTGGTCTTATTCACCCTAGGCGCTGTCGCGGCAACCGTCGGTAAGCCGGCCTGGCTGGTGTGGATGGTCTCGATTAGCTTTGGTTTTATCCAGGCTTTTACTTATGCGGAGATTGCTGGGCTGTTCCCACATAAGTCTGGCGGGTTGTCCATTCATAGTGCGGTTGCCTGGATACGCTACAGCAAGTTTATTGCTACGTTGAATGTATGGTGTAACTGGGCCGCCTGGTCGCCGGTACTGGCGATTGGCTCAGGTTTAGCCGCAGGCTACTCGTTAAGCATCCTGTTTGATGCAAACTCGCTGATCAACACCTGGCAAATCACGTTGCTGGATTTAAGTACGATCAAGGCGGGCCTCAGCCTGAGAATCAATGCAACCTTCATTCTGGGCGCCACCTTTCTATTGCTGGTGTTCGCCGTGCAGCACGGTGGTATTTTACGCTCAGTCAGCACCACCATGGTGTTGGGGTTAGTGGCGCTCATCCCATTGTTGTTGATTGGACTGGTGCCTTTTGTCACTGGCGACTTGGCCAGTGAACATTTCTTTCCGCTCACGCCATTAGCATACGACATGGACGGCAATGTCATTGATGGCGACTGGAATCTGGATGGCTGGAAGCTGATGGCGGGCGGATTATTTGTAGCAGCATGGTCCACTTATGGATTTGAAACGGCGTTGTGCTACACGCGTGAGTTTAAGGATCCCAAGGCGGATACCTTCAAGGCGATTGTCTATTCCGCATTGCTCTGTATGGCCGTGTTTACCTTGGTGCCGATTGCATTTCAAAGTCACTTGGGGCTAGGGGAGTTGGTGGTGCCTGCTGTGATCGGGGATGCAGGGGAAGTGAAGTCACCGGCCATGTACGACGGCATGCTCGCTGCCAATATTTATAAGGGGAACGGGGTGGCCAGTGCGCTGGCTTCCATTGTCGGTGGCGGCGCAATCATCGCCAATATCATGGTGGTGATGCTCATCATCACCTTGCTGCTGGCGATTATGACCACCATGTCAGGTTCGGCCAGAACACTTTACCAAGCCTCAGTGGATGGTTTGTTGCCCAAGTATTTATCTGTGGTCAATGAGAATGGTTCACCGACCAGGGCGATGTGGACAGACCTTTCCTATAACCTCATCCTGCTCATGATGTCGGATTATGTGTTTGTGCTAGCGGCTTCCAACGTGGCGTATATCATCTATCATTTTCTGGTGTTGAATGCCGGCTGGATCCATCGCATGGACAGGCCGCATTGGGAGCGGCCTTATAAAACACCCAATATCTTGATGGGCGCAGGCGTGCTGCTTGGCTACCTCAATTTGGCCATCATGGGGATGGGTACGGAAATTTGGGGCGAGGGCACGTTAAGGACTGGGCTCTTCTTTTCTTCCCTCATCGTGCCCTTATTCATTTACCGCCATTATTTTGAAGATAAAGGCGTATTCCCGACGCAGTTGCTAAGCGACATGCAGGTACAAGTGAATCGGCCAAGATATACAAAACTCTTCGAGCACCTGCCTTACGTCACCATTGCCGTTGCCATTCTTGTGGTCTGGTATACCGACCAACTTTAACCCCTCTGATGCGCAAAGTTTAAAGCAATATTTTCACCAGCATTGCATGCTTAAAAGTCAAGCGCTACTGAGTAACACCTAAGTAGTAAGCCATGAGTGTAATTGTCTCTCCTGGGTATCACTATGAAAATGACACATAGTTTGATCCCATAAATTTCAAGGAGACACTTATAAAATGGCACGCGATCCTAAACATGACATTTTGTTTGAGCCAATACAAATTGGCCCCAAAACATTACGCAATCGCTTTTACCAAGTACCGCATTGTATCGGTGCTGGATCCGATAAGCCTGGCTTTCAATCTGCACACCGTTCGGTTAAAGCTGAAGGTGGTTGGGCTGCTCTAAACACTGAATATTGCTCCATCAACCCTGAGTCTGATGATACGCACCGTTTGTCTGCACGTATCTGGGACGAAGGCGACGTACGTAACCTGAAAGCCATGACCGACGAAGTGCACAAGTACGGGGCATTGGCCGGGGTCGAGTTATGGTACGGCGGTGCACACGCACCTAACATGGAGTCACGCGCGACCCCACGTGGCCCTAGCCAATATGCTTCAGAGTTCGAAACGCTGTCCTACTGTAAAGAAATGGATTTGAGCGATATCGCTCAGGTACAGCAGTTCTACGTTGATGCAGCTAAGCGCTCACGCGATGCTGGTTTTGACATTGTCTACGTATACGGTGCGCACTCTTATCTGCCACTGCAATTCTTGAATCCTTACTACAACAAACGTACCGATAAATACGGCGGCTCATTGGAGAACCGTGCGCGCTTCTGGCTGGAAACGCTGGAAAAAGTGAAGCATGCCGTGGGCTCGGATTGTGCCATTGCGACACGTTTCGGTGTGGATACTGTGTATGGCCCAGGTCAAATCGAAGCTGAAGTGGATGGCCAGAAGTTTGTTGAAATGGCTGACTCACTGGTCGATATGTGGGACATCACGATTGGCGATATTGCTGAGTGGGGCGAGGATGCAGGGCCATCACGTTTCTACCAACAAGGTCATACCATCCCTTGGGTCAAGCTGGTTAAGCAGGTTTCCAAAAAGCCTGTACTAGGCGTTGGTCGCTATACCGATCCTGAGAAAATGATCGAAATCGTCACCAAAGGCTATGCCGACATTATTGGTTGCGCACGCCCTTCGATTGCTGATCCGTTCTTGCCACAAAAGGTTGAGCAGGGTCGTTATGACGATATCCGTGTGTGTATCGGTTGTAACGTGTGTATTTCCCGCTGGGAAATCGGTGGTCCTCCAATGATTTGTACGCAGAATGCGACAGCAGGTGAAGAGTACCGTCGTGGTTGGCATCCAGAGAAATTCCGTCAAACCAAGAACAAGGATTCTGTATTGATCGTGGGTGCTGGTCCATCCGGTTCTGAAGCCGCCCGCGTGTTGATGGAAAGTGGCTATACCGTGCACTTGACCGATACCGCAGAGAAAATCGGTGGTCACTTGAACCAGGTGGCAGCGCTGCCAGGTTTGGGTGAGTGGAGCTATCACCGTGACTATCGTGAAACACAAATCACCAAGTTACTGAAGAAGAACAAAGAAAGCCAATTGGCATTGGGTCAAAAACCAATGACGGCTGACGACGTGCTGCAGTATGGTGCTGACAAAGTCATCATCGCTACCGGTGCGCGCTGGAATACCGATGGTACCAACTGCCTGACGCATGATCCAATTCCAGGGGCAGATGCTTCCTTGCCAGATCAACTGACACCAGAGCAAGTCATGGAAGGCAAGAAGAAAATTGGTAAGCGTGTGGTGATCCTGAATGCGGATACTTATTTCATGGCGCCTAGCCTGGCTGAGAAGCTGGCGACAGCAGGTCACGAAGTAACCATTGTTTCTGGCGTGCACCTGGCTAACTACATGCACTTCACGCTGGAATATCCAAACATGATGCGTCGTTTGCACGAACTGCATGTTGAGGAGCTCGGCGATCACTTCTGCTCACGCATCGAACCGGGCCGTATGGAAATTTACAACATCTGGGGTGATGGTTCCAAGCGTACTTACCGTGGCCCAGGCGTTTCTCCTCGTGATGCCAATACCTCGCATCGTTGGATTGAGTTTGATTCCCTGGTGCTGGTGACAGGCCGTCATTCAGAGTGCACGCTTTGGAATGAGCTAAAAGCCCGTGAATCTGAGTGGGCTGAGAACGACATTAAAGGTATCTACCTGATTGGTGATGCTGAAGCGCCTCGTTTGATTGCTGATGCAACATTTACGGGGCACCGCGTGGCCCGTGAAATTGAAGAAGCAAACCCACAAATTGCCATCCCATACAAGCGCGAAACCATCGCATGGGGCACGCCGCATATGCCAGGTGGTAATTTCAAAATTGAGTACAAAGTTTAACGCCTGATGAGTGTAAGGTCGGCAGCACAAGCTCGCCGACCTTGCTTCAACGCATTAATCCCGACATACAAGTTACAAGTTGCCCATGGGCTAATGGAACTCATTCATTCAGAAACAGGTGATAACAATGACAGATCCTACACAAATCACTCGAATACTCTTCCAGGACTTTGACCCGAAGGCAATCTATCTATTCTATGCATTTGGTTATCTTGCGATTGCGATCTTTATTCACGGCTGTTATGTACAGGTGCGTAAATATCGCCGCGGTAAGCCAGATGAATCTTGGAACCAAATCTTCAAACGCTTTTGGGACATGGTTAAGACCATGGCCTCACATCGTACTTTGGTACGTCGTGACAAAAAAGCGGGCCGTGCGCATGGCCTGATTTTCTTTGGTTTTGTTTTACTCTTCATCGGTACTGCCACTATCACTTTAGAGTACGACATTCTTGAGCCGTTATTCGGTGTGAGATTCTGGTACGGTAACTTTTACCTACTGTTTTCTTTAGTGCTGGATGTCGCCGGTTTCGGCGTGATCGCAGGTCTGCTTTACATGATGTATCGCCGTAAGTGGATGCATTTGCCCAAGCTTGATTACAAGCGTGTGGACAGGCAAGTCGGCGATCCGGACTATGATCGTAGCGGCTACCGTCGCGAAGACTGGGGTTTCCTGTGGTCATTCATCCTGATTGGTGTCACCGGCTTTATTCTGGAGGCGACACGTCTTGTCTGGCTCAGTGAAACCCCTTCGGTCTGGGATCATCGTTTCTGGTCACCGGTAGGTGCCATCCTTGCGCATATGATGGCTGGGCTGGGCATGACTGCAGAAGGTGCGGGCGCATTCCGCCCATATCTGTGGTGGTTCCATGGCTTGTTGTCACTGACGTTTATTGCGTGTATTCCCTACACCAAAATCAAGCACATCTTCACCGCCGCTGCCTCTCTGATGTTCAAGAGCCCGCTGGTGGGCAGGCGATTGCCCATCATTCCGGTTGAACAGGCGAATGCCGGTTATAAAACCATTACCGATTTAACCTGGAAAAACCTGTTGCACCTGGATGCTTGTACCAAGTGCGGTCGCTGTCAGGAGGCGTGTCCTGCCAATGCCGTAGGGGCACCACTGTCACCACGTGACGTGATTCTGTCTCTGCGTGAGTTCGCGAACAAGACTTTGAATGCCAAAGAACTACCGGCAGAGGCTGAGCTGGATATTCACGGTAAATCTCCAGGCCAGGTGATGCAGGAAACCCTGTGGTCCTGCCGTACTTGCCTGGCGTGTGTCGAGATTTGCCCTGTTGCCGTTGAGCATGTGCCTATCATCGTGCAAATGCGTCGCAATTTGGTGGAAGCAGGCGAGATGGAGCCTATCCTCGAGAAGACATTGCAAACCATTCATAAAACAGGCAACTCTTTTGGTGAGTCAAAGCGCAAGCGCGCAGCCTGGGCCAAAGACCTGCCATTTGAAATCAAGGATGCCAGGGCTGAGCCTGTCGATATTCTCTGGTTTGTGGGTGACTATGCGTCCTTTGATCCACGTAACCAGAAAGTCACAAGATCATTTGCAAAACTGTTGAATAAAGCCGGTATCAATTTTGGTTTGTTGTTTGAAGCCGAAATGAATGCAGGCAACGACATCCGCCGTGTTGGTGAAGAAGGTTTGTACGAACACTTGGCGACTTCGAACATCGGCACGCTGCAGTCATGTGATTTCAAGTCGATTGTCACCACGGACCCGCACTCGTTCAACACCATCCGTAACGAGTATCCGGACTTTGGCGGTGAGTTTGAAATCAATCACTACACCACCTTGGTGAAACAGTTGATTGAATCTGGCCAGATCACACTGAAGAAAAAGCTCGATTACCGTGTGACTTTCCACGATCCATGCCACTTAGGCCGCTATAACAAAGGCTATGACGCGCCTCGCGATGTGATCAAGCTGTTGGGCTGCGAACTGGTGGAGATGGGCCGTAACCGCGATAACTCATTCTGTTGTGGTGCTGGCGGCGGCCGTATCTGGATTCCGGATCCGGTAGGTATTGAGAAACCCTCAGCAAACCGTATGCGTGAAGCTGGACAAATTGAGGGCCTGGACGTGTTCATCGTGTCATGCCCTAAAGATCTGACGATGTTCGAGGATGCCCTTAAAACATCAGGCTTTGAAGGTCAGTTCGTGGTGCGAGAGCTGATTGAGCTGATTGATGAGTGTATTGAGTACGACGTTGTCGACATCACCGGTGTGGCCGAGGTTATTTCAACCTCAGAGTGAGATGCATGATGTTTGGGAGTGCTGATGCGCTGGTGCAGTTAGCGATTAAATCGAGAGACCCCTATGTTGCCGCTGCTGTGCATGAGCTGGCAACAGGGATCACAAAGCTCGAATTAGAAGCGCTGATTTGCGGCACAAGGCGAACGGCGTTAGCCATTGCCCGCTGGGAGCATACACCGGCATCGGTACTCACCGCATTAGCAGGCGTTCACGATGAGGCGATTGAACTCCGGCTGGATAAAAACCCTGGAACGTCATCCAGCGTGCTATCCGGCCTGTACGAAGAGGCGCGCAGCAAGGACAAGGCCGGACTCACCAAGCTCATCGCGCAACATTTAAACAGTGGGACGGAGGTTTTAAGAAGGATCGCACTCCACGCCAACGATAGTGAATGCTTGTTAGCGTTGAGTAAAAACCCCGCAGCGAATGCCAAGGTGCTGGCGGAGTTGTCGGAGCGTGCCTCTGGGAGTGATATCGCAGTGGCCATCCACAAGAATATTGCCCAGAACGCATCGGCCTCTGCCGAGTTGCTGACAAGGATATTTGATGCATCGGATGTCTATACGCAGGCGGCCATCCTTGGACATGCCAATTGTCTGGCTTGGTTGATTGCGAAAGCTGCGGCAAGTGAAGAGGTATTGATGATGCGCGTGCTGGCCAGGAACCGTCGGGTGAGCAAGGAGAGCCTGCAACGTTATGCAGCCTGTGAGGATGCAGGCGTGAGGGCGGGCGTTGCGGCTAACGCCTTAACGCCAGTCGCCCTCTTTCGTCACTTGATTAAGGATAAAAGTGAGCTGGTCAGGCGTGAAGTGGCTTCGCGTGTTGATTTGTCGGAAGAGCACATTGAGGCCTTGTCCAGAGATGATGACATCTGGGTCAGGCAGAGAATTGCGCGCAGCCCGACCACATCACTGGATGTGTTGTACCGGCTTGCTGTGGATGCAGTCGCAGATGTCAGGCGGGCCGTAGCACGTAACTCAATGAGTACGGTGCATTTGCTCAATATGCTCGCGGAGGACAAAAATGCCTGGGTACGTTCTGGGGTGGCTTATCAGGCGAATGCATCACAAAGAATCCTGATGAAGCTGGCGGATGACAAGGATGTGGATGTATTAAGTGGCGTGGCAAACAACCCTAATACGCCACAAAGTATTTTGAAGGCGTTGGTCGGTTCGAGTGACACGGATGTGAGAAGAGGGGTGATTTTAAATAAGTCAGCAACACGCAATACCTTGCTGCCCTTACTTGAGGACCCTTACTACTTGCACCGCGTGTTGCTCGTACACAACCCTCATTTGCAAGCACAGGACAAGTGGAGTCTGCGGGATGATCCAGACTTCCAGGTCAGGTTTTCGGTATATCGGTGGGCAGCAAATATCTGCCTGAAAATGCCCGATACATTTCTAGTAACGAAGTAATGAAGGAGACGAAAGTATGAAGATATTAGTGGCAGTAAAACAGACCGCAGCACTGGAAGAAGACTTTGAAATTCGAGACGACGGTTTGGACGTCGATGAAGATTTCATGATGTATGACTTGAATGAGTGGGATGACTTTTCGCTAGAAGAGGCCATGAAAATCAAAGAATCTAGTGATACAGACGTCGAGGTGGTGGTGGTTTCCGTTGGCCCTGATCGCGTGGATGAAAGCCTGCGCAAGTGCCTGGCCAAAGGGGCAGACCGCGCGGTCAGAGTCTGGGATGACGCTGCAGAGGGTTCTGACGCCATCGTGGTTGGCCGCATTTTGACTGAAGTGATCAAGAAAGAAGCGCCGGATATGGTGTTTGCTGGTGTGCAGTCTTCTGACCAGGCGTATGCCTCTACCGGTATTTCAGTCGCTTCTTATCTGAATTGGCCACATGCGGCAGTGGTCGCCGACTTGCAATACAAGCCAGGTGACAACAAAGCCGTCATCCGTCGTGAACTTGAAGGCGGCATGCTACAAGAAGTTGAAATCAATTGCCCGGCCGTGCTGACCATCCAGCTTGGGATTAACAAGCCGCGCTATGCGTCGCTGCGTGGTATCAAGCAAGCCGCGACCAAGCCGATTGAGGAAGTCTCCCTGGCTGACATTGGACTTTCTGCAAATGATGTTGGTGCTGCCCAATCCATGTCACGCGTACGTCGCATGTACATCCCGGAAAAAGGCCGTGCCACCATGATTGAAGGCACTATTTCTGAGCAGGCGGCAAAAATCATTCAAATCATTAATGAATTCAAAGGAGCATAGTCATGAGTAAAATATTGGTGATTGCAGAACATCGCCGTAACGATTTACGTCCAGTATCATTGGAGTTGATTGGTGCCGCAAATGGCCTGAAGAAAAGCGCCGATGACAAAGTCGTGGTGGCCGTGATTGGTAGCCAGGCAGACGCTTTTGTACCTGCATTATCGGTCAATGGGGTAGATGAGCTTGTGGTTGTCAAAGGACCATCGGCTGATTTCGATCCTGATGTGTTTGAAGCCTCCGTCTCTGTATTAATTGCGGCTCACAATCCGGCTGTCGTATTGCTGCCGCATTCCGTGGATTCACTGGGCTATGCCTCCTCTTTGGCAAGTAAATCTGGTTATGGATTTGCCACGGATGTGTATATTGTGGAGTATCAAGGGGATGAACTTGTTGCCACCCGTGGTGGCTACAACCAGAAGGTTAACGTTGAAGTTGATTTCCCAGGTAAATCAACCGTGGTACTGACGATCCGCCCTAGCGTATTCAAGCTGTTGGATGGGGCAGGTAGTCCAGTCGTGTCTCATATGGATGCACCGTCTGTGCAGTCACGTAGTCAAAACAAAGACTACGTAGAAGTTGGCGGCGGTAATGATATTGATATCACCACCGTTGATTTCATCATGTCGATTGGCCGCGGGATTGGCGAAGAAACGAACGTGGAGCAATTCCGCGAGTTGGCAGACGAAGCAGGCGCAACCCTTTGCTGCTCACGCCCGATTGCGGATGCGGGCTGGTTACCTAAATCCAGGCAGGTGGGTCAATCAGGCAAGGTGGTTGGGTCATGCAAGCTTTACGTCGCTATGGGCATTTCAGGTTCCATCCAGCATATGGCTGGCATGAAGCATGTCCCTACGATTATTGCGGTGAATACCGACCCGGGTGCTTCAATCTTTACCATCGCCAAATATGGCATTGTGGCTGATATTTTTGACATAGAAGAAGAACTGAAAGCCCAGCTTGCAGCATAGTGAGTTTTTTTGAGTGGTCTGACTTTGGGGCACTTTTTAGTGCCCTTTTTTTATCTGCATCATGAGGAAATACTTCTTTGGAAGTACAACCTCATGATCATTTGCAAGTGGGCACAATGAGCTTACTCTTGACGTGTCACGATGCTTTTTCGTCAGTATTGGTTTGCATTTAGGCTGCATTTCATACGGCAGGGGTCGTTCAACCATCCTTCACAGGGGCACATATAAGTGCCCTTCTTTTTTGCCATCAATCCTTCAAAAATGGCTACCCCTTTGGGAGTACAACTTCAAGATAATTTTCGCCAACACTTGCTTGCTTTAGTCTTGCTGCAAAGGTGCTGCGGATATCTCAGATGCCACATTCACGATGGTTGGCTCTGGCGCGGTGCTCAGCGTATGGTTAATTGAAGAGATAAATATGGAACGTGGGTATTGGATTAAAAGTAAACCTGTCTATACATCTTTGAAGTGGCATGAGAAGGCGACTTCACACCTGGTGCTTGCCACTGGCATAGGCGGTATGGCAGTTCTCAAGTTGTTTCAGCAAATGCACCCGACACAACCGGTCAAAGTACTGTATGGAAAGTATGGGCAGATGGAAGCCGATTATTCAGACACCTTGAAGATGGTTGTGCCCGAAGGTCTGCATATACATAAATTTGACGACGCTCTGTTGACGCAGTTTCAGCTTGAACTGCGCGATGCGCAAATGGGCTTGCGAATCTATGTGGCCGGTTCAGAAGGGTTTATCTGGGATGTGGTCGCGGCGGCTAAACCGTTTGGTATCCAGGAAATGGAAATCATGAAAGAGCAGGCCGATACCCTGGCCCGCAGTGTGTACTGTGTGCACTGCAAAACCATTTCCAAGTATGTCACAACCAATATTACTGCCTGCTGTGGCTGTGAGCGCATGCTGTTTGTGCGTGACCATTTTTCAAGAAATCTGGGCGCGTATATGGGCTTGATGGTTGATGCAGAGTCTCCAGGGGAGTTGCCTGCGATTGAGGAGATTTATCCATGAGTACAATCAATGTAAAAGTCGCTGCCATTGAGGCCGTGACACCGTTAATTAAGCACTTTACCCTGGTGCATGAAGATGGTTCTGAGCTGCCCTCATTCTCAGGTGGCAGCCATATCGTGGTGACGATGGATGCAGAGGGGAGAACATACAGGAATCCCTATTCCCTGATGGGGTCGCCTACAGATACCCAGGCTTATCATATTTCTGTGCGGCGCCAGGAAAGCTCACGTGGCGGTTCCTTGTTTATGCACGAGCATGTGCATGTCGGCATGCGCCTGAAGATCACACACCCGGTGAACCTTTTTTCACTGTCCAAGCTGGCGCATAAGCATATCCTGATCGCAGGTGGCATCGGCATTACCCCCTTCATGTCTCAAATAGAAGACCTTAAAAGGGTAGATGCAGACTATGAACTGCATTACGCATTTCGCGCTTATGAGCAGGCCGCTTTTGTCAATGAACTGGAAGAAATGTGTGAGGGCCACTTGCATTGCTATGCCGACAGTCAAGGCGAGCGTATTGACCTGAATGCGCTGTTAAGCCAGCAGCCACTGGGCTCTCATGTCTATGTGTGTGGTCCGTCTCCCATGGTGGTTGCTGTGCTGGAGACTGCCAGGAACCTGGGTTGGCCTGAGAACAATATTCATAACGAAGAATTCTCCTCGCCGCCTGTAGGCGAACCGTTCAAGGTGCAACTGGCCAAGTCTGAGATCGAAATTCAGGTGCCCGCGGAAATGAGCATGCTGGAGGCGATTGAAGCGGCGGGTGTCAAAGCGGATTCGCTTTGCCGCGGGGGCGTCTGTGGCCGCTGTGAACTCACTGTCCTCGAAACGGATGGCGGTATCGAGCATCATGATCACTATTTGTCTGACTCGGAAAAAGTGTCCTGTAGAAGCATCATGCCATGCGTTTCGCGTACCAAAGGTAAACGCTTGGTATTGGATTTATAAGCCCTGCACACCATTCATTTCTTATTCGAATTAAGGCGATAAACATGCAATTAAATTTCAATGATGAGTCATTCCGGGATGACTATAGTTACAAAAATTCCCCTGGGGCCATCAAGCGTTTCCCTTTCCCTTTTGCCGAAGATCATTATATGTATTCGGTCAATATCGAGCCACATACCAAAGGTGCGCAGGGATCCGTGTATGAGTTCACATTTGATGTGGATGAGCATTATGTGTCCGAGTGCCTGGACAAGATCATCACACTGGAACAAGACCCTGGCCGTTACAGTGCCTTGCCGCACATGATGGATGCGCAGTGGGACTTTCTCGAACTCGCGATGACCTCCATGGCCAATGATTATCCTGAGTATTTCACGCTCACCAAAAATGGCAACGTCTGGACCTGGGAAAATCGCCCTTTAGACATCATGGATACCTTCACTTTTGGTGATGCCAGTACGCTGCCCTCAGAGCCATTCGAATATATGGGGCGTCAAATGCAAGGTGATTTTGTCTTGCTGGATCAGCGGGATGGCACCCTGTATTCAGATGCTGGCATTGTAACCAGTCAGGCGGACTGGTCATTGGCATTTAATACCGGCATGTCATGGCAGGAATGGCATGGCCCAGTGCCCAAGGTGACTGAGCTGGGCGTGTTGGATAGAGCCCTGAAATACCTGCTGAATCTGCAAGTGGGGAATCCTGTGCGTAGACTGAACTGGACCATGACCGTGAATCCACGGCTGGATACTTCTCCAGAGAATTACCCGCTATGGGCGATAGACCGCAATAAGGTCAATAACGAGACGGTCGGTGACCTGGTGAACCTGCGTGTTGAGTTGCAGAGCCTGTTCAGGTTGCCGCGTAGCAATGCGATTGTATTTGGCGTGAGGTGTTACCTCATGAGCCTGAAAGATATCACTACCTATCCACGATGGGCTAAGCGTCTGCACCGCGTGCAAAAAGACCTGCATCCAGACTTGATTGAATACAAGGGGATGACGAGTTATCACCGCTATGTGATTGACTGGCTTGCACAGTTTGATGATGGCGAAGTATTGGCGTACGGGTCACATCCGGAATAAATGACAAGACGGGTGTTCGTCACGCCATATCAACGACATAGGAAAAAAATGATGAAAGTACATGTTTTTATCGCAACATCAATCATGGTTCTGGGTGGGATGCAATCTACAAATGCTGCTGATGCTGTCTATGTGAAATCTGCGATGTATTCCACGCAGATGCAGAACTTGAGTAAGCGGCCTTATCAACAGCCCAAGTGTACAAGCGCTGCAGCAGACACGGCATGGCAAGATGCGACCTTCAGGGGGAGCGATCTCCAGTCGCAAAAAGTCCTCAAATTGCACGCACTCGCCAAACGCAGCTTCTAGCGTTGCGCTTGGCAAGACATCAACAGGCTGCTCCCGTGCCGTTGTCATCAGCCAGGTAACTCCAGCATCTCAGGCATCCGTCACATGTCGCTGACGGATGTTCTGTAGATTCATCGTCTTTCTAAGCGGTCTTGCTTTCAAAAGCAGTCAGGCTCATCTTGCGTTCTACATGTAAATACTCCTAAGGGAGTAATCCTAAATGGGAATTGTCCCCCGCCTGCTTAAGCCTGAAAATAAAAGCACAAGTTCACTGTACTTTACCTCTCTCAAGTGACAGTACAAACGAGAATGGGCTTGCCAGGGAGGCAATATTCATTGCCTCCCAAATCCCTCCGGCACGTTTAGCTTTAATGGTTACACGAACGCGAGCATGACTTAAGCTAAGGGCTAGTGTGCTAGTGATTAGCTTAAATTAGGTTAGCTGCCACGTTGTGGTGGGTTTGCAAGGGAGATCGTGCGGGTTTAGCTGGCCGCAGAGCCAGCACCAGCAGGCAGGTCTTCGTATCGATCAGGCCTGGTCTCAGTATAAGGATGTTGTATGGTCAGGATAGTGTGGAAACGTGGTGTTGTTTGTCAGGCACCGCGGTGATGAATCCTTCCAGTGCCAACAGCTCGCCGGTGCTTGAAAATACGCCACGCCCAACCTCTTGCACCAGTTTTGTTTCGCCCTTGCGGGTAATGATCCTGTAGACAATATTGAAGGTTTCATCTTCGGCGATTTGCTGATTAATCAACTTCCAAACCGCCGCTCTATCCGTCGGGTGGATAATCAGGTTATAGGTAAGACTAGGGTCGTGCAGTAAATCCAGTGAGTCGTAGCCTGTGATGTCAATACAGCCCTCGCTGACATATTCGAAGGTCCATGATCTGTCATGTCTGCAACGATAAATCATTCCGGGGATATGGCTGAGCAGGGCATTGGCGGCACGACGGTTTGCCGAGTGTTGTGCTTCAGCATCCTTGATGTCTTGAATATTGGTAATGGTGCCGACAACGCTGGTTCTTTCGCCGGAAATATTTGAGGAGGATCTGGCTCTCAAACGGAACCAGTTGGACTCTCCCTGGAGGGAGATTAAACGCAAGTCGATGGTGAAACTTGGCTTTCTGCCGTAGGCAACGGATTCAAGTCTGGACTCCACCATGAGCTTGTCTTCAGGGTGCGCAAAGTCAGAAATGGTTTTATTGAGGCTGTCCTTGATCGCGTACTCAAGAAAGCTTTCCCAGGCGGGGTTTAAAAAGACAATTTTGCCTTCAAAGTTGAGCTGGAAAACAATCTGCTCGAGTTTGTCGATGATGAAATGATAGTTAAATTGAGGGTCAAAGTGGCTGCTGAGTGTATGTTCTGCAGAAAGCGGTGTAAATTGGAATAAAGTGAGGTTTGCATCCCTGTCTTCACGCATCTTGGTGAGGCTGACATTGGAAGGAATAGCCGAACCATCGAGTGAAATCAGGCGAATATTGGTGGATTCATTTTTGGTCTTTCCGGTGGCTGCCTCCGCATTGAGTTCAGCAAAGATCTGGTGGTCGGCGGGATGAATGATGTTGGTGAACGGCATGCCCTTGATCTGGTCTTCGAGGCCGACCAAACCGAGTGTGCGCAGGAAGGGCGTATTGGCAAATTTCACAATCAGGCCATCCAGCAGCACAGCGGGGGAAGACAAGGCGTTGGAGGTTTCTCTTAACCAGGAAAGTTGTTGTGTAGACTCACTTTTTTTATTGGTGCTGGCTTTGGTAAACAGGGGTTGAACAATAAAAACCAGCGCTGCTGAAAAGATCGCGATGGCAATTGTCACCAGAATAGCCAAGTGTGCTAAAAAAGGACCTTCAATGCTGTGCCATGCACCCAGGACGATCAGGTAAATAATACTGATAATCATCGTTGAAAATATAAAGATGCTCATATGCTGCTGCCTAGTTACATCAAAATATCAGTATAAGAAAATCTGCTTGTGATATGCGAAATATTTTAGTGTTTTTTAGAAAATTAAAGAGGTACGTCAATAGCCACAAGCTATATGCCAGCATGCATGTGCTCGTTGCTTCATTGATGATTGTCGTCGTGCTGATGCAGGCGACCTCGTTATTTTTATTTGATTATGTCCCCAATCATTTGGCAACGATCACCCAAGCCTATAACGAGCAAATGTTATGGAAGCAAGAGCTCTATAAGTTGGAGACTTCTGCCACTCAAGCTGGCGCAGAACCCTACAAAATTTCCCTGAGTATCAGTAATTTTGATGATGCAACGTATGCCTGGAGTAGAAAGCAGAGTGATACCCGCTTGGCCGCTGCCTATGAAAAGCTCAGCCACTTGCACCAAGCGTTTGTTAAGTGTTGCTTGTATGGCGCTTCTAAAGAGCAAACGCTGCTGAAAGGCAAACTAATTGTAGAGGCTTATGATGAGTTTATTGAGGCGTCAAAAGACGATGTAGAAGCCAAGCAGGCAGTCGTTCAAATCATGCAATTGGCTTGCGTCTTTCTGGCTATTTGTATTGGTGCATGCATCATGCTCACTGCCTGGCGCATCCTGATTACCCGTTTGGGACGCATCTATGAGCTGATCCCGAGTGATCTAATCAATGAGGGCAAAGATTTTCATTATGGCGATGAGTTGGAAAAGTTGGAGAAACTCACCGCAGAAATGTCGGCCCGCATTGAGGGCTATCAGGCGGAGAGCAACTGGACCAATAAGATCAGTACTGAGAAAGCGCGAAAAACACTGTTATCTCAAGACTTCCTGCTTAAGTTGGCGAGGTTGATCGCAAATTCTGACTTGAATGAAATCACCCTGAAAAAGGTGCTTTATTCGATGGAAAAAACATTGGATGCGAAGAACGTCGCCTTAATGTTCAGTGATATCGGCTCACGCTTTTCTTCACATCGGGCCCTTTTTTCGGGGTATACGCCGCTATCTTTCGATAAAAGTATGTTTGATCAAGATCTGCAAATGTTTGAAGTGTCGCATGAGACCAAGCTTATCCAGGGGGAGTGCATTCAATACACGACAGTGCCATTGCCAAGCTCCAATGGCTGGCTAGGTATTCTGCTCATCGAGACCGATGCCAACCACTATTTTGAGGACATGGAAATCCAGCTGATTGAAGTCACTTCGCAGATGGTGGCGATGGCCATGGGGTTTCAGGCCCGTGAGCAGGAGGGAAGACGTGTGGCTTTGCTTGAGGAGCGCGCAGTGATTGCGCGGGAGTTACATGATTCCCTCGCCCAGTCGTTGTCCTATATGAAGTTTCAGCTTGCACGGTTGCAGAGCATCTTCAATCAGGAGGGGGTGAGTTCAGACGCCGCGGAAATTGCAAATGATATCCGTGAGGGGTTGGATAATGCCTACAAAGAATTGCGGGAGTTATTAACGACATTCCGGGTGCAAATGGATGTGCGAGGTCTGGATCATGTACTGGAGGAAACCATTAGCGAGTTTTCCAGCCGTTCTAATCTCTCGATTGCGCTGGATAACCGATTGCAAGATTGCCGGCTGACCGTGAATGAAGAGTTTCATTTGCTGCACGTTATCCGGGAGGCATTGTCGAACATTGTGCGGCACTCAGGCGCTGAGAAAGTCAAAGTCTCGTTAGTACTGCAGTCCACGGGCGAAGTGATTGTCATGGTGGATGATGACGGGATTGGTCCCGCGTTTGATGAGTCTAAGCCACACCATTATGGGCTGGCGATTATGACCGAACGTGCCCATTGTCTGGGTGGTGAAATTGAGGTGATCCCTCGCCGATTAGGCGGAACACGGGTGCGATTAGTGTTCCGACCAAAAAATGAGGGTATAAAACAATAAAGATGGGGTTAGAAAATGGCAACGACAGTCGTAATTATTGATGATCACGCATTATTCCGTAAAGGCGTCATGCAGATGATTTCCTCGGATCCTGAGTTCGATGTGATTGGGGAGGCTGCCTCCGGGTTACAGGGGCTGTCTCTGGTCGAGCAGCTAAAACCGGGGCTGGCTTTAATTGACCTGAATATGAAGGTCATGAATGGCATAGAAACACTGACGCGGATCAAAGAAGCCAAACTTGATACGAAATGTATTGTGTTGACGGTTTCTGATGCTGAGGATGATCTGCTGGAAGCTTTACGTGCTGGCGCCGATGGCTATTTATTGAAAGATATGGAGCCTGAGGACTTGTGTGCAAGCTTGAAAAAAGCCATGTCCGGCATCACGGTGTTGCATGAAAGCCTGACAGATATTCTGAAGAATGCGCTGGTGAATCCGACCTTGAATAAACAAGACGATGATGTTTCCCTCACCGAACGTGAACGGGAAATTTTGGAGTGCTTGGCCAGAGGTCTTAATAACAAAACCATTGCAAGGCATTTAGGTATCAGCGACACCACTGTAAAAGTACATATCAAGCATTTGTTAAGTAAGCTTAAATTAACAAGCCGACTGGAAGCCGCCGTATGGGCACACACTAAAAAGGTGGTTTAAGCCGTACGCAGCTTGAGCTCATTTGGCGTTTTGCAATAACTTGATCAAGCGGTGCATTTCAACTGCCACTTCGGCAGCTTCTGCACCTTTGATTCTCACTCTAGTCTGATCATCGTAATATCGCTCCTGCCCCCTAACGCCAGGAGCATATTTTTGCAGGCCTCCAGTAGGCCCATCACCAACAGCGTTATTAAATCTTGATCGCATCATGTCAATTTCCAGGCCTGTGTCTGATACGTTTTTTCCTATGACTCTCATCCCTAAACCCTCTTTAATTGATTGAAACCGCCTCCCTGAAAGTCACTGGATTTATTTAGCCCCTGAATTCCGATTCGCGGTGTATCTGATGTTTATTGGCTTGCAGCTACCACTTATGGGGTAAGCCTAAGTGGTAATAGAAAGTCACTTTTCAGGTAGTTATGATTGACGACGATGTGATAAACGGAAATTGTTTATTTCCATGAATCAGTATCGTGAAGTGATATTTATTAATTTTTAAATGATGGGTCGCCTATAAAAGTTGGTGGAGTAACCGCGATTATTGAGTGGGGTTAGGCAGATTCAATTCAAGGGAGGTTTGTGTGCAAAAAACTGTAGATGTGACAGATGCAATTACCGCAGATGTCAGTAACGATGTAGTGGCTGGAAATGCCTCACTACATCGAACGATTAGCTGGACTGGCGCATTTTGGGTTGCCAGTGGCGTGCCAGCTTTAGTGTTGTTTTCAATGGGGGCGATTGCGGCTACTGTCGGTAAGCCGGCTTGGCTGGTATGGATGATCTCCATTGGGTTCGGCTTTATTCAGGCATTTACCTATGCCGAAATCGCCGGTTTGTTTCCACATAAAACCGGTGGCGCATCTGTTTATGGAGCTGTTGCCTGGATTCGTTACAGCAAATTTGTCGCACCACTTTCAATCTGGTGTAACTGGGTCGCCTGGACGCCTGTACTTTCAATCGGTTCAGGGCTAGCAGCAGGGTATATTCTCACAGCAATGTTCGCACCTGATGCCGCCATTAATACTTGGCAGCTGACACTTCTGGATTTGGGCATGTTGAAAGAGGGGCTGACCCTGCGTATCAATGCCACTTTTGTCATTGGCTCCGCCTTACTTTTACTGGTTTACTTCATCCAGAATGGCGGCATTCTGCGTTCCGCCAGAACTACCATGATTTTGGGCGTTGCGGCTTTGATCCCGCTGATTATGATCGGGTTGGTGCCACTGATCACCGGGGATATGCCCTCTGAGCATTTTTTTCCATTATCCCCATTAGCTTACGATAGTGTAGGCAACGTCATTGATGGGCTGTGGAATCTTGATGGTTGGGTGTTGATGGCGGGTGGTTTGTTTATCGCCGCCTGGTCAACCTATGGTTTTGAAACAGCCGTTTGTTACACCCGCGAATTTAAAAATCCTGAAACTGATACTTTCAAGGCCATTTTCTATTCTGGCTTGCTGTGTGTGGGCGTGTTTACGTTAGTGCCGTTAGCATTTCAAGGTCATTTGGGCTTAGGCCAAATGATCACGCCAGCAGTGACTGACGCTGCAGGTAATGCCACCAGTGCCGCTGTGTATGATGGCATGCTGGGGCCTGATATTTATAGTGGTATGGGCGTTGCAAAAGCCCTGTCTGGTATTCTGGGTAATACCGCGTTTATTGCCAATCTGGTTGTGGTGATGCTGATCCTCGCATTGCTGCTTTCAATCATGACCACTATGTCTGGTGCTTCACGCACCTTGTATCAAGGTTCCGCGGATGGCTTGCTGCCAAAGTTCCTGTCCAAAGTGAACGAGCATGGCGCACCAACAAGCGCCATGTGGGCCAACATGATCTTCAACTTCGTCTTGCTGATGATGTCTGATTATATGTTCTTGCTTGCCGCCGCCAATGTCAGTTACGTCATTTTCAACTTCCTGAACCTGAACGCGGGCTGGATTCACCGTATGGATAGACCTAATTGGGAGCGCCCTTACAAAGCGCCGACCATTTTGATCGTATTAGGTACTTTCCTGGCTTTTGTTAACGTCACCCTGATGGGGCTGGGCGCCAATATCTGGGGTGCTGGTACATTAATGAGTGGTTTGGTGATGGCAGGACTGGTATTCCCGATCTTTATCTGGAGACATTACATCGTGGATAAAGGGGTGTTACCTAAGGAAATGCAAGAAGACATGCTTTTGGACGGTGATCAGAAAACGACCGCAGGTGTACTTCCTTACTTTGCGTTGATTGTTGCTGGAGTGATTGTGTACTTTACGAGTCATTTAGCCTCATAAGGGCGAAATAATAAGCTCTGCGATCCAGTACCATGGATTGTTTGTAAGAGCTAAAGGGGGCACCAGCCCCCTTTCTTATTTACTCCCCTTCATGGGGGTCACTCACTTTGGGTTGAATTAGAGGTAAAGTAATTGAGTATCCAATTAAATGATTCGAGCACAGGCCAGACGATTGAGCTGGTCAAAAATCTCGTCAAAGGCCTAGAGGTCAGTTCAAATGAAATCGGCAAAGTCGCTGACATTATTAAGCAGGTTGCTAAACAAACAACACTCATTTCAATGAATGCAACCATCGAGTCTGCAAGGGCAGGCGAGGCTGGTCTTGGATTTGCAGTTGTTGCAGGCGAAGTGCGCGTGATGGCTGAGCAATCATCCAAAGCAGCGACTGAAATCAGTCGCATTGTTTCCTCGATTAAAAATGACTCAGTGAAAGCTAGCCTTGAAGTCTTGCGTGCAGAAAAAGATTCACTGTTAAAAAGCGCTTCTTTTGTTGTGGCGGCGCAGGCGATGCAGATTGAAATGCGTTTTATGCAGCTGGAAACCAGCCTGTCTGGCATTAAAAATCTGATTGAAGGAATGAGAGCGTCCCGCATTAGGCCAAAGCGTGATGTGGTGAATGCGCTATTGATGGCGAATCTAAAAGCCGATGTCGATGTGCTAGGTTACGCCTGTTGTTTTGAGCCGAATGCGTTCGATGGTTTAGATAACGAATATATGAATAAAGAAGGACATGATGAGACAGGGCGCTTTATTCCCTATTGGAATCGCGCCAGTGGCACGATTGTAGGTGACAAATTAGAAGCCTATGAAACCTCTGGGATGAATAATTGGTATGACCAGCCAAGGCGCTTGGGCAAAAATCTAATGATAGAGCCTTTTGAGTATATTTTAAGTAACGGTCAAACCATGCAAGTGGCTACGATGGTGGTGGTTATTGTGTCTGCTGGCAAGTTTATCGGAGTATCGGCGATTGACTTTGCGCTTGATAAGTTTCAGGAAGACTTAAGTAAGCTTAAACCTTACGGAATTGGCTCATACGCTCTGATTTCAAATGCGGGGTCTTATATCACACATTCAGACATAGAGCGTGTAGGCAAGCCTGCTCAGGATCTTACGCCAGATGCTAAAAAAGCTATTAGCGAAGGAAGGCCATTTGTAGAGGCGCACAATAGATCCGATATTCTGTTTTTTCATCCCATTAAAACGGGAGCTAAAACATCCCCTTGGTCTTTAATGCTAAGACTTGATTTTGAAGCAATGCTGGCTAAATTGACTTAGCGTTTAATAGGAAATTACCAGCTGGGATACCTATAGAGCGCATGCATGGCAACTGGAAACGCGGACGCGTGGCCGTAACGTCCGGCGGCTTCGTCCACCACTAGATTTATTACGGACGTTTTACAGCAGATATGCTATTTATAGCGTTTCTAATTTTTAATTAAGTGGTGGGACTAGAGTTTGCAAAAAAATATTATTCCTTCGGTTTCGGATTTTTTAAGTAAGGACTATCTAGAGTCAATCGGTCTTGTTGCAGCTCAGTGGAGTTCTTTCGAGCACGCGGTTTTATTCTTTTTGGCAAGAGTTTCTGGTAATCCTTTAGAAAAAATTCTTATTTTTGTAAATAACGGTTCAGTTTCAAACTGGCTAGAAATGCTTCGTGCATATGTTGGAAAAGAAGACATTCAATTTAACGCTATATTTAACGAGGCTGTCTCTTTAAATAAAGAGCGTAATAATATTGTCCATTCTTTTGGGACTGTTTCTGCACAAAAAAGCATTTCCGACTCCGAACTTACTAAGTCTGAATTAAGTGATTCAGCAATTGGTTATGGGCTTCCAAAAAGCAAACAAAAATTGATTTCGAGATTTGAATATACTGTAGATTCAATGTCGGCAATCCATGCACGTATTCTTGATTTAGAGTTCGCTTTACTTAAATGGGATGTTGAGCGTGAAAAACGTTCTGTGGGATCAAACTAAATATGTAGAGCTTCCAGAGTGGGATACAGACCTTCGGCACCTATACTGGGTGATTCGGGATGAAGGACGTATTGAAGCCAAACGTCGCAGGGATTACCGCAAGGTAGAAACAGAAAAGCTTAGACTGGCTGAAACTCTAATACATTAAGGAAAGTGTTGGCTGAGCCTGAAATACAGCTTTCTTTCTTATTCTATTATTTAACATAATATACATTATACGAATATTAATACAACTGTATCAATGCCATTGCCGTAAATACACACTCAAATGATTTAACAATAGTCGCATCAGTTTAATTAACATAGGCAAAACAAGTGTTAATATCCAGATGTGGTTTGCAAGGTTTTACGGGAGTTGCTATGCAAGACAGAAAACGCTTAAAGAAATTACATACACAATACAGCTTAATTTGGTGCCTCAAGATTGGTGAATATCTGGGAACGCTATCCATCGCTGAGCTCAGGCAGCTACTGGATGTCAAATCAGATGTGATCGATCGATGGCTATCGGGAAAACAAACTGCGCCTGATATCAAATTGAACATCATTAAGAGGCGGGCATTTGCACCCTATCGTATCGGCCACCGTCAAAGAGTATTAAAAAGCTATGCACATGAAACCACCTTGGATGCAGAATTAGTTGAAACCAAGTATTTATGGAAAATGATGCTGTTTGATGAGATGAACACGCTCACCAAGCGACGTTACTGCAAGCGTTTAAAAAAGGAACTGTTACTAAGATAATTAAAATACCATTTTATCGACTGCAAACAGGCGTAAAAAAGCCAGTCCAATGTGACTGGCTTTTTTATATCACCATACTTATATCATTTAAAAAATATTTAAAAACAACATCTTAAAATCACTTCTTCAACTACTTTGTTTGGTGGAGCTGGGGGGAATCGAACCCCCGTCCGCAAGCCCTCCACAGACAGTTCTACATACTTAGCTGTGTTGTTTAATTTAACCGTACACTCACCAACGAGCAAGCAACTGTAAAGCGAGTCACCTTGGATTTAATGATGTATTAAGTAACCCAATACACCACGATCTTCTCTAAATGACGCTGCTGCCGGTTACCCAGCCCGACCGAGAAGCTCTTCGGTGCAGCGTTCAGCCGGGATTAAGCGGCTAAAGCGTAAGTTTCGTCGTTTGCGACTATACTTGTTCAGATGGATTTACGAGGGAACCTGAATCCTCGGTATGCCCTGCACTGCTTTGCAACCCACGTCGAAACCGGGTCAGCCCCAATGCAATCTTGGGATTATACGCTTGAAAAGCTGGTGAACCAAACTTCGAGCGCATTTATATGACATGGTACAATTCGCTTATGTTCAAAAAAATTGTGATTTTCGGGGTAGGTTTGATCGGGGGCTCAGTAGCACTTGCACTGAAAAAACAGCCCCACTCACCACAAATCACCGGCGTCGGTCGTTCTGGCCAGAGTTTACAAGAGGCGCTTCAACTTGGCTTGATTGACACGGTAGAAACCGATATCGGCAAGGCGCTACAAGGTGCGGACCTGGTATTGCTTGCAACGCCAGTTGCACAAACACCGCTTATTTTGCGTGCCATTTACCCACATTTAAGTGATACCACTGTCATTACAGATGCAGGCAGTACCAAATCAGACGTCATGGCTTATGCAAAGGCTGAGTTAGGCGATAAGGTCGGCCAGTTTGTCGGCGGCCACCCCATTGCCGGCGCTGAAAAAAGTGGCCCATCAGCTGCAATGGCAGATTTATATATCGGCAAAAATGTCATTCTGACACCTAATGCAGCCACGCAGCCTGACGCGCTCGCAAAAGTGACCACGCTGTGGCAACAATGTGGCGCCATCGTTTCGAGCATGACCGCGCAGGAACACGATAGTGTGTTTGCCGCAGTCAGCCATTTGCCGCATTTATTGGCGTTCGCCTTGGTAGAGGATCTGGCCAAACGCGATAACGCCGAATTACTGTTTAAATTTGCTGCCAGTGGTTTCCGTGACTTTACACGCATTGCGGGCAGTCATCCTGAAATGTGGCGCGATATTGCACTGGCCAACAAAGACGCATTATTACGCGAACTGAACGCTTACCAGCAAGCGCTGAGCGAGATGACCAGCTTGCTGGAGCAAGGTAACGGCAATGCGCTACAAGCCCTGTTTGATCATGCCAGCCGTGCACGCAACGACTGGGCCAAGTCTAAAACTCAATAATTAGTCTACACTATGGAACAACTGCATTTACCCGCTGCACACCAGGCACAAGGCGCGATTACGCTGCCAGGCTCCAAAAGCATCTCTAACCGCACCTTGTTGCTGGCAGCACTTGCTGATGGCGTGACTGTCATTCGCGATTTATTGGCCTCAGACGACACGGCCAGGATGCTGGAAGCCTTAACGGCTTTAGGCATTAAACTGGAAAACATTGGCGAAAATGCCTGGCAAGTCACCGGTTGTGGTGGCAATTTTCCCAACAAACAGGCCGATTTATTTTTAGGCAATGCGGGCACGGCGTTCAGGCCACTCACGGCTGCGCTGGCTTTTTCTGGCGGCGACTATCACTTGCACGGCATTGCGCGCATGCACGAACGCCCAATCGGCGATCTGGTGGATGCATTAAAGCAAGCCGGTGCCCAAGTAGCATACCAGGCAAACGATGGCTACCCTCCCCTGCAGATTTCCCCTGCCAAGCTGGATGTCAGCCGGGCGATCAAAATCCGCGGCGATGTATCCAGCCAGTTTCTAACCGCGTTACTGATGGCACTGCCATTAACTGGTCAAGCGGCCAGTATTGAGGTCGTCGGCGAACTCATCTCAAAACCTTATATTGAAATCACGCTTAACCTGATGCAGCGTTTTGGTGTCACCGTGCAGCGGGATGGCTGGGAGCGTTTTCATATTCCGGCAGCGGCGCGTTATCAATCGCCGGGCGAGATTTATGTAGAGGGTGATGCTTCAAGCGCCTCTTATTTTATTGCAGCAGGTATTTTGGCTGGCGATGTCACCGTTAACGGCGTTGGCGAGCAGAGTATTCAAGGCGATATCCGTTTTGCAGAAGCCGCCAACTTGATGGGCGGCCGCATCAGCTACGGCGAAAACCATGTGCGCGCCGAAAAAACACCCTCATTAAAAGCGATTGACCTCGATTGCAACCATATCCCGGATGCCGCCATGACATTGGGCGTGATGGCGATGTTTGCCGAAGGTACAACTACTTTACGCAATATCGCCAGCTGGCGCGTCAAGGAAACAGACCGTATTGCTGCCATGGCCACAGAATTACGCAAAGTAGGCGCCACTGTCGTGGAAGGCGCTGATTACATTCAAGTCACGCCACCGGCACAACTGACGCCGAATGCAGTGATCGACACTTACGATGATCACCGCATGGCCATGTGTTTCTCACTGATCAGCCTGGCTGGCGTGCCAATTACCATTAATGATCCAAAGTGCGTGGGCAAAACGTTTCCAGAATACTTTAAAGTATTTACCAGTATTGCGCGTTAAATTGCTCAAGCCGCATACGCCCACTCATGCTCATCCGGCTCTGCCGGTGTAACAGCATGGCCATGCTGGTGACGCTGCCAGGCACGTTCGTGAAAATAAAACACGACGGTATTACAAGCCGGTTCTACCAGTGCCATCAGCCCGCCCACTAGCAGGCTGCCAGTCAGCAGATAGGCAACGGTAAAAGCAACGCTGAAATGCAGCATGGCGAATGAGGCGGTTTTAATCATGGTAGGCTCCTTGAATACGATGGTTACATGTTACAAAAGCGCAAAATCAAAATCCAATTCATTGTTTTAAAGCATTTGATAAATAAAATTTATGACGAATATCTCTCTTCTGCCAGTCATCGCTATTGATGGCCCCTCCGCTTCTGGTAAAGGCAGCGTCGCCGAGCGCGTGGCCAAGCATTTTGGCTTCCACTACCTGGATTCCGGGGCCATTTACCGGCTGCTAGCGTATGCTGCCTATCAACAAAACGTCGCCTGGTCTGATGCCAGCAAGCTGGCGGCGATTGCTGGCAAACTGGATATTAAGTTTGAGAACGGTGAGGCTTATCTGGATGGTCAACAAGTCAGTGCCCATATCCGCACCGAGCAAATGGGCAAAGGCGCGTCTGAAGTGGCCGTACATCCAGACGTGCGTACAGCATTGCTGCAAACACAACGCAACTTCAGGCAAGCGCCGGGGCTGGTAGGCGATGGCCGCGACATTGGCTCGGTGATTTTTCCGGATGCCGGGTTGAAAATTTTCCTGACTGCTGCCGTCGAAACGCGTGCCAAACGCCGTTATGAACAATTACTGCAACGTGGTGAGTCTGCCGACTACGCACTTATTCTGGAAGATTTGCAACAGCGCGACTTACGCGATAGCCAGCGCGCCGCCGCCCCGTTGAAACAATTGCCAGATGCCATTTTGCTTGATACAACAGACAAGAATATCGAGCAAGCCGTGAACATCATTATCGAAGCCTTTAAAAAAGCCAGCCAAACAGCATAAAAAACCGCATAAGTCATTGAACTCAATAATTTTTTTGTGTATAGTTTTGGATTCGGATTGCTCAAGTCATGCTTGGGCAATATTTTTTAACCTTTTCCATTGTTTGCGCACCTGCGTGACAGTGGCTCGCTGAAGGATGTCTGTCGTTCATGCGAGTAAAAATTGGACAATTTTTTAATGGCTTCTATTTCTAATACATCCTCTTCCATGGAATCTTTTGCAGCTCTCTTCGAAGAAAGCCTGGCTCGCCAGGAAATGCGCGCAGGTGAAGTGATCACCGCCGAAGTAGTTTCTGTAGACAATGATTTCGTTATCGTTAACGCTGGCCTGAAATCCGAGAGCGTGATCAACGCTAGCGAATTTAAAAATGCTCAAGGCGAGCTGGAAGTTGCCGTTGGCGACTTCGTTAAAGTAGCGATCGAAAAGCTGGAAGATGGTTTTGGTTCTACACAACTGTCTCGCGAAAAAGCGAAGAAAATGCAAGCATGGCTGGATCTGGAAGAAGCCATGAACGAAGGCCGCGTGGTCAAAGGTTTTGTCAGCAGCCGTGTTAAAGGCGGTCTGCGTGTTTCTGTCAGCGGCATCATGGCATTCTTGCCAGGTTCACTGGTAGACATTCGTCCAGTAAAAGATACTACTCCTTACGAAAACAAAGAGTGGGACTTCAAAGTCATCAAACTGGACCGTAAGCGTAACAACATCGTGGTTTCCCGCCGCGCAGTGATGGAAGACACCCTGGGTGCCGACCGTGAAGCACTGTTGGGCAGCCTGACTGAAGGCGCAGTGATCAAAGGTATCGTTAAAAACATCACCGACTACGGCGCGTTCGTGGATCTGGGTGGTATCGATGGCCTGTTGCACATCACTGACTTGGCATGGCGCCGTGTGAAGCACCCATCTGAAGTGCTGACCGTTGGTGAAGAAGTTGAAGCCAAGATCCTGAAGTTCGACCAAGAGAAAAACCGTGTTTCTCTGGGCATCAAACAATTGGGCGACGACCCATGGGTGGCATTGAGCCGTCGTTACCCAGTAGGCACACGCCTGTTCGGTAAAGTATCTAACCTGACTGACTACGGCGCGTTTGTTGAAGTGGAACCAGGCATTGAAGGTTTGGTACACGTGTCTGAGATGGACTGGACTAACAAGAACATCCACCCGGGCAAAATCGCTCAATTGGGCGACGAAGTTGAAGTCATGATCCTGGAAATCGACGAAGACCGTCGTCGTTTGTCACTGGGTATGAAACAGTGCAAACCAAACCCATGGGATGATTTCGCTGCAACGCACGCTAAAGGCGACAAAGTATCTGGCCAAATCAAGTCTATTACTGACTTTGGCGTATTTATCGGTCTGCCAGGCGGCATCGATGGCTTGGTTCACTTGTCTGACCTGTCCTGGACACAGTCTGGCGAAGAAGCAATCCGCAACTTCAAAAAAGGTGACGAGCTGCAAGCAGTTATCCTGGGCATTGACGTTGAGAAAGAGCGTATCTCTCTGGGCGTGAAACAATTGACCGAAGATCCTAGCGGCAACAGCGCTCCGATTGGTGACGACAAATCTGGCAAACCAAAAGCCAAGAAAGCAAAAGCTGACGATGTAATGATCGACGAAGCTTCTGCTGGCACAACCAACTTGGGTGCTTTGTTGAAAGCCAAGCTGGACAGCAAAAAGTAAGAAGGTTTTAGATCATGACAAGATCTGAACTGATAGACTTGCTTGCCCAGCGCTTTCCGCAATTAGTGCTTAAAGATGCCGAGTTATCCGTCAAAACCATCCTCGATGCAATGACGGAAAACCTGGCGACGGGTGAGCGTATCGAAATACGCGGTTTTGGCAGCTTTAGCCTCAACTACCGCCCGCCTCGTCTGGGACGTAACCCGAAAACTGGTACAAAAGTACAAGTTCCGGCCAAGTACGTGCCGCACTTTAAAGCGGGTAAAGAGCTGCGTGACCGCGTAGACGCTATCGAATCTTAATTTTTTGATTAAGTAGTAAGCAAAAAACGGTATCTTCGGATACCGTTTTTTTTACCTGTGATCAACGCTATTCATAGCGCATCGACCACTGCTTGGGTAAAATAAAGCCTGACCTGAAAAGAGACTTCCTATGCTGGTTGAATTTGAATATTGGTGGCTATTGATTCTGCCGCTGTTTTTTACGCTGGGCTGGATTGCCGCCCGTGTCGATATCAAGCAATTGATTGCTGAATCCACCTCACTGCCAGCCACCTATTTTAAAGGCCTGAACCTGCTGATTGCAGATCAGTACCATAAAGCCGTTGATGCATTTAGTGAAGCGCTCTATCTCAACAAAGACTCTCTGGAGCTGCACTTTGTGCTGGGTAGCCTGTTCCGTCGCACCGGGGAAACAGACCGCGCCATCCACCTGCACATGAACTTGCTCGAGAACTATGAACTCACCGAACAACAATCGACCTCGATCAAGGTCGAGTTAGCACAGGATTACTTTAAAGCTGGTTTGTATGACCGCGCTGAAGAGATTTTCAAAACCTTGCGTCATACTCGCTATGAACAAGCCGCCTTGCGCCATTTGCTTGAAATCTATGTCAAAGAGCGCGAGTGGTCACAAGCCATTGCCATTGCTATAGAGTTGGAGCGCTCTTCGGGGATTTCTTACCGCAAAGAGGTCGCACAATATTACTGTGAACTGGCCGCCAATGCCATGATTCGCCAGGATTGGGCGCAAGCCAAAACACAGCTGGAACAAGCGCTGGACGCTAATAAAAACTGTGTACGCGCCAACGTGTTGCTAGGTGACATCGCCGCGCAGCAAGGCCATCATACAGACGCCATCGCACTCTGGAAACGCATTGAAATGCAGGCACCGGAACACTTGGGCCTGGTTGCGCAAAAAATGCTCAAAAGCTACTCACTGCTTTATGGCGAAAGTGACGCTGAATCCAACAAGATAAGCAAAGGGCTAAGCGAAGGCCTGAACCAATTGCATCAATACCTGGAAACCTATCAAATCAGCAGCATGATGTCCGTACTCTATGAAGCGACACTGCAAGCAGAGGGCGCTGACAAAGCCGCCAAACTGGCACGTAATGAGCTAATTCGCAAACCCAGCCTGAAGTCGCTGGATCAGTTGCTGCAAGCGCGTGCCATGCTGGAGGACGAACAGCACGACTTGCAACTGATGCAACAGACCGTGCGCAATGCTATTGGTGACCGCGCCGCATACTATTGCGACCAGTGCGGTTTCCGCGCCAAGCAATATCACTGGCAATGCCCGGCCTGTAACGCCTGGGAATCACTGCCACCAGAGCCGACTGAGGCGACCATCAGAGATATCAAACTGCTCAAACGCAAGTAGCTTTCATTAACCGGAACACATTCACCACCTATGACTGATAGCAAAATTATTGTCGCCCTGGACTACGCAGATGCTGCGTCTGCCACCGCCCTCGTCGACCGCCTGGACCCAACACTCTGCAAACTCAAAGTCGGCAAAGAGTTATTTACGGCCGCCGGTCCGGCGTTTGTGGAGTCACTGGTCAAACGCGAATATGATGTTTTTCTGGATTTAAAATTCCACGACATTCCCAATACTGTCGCCAAAGCCTGCCAGGCAGCGGCCAACCTTGGCGTCTGGATGTTAAATGTCCATGCCAGTGGCGGCTTACCCATGATGCAAGCGGCACGTGAAGGCCTGGACAAAGCCTTTGGCAGCAATGCCCCCCTGTTAATTGCCGTCACTGTATTAACCAGCATGGATGAAGCAACGTTGCATAGCCTGGGCATACAACGCTCTTTAAATGAGCATGTGTTAGCACTAGCCACTATGACGCAACAAGCGGGTTTGAATGGCGTGGTCTGCTCGGCACAAGAGGCGCAGATGCTTAAAGAAGCTTTAGGTGCTGCTTTTTGCCTGGTGACGCCTGGCATTCGCCCACGCGACGCAAGCCAGGATGATCAAACCAGAATCGTCACACCAGAACAAGCATTAACACTAGGCGCACACTACCTGGTGATTGGTCGCCCCATTACACAAGCGCCTGACCCGCTTGTTGCACTAAACACGATAATTAAAAATATTTAATATAAATTAACAATATTAAGCCGCACGTGCATTTGTATCTATAGCGAGTCAGTACAATAAAAAACAGGCCATTGAGCCTGTTTTTTATTTTTGACCCTACGGAGGATATATGAAGCAAACCATACTGGCTTATTTAATGTATTTCATTCTGTTACCAGCCGCTTATGCCGTTGTCGATATCAATACCGCCAGCCAGGCCGAATTAGAAAGCCTGAATGGCATCGGCCCGGCAAAAGCACAAGCCATCATTGAATATCGCAAAAAAAGCGGCGGGTTTAAATCTGTAGATGAATTGGATCAGGTTCCAGGCATTGGCCAGGCAACATTAGCCAACCTGAAAAAAGATGTCAGCATTAGCGGTAAAAAGCCACTCCCCACGGAAACACTTAAAAGCGATAAAAAGAAATAGCACTTCGAAATAATACCTCTGAAAACAAAAAAGCACCCCGAGGGGTGCTTTTTATATTTGGCGGAGAGAGAGGGACACCATGGAAACCACCACTTAACCTGTTGAAGCGCCTATTATAGAGGGTTTCAGAGGGTTTGTGTAAGGTAAAATCCCTGCGTATTATTACTCTCTGCCATAAAAATGCCTAATCACTTAGAACCAGCTAGAAACAATTGGGATGCAGTCCTTACAGTCCCCAAAGAACTAAGAGGGAAGTATGATCTACCTAAGCCTCGCTTTAGGAAGTCTACAGGGACAACTGATAAACGTATGGCTTGCAAGATAGCTTCTCAGTATGTTGCAGGTTGGCAAATCCAAATTGAGCAAGCTAAAGGCGCAGACACTTCTGCTCTAAGCGATGCTATGCAGTTTAGGACGGATATTGAGAACGCTAGAGATGCTGAGCATAGACGCGAACTCGAAGAAGTCCTTATCACTCACGTTGAGGGGATTGAGAACGCTCAAGGGCTGGAAAAGGCTAAAGAGTTCTATGCCGTAGCCCAGTCCAAGCAGACACCCTCCTCCACTTACTTCACCCAGTGGAAGACATACGCCGAAGCTAACCTTAAGGCGAAGACAGCAGACCAATGGGGACGAGACATACAGGAGTTCATTAACCAATTTCCCACACTGGATACTGTCAGCACGCGCACTGTGAGGCTGTGACTGGACAAATTAGAGTCCAAGGGCAAAGGCTTAGGCAGATACCTTAGCGCCTGCCGTAACTACTGGAAATTTATACAGCCTTACGAGGAGTCTATTGCGGAGGTAGAACCATTCCGAGATGCCCTGTCTCATAAACGGCGCAAGAAAAACAAAGGGGACGCTAAAGACGCTTGGACGAGAGAGGAAGTATTAACGCTATGGACGGAAGCCACCCGCAAAGGCAAGCAAGAGCTTGTAGACCTCATCTCCTTGGCGGCATACACAGGTGCCAGGATTGAAGAGATATGCAGCCTAAAGGTGGGGGATGTAACACACGACGCCTTCAACATTACCGACGCTAAGACTAAAGCCGGTATTAGAGCCATCCCTATTCACAGCAAGATTGAGTCTGTAGTTAAGCGCCTCAAAGAAAACTCAACCGATGGCTACTTGTTGTCTGGCCTGACCTTTAACAAATACGGTGATAGGTCTAATGCCATAGGTAAACGATTCGGTACGTTCAAGACTGGCTTGGGCTATGCCAAGGATAAATCCACTCACAGCTTCCGCCATTCCCTAATCACCTTCTTAGACGATGCTGGAGTACAGCTAACACACATCCAAGATATTGTCGGCCATGAGAAGGCAGGCACCACTGGGAAGGTGTACAACAAGCCTGCGCCTGTGAGTGTGCTTAAGGTGGACATTGAGAAGCTTGTGTACCCATTACCCGATTTGGCATAGTAGAATTATTTTTGTAAGCAAATCTCACAATCAACAACAATAAAGAAAATTATGAAAAATACTATTACAACTGTATGCATGGGTTTGCTTCTAACAGGGTGTGCGACCACTAGCTCAACTCCTCCACTCCCAAATTCAAGTATTAAGCCCCCGGAGTTGCTTGAGGCAACTTACCAAAGTTGGCTTCGACAAGTCGCTGAACAGTATCACTGCAACAATCCCCGAGTGATTGAAGTCCTGCCGAATGTAACAAAGGTTAAAGACGTAATTTCAGAAAAGTGGGTTGCTGATGTCTGTGGGCAGACGAAGAACTTCTTCCCTATTCTGACCCCAGATGGCACAGGCGGCTATCTAAGAGCTATTGGTTCATAAACATGTCTGAATCAATCAACTTGGCATTTAAAGATGCTGTTATCAGAAACCAAGTCAAAGAAATTAAAAGACTGCTTTCAGAGGGGGTTAACATTAACAGTATATTAAACAGTGATAGAGACACTGCCTTGCATTACGCTAGTTACCTTTTAATGCCAAAGCTTGTAGATTTCTTGATAGAGAATAAAGCCGATTTAAATGTAATTAATGAAAATGAGTACACGCCTCTCATGAATGCATGCTCTTCTGGGGGAGTGAAAGGTAGCGCCATTGCTTTGAAGCTTATTGAAGCAGGTGCTGACGTAACATATATCAGACAAAGCGATGAAAAAACTGCTCTAAACTGTGCTGTAGCAAACTTAATAGGTAAGAGCTGCTCCACTGAAGTCATTCAGGCCTTAATTGATAGAGGTGCCTGCGTTGATGGAGTTCCAAATGCAGTTCAGACTCCCCTTATGCTGGCCGCCAGAACTAATAATATCCAGTCTATCGAGATACTTTTGCAGAATGGAGCAAACCCCAGCCTTCCATCCGGCCTGCCTTGGGCAAAGGGATTCACAGCGGAGGAACTTGCAGCACATGAAGGTATGAAGAAAGCTTTTAAGTATCTAAGTGAGTACAGGCAGAACGGTAACAAGTTTGTATAACACTGGAAGCGAAATGTAAGAGATAGAGCATCCTTGAAACTTATATGAACAATTTACCCAAAATACTCCTTCTAATCTTCCTCGGTTTGAATAGCCTCAGCGGTAGTGCAGAAACTCTCTTATGCCAAAACGCGATGGGCACCATTGAACTAGATGAATGCTGGGGTAAAGAGCTTGATAAAGCTGAGCTGAAGTTAGACTCAAAGTATAAGAAAATCCTGTCGATGCTATCCAAACCTGATGATGAAACTTATGAATATTCAGCTATTAGAAAAGCTGTTATCACATCTCAAAAGGCATGGCTAAAGCTGCGTGAGGTCGATTGCGATGCCGAATTTACAGCGCTTCCAAAACCTACCGGAAATGTAGCACCTAGAATACGAATACATTGCATGATTGACTATACTAACAGAAGAATTAAAAGGCTTGAGGCTTTCGCGCCTGAGCTTTAAGTCTACCCTAAATTTCACCACAAATTTTCGTGGGGATATTGATACTTTAAGGAGCGCGAAGTACCCCCCGTGGCGGTCTCAAGCATGCTAGAGTATGCATCCTATGAAGGTTAATAAAGGCTTAATTTCTATTATCTACAATGAAGACTTAACAGCTATCAAGTACGCTATCAATGACGGTACGCTACTGAAGTTCATCGACAGTGACGGGCGTAATGCATTGATGCTGACAATACTAAGTTTACATAAGAGTCCTGACATTATCTCTCTTCTTCTTGAAGGTGGAGCAGATACTAACCATAAAGACAAAGGCCAAGGCTGGAGCGCTCTAGCGTTTGCAGCAAGAGAATGTAGCCCCGAAGTCTGTGCCCTCCTACTAGACCACGGAGCCGAGGTAGACTCTCAAGACACCTTTGGCAATACTCCACTCTGGCGTGCCGTACAAGCAAGGCGAGAAGACAACATAAAGTTACTTGTAAACCATGGTGCGAATCCCAACCATTTAAACAAGTCTGGCAGCAGTCCTAACCTTTTGGCGCAGCAACTAGGGCTTTCCTATTTCGATTAGTGTCCATAGTGCAGCAGCAGGCAATACTGTCCACTTAGGGTTATTATTTTAATTAATTGACAATAGAGTCACGAGGTCTTAGACTCTATCCTGACAATTCAATCAGGAGACCTAACAATGACAACCACGCACAAAGGCCAGCTAGTCGGCTACATCCGTGTATCTACCATCGACCAGAATACCAGCAGGCAGGAGGAGCAGCTTGCAGGCTTCCAGCTTGATGAGACATTCATCGACAAGGCCAGCGGTAAGGACACAGCCAGGCCGCAGCTTCAGGCAGCGCTTAAGCATTGCCGTAAGGGAGACAAGCTTATAGTCCACTCCATGGACAGGCTAGCGCGTAACCTTGATGACCTCAGAGCGATTGTCAAAGGACTGACTGATGAAGGTGTAGCTGTCCAGTTCGTTAAGGAAAGCATGACCTTCACGGGGGAAGACTCTCCGATGGCTCAGCTTATGCTGTCTGTCCTGGGTGCTTTTGCTGAGTTTGAGCGTACACTCATTAAAGAGCGGCAGCGCGAAGGGATTGCTATAGCCAAGACTAAGGGTGTCTACACAGGACGCAAGCCAGCCCTCATGGATGACCAGATAAGTGCGTTAGTGGCTAAGGACAAAGCGAACGGACACAAGCAGCGTTCAGCACTGGCTAAGGAGTTTGGGTTGTCTCGGGAGACCCTTTACAAATACCTGAAGTCTGCTGGCGCACCAGCACAGGAGATACAAGCATGAAGTATTACAAAAAGCATATTCCTGAGAAATGGCAAGTATTCGCGTATGAGGCGGACGGGTCTCAAGATTCATTTATAAGTAGTGAGATGATTGCAATAACGCAAGAGGAGGCCTCGGAAATTGCCGATAGTGAGCCTAAAGACGAGCTTGTAGTTGATATTCTAAGGTCTGGTTCTACTCAGAGAAATTGGACTTGGCCTCCTAAAGCATATCAAGAGGCTATCGGACAAATTGTCGTTTCATCATCTAGCATTGAGGTCTTAGTCAGAACTGTTATCTGGCATGTTGCGGGATTAGATAGCATTACAGGCCGGGCATTCACAGGTAAAGCGCGGATTAATGAATTGGTCGAAACTCTTAAAGCTTTAATAGAACACAAATCCCCACATCTGAATGACCGCATGGCAGATATTGGTACAAGAATTAATGAAGCTTTCAAAAGGCGCGCAATGTATGTTCATCAGGTGTGGACAGTTCAAGAGGGTGCCCCAGCGGTTGGCAAACTATTCATTGAACGCTACGAACGGTTGGAGAAAATAACGCCAGTTTCACTAACTGAAATGTACAATCTTTCTGATGAAATGCAACAAATCCAAAGCGACTTGATGGTCGCAATCTTATACCCATTGTTGCCCACTTCCAGCTAGCATGGTGTCGGAGCTTAAGAACCCAGCGAAGTCTCTGGCATATCTGGATTCAATAGATAAGGCTAAGAAAAGCTTAGGCTTGCGCGGCAGCACTACCTGCTATCAGTGAAGAGTAGGTGCAGGTCATGACCATCCATTAGCTATCCCCTGACAGCTAAAGTCTGCTAATCTCCAGCCGTCATAAATGAATAGTGACATAGACAATCAACAAGAATAACGAGAGCAACTATGCAGAAGTATCTAGGGAAAATATTATTCATAGTCATCACCGCCACAATACTCTACGTCGTAAGGGTTTCTGTCGTGGAGCGAGTAGCAGACAAGCAGGTCAAAAGGGTTGAGCAGATACAGGCAAGGCACCAAACCGTAATGGAGCAACGCCTTGAAGAGCAAAAGGAAGCGCAGGAGCAAAGACGCTTAGACGAACCTGTACAAGTCTTAGTGCGGGCTAAGGATGTCCGAACCTGCCTCAAAGATTTGAACACAGTCACGCTCAACAATGAGGTCGTCGAGTGTACTAAAGACCACTACATCACAGCTAAGCGCAGGGATGTGGAGAAGTGAAAGACATGTCTAAATCAGTATCTAGTCTTTGCCTTGTGTTGCTCTTTGTCTGCTTCAATACAGCTCAAGCAGAGATTGTAATTCCCACCAAACCCGAAGACTTTACCAGAGACATCTACAATAGACTTTCATGTGGCGGTTACGCAATCATGGAATATGACAGTGGCACTATTGACCGAAGGATAGATATTTATATTGAAGACACATCAGAATATATTTGCTCAATTGGTACATATTCAACACCGTATGGCACGTGCCCACCGCCACACTGGTTCTCTGCTGAGTGTGATAAATATTACTCTGCATACACTACAATTTTGCATGAACGTTTCCTCTTAGAGTTTCCAAATATAAAATGGCCTCCTCACCCACCACACCTACTACCTTAGAGAACTCCTGCTAACTAGCAAATTGGGACTCTTGAACTGGCGGCTCATTGCCGAGGGTTAAGCCACGCTCAGGAACGACCTACAGCGCACCATCTAGCGAGAGCTGAGGTCTTACCTTTAGCTAGTGCCAAGCGTTGCCACAGCGTGTACTATGCGCACTGAGAATAATAGCTGCGATTCGGATAGTGGGATAAGCCATGACATTACAAGTTATTCAAAACATCAACCTGGTATCTCTGTTAGATAGCTCCATTAGCCTGACCATGGCCTTTATATGCGGCTCGGTGATTGGCTTCGAGCGCCAGTTCAGGCAACGTACAGCGGGACTCAGAACTAACGTACTGGTAGCAGTTGGAGCTGCCATCTTTGTCGATATGGGAAACCGTCTCACAGGCAATGAGGGAGCAGTCCATATTGTTGCATATGTGGTGTCTGGTATTGGTTTCCTGGGTGCTGGTGTCATTATGCGTGAGGAAGGTAATGTACGCGGCCTAAACACCGCCGCAACCCTTTGGGGGTCTGCTGCTGTCGGAGCTTGTGCTGGAGCTGATTTAATCCTTGAGGCTGTTCTGGGGACTATCTTCGTCTTAGCTACCAATACGGTGCTTAGACCCATTGTGAATGGGATTAATAGGAAACCGATTGACACCATGCGTGTTGAAGCTACCAACACATTCTATGTCATTGCCCTCAAAGCGAACCAAAAGGACGCCCTGGCATTGCTAGAAAGTACCCTAGAGGCAGGAAGCTTCCCTGTACAGCAATTACAAATGCATGTGTTTGGTGCTGACAGCATCGAGATTGAGGCGACACTCTTAGCCAACTCCGTAGAGACCGACTCACTCAATCAAGTTGTAGACACACTTCTAGCCTCCCCTTTTATCTCCCAGGCATTCTGGAGTCCGAATATAAAAGAGTAGTTACTGAGGATGCAATCAACACGCCTACATTGGCAATCTGGTCATTCCGAGAGCAAAAGCAGGTTGAGTTCATGCTTAAATTGTCACTGGAACCTAATCCAGTGCGTAATACAAATAATAAAGGCCGGAGTAACCAGCCTTACATATAGAAGTTTCGGTTATGCCTGTTTATTACGGCGTACAGCAACACCCAGCAAACCTAAACCTGCTAGAAGCATTGCTAAGTTTTCTGGCTCAGGCACAGTAGCAGCCGTGACTTGTCCAGGACTCACTGCCCACGCATACCATAGGCCGCCCTTACTGGTGTAGCTATGGTAGCCACTGTAGGCACCGAAGAACTTTGCGTCCCCAGGAACATACTGCGAGTACTCCGTGCTATACCAATAAACATTATTCTGCACGTTATCAAAGGCGGCAGTTTTGGGGCTGTCCCTCCACCAAGTAGTGTCGTAGCTTAACTCGTGGACAAACAACTCCAGCAGTTCATCACCCTTAGCTGTGCCGTTGGCGAGGGTGTTATAGCCAGATGATGTGTTGGCGTCAGTAGGCAAATACCATTGGTTACTGCCGCCATAGCTGATACTGTTGAGGTAGTTGACATAACCAAGCGCACCAAACCAAGTAGTTGAGCCGTCGCTGGAAAAGTCACTGGCTGTGAGGGTGTATATGCCAGTGGGGCTAAAATGGTTAGGTGTATTGCTGATGGTCGGGCTGGCGGCAATAATGGCATTGACGACAGTGTTAAAGCCTTGAGTGGCAAACAGACTACCTAATAAATTAGCGTCTTTTGTCCATGTCACATTGCTGACGGAGCTATAAACTAAATCCACTCCATTAGGATTGTATGAAGTGAGTGTTGCGTGAGCATTGAAGCTGATTAATGTGACTGATGCAGCCAAGATTGTTTTTGTTATCTTTGAAACCATACAACTACCTCTCCTAGATTATTTTTGATTATTGTTAAAAAGCGTAATAACGCTCTTCGCGATTATGCCTAATTAGAATTAAAACTGGAAGGAAATCACGATAGTCCGAATGGGCTATTAAACGTGTCAAAATGAAAGTATTTGATAGTAGTTTTCACACTTTTATATAACGCTATAACTTCCGCTCTCACCCCAAAAGCGACCCTCAGAGTCGACCTCCAGCGCGTTATTTTGGGTCGGCCTAGGCCTATCACTGGCCTGTGCAAAGCGTTGCCATAGCATGCCTTCAGAACAGCTACTTAGCCAGCCAGCCCTTAGCTACACACTCGTTTATCTGGCTGACCATCCACTCATAGACTTCCGGCGCATAATCTTTAACTTGCTGATTATGTTTCAATACTTGCGCACTGGTGATTGACTTATCTTGCCACAGCTTGCCTTGAGTCATTACATTGCTAATAAATGGCATGAGTCTATCCATGACCCGCACCCAGCGGCTCTATGGTTTTCTGCTCTTCATACTCAATCCATAACTCACGAATCTCTGAGCTGACTTTAAGTCCAGTTGAAGCCAACCTATCGAGGCACTTTAGCTCTGCCTCATGCTGCTCTTCTCTTGTGTAGGTGAAGGCTGGAGTGTCCCCTGCATCAATTTCGCAGACATCATGAATCAAGGCCATCATTAGAGCCTTTTCCAAATCTAGCTGGACGTTCAACTCACGAGCAAAGGCAGTTAAACCAAAGGCCAAGTGCCAACTATGCTCGGCTGAGTTCTCTCTTCTGGAGCCGTCTCCGATGTAACTTGCACGGTCAACTGACTTTAATTTATCAACCTCACAAATCAACTGAAAAATTGCTGCGATTCGTTCCATGTAACAACTAACCTACCTAAGAAAATCAAGGTGAATGGTATACGCAATTGGAGGCTGAAGCCACGATGAGACTGTTACTTAGTTTTTGAACTCTAGTCCGTTAGGCTTATTTGAATTCTGCTCTATGTCACAAAAATAACATTTAATCCCAAAGATTTTTATACAAAAATAATTAATATCGAGAGAGATATGTTTAATCGTTTCACCAGTTGCAGTATAGGTAAGGCTGTTATAAGTGGACTTATCGCTTTTAATAGCCTGAGTGCTCATGCCACGCTCACCTCTTACAGCTCTCATGGCGTAGATTTGGTTTACAGCTCTGTAAGTGACGTGACTTGGACTAAAGATGGCAATTTACTTGGCAGCATGATTGCTAATAGTAGCGATGCAAATGCTAACGGAACTAAAGACATAATTGAAGCAATTCTTGAAGCAAATGTTAGCTCAAGTTATAGCAGCACTACTGGATACTATCTCGATAGCTCAAGCTTTAAAATCAATGGTCAGACAACATGGTGGGGAGCTAATGCCTTTATCAACTACCTAAATAGCATTAGCTATGGTGGTGTTAATAACTGGGTTTTGCCCACCATTGCTACTGAAGCGTTTTCCTACAACTCCCCCACCAATGGCATCATCAAGGGTGATGAATTCGCAGAGTTGTTTGGCGGAGAGTTAAATGGTTCATCGTTTTACCTATCATTAGATGACGCGTATGTTACCCCCTTTGATAACGAACAGTTTTCTGCTTACTGGTCTGGCACAGAAGTAGCGACGGGTGCAGGTAGCGCGTGGTATTTCAATGCCAGCAATGGCTTCCAGTTCAGCTACTCTAAGTCCAGCCTATTTTATGCTTGGGCTGTAAGTCCAGGAACGCTTGCAGCAGTGCCTGAACCTGAAAGTTTAGGGATGTTAATAGCGGGGTTATGCTTAATCGGGTATGCCATCCGCCACCGTAGAGTTTAAGTCATTCAAAAAGGGTATTTATGCTTTTGAAATTAAAAATAAGAAGCCGAGTTTATGTTTCAGCGTCACTTTTGCTCGCAAGCTTAAGCTCTCACGCGGAGTTGACTTCATACACTTCAAACGGTGTTGACTTGGTTTATAGCTCAGTCAGCGATGCGACTTGGACTAAAGATGCCAATTTACTTGGTAGCATGATAGCAAGCCAAGGATTCGATACCGTGGTGAATGCGATTATTGCCTCAAGCCCTACTATAACGAACACTCCAAATGGGTATATTAGTTACAACGACCACAGCTTCGACAGGTTGAATAGCATTTACACCGTCACTGAATCCGATTTCTTTGACACCACCGGCCTTACTACTTGGTGGGGAGCAATGGCTTTCGCAAACTATTTAAACAGCATAAATTATGGTGGTAGCTCCCAGTGGAGGTTACCCACCGCAGCATATATCGGAAATGATGCATATAACACGAATACTAATGGCGTTATAGAGGGCGATGAATTAACTGAATTGTTTTATCACGAACTAAAGGGCGAGCCCTATTACAGCGTACCTGACACGATTACCTTTGACAATGAAACATCAATATTTTGGACGGGTACTGAATTGGCAACAGATGTCCTACCTTTTGGTAGATACCAAGCCTGGGCATTCATAAATTTATATGGATTTCAATTTGATAAATTCAAAGATGCTTCATCGCACGCTTGGGTAGTTAGCTCTGGGCAAATAGCGGCTGTGCCTGAACCTGACAGCTTAGTGATGCTTTTGGCTGGTTTTGGCTTGTTAGGTATAGCTATACGTCGTCATAAGTAAAAAGGTTGGTCGGCGCTTTCTCGGCGCATGTACGGCTTATAAAGGTGTCATATTTGAGAACTAATATGACTAAATTATTGTTAATCGCTAACGGAATTTCTAAATGAATAAAATAATACTAAGCCTTGCCTTGCTGCTCTCAATTCAAGCCGTTGGCGCTCGTACTATCGATACAACGCCTTACGCTCTTTCAACTGTGACTCCATTCGGTCAACCTATAATGGCTACATTTGGTCAAACTATATCAATGAAAGGGGAAGATGGAATACTTAACTCCTTTTCATTTTATCTAAGCCCTTTGGATGAAAACATTAAAGCTTATGTATACGAGTGGGATGGCTTAAAGGCTACAGGTTCTGCTGTATATGAAAGCTCTGTAATCAACATTGGAAATAATTTTACTGGGTTTAAGGAAGTTACTTTTAACCCAAATGTCTTCTTGGATGGAATGCTGAGGTATGTATTATTTCTGTCCACGTCAGGATTACATGATAGTACCGCCAATACTAATACTTGGCAGTTATCAGTAGGAGGTTATGATGACGGGTATTTTGTCTATACCGACTCTGGTAATGACTTCTCAAAAATCACCTCTACCGACTGGAGCCACAGAGGTAGCTTTGCGACTGGCGTTTTAGCATTTAAAGCTGAAATCTCAGCCGTCCCTGAACCTGAGCCCCTCACCTTGAGCATTGCTGGACTAGTACTCTTGGGGATGAAGTTAAGACATCGCAAACAGTAGCAGGCTGTTCAGAATCGACCTCCAGCGCGTTATTTTGGGTTGACCTAGGCTTCGGGTATTGGGTGGATTTTGAAGCGTTTTTAGGACTGCTTTAAGAGATACACATTTGTTATTAAAAACAATGAGTTACTATTTCCCCACACTAGTGGTAACAGAACACTCCTAAAAGATTAGCTTTAGACAATTCAATTCCCCCCTGTAGTGGTAGAGCAACACCAATACATTCCTTAAGCTATTTCAGGATTACCCCACTAGTGGTAAAGACATGCTCAAACTCACTCTTTAGCTGGCTGAAGTTAGTTCCCCGCGCTAGTGGAGAGGAAACACTCAAGCTCTATCTTAAAGTGTTTATCTTTAATTCCCCCCACTAGTGGTAGAGCAACACTAAAGCTAATTCTAAACGCTACTTACAACTCCCCCTAGTGGTAAGGAAACACTCTAAGCGTTCCTTTAAGTATCTTCCTAGTTCTAGTTAGGAGTGAGCCTTAAACAATGACTATTCCTCAAGGTGTCATTACCCATAACCATCATTCAACTAATAATTCAAACCAAGCAACACCTCAAGCAACACCTCAAGCAACACCTCAAGCAACACCTCAAGCAACACCTCAAGCAACACCTCAAGCAACACCTCAAGCAACACCTCAAGCAACACCTCAAGCAACACCTCAAGCAACACCTCAAGCAACACCTCAAGCAACACCTCAAGCAACACCTCAAGCAACGCCCTCCAGCCTACCCCTAGGCTAATCATCTTTAACTAATCACCATCTTTCTGTCGTACCTTTCTTGATTGCTTCTATAGCTAGCCCTTATTGATGGCTGGTGATAGAGCTATGGAAGAAGGGACAGTCAGGAGAGGTACAACAAAAGGAAGTAATCAATATGAGTAACGCCAAAAGAAAACCTATCCGCAATGGACGTTCATTAACTCTGAGCCACTCTAACGTGCCTGAGAAGCAACTTATCGAGTTTGGCCTCAGCGAGGAGGCGGCTAAGCGTGCTATGCGTGTCCGTAGTGACTTCCCGTACAAAGAAGACCCGACACATCCGTGTATTGATGGTCGTAATCTCTGGGCAAAGATTGGCAAGCCCCATAAACAGTTTCACGTATGGGCTGACCACTACTTAAAACCTCTGGTAAATGCTGAGACTGTAAATGTAGAAATAACTACATTTGAAGATGCAAGTAAAGCAGGTAAACCAGTCAAGCACTATACCTTGAGCCGGAACCTTGCACTCCAATTAGCCATGCAAGCAAGAACCCCTGAAGGCTGGGAGATTCGATGCTATTTCATAGATATGGAAAGTATTGTCTTCCGACTTGCTGAGTACAACACAAGCCGTGCTGTAGTTCCCGTTAAGCTGGACAATAGACTAACTCATGCTGCCTTTAGGCAAAATCCTAAGAAAGCGATAACCATAGACATACGTTTCAAGAGCAACCTATGTGAAGCTCTGACTGGCTTAACTACTGAGGATTTTAAAACCAAGTATGGAGAACGAGTTAGAGACTACCTCAAGCGGAACCTAGCTATGCTGGATGTCTACAATGAGGCTTACACCATGGCCGTTGCTATGTATGAAAGCGGTAAGCGTTGGGCTGCTGACATTGAGCCACTGTTGAAGCAGGTTTATGGCGGCAAGATTGACCTAGAGAAACTCTTAGCGCCACAGCAGTAGAAACGATAATAGGTAGTGAAAGCAGACCCTTAAAGGGACTCTCTCGCTACCTATTTTGTCAATAACCTTATGATTTAGTCGGGTATTAATGTCTGTATCTATGTATGCTTCGTAGATTAAGCCAAAGGATGAGCTTAGTATTCACCTATAACTCGTAACCTTTCGGATGCTTCAGTCACTTTCGCTTCTAATGGCGCTAGCGTTTTAAACCATAATGGCTCACTTAAACCATCAGCCTCCAGGGGAGGACACCATTCCTTATGTAACCAGAAAGGGCGTGGGACGCTTCGACTAAGATTGCTTAAGTCATCCTGAACAAACCCTTCTACCAAAAGCCTATTAGCTTCTAAAGCGGCCTCTTGGAGGGTCTCAATACTATCCACATATTGCTTACTTTCCTGAAGGGCAGGAAGAAGCAAATTAATAGAGTCTATGAGGCTTCTCAACTGCTCGACTCGTTGCTTTTCAGAAAAGTAATGCATAGCCTCAAGTATACATTAGCAGAGGATGACCTTTAGCTTCCCTCCAAGCACCACATTAAGTGCGCCCTCTTCTCTCCATGTCTCAATTAAGCCAGAGGACTCTACTGTCTCGAAAGCGATACGATGAGCGAAAGGAGCTGTCAGGTAGTTGAGGGTTGATGCTAAGCGTTGCATTATGATTCCTTTTAAATGTTGAGTAAAAAAACATCAACGGGCTAAGGAACATCACGCAAAACGTAAGGTAAAAGCGTAAGGTAAAAATAAAAAGCCTGAACTCTGTAACATATTGATTAGTAACAGAAAACAGGCTTCACTTTACTGCTGGCGGAGAGAGAGGGATTCGAACCCTCGATAGAGTTGCCCCTATGCCACCTTTCCAGGGTGGTGACTTAAACCGCTCATCCATCTCTCCGAAAGAAGGCGCGATTATAGCCCATAAAACTCGTCGCCGCCAAACAATTTAATCGATTATTTTCATGTGAATACCCACACAAACTGGCTATGAAACAGTGTGTGATAACCGCACTCTTCTATCTTATAAATCATAAAAAAGTTATCTGAAAAGGCTTGCTTTTGTCACTATGAAGGTTTAATGTTTAGCACACAAACAGACGCCTAAGCCTTGTAAAATAAGGTGTTAACGGATGTTTATCGCGATATCTAGTTGCGATTTGATGTAAGCGGTTTGGAGAGCAGTTCTGCTACGACACTAATACAAAAAGTACAGGAGTAACTATGAGTTTGGACCTTTTAAAAGCGATGGGTGTAAAAGTCCCATACAAAGCCAAGTATGACAACTTTATCGGTGGCAAATGGATAGCACCGGTTAAAGGTGAGTATTTTGATGCGATTTCACCAATTACCGGCAAGCCATATACCCAAGCTGCACGTTCCAGTGCTGAAGATGTGGAACTGGCGTTGGACGCTGCACACGCGGCGGCGGACAAATGGGGTAAAACCTCAGTGGTTGAACGTTCTAACTTATTGTTGAAAATTGCTGACCGCATTGAGCAGAACCTTGAGCTGATTGCGACTGCAGAAACCGTAGATAACGGCAAACCTATCCGCGAAACACTGAATGCCGATATTCCATTGGCCGCAGACCACTTCCGCTACTTTGCCGGTGCTTTGCGCGCACAAGAAGGCAGCATCAGTGAGCTAGATGAAAATACCGTGGCTTACCACTTCCACGAGCCACTGGGCGTTGTCGGCCAAATTATTCCTTGGAACTTCCCTATCCTGATGGCCGCCTGGAAACTGGCACCGGCCGTTGCAGCGGGTAACGTGGTGGTCATGAAGCCAGCAGAGTTCACCCCTATCAGCCTGCTGATTTTGATGGAAGTGATTGCAGATTTGCTGCCACCTGGGGTGATCAACGTCGTCAACGGTTTTGGCCGCGAAGTGGGCGCACCATTGTCTACCAGCAAGCGTATCGCCAAAATCGCCTTTACTGGCTCTACTGCCACTGGCCGTTACATTGCACAAGCCGCTGCGAGCAACCTGATCCCGGCAACCCTGGAATTGGGCGGTAAATCGCCTAACGTATTCTTTGAAGACATCATGGCAGCTGACGATGACTTCCTGGATAAAGCCGTTGAAGGCCTAGTGCTGTTTGCGTTTAACCAGGGCGAAGTCTGTACTTGCCCTTCCCGTGCATTGATTCAAGAATCCATTTACGACAAGTTTATGGAACGTGTATTGCCACGCGTAGCGGCCATCAAGCAAGGTAACCCGCTGGATCCAAACACTATGATCGGCGCACAAGCCTCCCAGGATCAAGTGAACAAGATCTTGTCTTACATGGACATCGGTCGCCAGGAAGGCGCGCAACTGCTGTGTGGCGGTGAGCGTAATGTGTTGGGTGGCGATTTGGCTGAAGGCTACTACGTCAAGCCAACACTGTTCAAAGGCCACAACAAAATGCGTATCTTCCAGGAAGAAATTTTTGGGCCGGTATTGGCAGTGACGACATTTAAAGATGAAGCAGAAGCCTTAAGCATTGCGAACGACACCATCTTTGGCCTGGGCTCAGGAGTATGGACGCGTGATGGCAGCCGTGCTTACCGCATGGGCCGTGGTATTAAGGCTGGCCGTGTATGGACCAACTGTTACCATGCGTATCCAGCGCATGCGGCATTTGGTGGCTACAAAGAGTCTGGTATCGGCCGTGAAACGCACAAAATGATGCTGGATCACTACCAGCAAACCAAAAACATGCTGGTCAGCTACAGCCCGAAAAAATTAGGATTCTTCTAATTGCCGGGTAAATGCCTGACGAATATAACGGCTTAGAAAAAGGAGCGAATTTTTCGCTCCTTTTTTTATCTATAATCACATCATGCAAATATTAACGGGGGAAGAATAATGACAGAGCGTGTTTCTGCAACACCGTCCGCAGTGGCGCTGATTGAGCAACTCACCGCACAACATGGCCCTATCGTGTTTTTTCAGTCTGGTGGCTGCTGCGAAGGCAGTGGGCCTATGTGCCTGCCAGCCGCAGAGTTCCGGCCTAGTCCGGCAGACGTCAAGCTGGGTGAGTTACCAGGCGGCGCTATTTTTTATATGAGCGATAGCCATTTCAGCTTTATGCACAGCACGCATACCATTCTGGATGCCATGCCGGGTTCCAGTGGCTCATTTTCGCTTGATTGTGGTAGCGGTATGGCTTTTATTACGCGCGGCCGCTTGTATTCCGATGACGAATTAGCCGCACTTCAGCCAGAACAGCGCATTGGATTTCAATAAATAAAAAAGGCATCCACGGATGCCTTTTTAGTGAAACCACGCTCGGGCTTAAAACCCGAGGCTGTCCAACAGGTCATCCACCTGCTCCTGGTTAGCCACGACGTCGACGGTATTATGCGGATCGATTTGTGGGCCATTCAGCAAGGAATCATCATCTTTTTTGACTGGCGGTGCAAAGTCCACCAGCACTTGCACCAATTGTCTTTCCAGGTCTTGTGCCAGGCTAGTGACTTTTTTAATCACTTGGCCGGTCAGATCCTGGAAGTCCTGCGCCATCATAATATCCATCAACAACGATTTAGTCGTGGTGGTATGCTCGTTGGCCAGTGATAAATAAGCCAATGTTTCTTGCACCACGGCATCATATTCTGATTTCAGCGATGCGCGTTGCATCACCTCTTCCCAGCGCTGTTTTAACGCCGTCGCACGGTCCGCCAACTCAGACTGCAGCGGTGTCGCCTGGTCTGTAGCATTCAACACACGCTCTGCGGCCTGCTCTGTCATTTTTGCGACATAACTCAAGCGGTCACGCGCATCAGGAATCTCCTGAGCCACCTGCTCCAGCACCTTGTCGTAGCCCAATCCGCTCAAATTGTCATGCAATGAGCGTGTCATGTGGCCAATACGGCTGATCATTTCTTCTTGTTGATTTCCGTTCAGCTCTTGCATCATGGTGGAAGCAATGTCCACGACAAGATTGTCCTGATTCGGATTGACAGCTTCGGTCATGGTTACACCTCGCCTTTTTCCAATTTTTCAAAGATTTTGGATAATTTCTCTTCCAGGGTAGCGGCCGTAAATGGTTTCACCACATAACCATTGGCTTTCGCTTGTGCCGCCGCAATAATGTTTTCTTTCTTCGCTTCGGCCGTGACCATCAATACCGGCAGCTTGGATAGTTTGTTGTCTGCACGAATATTCTGCAACATGGTTAAACCATCCATGTTCGGCATATTCCAGTCAGAAACTACAAACTCAAAATCACCATTACGCAATTTGTTCAATGCATCCGCGCCATCTTCGGCCTCTTCCACATTGTTATAACCCAACTCCTTGAGCAGGTTACGTACGATTCTACGCATGGTGGAAAAGTCGTCCACTACCAGAAATTTTGTATTAGGGTTGCCCATTTGTTACTCCACTATCATTAGTTACCTATCCCGTAGCATTGATTATCTGATATGTGACGCACAATGCTATTGTCGATAAAACCGGGAATTGTCTGTTTGTTCACCACTACGTTAAACACGCAGGGCACGTTCACTATTAGTAGCTAAATAATGTAGCACCATTCGTGGCAGGTCTTTTAAATGACCCACCTCATGGACGCCACCGTGCGCGACAGCCTCGCGCGGCATGCCATACACTACGCAGCTTTCTTCATTTTGCGAGAAATTATAGGCACCGGCATTTTTCATGCGCAGCATCCCTGCCGCCCCATCCTTGCCCATGCCGGTCAGAATAATCCCCACTGCGTTCTTACCCGCATTGGTCGCTGCAGAATCAAACAATACATCGACTGAAGGCTTATGTCTATTCACGGGCTCACTGTCTGACAGCTTGGTCACATAGTTGGCGCCGCTTCTGCCCAGCAACAGATGTTTATCACCTGGTGCAATATAGGCATGGCCTGGCAGCACACGTTCGCCATCCACTGCCTCTTTAACCGCAATTTTGCACAAGGTATTTAAGCGCTCGGCAAAAGATTTAGTAAACCCTGCCGGCATATGCTGAGTAATCAAAATACCCGGGCAATCAGATGGCATTTGCATCAACACTGACTTAATCGCCTCTGTACCGCCGGTAGAGGCGCCAATAATCAATAGTTTTTCACTACTGATGAGTGGGTTGCGGATCGCATTTTGCTGCACCTGTGTATTAGAGGCTTTGGCAATACTTTGCAAGGTACTGACTTTCGCTCTGGAGGCCGTACGGATTTTGTCTGTAATTTCATCAGCATACTGTTGCATGCCTTGCGAAATCCCCATTTTAGGCTTGGTCACAAAATCTGTTGCACCCAGCTCCAACGCGCGCAATGTAATCTCCGAGCCCTTTTCAGTCAGCGTAGAGACCATCAACACTGGCATCGGGCGCAAACGCATGAGCTTTTCCAGAAAATCCAGGCCGTCCATACGTGGCATTTCCACATCCAGCGTCAGCACATCCGGATTCAGTTGCTTGATCATTTCTCGCGCAACCAGCGGATCCGGTGCAGTGCCCACCACTTCCAGATCCTTGGTGTCATTGATAATTTCGCTCAGCAGACTGCGTATTAACGCAGAGTCATCAATGACGAGTACTTTTGTTTTCATGGCATGTCCTCTTTTTTTAATTATTATTAAAACAAATCGATATCCCCACCCACATCGTTTGTCTGCAACTTGCTCGAGTAAGCTTGTTCGCGTTTGACCAATGTGTAGTTGTTCAGTTGTTTCAGTTTTTTAACCAATACCTTGCCGGTTTTTGGAAAAAAATACACCTTGCGCGGATAAATATCCAGCAAGTCTTCGCCGGTCACTTTAATGCCCTCTTCCTTGAGATATTTTTTCACGAAGGCCGCATTGCGGTCACCGACGTTATTGGTGGTAAAGCTGCGCAAGACATTGCCGCCGCCAAAAATTTTGGCTTCGAGATTTTCACGCTTGGCGCCATTACGCAATAACTGGTTAATCAACACCTCCATGGCATAAGTGCCATAACGCATAGATTCTGATACCGGGCTGTCTTTATCCGCACTGCCACCTTCCGGTAACATAAAGTGATTCATGCCGCCAATGCCGGTCCGGCTGTCACGGATGCAGGCAGACACACACGAGCCAAGCACGGTGACGATCAGCATGTCTTTATCGGTGTAGTAATACTCCCCTGGTGATATTTTGGCGGCGTTGGTGTTAAACGTCCTGTCAAAATACAGGGTGTTTGAAATTTCTTCTTGCATGACACTCATGTCGATTTCCGATGCGTAAACAGGCTGGAACGTGCCGCGCCACTGGTTTTTAATTTATAGACGGTTTTTCCTAACAGTTGCAGGTGATCGGAAACATACAAAAAGTTTTCCGAATGTCCGGCCAGCAACAAGCTGTCTTCATGCATGAGGGTGACAAACTTATCAATAATTTTGCCTTGTGTCGGCTTGTCAAAATAAATCATAACGTTGCGACAAAAGATGATGTCAAAACCATCGTTAAATGGCCATTGTGTATCCAGCAAATTGAGCTGATGGAAATGAATCAACTCACGCAGGCCTTTCTTCATACGCACCAGTCCATCGTGCTTGCCGGTGCCTCTTTCAAAAAACTTGCGTACTCTGGCATCATCCATTTTCTTGATACGATCCAGAGGGTAAACCCCAGCCGCGGCAGTTGCCAGCACATTGGTGTCAATGTCAGTGGCAATAATTTCAACCGGTGGCTTGAGTGTATTAAACGCTTCGCATGCAGTGATGGCGATCGAATAGGGTTCCTCCCCGGTCGATGCGGCTGAACACCAGATGCGGATCGGTTTTGCCAGCTTGCGTGCAGCAAGCTTGGTCAAATGTTCTGCCAATATCGGAAAGTGATGCTCTTCCCGAAAGAATGAGGTCAGATTCGTGGTCAGTGCATTGGTAAATGCCTGCCACTCATCTGCATTGTTATGTTTTTCCAACGTGTCCAGATACTGTTTGAAGCTGAGCATATCCAATGCACGCAAACGCCGACCAATACGGCTGTACACCATATCGGTCTTTGCATCGGATAATGAAATGCCTGCATGGCGATAAATCAGGCTTTTAATTCTGACGAAATCATCGCGCGTAAACAAAAACTCGCGCTCTTCCTGTTCTTGTTTTTTCAATGCACTCACTTCGTTATCCTATGCAAATCCGTTGGGTTAACATTGGCCGGAAATTAAGCCTTTGTTGTATCGATACGATCTTTCATTTGTGCAATAGCCAATTCAACCTGCTTTTCTTCTTTGGCTTTGGCTTCAGCGCTGGTGCGTGCATATTTGCTGCGCTCTTGCATTTGAGAGATCGCCAATGCAGCAGACTGGTCATCAGCACGACGGTTTTGTGCTTCTGGTGTTTGCGCTGCAAATGGATGCAAGGCTTCTTTGTATTGTTTCACCACATCAGCGGCTTTAGGCTCACGGGCAACAGCGGCTTTAATCGCGATTTTGGTTGCGCGATAGTTCCAGTCCTGGATACGGTCATCCATGTCAGCTTTGCTGTCAATGAATACGCCAACGCAAATAAACACGTCATCTGCTTCTTCCAGTGGAATCGTGCCATCAGCAACGCAATCCATCACTGCCATCGCGACGCCACGTTGCGCCGGGCCAAACATTTGTGTTGCCTGACGGCCATCTTTGATGGTCACTTTGTTAAACATCACTGTGTTTGGTTTAACCATCATGTTTGGCGCTGCAATCGCCAATAAACCGTTTACCCCTTGTTTTTGGTCGGTGAGCGTACGACAAAATGCGTCTTCTGCAGCGCTACCGCGTGGGCCCATAATTAAGTCAATGTGCGCCACATTTTTCAAATCCAGGCCACCCTCTGGGCGATCCTCGATAACCAAACCTTCACCAATTAACACTCGATCAATCACAGCCATTTTTTTAACTCCTGATAAAAAGTACTACTTATTAAAGGACGATAGCAACCGCCCTAACCGTTGCTGACCTGGCGATATGATTCGCCCCAGCCCGCATTTCCAACTTGATGGCCGGACACTTTTGCGTGCCCATCCACAATAAATACACCGACAGCCATTGCCAGCTCATTTGAATGATCCATGAGCGATTCAGCCGCTGCGGCAGCTTGTTCTACCAACGCAGTATTCTGCTGGGTCACATCATCCATACGGATCACGGCATCGTTTACCAGGGCAATGCCTGCACTTTGCTCGTTAGACGCCGAAGCGATCTCACCGATAATGACGCTGACGCGTTTCACAGAATCCACAATTTCATGCATGGTGTTGCCGGCTTCTTCTACCTGGCGACTACCCTCTGCCGTTTTGTTAACGGAATCGTTAATCAACTCTTTAATTTCACGCGCGGCGACTGACGAACGCTGGGCCAAATTACCCACCTCGTTGGCTACCACCGCAAAGCCTCGACCCTGCTCACCGGCACGTGCTGCTTCCACGGCCGCATTCAGCGCCAGGATATTGGTCTGGAAAGCAATGCTGTCGATGACAGAAATAATGTCTTCAATCTTGCGTGCGCTTTCGTTGATATCACTCATGGTGCTTACCACCGCATTGACCACTTCGCCGCCCTTCACCGCCACTTCTGAGGCTTGTACAGCCAGATGATTGGCCTGTTTGGCGTTATCAGCATTCTGTTTTACGGTTGAGGCCAGTTCATCCATGCTGGAAGCTGTTTTCTCCAGGTTAGCGGCCTGGTCTTCAGTACGACGGCTGAGATCGGCATTGCCTTGTGCGATTTCCTTGGCAGCAATATTGATAGACTCGGCAGCCGCTTTCACGGTCAGCACTGGCTCAACGATCATATCCAGCGTCTGGTTCATGCCCTCAACAATTTTGCGATAATCGCCAGGGTGTTTCGCGGCATTGGCGCGCACAGTCACACGGCCTTCACGCGCAGCTTCTGCCAGCATTTGCGCATCGGCATTCAATGCTTTCAAATTACTGCGTACTTGTTCAATGGTTTGATTAATTTGGGCTTTTTGGCCAGGAAAACGCTCTAATGGCGCGTCAAAGTCGCCATCGCCAAACGCCTGCACACAGGCCATGGCCTTTTGGTTCAATTCAATGTGTCCGGCCACAATCTGGTTGATGCTGGCAGCGAGCACGGAGAACTGGCCTTTAAACATATCTGCACGCAAGGTCATGTCAATATTGCCTTTTTCATGCTCGGCATTGACCCAGTTAACAGAGTCGACGATGCCTTTCAGGTTACCGCGGATGCGGTCTACGCTCTTGTTCATGGCGGCTTTCTGGCCAGGCATGGCTTCCAGTTGTACTGTCAGGTCGCCACGGCCAATATTGTCCATCACCGCAATAAACTTCTCTGTATCGCTGACATAGGCCGTCACCATGTGGTTCACGCCTTCTGCCACTGCTTTAAAGTCGCCATCAAACTGGCTGATATCCAGCAAGGCATCAATCTCACCCTGGGCATGGGCCGCAGAAACCTGCGCCATATCTGAAATCAGTGTTTTAACGTTATTCTTCAAGCTGTCAAAGCTGACATTCAAGGCATTTAAATCGCCTGGTAGCGACTCCAGCTGGGCGCCAAAATTACCTTGCCCCAGCAAGTGCATGGACTGGCTGGTTTTGTGCAGAATATCGGCATGCATAGTCAGCATGCGATTAATATCCTGCGCCATATTGCAATATTCACCGCTAAACTTGTCAACATCAATCACTGCCTTGATGTTGCCTTTGGCATGCTCAGCCACGACATAAGTCATCTGCTGGTCCAATGTGCGCAAGGTCGCTTTTGCCTGGTTTAAAGCGTGAATCACATTATCATCGCTGTTCGCGTGCAACTCTGAACTGCTACTAAAGTCGCCGTTGGCAATGCCTTTGGCCGCCTCTAACGCTTCGTAAGTTTCACCACCCACATTGCGTCTGATAGATCCTATCAATAACGAACCCACCGCCACAGTGAACAGAATCAGGCCAATATTCAGGCCATAATTAACCCACTCATTGTGGTTAATCAATACCGGCGTTTGTTGCTCTATACGTAACGCACCATCACTGGCCTGTTTGACTACAGCGTCAACTGCCAGTCTATGCTTTTGATACGTAGCCTGCAATCTTTCCAGTGCCTGATCAATTTGCTTTTTGTCACCACTACGGATAGCAGGAATCACTTCGTTATCACGCACGTTGAAAAATTGATTGCCACTCTCAAACAAAGGGCCAATCACACTGTTTTTCAAAGTGGATTCCGGCAGTTGGGTTTGCCAATAAGTGTGGCGCTCTTCAAAGGATTTTTTCAGTGTGTTGCCTTTATCCACCAGCGTTTGCAAAGGCTGGTTGTTTAAAGACACCATTTCAAGCACGGTGAGCCAGGATTCGATCAGATATTCAGGCGGGGGCAATACATCGGCGATCAAGTCTTTATGATTAATGATTTGCTGATAATGCGCGCCATGAATCGCTAATTCGCGATCGCCTAAATTATCCAGGTAGCTGGTCGTGACAATGCCTGAACCAAGGACAGCCAGCATCAAGCCCAACTGTGACTTTAGTTTCATGTGAGAAAATTTTCCCGCCAATGTACTCAACGTCAATCCATTTAACGATGGTGAGGACATGCTTGCCACTCCTTAATTGATTCAAAATCCCGGTTACTGGCCTGTTTATTTTGTTTCTTGGCCTATGTTGGTGATTATTAAGCATGCAAGCCCGAATTGAATTGCCTGTAAAAAGGGGAATCTCGGCTCTTTTGCTGTAATTGCAACCCTAAAGAAATTCAAATGTGCGTAATGGCCAGAGTGGCGTGTTACAAGGGCTGGAAGCAGGATGCCTGGAAGCAGGTGTAAAAAAACCGGCTGAATAAGCAGCCGGTTTTTTTATATTGAAGCTAGTTAAAACTCTTCCCAGTCACTATCATCGGTGCCAGTTTTGGCAGCGATCTTAGGCGCTGGCGTTGCATGCGGTTTGGGGGCCGCTACTGGTCGCCCGGACGATCCACCGCCGAAGCTACTGGACACTGGCGCTGGTGCCGCATGGGTATGGGTGCTGGCTTTAAACCCGCCCGATTGACTGCTGTGGCCAAAACCACCGCCGACACGGCCTTCGA